>Ga0138256_10002870_pt1 | contig 18399 bp, 16 predicted proteins | sample KNB2016incub_MG_FD_105486 | JGI IMG/M metagenome (GOLD analysis project Ga0138256, IMG submission 105486) | Active sludge microbial communities from wastewater in Klosterneuburg, Austria - KNB2014incub_MG | ecosystem: Engineered > WWTP > Activated sludge > Unclassified | place: Austria... | reverse complement strand
CGGATCCACCCGGCCATCGGATCGTGCCAGTGCGTCGCCATATAGCCGCCCGGACAGGCCGGGTAGCCGGCCGCCAGGAGTCCATCGACGACCTGTCGCGCGACCCTCTCGACCTGTTGCGCGGCCTCGCTGTCCGGATTGCCTCCATCGCCGTCGGGCTGCCAGACGAGAGCGTTGTCCTGGTCGGTCGGCAGAATCTGTTCCTGCCGGCCCTCGGAACCGTGCACCATCCAGGCTACCCGTTCGCGCCCGACCCCCTGCGCCGCGCACGACTCTTCGACGAGCCGCCGGGCGAGCCGGTCGGCAAGCGTCGAGACGATCGGTCCGATACGCAGGGCGTCGATGCCGGTCGCGGCGAGCTCGGCGACCACGCGGCGCAGACGTACCGTAAACCCGGGCAGGAGCTCCGCAAGCGGCCGGCGCTCGAGCTCGCGCCGCAGGGCGAGTGGATGCAGGCTCTGGTGCAGGACCAGGTCGCTCGCCGAGACGAAGCCGACGATGCGGTCGCCCGCGACGAGCGGCAGGTGGCGCACCCCATGGCGCGCCAGCTCGAGCAGCGCGTCGACGTTCGAAGCGCCGGCGCCGATCGTCAGCAGCGGCGAGGAGGCGATCTCCCCCACCGCGGTCGCCGTCGAGAGGCCGGCGGCCATGACCCGGTCGCGCAGGTCGCGATCCGTGACGATGCCGAGCACCGCCGCGAGCGGAATTTCGCTCACCCCGTCGGCCGGAGGATGCGCCTCGCGCGTCACCAGCAGCGAGCCGACACCGAGATCGCGCATCCGCCGCGCCGCCTCTTCGACCGAGGCTCCGGGAGGAATGGTGGCGAGCGGCCGTCGGCCGAGGTCCCGCGCTTTCGCCAGGGTCGAGCGCGATCCGCTCTCGGTGCTCGCGGACTGCACTCGCAACCGGGCGGCCAGGCCCTCGAGAAAGAAGCGCGCGGCGCCCGGTTCGTCGAGCACGCGCTGGAACTCCGCCTTCGGTACGCGCAACAGCAGGCAATCTTCGGCGGCGACGGCATCGCGCTCCGGCGGCCGGCCGGCGATCAGCGAGGGGAAGCCGAAGCACTCGCCGGGCTCCACGACCTCGAGCAGCTCGCCGTCGCGCTCGAGTCGGACGCGTCCCTTGCGCACGATCCAGAGGGCGTCGATCGGGGCGCTGTCGCGCGCGAAGATGGTCTCGCCGCGGGCCGCGAAGCGCATCTCGAGCACCCGCTCGACGCGGTCGAGGGCCTGCGCGTTGAAGGTATCGAACGGAGCGTGGCGGGAGAGAAAGGCCCGCGGAGAGACCGGCGTGGTGCCTGGCTCGATCATGAGCGGAGCGGCGCGGAGGCGGAGCGGCCGGTGGAAGCGGAGAGGAGCGGCCGCATCAGCCCCGTGAGAGCAAGAGCTCGCTCGCGACGATGAAGACGACCCAGACGGCGGCGACAGCGATCGCGGTGCGCCGGAGGATGGTGATGTACGGCGTGCCTTCGGGCGAGAAGCGGGCTACGGGGAAGACCAGCGGGCGACAGAGCAGCCGGCCGAACGCTTTGAGCTTGCTCCCCTCGCGGCGGCTCTTCCACTCCACCACCAGGCCGAAACCGACGTAAACCACCAGCATGAAGGCGACGAGGCGGCCGAGGAGGAGGACTTTGACGAGTTCGGGGTGCATGATTGGCGAAGAGTCTAGAGGAAGCGCCGCCGGGGCTCCACTCGAAGGGTGGAAACCCCGGCGGCGGGAGGGATCCGGGTCAGTGCCCCGCGTTGATGGCCGCGGAGGCCGAGCCGGACTTCGGGTAACGGACGCTCACAACGAGGTCCTGGGTCGCCTTGTCCGGAGCGGGAGTCAGGAGCGAGACGATCCAGATGACGATGAAGCCGAGCGGCAGGCCGAAGACGCCCGACGCCACGGTGGCGGTGCCGAACCACGACATGCCGTAGAAGCGGCTGCCGATCATGTAGAAGAGAGTCACCGCGAGGCCGGTGACCATGCCGGCGAGCGCGCCCGCCTTGTTGGTCCGCTTCCACCAGATGCCCATGACGAGCGCCGGGAAGAACGAAGCCCCGGCGAGCGAGAAGGCCCAGGCGACCAGCTCGACGATGATGGCGAGCCGGAAGGTGGCGACGTAGGCGGCGATCAGCGCCGTCACGATCAGGAAGACCTTGGTGATCGTGAGCCGGCGGACGAGCGTCGCCTGCGGGTTGATGACCTTGTAGTAGAGGTCGTGCGAGATGCCGTTGGCGATGGTCAGCAACAGGCCGTCGGCGGTCGAGAGCGCTGCCGCGAGACCGCCCGCCATGATCAGGCCGGTGACGACGAACGGCAGGCCGGCGATCTCCGGCGTCGCGAGCACCACGAAGTCGGAGCTCTTGATCACGAAGTCGGCGAGCTGCACGATGCCGTCACCCGCCTTGTCGACGACGTCGAACAGACCGGCCGGCTTCCACAGCGTCACCCACGACGGCAGATCGGCGACCTTCGAGCCGACCAGCTTGGTGAACACCGAGAAGCGCGCGAACGCCGCGTAAGCAGGTGCGGTGAAGTAGAGCAGAAAGATGAAGAACAGCGACCAGCCGACCGAGGTGCGCGCTTCACGCACCGACGGCGTCGTGTAGTAGCGCGCCAGGATATGCGGCAGTCCGGCAGTACCCACCATCAGGCAGAAAGTGAGGGCGAGGAAGTTCCACATCCCCTTGCCCTTCGGCACCGTGAGGTAGTTGCCGATCGTCGCGTCGTCCGAAGCCGCCGGCGCCTTGGCCTGGGTGGTGGCCGTCTTCGACGCCGCCGTCAGCTTGACCTTCTCTTCCGCCGAGGTGGCCGGATCTTTGATCTTGGCATCGGCCGCCGCCGCCTCTGCCTTCCAGATCTCCCGCGTCGCCTTTTCCTGCGGATCGCGGGTGATCGCCAGCGCCGACTGGTTGTTCAGCTGGAGAACCTTGCCGTACGCGAGCTGCGGCACGGGGTTCGAGAACAGCTGCCAGGAGAGGACGACCACCGGCACGAGGTAACTGGTGATCAGGATGATGTACTGCGCGACCTGCGTCCAGGTGACCGAACGCATGCCGCCGAGCACGGAGCAGAACAGGACGCCGATCAGGCCGACGAAGACGCCGACGTTGAAGTCGAGGCCGATGAAACGCGAAACGATCAGCCCGACGCCGGTCACCTGAGCGATGAGATAGGTGAACGAGCACAGAATCGCCGAGAAGACGCCGACCAGGCGGGCTGCGTTACCGCCGTAGCGCGCTCCGAGGAAGTCCGGAATCGTGTAGGCGCCGAACTGCCTGAGGTACGGTCCGAGGAAGACGGCGAGCAGGAGATAGCCTCCCGTCCAGCCCATGACGTAGGCGAGGCCCGAGAAGCCCTGCACCGACAGCGTGCCGGCCATCGAGATGAACGACGCCGCCGACATCCAGTCCGAGCCGGTCGCCATGCCGTTGTAGATCGCCGGCACGCCACGCCCGGCGACGTAGTACTGGTCGGCGTCGGAGGTGCGCGTCAGGATGCCGATGACGATGTAGATGCCGAGCGAGAGGCCCATGAAGATCCAGCCGATCCAGCGGTTCGGCAGATCGAAGAAGTGCTCGGCGAGACCGAGGAGAATGGTGACGCCGAGGAAGCCGACAGTGTAGAGAGTGAAGATTTTGCGCAGATTCACTTCTTCGCCTCCTCGTAGATGCCGTACTCGAGATCCTTCTTGTTCATGAGCCGCGCATAGATCGCGATCTCGATCACGAAGATGGCGAGCGAACCCTGCGCCGCCATGTAGTAGCCGAGCGGAAATCCGAGGAAGCTCACCTTGTTGAGCTCGCCCGCCCAGAGGCCGGAAAGGAGGTAGCCGACCACGAACCAGATCGCCAGCAGGATTACCGTCAGGCGCAGGTTGTAGCGCCAGTAGTCTTTCTTTTGTTGCTCGGTCAGTTCCGACATTCCGGCCTCCCTAGAACTGGAAGATCTGCCACTGCAGGTTGATCTGAGTGCGCGACTCGCCCACATCGGGCTTGATCTCGGTGTAGGAGAGCTTCAGGTTGTTGTTGTGGCCGTTGATGTAGTAGGTCAGCCCGGCCGTCAGGCGCTCTTCGTCGACCCGCGACGCGGCGTCGAAGTTCTGGGTGGCGTACTGGACGAACGGCAGGATCTTCGCCGAGCCGAAGTAGAAACCGGTCTCGATCAGCATGTCCGTCTGGTTCGGGAGCGTCGGGGCGAAAGTTCCGCCGTCCGGTTGCACGTAATCGGCCTGCAGGACGAAGCCGTTGCCGTCACCGACCGGCTGGTCGTAGAACAGGTCGACCCCGAACGAATCGTACTTCTCCTGCACGTCGTAGCTCGTCCCGATGGAGAGCGTCCTGGTCTTGCCGAGCGAGGTCCCGCGGTAGAAGAGCCCGACCTGCGGGGTGAAGAACGAGTACATCAGACGGCCGGTGAAGCGCAGGTCGTTCGCCGCGTTGATGCCGCGCACGCCCTGGTAAATGCCGGCGCGATACTCGAGATGGCTGTCGGCGAGATAGCCGCGGGCGCGCAGCCCGTAGTCGCGGCCGACGCGCTCGGTCATCGGAGCGGACTCGACGAACGAGTACGGACCGTAGTCCGTGGCCAGGAGGGTCGCCGCCGACTGGGTGTGGTTGTAGCTCGTTTCGACGAGGAGCATCCCGCCGTCGAGCATGAACTTCGGCGAGACCTTGTAGGTCACGACGAAGTCCTGGATGAAGATGTCGCCCGTGTCCTTGACGCCGGCGTTGTTCGACTTGCCCAGGTTCGGGCTGTCGGTCTCGAAGAAGACCGACAGCTTCTCGCCGAGCGTGAAGCCCATGAGCAGGCGGGCCCGGCGGAAGAAGAGGTTGGTCGCGGTGTCGTTGGTGCCGGCGACGTCGGCCATCTCGGCCTGCATCTGGCCGAGCAGACCGATCTTGAAGTTCATCTTCTCGTCCTTCGAGGTCCACTGCAGCTGGGCGTCCGCCGGAGTCGCGACTCCCACGCTGGTGACGAGGAGGAGCCCCCACGTCGCGCTTCGCATCCGTGTTCTCATCGATGCTCCTTTCGGGCCGAGAGCTGTCGCGCGGCGGTCCATCGTCGGCCTGAGTCCGTCCGCGGGGGGCGCCTTTCGGAGCCCCGAGTCTTCTGAGTTCTGATCGACGAAGAGCACGGTTCGTGCCACGCTCGCCAGCCCCGCAAACAGGGCGGATGGGAGAGCCGGGGCTGAATCGGACTGTAGCGAATTGAAACAGATGACTCGAAAGCGGTCGGCGCGCTACACTTTCGCCATGGCTCCCCTGCCGCCCGAGCACGCGCAGGCGCTGGCCCTCGTCGGCCGCGCGCTCGCACCGTGCGTTTCGCCGGCGCTGGTCATCGCGCGCGACGGCCGCGTGAGCTCCGCCTCGGCAGGCGCCGACCGTCTGCTCGGCGGACCGCAGGCCGGCCGCGCCGTGCGCGAGATCATCGGGCTCGGCTGGCGGGAGCTCGCGCTGGTGGCCAGCGAAGCCGAGTCGGACGTGGTGGTCGCGCTCGCGGTGCGGGCGCCGGGACGTCCGCATGCCGGATGGCGCCTGCACCCGGAGCTCCTGCGCTCCCCGGCCGGCGAGGAGATCGCCGTCGTCGCCTGGCTCGAGGCTCCACTCGAGAGCCATGGCGGTATCGGCGGCAACGGTATCGGCGGTACCGGCGGCGCTGGCGAACGCACTGGCGCTCCGCGGCGGCCGGCCTCCGCGGTCGATTTCTCCGATCTCTACGGCGACGATCCCCAGGTCGTGGCGACGAAGGTGGCGGCCGAACGCTTCGCGCGCACCCGCCTGCCGCTCCTTCTCCTGGCCGAGACCGGCACCGGCAAGGACCTGCTGGCGCGCGCCATCCACGGTGCGAGTCCGCGCCGCGACCGGCCTTTCGTGGCGATCAACTGCGGCGCGCTCTCGCCGCACCTGCTGGAGAGCGAGCTCTTCGGCTATGCCCCGGGCGCGTTCACCGACGCCCGCCGCGAAGGCCACGAAGGCAAGGTCGGCGCCGCCCGCGGCGGCACGCTCTTTCTCGACGAGGTCGCCGAGATGCCCGGTCCCCTGCAGGCGCTGCTCCTGCGCGTGCTCGAGGACGGCACCTACTTCCGGGTCGGCGAGAGTGTGCCGCGCCAGGCCGACGTGCGCCTGATCTGCGCCACCTGCCGGGATCTGCCCGGCATGGTCGAGGGCGGCCTCTTCCGCCGCGACCTCTACTTCCGCATTGCGGGCGCCGTACTCGGGTTGCCCCCGGTGCGCGAGCGTTCGGACGTGGTGGGCCTGGTGCGCCACGTCTTCGCGCGGCTGGTCGCGACCGAGCCGCAGGAGCGCGCCTCGGCCCGGCTCTCGCGGGGCGCGCTGGCGCGGCTCACCGCGGCACGCTGGCCCGGCAACGTGCGCCAGATCCGCACCGCGCTGCAGTACGCGCTGGCGCTCGCCGACGACAGCGACATCCGCCCGGAGCACCTGCCCAAGCTCGATCTCGAACGCGCGACGGCGGCGGCTCCCGGCGGCGACGGCGCGCCGGGCAACCTGTCCGGCGCGGGGCGGCTCGCCGGAGCCGACGGGGCGCAGCGCCTCGACGAGCTCGAGCACCACCTCGTGACCCGCGCGGTGACCGAGGCCGGCGGCAACCTCGCGCTCGCCTCCCGCCGGCTGGGAATCGCGCGTTCGACCCTCTATCGTCATCTCCGCCGCGCCGACGGCGCGGCTCCGACCCGGCGGCGATAGGATCTCTGCCGAGCGAGCCTCGAACTTGGGTGAACCGGTCCCGGAAAACGCCGCAAGACCGCCCTCGACGGAGGGCGAGCGCCGCCGTGAGCGGGCGCGCAATACACGGCTCGTCGCGGTCTTCCTGTTGGGCTGCGCCGGTTTCGCCGGCCCCCTCCTGCGCGCCGCATCCCGACCGGCGGCAGCGGGCTCCTGGCCGTTGCCATTCGTCTTCCTCTTCGGATTCTGGCTGCTGCTGATCGTGCTCATCGCGCTGGCGCTGCGTTCGCGCCCGGGAGAGTGAGACGCCGTGCCTGCTGCCAGTACCCTGATCGCGGTCGCCCTCGCCTACCTGGGGCTTCTCTTCCTCATCGCCGCGGTCGGTGACGCCCGCGCCGCGGCGGGCCGCAGCCCGCTCGCCAACCCGTGGGTCTACTCGCTCTCGCTCGCGGTCTACTGCACCGCCTGGACTTTCTATGGCAGCGTCGGCCGGGCGGCCGGAGACGCCTACGGCTTTCTCCCGGTCTATCTCGGACCGACGCTCGGCGCCGCGCTGGGCTGGGTGGTCTACCGCAAGATCGTGCGCATCGCGAAGCGGGAGCGCCTGGTCTCGATCGCCGACTTCGTCGCCTCGCGCTACGGCAAGAGCACCGGCCTCGGGGCACTGACGGCAATCGTGCTGGTGGCCGGAACGGTGCCTTACATCGCCCTCCAGCTGAAAGCGGTCTCGTCCTCCTTCCTCACCCTCTGGCAGAGCACCCATCTCGAGCCGCTCGCGGCCGACCGCGTCTCGCTCGCCTGCGCCGGCGTTCTGGCGCTGTTCGCGATCCTCTTCGGAACGCGCTCGGTCGACCTCACCGAGCAGCATGCCGGCCTCGTGCTCGCGATCGCCTTCGAATCGCTGGTCAAGCTGGTCGCCTTCCTCGCAGTCGGCATCTTCGTCGTCTGGGGGTTGTTCGACGGCATGGGCGACATCTTCACCCGCGCCGCCGCCCAGCCCGAGCTCGCGGCGATGCTGGCGCGCACGAACGCGAGCGATGGCGACTGGGTCTGGATGACGCTTCTCTCCCTGCTGGCGTTCTGGTTCCTGCCGCGCCAGTTCCAGGTCGCCGTCATCGAGAACGTCGACGAACGCCACCTGCGAACCTCGTCCTGGCTGCTGCCGCTCTACCTGCTGGTGATCAACATCTTCGTCCTGCCGATCGCGCTCGCCGGCAGGCTGATGCTGGGCTCGACCCCTGGCAGCCCCGCCGCCGCCGCCGACGGCTACGTGCTCGCCCTGCCGATGCTCGCCGGACAGGAGACCCTGGCCGTGCTGGTCTTCCTGGGTGGACTGTCGGCGGCGACCGGCATGATCATCATGGAGAGCCTGGCGCTCTCGAACATGGTGGCCAACGATCTCGTGCTGCCGCTGCTCCTGCGCCGCAAGGGGCCGTCGGAGAACTTCCGCTTTCCGCTCCTGGTGAGCCGGCGCCTGGCGATCGCCGGCGTCGTCCTGCTCGGCCATCTCTACGCCGTGTCGGCGACCACCGGCGCCTCGCTGGTGACGATCGGCCTGATCTCCTTCGCGGCAGTCGCGCAGCTCGCCCCGGCGACCCTCGGCGGCCTCTACTGGACCGGCGCGACCCGGCGCGGCGCCATCGCCGGGATGCTCGGCGGCGCCATCATCTGGGCCTACACGCTGCCGCTGCCGACCCTCGCCGCCGGCGGCCTGGTGCGGCCCTCCCTCCTCGCCGACGGGCCGTTCGGCATTGCGCTGCTCCGGCCGCAGGCGCTGCTCGGCCTCGCCGGCATGGACCCGCTGTCGCACTCGCTGCTGTGGAGCCTGTTGGTCAACGTCGTGGCCTACGTCGGGGTCTCTTCGCTGGGATCCCCGAATGCGGTCGAGCGCCGTCAGGCCCAGCGCTTCGTCGGCGCCTTCCGGCGCGAGTCCGGCGCGGACTCCTCGCCCTGGGCAGCGGAAACGCCGGTCGCCGCGGTGCGCAGCCTGCTCGGCCGGTTCATTGGCCAGGAGCGCACCGACCGCGCGCTCGCCCTCCGTGCCGAAGAGTTGGGAGAGGACATCGCCAACGACACCGTCGCCGATCCGGAGCTCCTCGCCTACGCCGAGAAGCTCCTCGCCGGCACGACGGGAGCGGCCTCGGCGCGGGTCGCGCTGGCTTCGGTCGCCAGCGAACACGCCCTGGGAGTCGGCGAGGTCGTCGAGCTGCTCGACGAAACCTCCCGCGTGCTGGCGGCGAGCCGCGAGCTCGAAGAGAAATCCCGCCTGCTCGAAGCAGCGTCGGCGGAGCTCAGGCAGGTGAACGACCGCCTGCAGGAGCTCGACCACCGGAAGGACGAGCTCCTCTCCACCATGGCGCACGAGCTGCGCACGCCGCTCACCGCCATCCGCGCTTTCGCCGAGATCCTGCACGACAATCCCGACCTCGCCCTCGAGCAGCGCACGGAGTTCCTCGGCATCATCGCGCGCGAGAACGAGCGCCTCACCCGGCTCATCCAGGGCCTGCTCGACCTCGCCAAGCTCGAGGCCGAGGGGATGTTCGAGGGTCCCGGGACGGTGCAGCTCGCCGACGTGGTGCTCGACGCCGCGGAGTCGATGGGCCAGCTCGCGACGTCGCGCGGCGCGCGGCTCGAGCTCGACCTCGCAGCCTCCCTCCCGCGGGTCGCCGGCGACCGCGACCGGCTGATCCAGGTGGTGATCAATCTGCTTTCCAACGGCCTGCGGCACGCCGCGGCGGAGGGCGGCCGGGTGCTCGTCCGGCTCGAGCCGCGCGCCGGCGCGGTGCGCCTGGAGGTGACCGACAACGGTTCCGGCATCCCCGCGGACTTCCTGGAATCGGTCTTCGAACGCTTTCGCCAACTGCCGCGCCACGGCGCCGAACGCCGCAACGGCACCGGGCTCGGGCTCGCGATTTCGCGCAAGATCGTCGAGCAGCACGGCGGCCGGATCTGGGCCGAGACGGCCGCGCCCGGCGGCGCCTCCTTCGTCGTGGAGCTGCCTGCCGCCGCCCGCACGGGCGCAGCGGAGGCGCTCGACTTCGGGCGCGAGCCGCTCACCCGATTCACCGAATCCGGAGGTGTCACATGAGTCGAAGGCCGCGGGTCCTGATCGTCGACGACGAGCCGAACATCGTGCTTTCGCTGCAGTTCCTGCTGTCGCGCGAGGGCTACGAGATCGACATCGCCCGCGACGGCGAGAGCGCCCTCGAGATCGCCGCGCGCACGCCTCCCGACCTCGTCGTGCTCGACCTCATGCTGCCGGGCCTCGACGGCTACGAGGTCTGCCGCCGGCTGCGCGCGGCGCCGGCCACCGCCGCCGCGAAGATCGTGCTGGTCACCGCGCGGGCGCGCGAAGCGGAGCGCGTCCGCGGCCTCGAGGAGGGCGCCGACGCCTACGTCACCAAGCCGTTCTCGACGCGCGAGCTGATTGCGACGGTCGGGCGCTTCCTCGGACGAGCGCCGTCGTGAGCCGCGTGCCGCGCCAGCGGGCCGCGCAGCCGCCCCCCCACTCCGGCGCGCCCCGGCCGGCGGAGGTCGAGCCGGAGGTGCGCGAGCTGCGGTCGTCGATCGGCAACCTGCGCGCAGCGGCGGAGGCGCTGGCAGCCACCGCCAGCCCGCGCTCTTCCCGGTCCGGGGCGCTGCTGCAGGCGGTCGTCGAGGAGGCGGAGCGTGCCAGCCGGGCGGTCGACCGGCTCTCGGCCATTCTCCACGAACCCGGTCCCGGCCAGGGCGGCGGACGCGCCGTGAAGGTGGCGAGCCTCGCCGCCGAGATCGCCCGCCGCGCCGCCGACGAGCTGGACCTCGCCGTGCATCTCGCAGGAGCGATCGACGAGAGCCTCACCGTGCCGCCGTCGTTCACCCGCTCGATCCTCGGCGCGCTCGGCCGGTTGCGCCGCGACTTCAGCGTCGGGGAGGTCGAGCTCTCGGCGCGGCGCCACGCCGATCTGCTGGCGCTCGAGATCGCCTTTTCGGCGCGCGAGCCGGAGAGCTCGCGGCTGCGCGAGGAGCATCATCAGGTACTCGCCGGTGGATCGCGCGGCGAGCCGTCGCTGGGCGACGAGGCCCGCGCCGCCGGCGGCGAAGCCTGGCTCGCGATCCGCCGTGGCGAGGCGACCTTCTCCCTGCGCATCCTCCTCCCGATCGCGGCGGCAGGGTCGCACGCGCTATCGGCGGCGCCGCAGCCGCCCGGAAACCGTTCGCCGCAGGCCCCGTAAAGGACTCCATGCGCCTCCTCTCGCTCGCCCTCGCCGCCGCTGTCGGACTGGCCGCCCTCACCGGACTCATCGGAGCCAGGAGCCTCACCGCCCAGCAAGCCGCGGCGGCGCCGGTTCCGGTGCCGGAGAAGACGCCCGGAGCGCCGGACCTCGCCGGCGGTGTCGCTACTGCGCCGAACCTCGCCGGCAGTGTCGCTACTGCGCCGGACCTCGCCGGCAGTGTCGCAAGCGCGCCGGACCTCGCCGGCGCGATGGAGGCCTTTGCGGCCGGGATGGATGCGAAGGAGCGCCGGGACTTCGTCCAGTATCGCGCCGGCATCGAGCGCGCGGTGGAACTGCTGCCCGATCCCGCGCGCCTGCTTTACCGGCTTGCGGTGGCGCGTCTGCTTGCCGGCGACGCCGCAGGCGCCGTCGAGGCCTACCTCCGCCAGGTGGACGCCGGCATCGCCCGCGACCCGCGAAAAGACGCCGACCTCGCCGCCCTGCTGCCCGATCCCCGCTTCCAGGAGGCGCTGGCGCGGCTCGACGCGCTGCCGGCCCCTCTCGCCGGGTCGGCGCTCGCGTTCGAGCTGCCGGAGCGCGACCTCATCGAGGGCATCGCGCACGATCCGAAAACCGGATCCTTTTTCCTTTCGAGCGTCGCGCAGCGGAAGATCCTCCGGCGGACGAAGGACGGCACGGTCTCCGACTTCGTCCCGAGCGGCGCCCACGGCCTGCTCTCGCCGCTCGGGCTGGCGGTCGACACGGAGCATCGCCGCCTCTGGATGGTCTCGGCAGGCCTGCCGCAGACCTCCGCCTTGAAGAAGGCCGACCGCAACAAGAGCGCTCTGCTGGCCTTCGACCTCGACACCGGAGCCTGGCAGCGCACCGTCGACGCGCCGCCCGGCGACCGCAGCTGGAACGATCTCGAGCTCGCCGCCGACGGCAGCGTCTTCATCTCCGATCCGGCGGCGAAGGCGATCCTGCGCGTCCAGCCTGACGGCGGCATCTTCACTCTGCTCGCCGGCGAGGATGTCCTCGGCTCGCCCGGCGGGCTCGCGCTCTCGGCGGACGGCCGCCGGCTCTACGTCGCCGACTGGACGAACGGGCTCGGCGTCCTCGATCTCGAGACCGCAGGCGCAGCGCGCTGGAGCTGGATGCGGCCCCCTGCCGGTTCGACGGTGCTCGGCATCGACGGCCTGCGGCGCCACGGGAACCGACTGATCGCGATCCAGAACGGCGTCATGCCGCCGCGCATCCAGAGTTTCGAGCTCGCGCCCGATGGGCGCTCGCTGATCGCCGCCAAGGTGCTCGAGAAGAATCTCCCCGAGTGGGACGAGCCGACGCTCGGCGTGCTGGTGGACGGCGCCTTCTTCTACGTCGCCAACAGCCACTGGCCAGCGTTCCCCGGCGACGAGTCCGCTCCGACCGACACCACGAAGCTCTCCCCGACCGCCATTCGCCGCCTGCCGCTCGACTGAGCCGGCGGGCGACGCGGGCCGGCGGCGGGCTACTGCCCGCCGAGGATCAGCGGCAGGCCGTCCTTGCCGGCGCCGATGACGACGACCTTGGCGTTCTGGCTGCGCGCGATCTCCATCGTCGCCTCGATTCCCTTCCATTTGAGAAGCTGCTCCGAGATTCCCGACGAGACGATCTTCTGGAAGTCGGCGACGCCCTGGGCCTCGATCCGCTTGCGGTCGGCCTCCTGGCGCTCCTTCATCAGAACGAACTCCATCCGCTGGCTCTCCTGCTCCGCGGAGAGCTTCTGCTCGATCGACGCCGAGAGCCCGGCGGGCAACCCGACCTTGCGCAGCGGCGTGTTCTCGATCACGATGCCGCGCTTCTCGACCAGCTTGCGCAGCTCCTCGGCGAGGAGTCCCGCGAGATGGTCGCGCTCCGAGGTGTAGAGCGCCTTGGCCTCGTACGAGGCGGTGACGCCGCGCGCCACCGAGCGGAACTGCGGCTCGAGCAGAATCTCCGAGTAGCTCACACCCACCGTGCGGTAGACCTCCGGCGCCATCTCGGGATCGAGATGGAAGAGCGCGGAGACCTCGAGCTGCATCGCCAGGCCCTCCTTCGACGGCACCTCCATCACCTCTTTCAGCTCCTGCGTCTGGATCGCCATCGGCACGACGCGCGCCAGCGGATTCACCAGATGCATCCCCGACTTGAGACTCGTGGGCCGCACGACGCCGAAGAGATCGATGACTCCGACGTGACCCGCCGGAATGATCCGCACGAGTTGGGTGAGCGAGGCGAGGAGGGCGACGACGGCGACTACGGTCAGGAACTTGCGCGATGCCGCCATGGCGGCGGCGCGCATCGGGTCATCGGTGCCGGCCGAGAGCTGGCGGGCGGCGAAGAAGGCGGCGACGGCCACGCCGAGAGCGAGCAGGAAGAGCATGGAAAACTCCTTTCGGGAGAAGACGGCCTCCGGGCGCGAGCCTCGAAGTGCCCATCGAGACTAGCACCCGCGCGCTCTCCTAACGACCGAGGAGCTCCGCCAGGACCGCCACACCGCGCAGCGCCCGCTGCGGTTCCACGGCGGTATAGCAGAGCCGCACGCAGGTCGGGAACGGACCGAAGCTCGAGCCCGGCGCGATCAGCAGGCCGCGATCGACGCAGGCCTCGAGGAGCGCAACGAGTCCGCGCTCGGCGAACCCGGGAGCGGCGAAACCGCGAGCGATCAAATCCTCGGCGACGTCGAAGAAGAGGAAGGTACTGCCTTCGGGCGCTTCGACGCCCAGCCGCGCGGCTGCCGCCCGGCCGGTCGCGGCGTAGCTCGCGCATGCCGCCGCCGCCCAGGCGTCGCCCGGGCCCGCAAGTGCCCGCACCGCGGCGAGCTGCGCCGCGGTCGGCGTCGAGTAGAAGGTGTGGGTCGCGACTTTGCGCAGCTCGGTCATGACCGCCGCCGGGCCGACCATGTAGCCGCAACGGTTTCCCGCCATGCCGTAGCACTTCGAGAAGGTCTGGGCGAGGAAGGTCCGTTCCGGCGCGAGCGCCAGCGCGCGGGTGTGTTCGCCCGTGAAGACGAACGGCTCGTAGACCTCGTCCGAGAGAATCCACAGGTTCCGCGCTCGCGCCCACTCGACCATCGCCTCGACCCAGCGGCGCGGCAGGAGCCTGCCGCTCGGGTTGTTGGGGGTCGAGAAGTAGAGCGCAACCGTTCGGGAGGTGCAGAGCGCCTCGAGGCGGGCGACAAGGCTCTCTGCGGTATCGGATCCAGCTCGGCCGAAATCGATCGGCACCGCCACCGGCTTGCCGTGAAAGGAGCGCACGATGCCCTCGATCAACGGCCAGTAGGGGGCCAGGATCAGCACCTCGTCTCCCGGATCGAGAATTGCCCCGGCGACCGCGCCGAGCCCGCCGGTGGCGCCGGCAGCGACGAGGATGTTGTCGCGTTCGAGCGCCAGGCCGGTCTTCAGGCGCTCGCGCTCGAGGATCGCGTCGAGCAGCGCCGGCAAGCCGTGAACCGGCGCGTAGCGGTGCATGCCCGGATAGTCCGCGACCCGGAGATCCTCCATCCGGCAGCCCTCCGGCGGCTCCATCCAGGTGTCGCCGACATGCAGCGGATAGGTCTCGCCGGCGAAGCGCTCGAGCCGGTGGGCGAGCCCGGAGTACACCGAAGGCGGAATTCCGCCCAGATGTCCGGCGGCGTGGGGAAAGCTCGGCATGGCGGATCTCCTGCGGGGTGAGCGCCGCCCCGCGAAGGGTCGGAGCGCCCGCGCACCGACTCTACGCCACAGCCCACACTGACCTAGAATAGGCAGCATGTCCGAGCGCCGGCTGAACACGCCCGCGAGCTCCACCGCCCCGGCTGCTTCGACCATCGCACCGCGCCGCGCCACCGTGCTCGGCGTCGTGCTCTTCCTCTTCATCCCGGTAGTGCTCGTGCTCTTCGTGGCGCACCCGGCGCCGGTCGCAGGGAGCCTCGCCGCCGGACTCCTCCTGATGGTCGGGCATCGCTTCCTGGCGCGGCCCTACATGCTGGCGACGCGGCCGCACAAATGTATCTGGTGCAACCGCTTCTTCAGCGAGCGCCGGCCAGGCCAGCTCGCGTTGGTTCTCGCCCAGGGGGGAGACGCTCCGGCGCTCGATCTGCTGGCCTGCGCCGCGCACGTCGATCCGGCGCGGCGCTTCTTCGCCTTCGTCGAGCGCTGCCGGCAGCCGCTACGGATCGGCATCGGCCTGCCGCTGGGCCTGCTGCTCGGCTCCCTCGTCGCGTTCTCGGCCGGGCTCGGGGATCGGACAGAATCCGCGACGGCTCTGTTTCGCCTCGCGGTCGGCCTGAGCGTCCACCTGGCCGCGCTCGGACCCTGGCTCGGCGCGCCCCGCGAGCACAGCCGCGCCGCCTTCCCGGTGCACAACTTCTACCTCCTCGGTGTCCGCGCCATCCTGTGGATCTTCCGCCTGGTGGGAATCTGGTGGATCGTTGCCGGCGGCAGCTATTGGCTAAAGGCCGCAGGCCTTTTGCAATAGACCGCCGCAGGCCTTTTGCAATAGATCGCTGCAGGCCTTTTTCGATAGATCGCCGCAGGCCTTTTGCCCTAGATCGACGCGGCTTCGATGAGCTCGGCGCGGCGCTGGGCGTGGCTCGACGGCCCGACAAGGTCGCCGTCCTCGACCAGCGCCTGCGCAGTACAGCGGCCGCAATAGGAGAGCCGGGAACAGCTCGAGCAGACCGGCAGGTCGCGCGGGCGGAGGGCGCGAATCCGCTGCAGCCAGGCCGAGCTCTCCCAGACGTCGCGGAAGCTGCGTTGCCGGATGTTGCCGTCGGCGCCGGGCAGGATGTTGCAGGCCATGACGTCGCCGGCCGAGGTGATGCAGGCGTAGCGTGAGCCCGCCGCACAGAGGGGGGCGTCGGGATCGGGCCCCGTGCGAGCACCTTCGTCGTGGCAGCCGAGCACCGGCCCTCCGAGCTCGCGCACCAGATCCTCCTGCAGCACGCGCAGGGCGAGCGGCGCGGTGTCGCCGTCCTTCTTCGCGGTGATGAACGGCGACAGCCGGCACTCGGCGCCGAGCCCGGCCGCCCACTCGGCGATCGCCTGCGACTCGCCGAGGTTCCAGCCCATGAGCGGCACCTTCAGGATCGTCCTCACGCCCGCCGCGCGCAGGTGCCCCAACCCGGCGACGACCTCTCGAAACGAGCCTGGCCGCGCGGTGAAGCGATCGAACGCCGCCTCGTCCCGGCTATAGAAGCTCACGTGCACCGTGGCGTCGAGCGCCGCGATCGCCGTGGCATCGCCGGCGGTGATCCGCGAGCCGTTGGTGAACAGATGCAGATCGAATCCGAGCTCCCGCGCCCGCGTGGAGATCTCCCGCCAGTCGCGGCGCAGGAAGAGCTCCCCGCCCGACAGCGCGAGCACGAGGGTGCCCATCCCGGCGAGCTCGTCGAGCAGGTCGAGAACGCGCCCGGTCGGCAGGAGATCGGGGGCGGCGAAGTCCGGGATGTAGCAGTGCCGGCAGCGGAAGTTGCAGTGGTGGGTGAGCTCGATGAGGACTTCGATCGGAATCGCCTGCCGCGCGGCGCGGGCGCAGAGCTCGTCCCAGTGGCTCATACGGCCGCCCCCGCAGTCGCAGGAGCAGCGATCAGGGCCCAGACTTCGGGCTCGGGCCGGAACGCCAGCACGGCGACCGGAACCTCGGCGGCCAGCGCGCCCAGCAACTCGAGAGCGCGGCCAGTGGCTCCTTCGTCGTGCGCCGGCCAGATGACCTCCGGCGCCAGCCGGCGAAGCGCTTCCCGCGGCGCCAAAGCTCGCCGCGCGGCTTGCGGACCGTGCTCCAGCAGATGAATCGCGGCCAGGCGTCCGCAGCCCGGACGCCCGTGCCAGAAGGGCAGCGACCACGCGCGCCAGCCGCCTCCGGGCGCACGCCGCGCGACCGCCAGCTCGTCGCAGAGCGCCGCCTCGGGCAGCAGTCCAGCGAGGGTGCTCTTGCCGCACCCGGAGGGACCGGCGCAGAGAAAGGCCCGTTCGCCCTCGGCGAGCAGGGCGCCGTGCAGCAGCAGGCCGTCGGTGAGCTCCTCGGCGAGCAGGTGCCGCAAGGCAAGGTCGATCGCCAGCCGGTGCAGCGGCCCCGCGATCTCGCCGCAGCCCGTGCGGCGGTCGAACGCGATGCGGCACCAGCTCGTCGACAGGCTCCAGCCCGAGGGCAGCGTTTCGACGGCCACCGGCTCGGCGAGGAGGCGCGCCACCGCAGAGAGCTCCGGCGGTGGCGACGTCGCGCGCAGTCGCAGGCGCTTCGCGCCGGCACGCGGCATCGCGTCCGGCGCGGCGCTGGCGAACGGGCCGTACCGGGGCAGCAGGGCTTCCGACCAGCGGGAATCGTCCGACTCGAGGCGAAAGGGCGGCAGGCCCGCGAGCGCGAGGTCGACCGCAAACGCCCGTTTCACGGCAGGCAGGCCGGATTGCCGATCTGCTGCGGCGGCGAGATCTGGTTGGTCACGCGTGCCACCTCCTCCTGCCAGAGCAGCGCCGGCGGTGTCCACGCCGCGGCGATGGCGGGGGCGGGGGCGGTCGCTTCGGCCTCCGCTACCGTCGGGCAGCGTGCAATGAGCCCGAGCGCGGCCAATTCCGCGACGAACCGCTCGAGCTCTCCGCAGACTGTCGATACTGCGGTTCCGGCCGGGGTGATTTGCGCCGCGATCTGCGGGACGGTCTGCGGGCGCTGCAGCGCTTCGAGCACCGCCCCGGCGCTCGGATTCATGCCGTAGATCCGGCTGCGGTGCAGATCCAGAACGATGACCTCGTCCTCGATCCGCCGGCGCGCGAGGTGGCGCACCGCGGCGAAATGCGGCGTCGTTCCGGACTCCGGCTGCAGCTCTCCGGTCAAGGCTCGAGCTCGAACTCCACGGCGCTCATGCAAGGTGTCTCCTGGCCGTCCACGTAGGCCAGCACCTGCCAGCGGCCGAGCACCGCGCTCTCGAGGATCGGCGTGCCGGCAACCGGCAGGCGCTGCTCGACGACCAGCGTCCCGGCAACCGCTCTGGCGCCGCGCCCGGGCGAGTGCACCGCGACCGGGAATGGGTAGTCCGGAATCCGGCGCTCCACCGGCCCGCCCTGCACGCCGGTCGCCGCCGGATCGCTGGTGAACGGCACCGCCGACGCCTGGTAGAGATGCTCCCCCGGCAGCAGCCAGCGCAAGGTCAGGAGATGGTCGCCGCTGGCATCCCCGAGCAGGGTGGTCTCGGCGACGAGGTCTTCGGTCGCTCCGGCCGAGAAGTGCTCGACGATCGGCGACGTCCAGGGCAGGGTACCGCCGCTCTCGAAGCCGTCGACGAAGACGAGGGGCAGACGCACCGCAGTGAGGGTGAGATGGTCGCACACGGGCTGCGCTGCAGCCGCGCCGGCGGCGAGAGCCAGCAGCAGAGCGAGCCGTGAGAGCGTTCCTGTCGTCGGTTTCATGGTGGTCTCCTCGGCGCTCTCAGGGTAGCGGCAAAGCGATGGCGTGCACACGTCCGGTGCGCGATCCGGCCTGCGCCATGGCCGGACTCTGGGTGCGGTCGATGGTGACGGGTCCCAAACCCCCGCCGCCGG
>Ga0138256_10002869_pt1 | contig 18400 bp, 18 predicted proteins | sample KNB2016incub_MG_FD_105486 | JGI IMG/M metagenome (GOLD analysis project Ga0138256, IMG submission 105486) | Active sludge microbial communities from wastewater in Klosterneuburg, Austria - KNB2014incub_MG | ecosystem: Engineered > WWTP > Activated sludge > Unclassified | place: Austria... | reverse complement strand
TTGACTCGACCCGGGGCGTGGTGTTTTGTCCCGCGCCCCGAAAGGGTTGCCAGCTTAGCTCAGTGGTAGAGCAACGGTTTCGTAAACCGTAGGTCTCGAGTTCAAGTCTCGAAGCTGGCTCCAGGAGATCGCAGCGGAATCCCGGACTGCTTGCTGCACCGGTGCAGCAAAGAGTGCAGCAAACGCAACGGTTCGGAGGTCGAGCTGGAGGTCGAGCCGAATGGTCTCGATCGCCTTCCGCATGACCTCCAGGTCGGTCGCGCTGTAGTGCCGCTTCCGGACGCTCTTCCCCGCCTGCCCGAGCATCCGGTCCACCACGTCGCCCGGCACCTCGTTGGCCTCGAGCCAGCTCGCGAAGCTCCGCCGCGTCGCGTGGAAGTCGATGGGGTACTCGCCGGCGTACTTGGTGGGGCAGCCAGCGGCTTCGAGGTCTTCCCGAAGGAGCTCGGCGCTTCGGGGCCGATGCGGGTGGCCGTGCTCGTCAGCGAAAACCGGGTCGGTGGGCTGCGGGCGGCGGCCGACGAGCAGGACCCAGCCGGTGGCCTTCCACGCCTTCAGGGCCTCGGCCGCGAGCGAGTGGAGCGGGAGCACTCGGTGGGCGTACTTGGTCTTCGGGCGCGTCGGCGTGAGCGCGCGGGTCGAGATCTGTTTGGCGACGCGGACGGTGGAATCGTCGAGGTCGGCCCAGGTGAGCCCCGCGAGCTCGCCATCGCGCATGCCGCTGGTGAAGGCCAGCAGGTAGCGAACGCGGCGGTCTTCGGGGAGTTTGTCGGACCTCAGCAGGCGTTGGGCGTCGGCGATGGAGAGGTGGACGATGACGTTCTCGCCGGCACGGGTTTCCGCTGCGGGGATTTCGGCGCTGACCAGGCGGGCGCGGGCCGGATTAGCGGAGATGAGCTCCTCACCGACCGCGTCGTCGAGAGCATCCCGGAGGGTGGCGACGATGTTGCGGACGGTGTGGGCCGCGAGGAGGCGCGATTCGCAGCGTGCGGCCGGCTTCGACCGGAGCGCGATCACGAAGTCCCGGAACTGCGTCGGGCGGAGCCCGGCCAACGGGGTGGAGCCGAGCGCAGGCTTCACGTGGATCTCGATGTGGCCCTTGTTGTTGGCCAGTGTGGAAGCGCGAACCTTCGGGTTCTTCTCGCGGCGTTCGAGCCAGCGGTCGAGGTAGTCGGTCAAGGTGGTCTGGGGCTGTGCTGCGCGGGCGCTCTGCTGGCTCAGCCACTCGCGCGACCAGGCCTCCGCGTCGCGCTTGGTGCGAACGCCATCGCCGCGAGGGATGCGCTTGTCGCGCCACTTGCCGGTCTCCGCGTCCTTGAACCGAAGCATCCAGTCGCCGCTGTCGCCGCGCTGGTAGACGCTCCACGAGCTCGTCATGCTGCCCTCGCCGCCAGCGCTTGCTCGAGCTGGGCCACGCTCACGCGAACGCCGCCGCCCGGCAGGCGAACGTGCGGCAGCCGACCGGCGTCGAGCCAGCGGCGCGCGGTGCGCTGCGAAACACCGAGGCGCTCGGCGACCTGCGGGAGCGAGAGGTAAACGATCTCAGCGGCGGGTTGCGGCTTGGCTTCCTCGCGAAGCTCCTGAAGCTCGCGGCGGGTTTCTGCCAGCTCGGTGCGCAGCTCTTCGAGCACGCCGACCAGCGGCTTCTGGGCCTCGATGATCGCGGCCGCCACGAGATCGGAAAAGACATCAGACGCCATCCGCTACTCCCCAAGAACGCACCCGGAGTATAATACCGAAGGGCTAAAAGACAACGGCTTTCTTGCAGTGACTTGACGATTCCGGCGGCGGGGTTGAACACTCCCGAGCGATGGCGGCGAAGCGAGCGCCCGGCCGGCCGAGAAAACGTGAGACGAGATTCTCGCGCTGGATCGATGCCTCCGAGATGACGCGCGACGACGTCGCGGCCGCGCTCGAGATCAACCGCACCCACCTCGACAAGGTGTGTCGGGGTGCGCGGCGGCCGGGGCTCGCGCTCGCGCTCGGGATCGAGAAGCTCACGCAGGGCGCGATACCGGCGGCGGAGTGGCTGAACGTTCGGATCGAACGGGATGGTCCGTAGACGAAAAAATCATCGTCGTCGTCGTCGGGCCTGTGGACTTGTGGGCAAGCCGAAGGCTTGTCCAAGCGCCTGGGGACAAGCGAAACGGGCATCGTCGTGAAGTGACGGCTTGTCCCCAGGCGCGGCAAGTCCATAGGTCTCGGCCACTGGTCGCGACTGGTGCCCCGCCGGGCGGACCACTCCACCGTGTTGCCTGCGCCGGTCGATCGGATGAGCTCATGCCGGTCCTTTACGATGGGCTCACGCCGGCCTGGCCCGTGTGCTAGCCCACGTCGACATGTCCGACTCGTGGCCGTCGATCCCCTACGTTGGTTCGTTCCAGAATGGCCGCTCTTTCCCATCCGAAAACCCGCTGGAGGAAGCCTGGCAGCGGCTGACTCGAATTTCGACGCCAGGCATTCTCGACAAGCTGCTTACGCGCCACGCCCGCACCGCGGACGCGGATCTACGGGAGTACATCCGCGTTCGAACTCGGCAAGCTCACGAGCTTCGGCTCGCTGCTCAAGGGGCGAGCATCCTCACCTCGCCGCTCATGCTCTACTACTGCTTTCTGAATCTCGCCCGCGCCTTCATTGCAGTGCATACGGGCCAGCCACCCGCTCGTGGAAGGCACGGACTTCGCTTTCAGAATGCAGAAGCTCTGTTCGACTCGAGCGCCGCGGTGGAGTCAGGAACCTTTCAGGAGTTCCTGGTTGCGACCACAGGCGAGGGTTTTGACCGAACCCGAATCTCGCTCGGCGAAGCGTTGAAGTCGATTCCCGAGATGTGGGACACACAAAGTTCTGAGATCGGGCCATCACGAGTGGCTCGTGTGAAGGTGCGCGCGTTCATGGAGGGGAAGGGGGTCTACCTCGACGTCGACGTGCCGGAGGTGGCTGCCCAGTTCGCAAGCAAGTGGAAGGAGCTGTTTCCCGGACTGGAATCCGTTGCCGAATTCCACGAGAACACGACACTTCGGATCTCCAGAGTGGCTCCCAACAGCCTCCGAGAAGTGTCGGATTTCTGCCACCAGTATCTGCTCCCGGACCTTGTGCATCGCGATGAGCCAATCTGGTATCTCCTCCGCTCTGACGACCGTAAGAATTTCGACCGCGCGGCTTTCTACATCAGCGCGATGTTCATGTTGTCCAACGTTGTTCGGTACCATCCTGATGGGCTCTCGCGATTGGCGCGGGACGGTGCCGATTCCGTTTGGTGCCTCGAGAGGTTTGTTCGAAAGGCTGAGCGGTTCTTCCCCCAGCTCGTCTACTCGCTGGTGATCGGTTCGACGGCCTACTTCTGAACTGCGCTACGCCCGGGTGGCCATCAAGAACCGTCCATGACAGCAAATGGAAATCGAGCCGCCTTGCTTCCGCGGAACCTCAGATAAGTCCAACGACTGGCCACGTCCGCCCAGACCATCGAGTGCTCGCGCCAGGCCCGCACACATTCCGGGGCTCGATCCCGGCTCCAGATCCGGGCACCATCCGGTTCCATGTCGCCGCCAATCGGCCCCGAGGAGCTCGCGCGCGAGAAGATCGACGCGGCTCTAACGATGGCCGGCTGGGTCGTGCAGCGGCGTGCAGACATGAACATCCTGGCGGGCCCGGGCGTCGCTGTCCGGGAGTTCCCCCTGTCGTCGGGCCACGGGTTCGCCGACTACCTCCTCTACGTGAACGGGCAGGCCGTCGGCGTGATCGAGGCGAAGCGGGAGGGCACCACGCTGACGGCTGTTGAGGTCCAGGCCGAGAAGTACGCCGCCGGCGTGTCGAGCGATCTCCCCGCGCCGGTCCGTCCGCTTCCCTTCCTGTACCAAGGCACCGGCATCGAGACGCGATTCACGAATCGGCTCGACCCCGAGCCGCGGAGCCGGCGCCTCTTTCATTTTCACCAGCCCGAGACGCTCGCGAAGTGGATTGCGGCCGAGCCCGTGTGGCTTCCGATGAGCGCCGGCCGGCCCGAGCCACTAAGCCAGCAACCGGCCACGCTCCGAACGCGGGTGCGCACCCTGCCCTCGCTCGAAGCCGCGAGGCTCTGGCCCGCACAGCTCAAGGCGGTTCGGAATCTCGAAGCATCGCTCTACGGCGATCGACCGCGCGCCTTGATCCAGATGGCGACCGGCTCGGGCAAGACGTTCACCGCAATCACTTCCATCTACAGGTTGATCAAACACGCCGATGCACGGCGCGTCCTCTTCCTTGTGGACCGGGGCAACCTCGGCGACCAGGCGCTCAAGGAGTTCCAGCAGTACACGACGCCCGACGACGGCCGGAAGTTCACCGAGCTTTACAACGTCCAACGCCTCAGCTCGAACAAGCTCGATCCGGTGGCGCGCGTCTGCATCACGACGATCCAGCGCCTCTACTCGATGCTGAGCGGCGAACCCGATCTGGAGCCGGATGCCGAACACGGATCCATGTTCGATTCGCGCTCGACTCTTGCGAGGGCGCCCATCCCGGTCGGCTACAACCCGGGCCTACCCGTCGAGACGTTCGATTTCATTTTCGTGGATGAGTGCCATCGCTCCATCTACACGGTGTGGAGGCAGGTGCTCGAGTACTTCGACGCCTTCCTCGTCGGGCTCACGGCCACGCCGTCGAAGCAGACGTTCGGTTTTTTCGACCAGAACCTTGTCATGGAATACGGCCACGCGGAGGCTGTAGCCGACGGCGTAAACGTCGACTTCGACGTGTACAAGATCCGTACCCGGATCACCGAGCAAGGCGCCGAGGTCGAAGCCGGTCCCGAAGAGGTGATGGTGGGCCGGCGCGATCGCGAGACACGAAGGGTGCGTTGGGAACGTCTGGACGAAGACCTCGAGTACGACGCAGATGCGCTCGACCGCCGGATTGTTGCCAAAGATCAGATTCGCACGATCATTCGAACTTTCCGCGAGAAGCTTTTCACGGAGATCTTCCCCGGCAGGAGCATGGTCCCGAAGACCCTAATCTTCGCGAAAGACGACAGCCACGCCGACGACATCGTGCAAGTGGTGCGCGAGGAGTTCGGCAAACGAAACGAGTTTTGCGAGAAGATCACGTACAAGACCGGCACGGCACGGCTGGTCGAGAAAGCGGTGGACGAGACCGGTCAGGAAGTCGAGCGGGTCACGTACAAGTCCACGGGCGTCAAACCCGAAGACCTGCTCTCCTCGTTCCGCAATAGCCCCAACCCGCGCGTCGTCGTGACGGTGGACATGATCGCAACCGGAACGGACGTGAAACCGCTCGAAATCGTCATGTTCATGAGGGCGGTCAAGAGCAGAAACTTCTTCGAGCAAATGAAGGGCAGAGGCGTCCGGGTTATCGGCTCAGACGACCTGGAAGCCATTTCTGGGGCGCGCGTCAAGGACCGCTTCGTCCTGATCGACTGCGTCGGCGTATGCGAGCAGGATCTCTCGGACTCCTCCTCCCTCGAACGCCTGCGAACCGTCGGGTTCGAGAAATTGCTCGAAGCCGTGGCGGCCGGTAGCACCAATCCCGACGTGCTCTCGTCCCTGGCCGGCCGCCTGGCTCGGCTGGACCGGCGGCTCGGCGCGCCGGAGCGTCGCGCGCTGTTGGAGGTGGCGAACGGAGCGAGCCTCCGAGACATCGCGAGCGGCCTGGTGGACGCTCTCGATCGGGATCACCAGGTCCACGAGGCTCGCAGGCTCGCCGATCTCCCCCCGGATGCCGAGCCGACAGAGCAGCAGGTCACGCAAGCGGGGCAAACTCTCCTCCGGGAAGCCGCGCGCCCCATCGCCGCCAACCCGCAGCTCCGGCAGCGGCTCGCCGACGTGAAGAGGCGCCTGGAGCAGACCATCGACGAGGTGAGCAAGGACGAGGTGATCGACGCCCGCTACGCACCGGAGCAGCGGGAGCTGATGGCCCAGAAGGTCGTCCGCTCATTCCGGGAGTTCATCGAGAAGCACAAGGACGAGATCACGGCCCTGCAGGTGCTCTACAACCTGCCGTACCAGAGGCGCCTCAAGCACGACGACATCAAAGCGCTGGCCGACGCGATCCAGTCCCCGCCCCAGCTGTGGACACCCGAAATTCTCTGGCGCGCGTACGAGACCTTAGAGAAGTCGAAGGTGAAGGGCGCCGGATCGAAGCGGCTACTTACGGACGTGGTGTCGCTGGTGCGCTTCGCCTTGCACCAGGACCCCGAGCTGGTGCCGTTCGCCGCCAAGGTCAACGAGCGGTTCGAGGCATGGCTTCTCCAGCAAGAGCAGCGAGGCCGTAGGTTCACGGAGGAGCAGCGTGAGTGGCTAACGGCGATCCGAGACCACGTGGCGGCCAACCTGGACATCTCGATGGACGACTTCGAATACGCGCCGTTCAACGGGCTCGGTGGTGCGGGCCGGGCGTACCGGGTGTTCGGTGTCGAGTTGGCGAAGGTTTTGGCCGAGCTGAATGAGGTGTTGGCGGCATGAACGGCCATGCGGATCCCGATCTGCCTGCGCGATGGCTCAGAGCCTCCCTCGGCGAGTTCATCGAAGCCATCGAGGCGGGCAAGAACTTCAAGTGCGAGGAACGACCGCCCAAGGACGGTGAGACCGGCATCGTGAAGGTGAGCGCGGTCACGTGGGGTGAGTACGACGAACATGAGACGAAGACGGTCACGGACCTCTCCAAGGTAGCCGAGCGCCTGCTTGTTGCTCCAGGTGACTTCCTCTTCAGCCGTGCGAACACAATCCAGCTGGTCGGAGCGTGCGTGATCGCGCGCGTGGTCACGAAGCGGGTGATGCTCAGCGACAAGATCCTCCGGCTCCGCCTGCGAAGTGTGGACCCGCGGTGGGTTCTCTACTTCCTCCGGTCTCCGACGGGACGCAGGCAAATTGAAAGCCTCGCAACCGGGAATCAGGAGTCGATGCGCAACATCGGCCAGGCGCGGATACGATCCGTCTCATTGCCGCTTGCTCCGCCGAAGGAGTGCGCACGGGTCGTCGCCGAGATCGACAAGCACCTCAGCCGGATCGACGCGGGCGTTGCCGCGCTCGAACGAGTCCGAGCGAACCTGAAGCGCTATCGGGCATCCGTTCTGAAGGCCGCGGTCGAAGGGCGGCTCGTCCCGAACGAGGCCGAGCTCGCCCGTCGCGAGGGCCGCGACTACGAGCCCGCCGAGAAGCTGCTCGCTCGCATCCTGAAGGAACGTCGCGCCCGCTGGGAAGCCGCCCAGCTCGCCGAGATGAAAGCAAAGGGCAGGCCGCCGACGGACGGCCGATGGAAGGCGAAGTACAAGGAGCCCGAGCCGCTAGACACGAGTGACGTGCCGGAGCTGCCGGCGGGGTGGTGCTGGGCGAGCGTCGATGCCGTCGGCGATGTGCTACTCGGCCGGCAGCGCGCCCCTCAATATCTCACGGGGAAGTGGACACGGCCATACCTGCGGGTCGCTAACATCAAAGATGACGCCATCAACCTGTCCGACATCGAGCAGATGGACTTCGATCCAGCACACTTCAAGAAGTACCGCCTTGAGGCCGGCGACATTCTTGTCAGCGAAGGTCAAAGCCCGGAGTTGCTCGGCCAAAGCGCGATCTTTCGCGGGGGCATTGAAGGGCTGTGTTTCCAGAAGACGCTTCACCGCTTCCGCGCAGTACATGGTGGCCCCTCGCCCGAGTTCGCACAGGTGGTATTCCGAGCGAATGTGAAGACCGGCGTCTACGCAAAGGTCGGTTCGATCACGACCAACATCGCACACCTCACGCTAGAGAAATTCAAGGCGTCGCGTTTTCCACTCCCGCCCATCCGGGAGCAGACTCGAATCGTCCAGGAAGTGGCTCGACGAACGTCCCTTGCCGACGAAGTCGAACAAGCCGTCGAACGGCAGCTCGTTCGGTCGCGATCCCTTCGCCGAACCATTCTTCGCCACGCCTTCGAGGGCAAGCTGGTCCCGCAGGACCCCGCAGACGAGCCGGCCAGCACGCTGCTGGAGCGTCTCCGATCAGCGGCGCCCAGCCCGGGACCGAAGGAAAAGCCAACTCGCCGAGCTCCGGGCCAGACAGCTCGAAGGCGGGAGGAGACCACCCCATGAAGAAGCAGGATATCTCCGTCGAGTCGCTCGTGGACATGGTCGAGCGCGAAGAGCTCCAGCTCCCCGAAATTCAGCGCCGCTACGTGTGGCGTGCCCCGCGGGTTCGTGATCTCCTCGATTCTCTCTACCGCGGGTACCCCAGCGGCTCGATCCTTGTGTGGGAGACGGACCAGGCGGTGCCCGCTCGCACACTCCAGGTCCAGGAGCGTGCCACCGCCCAGGAGCCCCGCAAGCTCCTGCTCGACGGGCAGCAACGGCTCACCTCTCTCGCCGCCGTGATCAAGGGCAAGCCGATCCACGTTCGCGGACGCAAGCGACCGATCGAGATTCTGTTCAACCTGGAGCATCCCGACAGCCTCGACGAGCTGACGGAGGTGGAGGGCGACGAGGACTCACTGCTCGACGAGGAGGACGCGGACGAGCCTTCCCTGGAGGAAGAGGGGGACGACGAGGAGCACCTCCAGGCTCGCCTCCAGAAACGGACGTTCGTTGTCTCCAGCAAGCAACTCGCCCAGCTTCCCAACTGGGTCTCGGTGACGGAAGTGTTCAAGCAGACGAGCGACGCACCTTTCCTCAAGAAGGCGAACGTCATGGGCTTCGACGACCCGCGCTACGAGAAGTACACGCAACGCCTGCAGCGACTCCGGCAGGTCGCGAAGTACCCGTATGTCATGCACCTCCTGGAACGCGATCTCAGCTACGAGGAGGTTGCCGAGATCTTCGTCCGCGTAAACTCGCTTGGGGCGAAGCTGCGGGCGTCGGACCTCGCTCTCGCCCAGATCACGGCCCGGTGGCCCACGTCGCTGCGGCTGCTCGAAGAATTCCAAGAGGAGTGCGAGGAGAGCTGGTTCACGCTCGATCTGGGCCTCCTCGTCCGCACGATGGTCGTGTTCGCGACCAAGCAGGCAAAGTTCGACACGGTCGCTTCTGTTCCGATAGCTCGGCTCAAGGATGCCTGGGAAGAGGCGAAGGAGGGGCTTCGCTTCGCGATCAACTTCTTGCGCACGAATGCCGACATCGAAGACGAGTCGTTGCTCTCGGCTCCCGCGCTGATGATTCCGATCGCGGTCTTCAGCCGCCTCCGCCGTAACCAGATCTCCGCAGAGCAGTCCCGCGATCTGCTCTACTGGCTGCTCGTCGCAAACGCGCGCGGCCGGTATTCACGCGGTTCGACCGAAACCTTTCTCAACGAGGACTTGGCGGCACTGTTCAAGGGCGAGCCGCCCGCGCGCCTCATCGAAACGGTGAAGCAGCAACTTGGCCGGCTTCATGTCGAGCCCGCCGACCTCGTGGGTCGCGGTCAGCGGAGCGCCCTCTTTTCGCTGGCGTACCTCGCGCTCAAGGCCATGGGCGCGAAAGACTGGTACAGCGGGCTCGGTCTCTCGCTCACTCACCAAGGCCGACTCCACTTCATCCAGTTCCACCACATCTTCCCGAAGGCGGTCCTAAGGAGGGCGAACTACGAGAAGGGCGAGATCAACGAGATCGCCAACATGGGGTTCATCACGGGACAGACGAACCGCCGGCTGTCGACCAAGCAGCCGGAAGACTACTTCCCCAAGATTGTCGCCGCGCACGGCGAGACTGCGCTGGCCAGCCAGGCCATCCCTCTCGATCCGGAGCTGCACAAGGTCGAGAACTACCGGCGTTTCCTCGAGGCTCGCCGGGCCGAACTGGCCCGCCTCATGAACGAGCACCTCGAAAAAGCGAGGACCGGATGAACGCTGACCCGGCGCTGCGCATGGCTCGCCCGGAGCCAGCGCGGTCGGGCGGACAAACAGTGTCCGCCGGGCGCCTTGTTTGCTCCGCCACGAGCACCTCGACGGCGCTACGCTATTGACGACCGTGGAGGGCATCCCGTGACCACCCGACCAACCAAGCTCCGACTCTCCGGCCCCGGGCTCCGAGGGGCCCGGGTATCAGGTCCGCTCCTGCGCGATCTGCTCGATCTCGTGGTTGACGCCACGCGAGCTGCGGTCCGCCTCCGGCTCGAAGGCAGGAGCACGGCTCAAGGTCCCGCGCCGACCTGGGTCGATCACGCTGCCGCGTTCGATGTCATGTCTATCGAGGAAGGCTCGACCCTGCTCTCACTGGAGGCCGCGCCGGTGGCCGAAGCGGCGCCCCAGCAGTTCGCGCAGGTTGCACTGTTCGGTGGGGTGGACGGGCGCCGCTCGTGTCTCGACCTGATGGCCGACAGCCTCGACGACGCTGTGTCGGCAAGAGTGGAGAGCGATCTCTACGACGACGACCTGCTACGGACCTTCGGCCGGTTCGAGAGGCTCTTCCGCCATGGCGTGGACCTCGTCGAGGTCGCGGACGTCAGAACAGTCCGACTCGATCGACGTGCGCTGACCACGTTCGAAACGCTCAAGAAGAACATGCCACCGGACCAGCGAGCGGTTGTGGCCGGCAAGCTCGACGCCATTCGCCACAGCGATCGCATGTTCACCCTGGTGCTCGACGATGGCAACGCGGTTCGCGGCGTCATCGCGAACGCCGTCGATCTCGATCTCATCGGCAATCTCTGGGGCAAGCAAGTGAGGCTATCGGGCGTCGCGAAGTTTCGCCCATCCGGCTCGCTGCTGCGAGTCGAGGCGGATAGCCTGGAGGAGTCGACTGGCGACGCGAGTCTGTGGGCTGCGATGCCCCGGCCTATGTTCACCGAGTTGGACACGCGCTCGTTGAGACGGCCGCAGGGACCCCGTTCCGGCATCGCCGCCATTTTGGGCAAGTGGCCGGGAGAGGAATCGGATGACGAATTCCTCCGCGCGGTCGCCGAGCTGTCATGAGCCAGACCGACCTCATCTTGCTCGACACGAGCGTCGTGCTTCACGTCGTCAGGGGAAACGAATACGCCGAGCGCATCGACAAGGCGTACGATCTCCGCGGCCGCGCCGAGAAATCGCTCATCTCCGTCGTCACGGTCGGCGAGTGTCACTCCTTTGCGTTCAGACTCGGTTGGGGCGACGCGAAGCGCGAGAAGCTGGACGAATTGCTGCGCGAGCTGGTCATCGTGGACATCCACAACGCCACTGTGCTGAGGCACTACGCGGAGATCGACGCCTTCTCGAAGAAGAACGGCAGGATCTTGAGTGACAACGACACGTGGATCGCGGCGAGCGCTCGGGCCGCGAACGCCGTCCTCCTCACGACAGACAAGGACTTCGACCCGCTCGACCCTCGGTTCATCAGGCACGTGTACTTCCCGGCCAACGCCAAGGTAGACGCGCCGAGCTAGTAATCAGACACATGGCCAATGACAGCGCGCAGATCGTCCAGAAGCTCTGGTCTTACTGCAACGTCCTTCGAGACGACGGGCTCTCCTACGGTGACTACGTCGAGCAACTCACGTTCCTGCTGTTCCTGAAGATGGCACACGAGCGCACCCAGCCGCCGTGGAACCAGGCGTCCATCATTTCGAAGGGGCTGGACTGGCCGGCGCTCGTTGCCAAGGACGGTGACGCGCTGGAGGTCCATTACCGCCACACCCTCGAAGCACTCGGCAAGAAGCCCGGGATGCTGGGCCTCATCTTCCGCAAGGCCCAGAACAAGATCCAGGACCCGGCCAAGCTGCGCCGCCTCGTCGCCGACCTAATCGACCGCGAGCAGTGGACCAGCCTCGACGCGGACGTGAAGGGCGATGCCTACGAGGGCCTGCTGGAGAAGAACGCGCAGGACACGAAAGGCGGTGCTGGCCAGTACTTCACGCCGAGGCCGCTCATCCAGGCCATCACCGACGTGGTGCGCCCGCAGCCCGGCGAGACCATCTGCGATCCGGCGTGCGGCACCGGCGGCTTCCTGCTGGCCGCCCACGACTACGTCGTGCGGCAAAACCCCCACCTCACGAAGGCGCAGAAGCGGCACCTGAAGCTGGAGTCCCTTGACGGCATCGAGCTGGTAGACGCGGTCGCCCGGCTCTGCGCCATGAACCTTCTGCTCCACGGGATCGGGCCGAACGCCGACGAGGCCGACCCGCCCATCACGGTGGACGACAGCCTCCGTGCCGATCCGGGGCGGCGCTACGAGGTCGTCGTGACGAACCCCCCGTTCGGGAAAAGATCGAGCGTCATGGTCGTGACGGAGGAGGGCGAGCAGTCGCGCGAGGCCATCACGATCACGCGCGAGGACTTTTGGGCCACGACGTCGAACAAGCAGCTCAACTTCGTGCAGCACGTCCGCACGTTGCTCAAGGTGAACGGGCGGGCTGCCGTGGTCGTGCCGGACAACGTCCTGTTCGAGGGCGGCGCGGGCGAGACGGTGCGGCGAAAGCTCCTCCAGGAGTGCGACGTTCACACGCTCCTGCGCCTGCCCACCGGCATCTTCTACGCCCAGGGCGTCAAGGCGAACGTTCTGTTCTTGCACAAGACGCCCGGCAGCGAACGGGCGTGGACCACCAAGCTCTGGATCTACGACCTCCGCACCAACCAGCACTTCACCCTGAAAACCAACCCGCTCAAGCGCGCCGACCTCGACGAGTTCGTCGCCGTCTACAACCCGGAGAACCGGCACGACCGCGAGCCGACCTGGTCCGAGAAGAATAACCCGACCGGGCGCTGGCGGGCCTACGGCTACGACGAGCTGATCCAGCGCGACAAGTGCAGCCTCGACATCTTCTGGCTCCGCGACGAGAGCTTGGAGGCCAACGACAGTCTTCCGGACCCCGACGTGATCGCGGGCGAGATCGTCGAGGATCTGCGGGCGGCGCTGGTGCAGTTTGAGGATGTGGCCGCAGATATCGGAAGGCCCGACTGACGAGCAGGCGGCCTTTCCATGCGAGCATCTTCCGCTGGATGCAGTTGCCGTTGCACCCCAGGAAACCATGGAAGTTCTTGGAAATTTCCACGCGACGCGCTCGCGGTACGTGGTTAGTCGTCCTCGTCGGCGTCGGTGGCCGCGCGACTGAAGTGGTCTGGACCATTGTCCGCCCGTTAGAGCATCGCCCAACAAGAAGCCGAGGAGGAAGCGACAACGCCGCGTCCCCCTGACGGCTTGACTCGACGCCGGCCCAGGCTAGGCTCCGAAGCACATAGAACTAGTCGGGCAGCGGTCCAGGCATCCGCCTCCACCAATTCCCGACCCCTGAATGCGATCAGCCTGTCGGCTCATCGCAGGAGGTTCGAAATGGCGACACTGAAGGCCATGGAGGTCGACAATATCGACTTCCTCATTGAGCGCATGGGTCAGGACTGCTCCCCGAACCAGTACCTACGGGAGCTCACACAGAACTCGATCGAGGCCGTCCAGCGGACCGGGCGCCCGGACGGTCATATCGTCTGGGACCACTACATCACCGCCGACGGCGTTCGAAAGCTCTGCATCGTCGACAACGGCGACGGCATGACGGGTCTCGAGATGATGCACTACATCAACAAGCTCTCGTCTTCTCGCGCGGAGCAGGGGTTGGGAGGCAACTATGGCGTCGGCGCGAAGATCGCGGCCGCCGTGCACAGCCCCGCAGGCCTTGTCTACATCTCGCGACCCGATCACGACGAGAGCAACGGCACGTACTCGATCCAACTCATGAAGGCGGAGGGCAAGTACGGGCTCGTGCCGTATGGGGACTCCGGCGGATACGAGTACTTCGCTGACGTCGACGAAGACGAGGTGCCCGAGCACGTCAAGCGGTACAGCTCGGGTACCGAGGTAATCATTCTCGGGAGGACGACCAACGCGGACACCGCGGCGGGGCCCATCGACCAGTGGGTGCGCAAGTACCTCAACACGCGCTACTTCACGATCCCGAAGAACATTACGATCCAGTGCCGCGACGCACGTCGAACGTCGGAGGATGAGGAGATCGATGCGGAGGAGGAGAAGAACGCGAACGGACTGCGTCCCGTGCGCGGACAGAGGTGGTTCCTCGACGGCGTTGCCATCCATAAGGGCGTGGTCGATCTCACGACCGCTCGCGCACACTGGTGGGTGATCCCACCGGAAAAGCACAAGTGGTCAGACAACCCTCTCCGGCTTCCGGGCGCGCCGAAGCCGATCACCTCCATGCAGACCTTCCACACGGCCTTCAACTACAAGGGCCACATCGCACTTGTGCACCAGAACGAGCTCTATGACGTGAGGACGAGCCTCGCCGGGTACCACCGGCTGCAGAGTTTCGGCGTAATCCTCGGCATGAGCCAGGTGGTCATTTACATCGAGCCGACAAGCGGGCCCATCGTCACGGACACGGCTCGCACCCGACTCTTGATCGCAAACGAGGAACCTAGCTGGGACCAGTGGGCGGCGGAGTTCAAGGAGAAGATGCCCGCCGACCTGGCAGCGTTCATCGAGAGCTTCGACGTCGGCCGGAACACCTCGGAGGACGACGCGGCGATCCGCGAGAAAGTCAAGGAGATGCTGCCGCTCTTCAACGTTGCGCGCTACCGCAAGGAAGCGGAGGGAGAAGCTGAGGTCGATGACGCAAGCGAGGTTCCGCCCTTCCCTGGCGGGGGCCGTGGCAACGGCAGCGGCAGCACTCGAGGTGGGCGCGACGGCTCACGACCCCGACCGCTCCTCGGAAAGCTCCGCGCGGGCGGCACGAAAGCGTCGCTCGTAACGCCGAAGGACATTCCGAACGTGGTCTTCCTCTACGGCGACAAGGCCAGAGAGATCATGAACGAAGACATCGCGGCCCACTACGTTGACCAAAACCTCGTCCAGGCGAACGGCGAGTTCCGGGTCTTCCAATTCCTGCTGGAGCACTACGCGCGCCAGTACGGCGACAGCCCTGGCGTTCGGAAGAAGATCCTCCCTATCGCCGAGCGCTGGGCGAAGCTAGTCATCATCGATGTCGTACTGGGCATGCGCGCGATGAACTCGCCCGTGTGGACGTCGAGCAAGATCGACTCCATGTTGCGCAACGACGAAGCGTTCACGATGGCTCTCGTGCCGCGCATTCTGCTGACTCTGCACCTGAAACGAGAGATCCATCGCGAACTCGGGCGACCCGAATCAGAGTTGAAGGAGGCCCAGCCGTGAACGTATTCTTCGAACTTCAGCGCCGCGTCCTCGAGTTGCTCCACGCATCGACCCTGCGTGGCGAGTCGCTCGACCTCGCCACAATATCTGCCGCTCTGCGCGGATCGCCTGAGCACCTCATCGACAAGTCGCTGTATGGACTCCGCTCCCGAGGCCTCGTGACGTTCCTCGAAGTTCTCGGTGAAAACGGGCTTCGCGATATCGAGCTGACCGCCCGTGGGCTCGAGCACGTCGAGGCGGATCGCACGCGCGGACACGCATCGGACGCAACGGCGAAGACGGTACTAGTCACGGGGGGCAACGTGCAAATCGGCGACAACAACATCCAGCGCGTGCGCGGGAGGAGGTGACCATGCCGAACCTCCACGACACCATCGAGGAGGCGGTGCTTCGCTACTGCCGGAACCGAAGCGATTGGCGCGGTACGACGGCAGAGCTCTGCGCTGCGCTCCAGCTTATCGAGCCGAGCCTCGAAACGTCGACCGGCGATGTGGACGAAGCGGTTCGAGACCTCAACGCGGAAGGTCGCCTCCGCCTGGACGTGCCGCACGGGTTCGGGGGGCAACTTCGGCTGCGCCCCGGCGCCGAGCACCGCCCACTACGGTCGGTGAAGCAGAACATCTCCGTGACCGGCGGAAACGTTCAGATTGGCGATCAGAATCAGCAGGCAGTGACGTATGGCAACGTTCTTCAGACGCTGGTCAACGCGATCCAGGAGAACCCCGACCTGCCGGAGCACGACAAGCGCGAGCTCACATCCGCGTTGGAGAAGGTGCTTTGCCATCCGTTCACACAGACCATCATCAGCGCCGCTGCGGGAGTCGGCGGCGCCGCGATTGGGAGGTGACGCGTGGACGACGATCTCCGCCGCCTGCTTTCTCGACTTGCGAACTGGCCCGCCGGGTCGAGCGCTACCGTGCACCAGATCGTGAAAGCGTCCGACCTGGTTTCCGCCGACGTGCTCGAACTCATCGAGGAAGCGAAATCCGAAGGCCACGTCACGGTTTCGGGGCCCGGCCTAAGCGCTACGCTCGACCTAACCTGGACCGGTCGTAAGGTGCTCGAGGCGGCCCTAACCGGGAAGGCGGGGATCAACGTGCACGGAGGGAATGTTCAGATTGGCGATCACAACCACCAGCAGGTCGACGAACTAGGACTCGAGGACGATGATGGGACGGACGGCGCCGAGGACGATGAAGATGACGACGAGATCGACGACGACTCTGATGACGATGATGACGACTTCGAGGACGATGACGACGACTTCGAGGAAGACGGCGAAGAGCAGGACTGAGGCTCAACGATGGGCGCGAACATCGAAGGCAAGTTCTCCTCAAGCGTTGCTGTGCCGGGTGCCAGCCCGATCGTGGTGATCGGCGCCAACGGCGCCGGCAAGACCCGCCTCGGTGCGGGACTCGTGCGTCAGAACTGACCTGCCTGGATTCTTCGGACCAGGGATTACTGGAGAACCGCCTCTGCGGTGCGGGTTGGGGTTGAAGTGTACCTCTTGTTGAACTCGTTCGGCGTCATGTAGCTGAGGCTGGAGTGGGGGCGGACTTGGTTGTAGTGCAAGCGCCAGGCTTCGATGATCGCGACGGCCTCTGCGAGGCGGCGCCGGCGTCCGTCGAAGTAGGTCGCTTCAACCGACAGCGAGAAGTTGCGAGGCCGACTTTTGGTGCGCTAGTGCCTGGATGTTCGGGTAAGCTCGCCAGCGAACAAGTCATGGGCGCCCCACCGGACCCGAAGCAAGCGGCGGGCGCTGCAAACGCAGCGGCGCCGACGATCCGTGAGTCAGGCGCTTCTCCCAACGGGCCGCCCGGGGACGGAGCTGGGGCGGGACCACCGGCCGGCAGCGGCGCACCAGGCGGCCAACGCAAGGACGCGGAGGAACCCGGTCCGGACGACCCTCCAGCGACGACGCGTGTTGAGATCATCATCTCCGAGATGCTCGAGGGCTCCAAGAAGGACCTGCAGCGACATGTCTTGAGCCGTGTGCTCGAAGAGACGGCCTTGCAGAAGGAGCGAGCCGACCGTTTCGAGTGTGAGCGCGACGACGCGCGGAAGGAAGCCAGAACCTTCGAAGTCAAGGTCGAGCGCTTGCTGGGTAAGATCCGCGGCTTTCGGAAGGCCCTCCATATCGCCGAGGTGATGGTCATCTTCGGCGGGCTCTTCATTGCCGTCGGAGGCGCGTTCCTATCCGTGCAGCCAGTACCATTTACCCTCGTAATGCTTCTGGGCGCACTGATGGTCCTTGCGTCGTACCTGCTCAAGCGGGCCGAGATAACCAAGGACACCTCAGGTGAAGACTCATGAGTACTCGCAAGCCGTTCTTCTCGAACGAATGCCCGCGATGCGGCGAGCAGCAAATGCACCGACTCGGCGATGTACATCGAGCGATCATCCCTTTCTTCAAGAGGGATCGGGACAAACTCCAGGCTGCCCCAGACTTCGAGTGCTACGCGAAGGTGTGCCGGAACTGCGGCTACACCGACCTGTACTCTGCTTACCTCATTGACGAGTTCGAGGACGTTGCTGACCGAGCCTCGGCTTTCGGTGAGATATCGCGAGCGCCCGGAGGGCAACGGCTATTGTCCATCTTCGTGTCGTACAAGCATCACGGGGAGTTGGCGACGGACTTCACTGTCCCGATTTCGGATGGATCGTGGTTTGTCCTAAAGTCGATGCTCAACAGCCTAGCGGACGAACAGGTTCTCGAACTCGTGCTGCCTGAGCCCTACAAGAAAGCTTGGCTCGACCGGGTCGGTCCGATCCCCGACGATTTCGTAGCGAAGGTTCGTGCCCTGATCGAAGCGAGTCCAGATGAGGCGAACTGACTCATCTAAGACGGCGCGGCCCGCGCGGCCTTGGCCCATGGCCATGCCGCGGGTGCCGGCGGCTTCGCCGCCTTGGGCAAGCACCACTGTCCCCGCTGAATCCCACTGCCCCCGCTGCTTGCCCACACCCGCTTGGACAAGCCTTCGGCTTGCCCACATGCCCACAGGCCCGACTACGACGATCGAAGGATTTGTTCGAGCAGAGCTCGCGCCCCATCGACATCACCGTCGTCGAGCAACGCCAGTGCCCGCCTTGCTGCACATGCAGCATCCCGCGTCGGCGCCAAACCGTTGCTCGCCACGTCCTCCACGATGACATCCGCGGCCACGGCCGGACACCCGCTGTTTCCCCTATTTTCTTCCCGTGGCACGACCTGTCGCTGCTCGTCCCCTGCGTGTCCCGAAACATCCACCCTTTCGTAAACCGTAGGTCTCGAGTTCAAGTCTCGAAGCTGGCTCCAAAGAACTGCAGCGATTCGCCACGGCCGCGCGTCAAACGCGCCAGCCGTCCGCACTGTTGCCGTTCACGCGGACGAGA
>Ga0138256_10002868_pt1 | contig 18402 bp, 14 predicted proteins | sample KNB2016incub_MG_FD_105486 | JGI IMG/M metagenome (GOLD analysis project Ga0138256, IMG submission 105486) | Active sludge microbial communities from wastewater in Klosterneuburg, Austria - KNB2014incub_MG | ecosystem: Engineered > WWTP > Activated sludge > Unclassified | place: Austria... | reverse complement strand
ATAAGTGAGATTGGAATTGTAACTGACGAGCCGTTGAAATTAGCTGATGATTTAATTAATCAAAACCAATTGTGTTATTTTTCAAAAGGTCCGAAGAGAGCGGACTTTGCAGTTTTAGGAGACGATAACGGATTAATTGTAATTTCAAATTTGGAAAGAAACTGGTATCCGACACAGGACCGCGCAGAGAAACATTACGTTAAGATGATTTTGGAAGCTGACAATAAATTAATAAATATTGAAATTAATAAAGACTTTAACATATAAGATAATCTCAAATTTAAATTTCCGATCAATTTAAAAATCAACCAATGAATAAACTTTTATTATCAATCATTTTTATTACTCTTCTCAGTTCATGTAACAAATCCGGAAATACTGAAAGCCGGAAAGATTCTGTTCAGACTAAGCAGAATAATGAAACGGCAAATGTCATTAAGAATTACCTGAACACTCCTCAGGTGATAAATTACGACGGGAATAAATTCAATTTGCTTTTCAGCAATAACTCGCCTGATAATTTATATTCTCAGGAATATATTCAGGAAGGGGATATACTTGAAAAATTTAATCAGATGATTCTTGTAAGTTTTATGGAAACTGATGTTTCAGCTAAAGACCTGGCAATTGCCAAGTCAAAGGAAATTGAGAACAGAAAATCCACAGATGTCATGGCAAATTATCAACTATCTGAAAATAAAGATAAAGGAGAGATACTGCTGGATTTTTTATTAAGTGACGGATCAACAGATGAGAACATGATAGTAGAATGGAATTCATACCGATATATAAACCATACTGACAAGTCAGGCAAAAAAGGCGTTTTACTTTTAGGACTAAGTAAGAGGGCTTATGGTGATAAGTATAAAGACTTTCTTTCCGAACTGAAAGTAAACAGAAAAAAATACAATACTTCATTTGTCGGTCTGGAAATTCCTGAAACAGAAATAAAGAAATAAAGAAATAAATATTTGCTGCAATCGAATTATTTTAAAATTTAATTAAAACAAAATGAAAAAAATTTATTCAGCTTTGGTAATATCTTTATTAATGTTTTCATGTTCTGAAAAGAAAGAAGAGCCGGTAGTCAGAACGGAAGTAAAAACTGCAGAGATACAGTCATCGCTGAATCCTCAGCAGATACTTGATTCTTTGAGAATCAGAAATGAAAGATTTGCAGCGGGTAAAATGACCAAGGTTGATTATTCAGCGCAGGTCTTAAAATCTGAAAGCGGTCAGTATCCCTCTGCTGTTATTTTATCCTGTCTTGATTCAAGAGTTCCGGTCGAATCAATTTTTGATTTAAGCATCGGCGATGTATTCGTAGCGAGAGTAGCGGGTAATATTGTAAACCCGGATATTCTCGGCAGCATGGAATACGGATGCAAAGTTGCAGGGTCAAAACTGATACTCGTACTGGGACATACCAACTGCGGAGCTGTAAAATCAGCGATTGATAAAGTGGAGCTGGGAAATATTACAGAACTTTTATCGAAGATCACCCCGGCTGTTGACAGCGCTTCCACTAAGCAAGGTGATGAAACTTCAAAGAATACTGAATTTGTAAACAAAGTTACCAATGAAAATGTAAAACTTGCAATTGACAATATCAGGAAGAACAGTCCGATACTTAAGGAGATGGAAGATAAAGGTGAGATTAAAATTGCAGGAGGCGTGTACAATCTTGAAAATGGAAAGGTGACTTTTTTAAATTAACTTCAGATTGGCGTTATATAGCTGATTAATTTTTTCAATACTTTTTAATAATTCCATTGAGTGAATGGAAAAATTTGTTGTTTTAAAATCTTACAGAACTGAATTTCATGAACCGTTAATACTTGAAGAAGACGATGAGGTTAATTTAGGTGAAGAAGAGAAGGAAGAAAAATGGAAGGGCTGGATATGGGCGGAGAATGAAAAAGGAAAAGGATGGGCGCCTGTACAGATATTTGATATTTCGCCGGACAGAACAAAAGGGAAAGTTTTAGAATATTATTCAGCCCAGGAACTGGATGCTGATGAAGGTGATGAAGTTATCATAAAAAAATCATTAAACGGCTGGTCATGGGCTGAAAACATCCGGACAAAAAAAACAGGATGGATACCTGACGAAAATATTGGATAATGAAATATGAAAAATTTTAAATATTAGAAAATTAATTCACAATAAATAATAATCAGAAAAATAATACAATGACAACAGTAAATGTTTATCTTACCTTTAATGGTAATTGCTTAGAAGCTTTTAATTTTTACAAATCTGTTTTCGGAGGGGAATTTCCTTATGTGGGTACATTCGGAGAAATGCCTTCCGGAGAAGGGATGCCGCCGGTTCCCGACAGTGAGAAGGACAAGATAATGCACATCAGTTTACCGGTAAGTAAAGAGACAACAATTATGGGAAGCGATTCTTCAGAAGCATTCGGGCAAAATATAGTTGCGGGCAATAACTTTTCCATCTCCATAAATACTGACAGTAAAGAAGAAGCTGACAGATTTTTCAGCGGACTTTCAGAAGGCGGTGAAATTACAATGCCGATGAACAATACATTCTGGGGAGCTTACTTCGGCATGTTTACAGATAAATTCGGAATCAACTGGATGATCAATGTTGATCAAAAGCAGCCGGAGTAAATATTAAGACCTGTGAATTTAAAATTGAAATTTATTATTTTTACAAAACCCAACATAATTTTTATTTAAACTCAGATAATTTTATAAATTAATTTATCCTATAATATGAAAGTATTCAATTTAGTCATTTTATTTTTAATATTAAATTTCTTTACCGGAGTGAATACCGGATCATCGCCTGATGATGAACTCCTGAAGATATTCAGCGATATGGAAGAATATAATCTGCGGACTTATCCGGAAGGGGCGACATATAACGGTGATAACAGATATGATGACAAACTCTCCGATAATTCCGAAGCAGCGGTATTTGAATATTATGACACAATAAGGGCTTATATGAGCAGACTTAATTCGATAGAATACAATAATTTATCTGAGGCAAACAAACTCAATTACGATCTCTTTAAATCTTCAATGGAAGAAAATCTTGCCGGTGAAAAGTTTAAAGGATATTTAATGCCGATGGGACAGCAATGGGGAATTCACATTAATTCACCGCAGATAGTTAATTATCAGCCGGTCTCTACATATGAAGAATATCAGAAATATTTTTCACGGCTGAGGCAGCTTGAATCAAAATTCGACAATACCATTTCAAATATGAGAAAGGGGATTGCTGAAGGATATGTCATGCCGGTATTTCTGATGGATCAGACCCTCCCGCAGATAGAGAAAATTATTGTAACCGATCCCGAACAGTCAGTGTTTTATTCTACTCTGAAAAAAGAAAACAAACTTTCAGCCGAAGAGAAATTACTGGTTGAAAATGAACTTAAAGAAATAATTACTACTGTGATAAATCCATCTTATAAGAAACTTTATGAATTTGTTAAAACTGAATATCTTCCTGCATGCAGGACGGAAGCCGGAGTGTGGGCTATTCCAAATGGTAAAGAGATGTATGAATATTCGATCAAGAATTACACCACTTTAGATCTGACTGCAGATGAAATTCATAATATTGGATTGAGTGAAGTGGCAAGAATAAATACCGAAATGGAAAAAGTAAAAGATCAGGCAGGATTTAAGGGCACACTTGCGGAGTTCAATGAATTTCTGAAAACCGATCCTCAGTTTTACTATACAGAGAAAGAAGATCTTATGAACGGGTACAGGGATATTCTTAAAAAAATGGATGCAAAATTACCGGAGCTTTTCGGAATATTGCCTGAGGCAAAATACGATCTCTTTGAAATGGAAGAATACCGGGCTGCATCCGCACCGCAGGCATATTACTACAGCGCGCCGGATGACAGATCCAGACCGGGATACTTCTATGTGAATACATATGATCTGCCTTCCAGACCAAAATATACAATGACTGCGCTTGCTCTGCATGAAGCCGTTCCCGGACATCATCTGCAGATCGCAATTTCACAGGAACTTAAAGACCTGCCAAAATTCAGAAGAGACCTTGGTTACACTGTGTTCGTGGAAGGGTGGGGACTTTATGCGGAAAGTCTCGGATATGAGACCGGAATGTATGAAGATCTTTATCAGCTTTACGGCGCACTGACTTTTGAAATGTGGAGAGCGTGCAGGCTCGTAGTCGATACCGGTATTCACGATAAAAGATGGACACGCGAACAGGCGTTTGAATATATGAAAAATAATATGGCTTCTTCAGATCACGACATAAGAACGGAAGTTGACAGATACATTGCATGGGACGGACAGGCTCTTGCCTATAAAATCGGTGAGCTAAAGATCAAAGAGTTAAGGAAAAATGCTGAAGAAAAACTCGGTGATAATTTTGATATTAAAAAATTCCATGATCAGATATTAAAAAACGGAGCTGTACCTCTACCGCTGCTTGAGAAAATCGTCAACGACTGGGTAAGCGCAGAATTAAATAAAAAGAATCTTAATTAAACAAACAGTTAAATCGAAATTAATATGAAATTACTGCCGGCAATTTTATTTATGATGTTCCCATTTGATATAATCGCTCAGTATAATTTTCTCACTCCGTCAAATTTTAACTTCCCTGTCAGGCAGCAGCTCTGGACTCTGACAGGTGATGATCCGTTTATAAAACCGGACAAAAGTTTTTCAATAGGGCTATCATATAACTATTCATCCGCAGAAAAATTTTTTGATACTGACGGAAAATCTCAGGAGATCAAGATGAATTTTTTCCAGTATAATAAACCGGAAGAGCAGGGCGGATATTTCAGAAAACACGGCGCAATACTCACAGGTCAGTATCACTGGAAAGGTCTTAACAAAGTCATAGTAAGGTTTCCTTTTACATTCACAGAAATGAAATCATATTCTTCCACTACAGATGTCAAACCGCAGGAAGAATTTATCAAACCGAGAGGTCCGTTTCAGGACTTTGAATTGTCTTATGTAAGAAAAATTATTTTATCGGACAATATTGATATGTTTGCGGGAGGAGGACTTACTGTGCCGACTTCACGTCCGAAGAGATTTCTAGACAATCCTCACGGCGGTTACGGAAATACATGGACAAATAATCTGAATCTTTATTTTTCATTAGCTGAGAGTTCATTCAGAATTACAGGCGGCGCTAAGTATATACTTACTTATCCGCACACGGAAGAATTGTTCACGCCAAGACCTTTCGGTATTGGTTATCCTTATCAGTATAATGGCAATATTACATTTAGCGAGATGAACAATTATATAGAACAGAATCCTTTTGAAAGTAAGATAAAATCGGGATCGCTTATGTTTGCGGATCTTGTGGCGGATTATTTTTTTAAATCCGGTACGGCTTTATCTATGCAGTTTCAGTATTTCAGCAGCTCCGGAGATAAATTTGACAGTAATGTTCCTGTGAAATTTGAAAAAGTAAACGGGAATATTACTCCCGTTGAATACATAACAGAACTTGAAGGCGGTCATTCAGGAACTATCCGGCTATATATAAATCAGGAATTTGCAAAAACATCAAAAACTAATTTTAGTTTTTCACTTGGTTTCGGTCAGACCATCTTCGGGAATAATGCGCAGGGTGAGGCAAATATAATACTCGGGCTTGTGGGAAATTTCTGATTATATTAAACAACTTTTTATAAGTATAATTGCCAATCAAAAATTACAAATTAAAAATATTAAAATTACAAAATTGATTAAACTTATTCTGACTTTTCTAATTACAACTGTGTTTACATCAGTTTCAGATTTATACGCGCAGTACAGCAGTCCTGAGAGCGTAACCTATGACAGTATCGGTAAAAGATATCTTGTTTCAAATACTTCAGGTCAGAAAATCTCCCAGAGAAGCCGGACAGGCGATGTAACTGATTTTGTTACAGTGGGAGGATCGATTCACGGAGTCACTGTTCATGATAATAAAGTGTATGTCTGCAACGGCACAAGAATTAAAGGATACGATCTCACAAACGCCGCTGAGATATTTAATGTAACTTTAAGCGGTTCAACTTTTCTCAATGATCTTGCAGCGGATGAAAACGGAATGCTTTATGTAACTGACTTCACAAACAGAAGAATTTATAAGGTAAATACTTTAAACGGCGAATGGTGGATCTATGTCGCGAGCACAACCAATACTCCGAACGGAATCTATGTCGATGCAGTCCGCAACAGACTGCTCGTATGCTGCTGGGGTTCAAACGCTCCTGTTAAATCCGTAAATCTCGCAGACTCTTCTATTTCAAATATCATTACAACGCCTTACGGAAATTGTGACGGTATATCTCTTGATAAATATGACAACGTTTATATTTCCACCTGGAGCGCTCAGTCTGTCGTAAGGTATGACATTAATTTCAGCGGACCTGCATTCAATGTAGTCAGCGGATTAAGTAATCCAGCGGATATTTATGTAAATAAAGCTACTGACACTCTTGCAGTTCCGAACGCATCCAATAACACAGTGACATTTCACCTTATTGATTATCCTTCCGGCGTTAATTCAAATCAGACAGGTATTCCAAACAGCGCTGAACTTTATCAGAACTATCCGAATCCGTTCAATCCGGAAACTGTGATCAGATTTGATTTAAGGGAATCAAAATTCATTTCGCTTAAAATATTTGATATACTTGGTAATGAGATCACTTCTTTGTTAAATGAAAAGAAGAATTCAGGAAATTACGAAGTAAAATTTGACGGAAGTAATTTATCCGGCGGAGTTTATTTTTACAGGCTTATTGCAGACGGAATTTCGGTTGATACTAAAAGTATGATTCTTTTAAAATAATTAGGAATTAAGAATTAATAATTACGAATTACAAAATTCAAATTACTAGTAAGTAATCTTAAAATATTTTATCCCGCAGAGATCAAGATCTTTGCGGGATTTTTTTATAATATAACTTCCGCGCACAACCGCGACCCACAATCGCATTGACAGACTTTGTATTGGTATAGCAGAGAAGTAAATTTTCAGTTGTAAAATAAAATTTAATGGTTTAATTTTTATCTAATTATAAATTCTAATGAGTAATAGTATTAAACTAAAATGAAAAATATCTTTTACTCTTTAATAATGATCTTATTTACTGCTGCAAACTGTCCGTCTCAATGGTTTTTGCAACAAATTGACCCTGCTGTAAATCTGTTCGATGTCCGCTTTATAAACAAAAATACCGGATGGGTATGCGGTGATAACAGAATTTTTAAAACAACAAACGCCGGAATGAACTGGATCGAACAATCCAATCCTGCACAAGCTCTTTTATGGCAGATTCATCCGGTGAATGAAAATGTTGTATATGCAGCGGGTTTTTGTACAATTCTTAAAACTACAAATGGAGGATTGAATTGGATTGCTTTAAGAATAGGCTCCTTACCCTGCATAGGACAGCAATTTACAGGGCTCTGGTTTATTAATGAATATACGGGTTGGATTGCAGGCGAATATGTTACAATCAGAACTACTAACGGCGGCGAAACATTTATAGATTCGATTGCTATAAATCGTTCAATGTATGATATTCATTTTAGAGATGATTCCACAGGTGTAATGGCGGGGTTCGGCGCAACATTAAGGTCTACAAATTCTGGTGCAGACTGGTATGAAGTTGAGTTACCGCATTTTTCAAAATCACCTGATGTATATAGAATGTCATTTATAGGAAATACAGGATGGGCAGGAACTTTATCAAACAAAGTATACAATACTTTAAATTACGGAATCACTTGGGATAGTATATCATTTATTCAGCCGGATGGTCCTGATAGCAGGACGTATTGTATTGAATTTAGTTCGCAGAATATCGGCTATGCAGGATGCAGAGGTGGCAGAATTTTCAAAACAACAGATGGTGGATTTTCATGGCAACTTCATCCAACATCAGTTTACGGCATCCCGATCTACAGAGCTTTATATGCTTATGATGACAATACTGTTTGGGCTGTGGGGAGAGGAAAAATTTTATATACTTCAAACGGAGGACTTACAGATATTAAAAATACCGGGTCAATTAACCCTGAGAATATAAATTTGTTGCAGAATTATCCAAACCCTTTTAATCCTATTACAAATATCAAATTTGGAATTAATGACTTTTCGCGTGCGCGAATTATAGTGTCAGATTTAACCGGAAAAACTGTCAGTGTCTTATTTAAAGGAAATCTGAATGAAGGAATTTATGAAGTAGATTTTAATGGAAACAATATTTCAAGCGGTGTTTATTTTTATTCATTGGAAATAAACGGAATAATAATAAAAACAAAAAAAATGATCTTGAAAAAATAGAATTTAAAATTTCATTAAAAAAAAATAAGGAGGTATAAAATGAAACTGTTAACAATTTTTACTTTAGTTTTGCTAATGGTTTTTATTAATTCATTTCCGATATTTCCTCAGGATTGTGACAGCTGCGGATGCGCTACAAAGCCCACATATAGTTCATCAAATCCGTCTACTTTTTTCGGAGGTAAGTATAAACCAAACAGATCGGACCATAACAATTCTGCATCGGATAATTATTTCCCGATACTCATGGTATTTGTTCAATTTAAAAACGAACTTGGTGACAGTACTACTACAAATTATGATTCATGACCTGCAAGACGTTCGCCAAATTATTTAAATGAAATGATTTCTCAAAATAGATATTCCAGTTCAAACTGGTGGGATGACTATAACGGTTATGCTATAAGTGATTTCTGGAATGAGTTTTCCAGAAGTAAACTTCATGTTCGTGGTCAGGCGGTGTCTGTGATACTGCCTCAGGATACATCTTGGTATAGATTAAACGGAGGCGCTCCGAAAGTTAATAAAGATATTTATGATATTTTGACATCTATGGAAATTGACTGGCCTTTTTATGATAAATGGTCTCTGACAAGTCAGGGTAATTTTGAATATGCAAGAGATGAAAGAGTTGACATGATATATATGGTATACCGCAGTCAGGTGAGGTACATTTTTGATAACAACAGATTCTGGGGATATGCAAATCTTGGAGGATGCTCAGGCGCTGTCAACAATGAATATCTTGTTTATGAGAGCGGAGAAACTCAGGTAAGAATCAGAGGAGACGGTAATGGCGTAGGAGGAAATTTAGATTCACTCGGTTCCGGTGTTGTACTGTGGGGAGGAAGTTCGGACAATAAAAGCAGACAGAGAGTAATTGATGTAGTTACTCATGAACACGGTCATTATTTCTTTGGTTCGGATCATAAATTATACGGAAAGATGGCAGACGGTCCAAGTACTACTTCGGAATTTAGTTTTAGCCCATGGGAAATGATTAAGCTGGGATATATCGAACAGGAGATAGTCAATTACTCAAATCCAAATTATTATCTTTTTGATTACATGTCAAGGAGCGGTACGGCGGGAACTGATGGAGAAATTTTACAAATACCTATTAATGAAGAAGGTAGTCAGTTTTTTCTTCTGGCTAACAGAAGCAGATTATCTGAGTGGGACAGGAGACTGGGAGGTGACACTTTATCTGAAGGAAGGTATAATTTTTTAAGAAATGTTAATATAGAATATGGTTCTGGATTATATATTTATCATATTTACAATGGTTTCCTTTGGCAGGATGATGAATATAATTATAAATTAAATGATAAAGATTTAGAATGTGCTGACGGTTTATGGCACTGGATATCAGCAGGTTTTAGCAGACCATTGATTTCCGGCGGATCATCGACTGTTTTAAAAAAAAGCATTCCGTTATATGATAATGATAATCCTTTTGCATATACTGAAAATAGTAAAGATGAAATGAGCAGACAGATATTATTTTCATCCGGCAGTCCTGATAATTTTAATTCAAGTCCCGTAATTAGAGGTGTTAACTCTCTTTATGTTAATGATAACGATTATTACAATTCTTTTGCGTTATATGGGGATCGCTGGGATGCCTGGAATGTCGGATACAATGAACTTTTTTCACCTTACTCGAGTCCAAATACAAAAGACAGCGCAAATCAAAACACAGGAATTTTTGTTTGGTTATATTCTAATTCGGGAAGCGGACCAACGAATTCAGCTTCATTAAAAGTATATAGATCAGGTCATGGCGGATTTTCAGAGGACTCCATCCTTCATCTCACTCCTCCTTCGCGGCCGATGGGAATTAAAGTAGATAATCACCTGGAAACTGAAAATATCATGAGGCTAATATTGACATGGAATCATAATATGGAGCCGGATATGCTGGATACAACTAATAAAAAGAAATACAAGATTTGGAGAGCGACTTCGACAGGTATGAGTGTAGTACCGACGAATTATACTTTGCATAATATAGTTGAGATAGATTCGGGAACAGCACCAAGTTATATTGACACTACAATTTATGCAGTTGGCAGCGGATGGCCGGGAATTGGAAATACTACAGAGTATCCCGTGAGATATAAAATTCAGGCTGTGGATAAATATCAGGATACTTCTGTCCGTTCAGACTTTGATATGGGAATCGGATTAATACCGAACGTAGGATGCCCATTATGTACAGAAGGTCCTGACAGTTTTATCAGTGATACGGAAATCCCAAGAGAGTTTAAACTATACAGCAATTACCCAAACCCGTTTAATCCGGTTACAAACATAAAATTCGATCTGCTGAAAGATGTACAGGTTTCCATAAAAATTTATGATATAGTAGGAAGAGAAGTAAAGACTCTAGTAAACGAATTCAAAACTGCCGGCAGGTATTCCGTAACTTTCAGCGGTTTTGATTTTGCAAGCGGAGTATATTATTACAGTATAAAAGCCGGAGAATTTGAACAGGTGAGGAAGATGATCCTTTTAAAGTAATTTTAAATTACAAATGTTAAATGATAAAAAAAGCAATTACAAATTATAAATAAATAATTTAAATACTTTATCCCGCAGAGAAAACTCTTTGCGGGATTTTTTTAAAGTAACTTCAGCACACAGCCGCGCTTTCAGCACTCGCAAATTATTGTTTTTATGACCGAAGTCATATTATAAATAAATAGTTTTTTGTAATTTAGTATTGAAGGATTATGAAAAGAAAATCTTAATTTAAGAGAATGTCCTGATAATAAATCTTAAAGAACCTATATGAAAAAACTATATTTAATTCTTTTCTTATATTTAATTTCATTTTTAGATTCTGAAGCGCAGTGGATTCAGCAAAACTCCGGCACCGGTTATAATCTATATGATATAGAGTTTATTAACGAAAAAACAGGATGGGCTGTAGGTGATGCGGGAGTAGTTATCAAAACAACTAACGGCGGAACTAACTGGATAAATATTCCAAATCCCTCAAATCAATACGGAGGATTAATGTGGAGTATACAACCGATTGATTCAGAATATGTTTATGCAACAGCAGGTTATGATTTTATAATGAAAAGTACAAATGGAGGCACAAACTGGAATGTACTAAGCGGAGTAAACGGCTCTATTTCCGGATATAACGGATTATACTTTTTGAATCGGGATACAGGATGGTTTCTGGGCAGCGGCAATTATAAAATTCTTCGAACTTATGATGGTGGAAATACTTTAGATACTTTCAATGTACCGTGGTTTACTAATTTTGATGTTTATTTTAAAGATGTAAATACCGGAATATTCTGCGGGACAGGCAGAGTTTTCAAATCAACTGACGGAGGTGAAAATTGGTTTGATACTCAAGTTACTAATCCGGGAAGTTTTCCAATGTTTAGTAATCTCGCGGCGGTAAATAACAATGTTTGGGTAGCTGATGGAATTGTATATAAGAGTACAAATTTTTGTGAAACATGGGAAGTACCTGATTCTATGGCAAGTGTAAGCGGAAGTTCAATTAAATTTATAAACGATGTTATCGGATTCGCAGGCGGTGGCGGAAATAGATTGTTCAAAACTGTGAATGGCGGATTAAATTGGATCAGGCAAAGGACTGATCCGAACAGCAATTCAACAATTTTATCAATTGATTTTATAACTGATTCAATCGGCTGGTATTGTTGCGGTAGCGGTAAAATTTATAAAACTACAACAGGAGGAGAAGTACTGGCAAATATCTCGTCTAATTCAAATGAAATCCCCAATAATTTTAACCTGAAGCAAAATTACCCAAACCCGTTTAACGGAGAGACAATTATAGAATTTGAAATTTCAATTGCAGACTTTTACAAATTTGAAATATATAATTTACTTGGAAAGAAAATAGAAGAAGTATTCTACAATAAATATACTCCCGGAAAGTATAGCGTAAATTATAATTCAACAGATCTTTCGTCAGGAATTTATATATATAGAATATCATCAGAAAGATTTTCTTTAAGTAAAAAATTTATTTTGTTAAAATAATATCAGCCGGAAGATATTCCGTAACTTTCAGCGGTTCTGACTTTGCAAGCGGAGTATATTATTACAGTATAAAAGCAGGAGAATTTGAACAGGTGAGGAAGATGATCCTACTGAAATAAATTTCAAATTACAAAATTCAAATTACAAATAAATAATTTAAAATATACTTTATCCCGCAGAGATCAAAATCTTTGCGGGATTTTTTTTATGTAACTTCCGCACACAGCCGCGCTTTCGGCACTCGCAAATTATTGTTTTTATGACCGTAGTCATATTATAAATAAATAGTTTTTTGTAATTTAGTATTGAAGGATTATGAAAAGAAAATCTTAATTTAAGAGGATGTCCTGATAAAAAATCTTAAAGAACCTATATGAAAAAACTATATTTAATTCTATTCTTATATTTAATTTCATTTATAAATACAGAAGCGCAATGGTTCACTCAGCAGAGTGGTACTACTAATGTTCTTTACGATATAGAGTTTATAAATGATAGAACGGGATGGTGCAGCGGAGACGGCGGCTATATTATTAAAACCACAAACGGAGGAGAGAACTGGCTCAGACAGGGATTTGGAATTACATTTGAACCATTGTTTGGTATTCATCCTGTTGATTCAAATGTAGTTTATGCAGCTGGATTTTACAGGACGTTAGTAAAAACTACAAACGGTGGTAAAGACTGGATGAAAGTTGAAAGCGGAATGCAGGGAGACGGCAATTATACTTGTGTGTTTTTCATTGATGAGAATAAAGGTTGGATGGGAAATTTTGACAGTCCTGATTACGGAATAAGAAGAACTACGAATGGTGGTCAAACAGTTCATGCATCTCCTTACAACAGTTTTCCGGCTGACCTATTTTTTAAAGATGAACAAAATGGTATTGGGGTTGGAGGTTTGTCAAATATTTATCACACATCAAATGGCGGTATTAACTGGTCATCATATTCAATCATACAAACAGGGGATTTTTACAAATTATCTTTTATAAATAACAATACCGGCTTTACTGCTAGTCATAAAGCTGTTTATAAAACAACAAACTTTGGAAACAGTTGGGATAGTGTTGGTTATATTCCGGCTTTTGTATACTCAGTTTCATTTAGTGATGATAAAGTTGGATATGCAGGTACTGCCTATGCAATATTAAAAACTACAACAGGAGGAAGAGATTGGTCATTTCAGATTGCGACAGGTGTTGTTTACAACATTCATTCGAAAGGCAAAGATTTGATATGGACATGTGGAAATGCAGGAAGGATATGGCACACTACAAACGGGGGGATGAGCTTTATAAACAATATCTCAACTACTATACCTGATGAATTCGAGTTATTTCAGAATTATCCAAACCCATTTAACAATAAAACAATAATAAAGTTAGAAATTATAAAAATGGGAAATTATGAAATGGAAATATTTAATATTGCAGGTAAAAAAATTGAAACAATTTTTAATGGCGATTTAAATACAGGTCAGTATCAAATTATATATGACGCTAAAGAATTAAGCTCCGGAAATTATTTTTACAGATTCTCAGGTAATAATATCAGTGAAACAAAAAAGCTTATATTGATAAAATAAAACATTAATAATTATGATAAGAGCGCCATATAATCCCGCTCGAAACATAATCATCTTAAAGTAAATTTAAAAATCTTTAGAGAAGCGTATATGAAAAAAAATTATTTTATTCTATTCTTATATTTAATTTCATTTTTAGATTCTGAAGCACAGTGGATACAGCAAAACTCCGGCACCGGTTATAATCTATATGATATAGAGTTTATTAACGAAAAAACCGGCTGGGCAGTAGGTGATGCAGGAGTAGTTATCAAAACTACAAATGGAGGAACCACATGGATGAATATACCAAATCCTTCTTCTCAGTACGGCGGACTTATGTGGAGCATTCATCCTGTAGACTCTGAAGTTGTATATGCTGTAGCTGGATATGATTTTATTATGAAGACATCAAACGGTGGTTTGGACTGGGATGTGCTTAGTGGCAGATTAGGCTCTTTTACAGCTTTTAAATCTTTATATTTTCTAAATAGAGATACGGGATGGTTCCTCGGAACAAATAAAGTGTTTAGAACATATGACGGAGGAAATACGCTTGATTCATTTTATGCACCTTGGTTTACTAATTCTGATATTCATTTTAAGAATATTGACTCCGGAATATTTTGCGGGACAGGCAGAGTATTTAAATCGACTGACAGAGGTGAGTCATGGTTTGATACAAATGTACCGGTAAATGGAGTTTTTCATTTCTTTAGTAAACTGGGAGTTTCAGAGAATAATATTTGGGTTGGCGGTAATAGAAAATTATATAAGTCTACAGATTTTGGAGATAATTGGATTGTATCCGATACAACAACCGGAACAACATCTATTTCATTTGTTAATGAAAATACAGGATTCATAGGTGGAGGTACGAATTTACTATGGAGAACTACAGACGGAGGATATAACTGGAATAAGCAGAGAACTGATCCGAACAGCAATTCAACAATTCTATCAATTGATTTTATAACTGATTCAATCGGTTGGTATTGTTGCGGTAGCGGTAAAATATATAAAACTATTACAGGAGGAGAAGTACTAACAAATGTTTCGTCTAATTCAAATGAATTTTCCAATAATTTTAACCTGAATCAAAATTACCCAAACCCGTTTAACGGAGAGACAATTATAGATTTTGAAATTTCAATAGCAGACTTTTACAAATTTGAAATTTATAATTTACTCGGTAAGAAAATAGAAGAAGTATTCTACAATAAATATACTCCCGGAAATTATAGTGTAAATTATAATTCTAAAGATCTTTCGTCAGGAATTTATATATACAGAATATCATCTGAAAGATTTTCTTTAAGTAAAAAATTTATTTTGTTAAAATAAAATTAAAGTGATGGAGAAAATCAGACCTCCATAAATAAGGTGAGGCAATATAAAAGGGCAGAAGCTGTATCTTAAAAATCGCGACCAAACGAAAAATAAGATTATTCTTTATTAAAAAGAAAACTCCGCCCTTTTTTATTTTAAATTTAATTTTTACAAAATAGTAATTTTAAAAATAATTAAAAATTTAATTTTTTTTAGGAGAAATTTAAATGAAAATTTTAAAAACAATTTGTCTGATAACACTTTTAATATTGGGAATCTCAGATAATTCCTATTCACAAATTCCGAATGAACAATTTGACTGCCAGTTTTTTAACCAGACAGGTACAAACAATTCAATATCATCCCCATTCGGAGGCAGAGTAAAACCAAACAGAACTGACAGAAGCGGTTCATCAAATGCACCTGAAGAAGCATATTTCCCTGTCCTAATAGTATTTGTTCAATTTAAGGATGAGCCATCAGATCCAAGAGGAACCTGGCCAAAAAATTCAGATCCGGTATATCTGAAAAATATGATCGCGACTGAAAAAAAAACATCAGGAAACTGGTGGGAATATTACGATCCAGAAACAGAAATTATATCATCACATTGGGCTGAAATAAGCAGGGGAAAATTTCATGTAATAAGTCCTGTTCCCGAAACAAGAGATACGGGCGCGTATTCTGTAATTCTTCCAAAAACTGCACAGGAATATTTTGAATTCTATAATTATAATAAATATAGAGCTGATTCTGCCATTCATAATGATATTTGGGCTAGTGTAAAAGCTCAGGGATTGGATGACTGGAGACGTTTTGACGTTTGGCATAAAAGCGGTAGTTTATTTTATTATACTGAATTAGGTCAAGGTGGAGATCATTTTGTTGATATGATTTATAAAGTTACAAAGTTCAGAGGTGCGGAAGTTCGATATGCAAATGATTCTGTTACTACAATATTTTTAAATAATGCAGGTTATAATTCACTTGGCACAAATTATTTTATTGATACAGAACAAATTGATACATTCGGAACAAAAATTAATTATGGTAGCAGTGAATTTGGATCAGGTGTTACAATATCGTTTAGAGGACAGCTTGCTCAATATATAGGAACAATGGGTCATGAACATGGTCATCAGACTTTTATGCCTCGACATATTACTTACAGCAGGGTTAGCTTTGGATTGGGTTATGATAATTTTCTCAGCCCCTATGATATGATACTTAATGAATATATGCATTCTCGTGATGCAGAAATAAATTCCAATAATTTATTAGGAGACTATTCTTCAAGAAATACTTTAAACGGAGAAATTCTAAAAATTCCAGTACAAGGTAATGAATTTTTTCTGCTCGCAAGCAGAAATAAGGTTTCGAAATGGGATAGAGTCATGATAGGTGATACAGGACAAATCGACACCTATAATGATTATTCTGATAACGGAAAAGGTCTTTATATTTATCATATTCCCAATGGCATTTATTTACCAACTTTTTACGATATATCTCCTCAGGATATGGAGTGCGCAGACGGATTTTTTGAATGGGAATATGCCGGACAATCAGCACAACAAGTTATTCATGATTGTTTTATTTCAGGTCAAACTGCATGGCCATATTATATAAAGTCTGGAGTTTCATATGGTAATGATTCATCTTCTTTAGGAAATTCTTATGGAAAGGGGGATGGAATTAGTTTAAGAAATTTGAGAGATGGTGAATATGATTACAAATGGTGGGGAGTTGGTAATCAGCCTTCAAATAGCTGTAACATCGGTACAGACAGAATTTTTACAAATGATGAAGAAATATATACTCGGTTTGATATTGGCGGTGACAGGGAAGATCCGTGGAAACCGGGTTATAATGAAGTATTTTCTCCATACTCATCTCCAAATACGAAAACATGGTCAGGTAATTATACAGGAATTTATATCTGGTATTATACTTATTCCGGAAGTAGTCCTGGAAATACTGCATCAATAAAAATTTATAAAGCCGGCGAAGGCGGATATACGGATTCTTCAATTCTTCAGATTACTCCTCCATCAAAACCAATGGGCTTGATTGTAGATAATCACCTGGAAACTGAAAATATCATGAGACTAATATTAACATGGAATCATAACATGGAGCCGGATATGCTGGATACAAGTAATAATAAAAAGAAATATAAGATATGGAGAGCGACTTCGACAGGCATGAGTGTAGTACCGACAAATTATACATTGCATAATATAGTTGAGATCGAGTCGGGAACAGCACCGAGTTATATTGACACTACAATCTATGCAGTTGGCAGCGGCTGGCCGGGAATTGGAAATACTACAGAGTATCCCGTGAGATATAAAATTCAGGCTGTGGATAAATATCAGGATACTTCTGTCCGTTCAGATTTTGATATGGGAATCGGATTAATACCGAATGTAGGATGCCCATTATGTACAGAAGGTCCTGACAACTTTATCAGTGATACGGAAATCCCAAAAGAATTTAAACTATACAGCAATTACCCAAACCCCTTTAATCCGGTTACAAACATAAAATTCGATCTGCCGAAAGATGTTCAGGTTTCTATAAAAATATATGATATAGTAGGAAGAGAAGTAAAGACTCTTGTAAACGAATTCAAAACGGCCGGCAGGTATTCCGTAACGTTCAGCGGTTCTGATTTTGCAAGCGGAGTATATTACTATAGTATAAAAGCAGGAGAGTTTGAACAGGTGAGGAAGATGATACTTCTGAAGTAATTTTAAATTTCAAATGTTAAATGATAAAGAGAGCAATTACAAATTACAAATAAATAATCTAAAATACTTTCTCCCGCAGAGATCAAAATCTTTTCGGGATTTTTTTTAAATGAAATAAATAGAATAATATTAATACTGAATAATCTACGCAATGCATCCCGCCAAATAAGACATATTCCGATATATTCTTTAAAAACTAAAATCGATAAATTAGGCACATTACAATCATAGCATTAAATCATATTTGAAATTCGAGGGACTAAACAGCGAAGAAGTCGAAAGCAGAATTTCTTCCGGACAGGTAAACTCTTACGATAAGCACAAGTCAAAGACAATAGGCGAAATATTTGTTGAAAATATTTTTTCCGTTTTCAATTTTGTCATATTGT
>Ga0138256_10002867_pt1 | contig 18404 bp, 18 predicted proteins | sample KNB2016incub_MG_FD_105486 | JGI IMG/M metagenome (GOLD analysis project Ga0138256, IMG submission 105486) | Active sludge microbial communities from wastewater in Klosterneuburg, Austria - KNB2014incub_MG | ecosystem: Engineered > WWTP > Activated sludge > Unclassified | place: Austria... | reverse complement strand
CAATGGGTTTATTTGCACCCTGAACATAGTGTGGCTGAACGCGAACAGGAGTTTGTAAAACTTTACAATCGCTTTAGCGGAAGTGTTGTTAACTGGCATGCCAATGAAAAAGTAAAAGAAAATTTATGGCAGAAACAAATCCACATTTTTGATTCGCCATTCTATTACATTGAATATGGAATGGCACAATTAGGTGCTATTGCACTATGGAAGAATTATAAAAGTAATCCTAAAGAAACCATCATCAAATACAAACAGGCACTGTCGCTTGGTTACACACGCACCATTGGCGAAATATATGCTGCTGCCGGGGTGAAGTTTGATTTTTCGGCCAGCTACATTCATGAGTTGTCGCAGTTTGTTCAATCAGAAATAAAAATGTTGCAATAAGAACAGCAACAGTCACTTTATTATCTTCGTAGGCTTTTTGAATTAAGCCTTTCAACATTTACATTACAACGAAAAACAATATTTGCATTAACAAACTATGCAGGTAAAATCCACATATCTCAACATCTGGCAGATTGCCTATCCCATTATGCTGGCATCAGTAGCACAAATGCTTGTCGGCCTCACCGACACGGCTTTTCTGGCACGTGTGGGCGAAGTGGAGTTGGGTGCCTCTGCCATTGCCGGTGTGTTTTATTTTGTGTTGGTGATGCTTGGCATGGCAATGTCTATAGGCAGTCAGATTCTGATGTCGCGCAAAGCAGGTGAAAACAACAGGCTTGCTATCGGAAATTATTTTGATCATAGCGTTGTGATTTTACTAGTGCTTGCCGTCTTTTTGTTCTTGATCATGTTTTTTGCAGCCCCTACTTTCTTTAATTTGGTGTTGCATTCAAAAGCTGTTGCAGATGCCTCCATAACGTACATTCACAACAGAAGCTTTGGAATATTTTTTATTCTTCTTGTAAATTGTTTCCGGGCCTACTACACAAGCATTAGTGCGACCCGGTTTATTACTTACAGTGCCTTGGTGCTAACAGTGTCTAACTTTATTCTCGACTATGTACTCATTTTTGGGAAATTGGGCTTCGAGGCTCAGGGCATTGCCGGTGCTGCACGTGCATCAGCAATTGCCGAAGTGCTGGCATGTATATATCTTTTCTTTATCACATTTTATCATAAAGAGAACAGCAGCTTTGGGCTTTTTCGTTTTATCAACATAAACTTGTCACATATAAAAGAAATTATTTTTATTTCCATACCTGTTTTTTTCCAAAACCTGCTTTCTATGGGCGCATGGTTTTTATTCTTCGTATTTATAGAAAGGCTTGGCGAGCATGAGTTGGCTGTTTCTAATGTTGTACGTAGCGCCTACATGGTTTTAATGACACCCATCTGGGGCTATGCTTCCGCTGCCAACAGTATGGTAAGTAATCTTATTGGGCAAAACAAACAAGATGAAGTGATTCCGCTCACTAAAAAAATTATCACCCTAAGCCTTGCCTCTTCCACAGTCATTCTATTGATAAATTTACTCGACTTCAAACTGTTGCTTCGCATCATTTCTTCTGACATTGTGTTATTACATGATGCTACTCCCTCCTATATAGTCACCTGGTGTGCCATGTTTTTTTTCAGCATAAGTATGGTTTTACTGAGTGCCATCAGCGGGACAGGAAAAACCAATGTGGCATTTATTATTGAAGTCATCAATATTTTTATCTATATCTTGTATGCTTACATGGCTGCTGTAGTGTTTAAAACAGAATTGCATGTTGTTTGGTATGTAGAAATTCTCTATTGGATAATTATGGGACTATGTTCATGGCTATATTTACGAACCAATAAATGGCGAAAATGAAAAACGCATTACTGATAATATTAATTTATTTGGTGGCTTCATGCAAATCTGCCAAGCAGGAATTTGGAAATCAAAATCTTGAAACAGTAACAGTGACTGACATGAGAAACTTAGATGGCTGTGGTTTTCTTTTAAAGACTGCGGATCAGAAAATGCTGATACCCGATAATCTTGACGCATCTTTTCAAAAGAATAATTTAAAACTTGAAATCAGTTATAAAAAAACGCAGGTGATGACCACATGTATGGCAGGGCAAACCATAACACTCATTTATTGTAAAAAAGCAAAATAGTTATCTTAGCATAAATGAATAATCTTAAAATACTATTTTCCGGAACGCCTGACTTTGCCGTTGAGTCACTGAAAATTTTAATAGAAAACGGATATAATATTTGTGGTGTTATAACTGCGCCCGATAAACCGGCAGGTCGTGGTATGGTAATGCAACAGTCGGCAGTAAAAAAATATGCACAGTCAAAAGGTTTGCTTATTCTTCAACCTGAAAAATTAAAAGATACAACATTTCTTTTGCAGGTTGCATCCTTAAATGCCGACTTGCATATAGTAGTTGCCTTCCGAATGATGCCGGAACAACTGTGGAGTATGCCTCGTTTAGGTACATTAAATCTTCATGCCTCCTTACTGCCACAATACAGAGGTGCTGCTCCAATAAACCATGCCATCATGAATGGCGAAAGAACAACTGGTGTAACTACTTTTTTTCTGAAACATGAAATTGACACAGGAGACATTATACTAGCTGAAAAAGTTGACATAGGGCCTTCTGAAACCGCTGGTGAACTGCATGACAGACTCAAGCACGTTGGTGCAGCCTTGATTCTGAAAACCGTTCAGCAAATAGAAAAAGGAAATCTTTGCACCACACCACAAAACAGCATAACAACAGAAATTAAACATGCACCTAAAATTTTTAAAAACGATTGTCTGATAAATTGGTCTGATAAAGCATCCCATATTTTTAATCAGATAAGGGGATTGTCTCCCTATCCGGGTGCATTTACTATACTAAAAAATAAGAACGAAAAAGAACTGACTTTAAAAATATATGTAGCAACAATTTCAGAAAGCATAGAATTTTTGGAGGCAGGGAAAATAATTTCTGACAACAAGAGTTTTTTAAATATAGCTGCTTCTGATGGTTTAATCTCTATAAAAGAATTGCAGCTTGAAGGTAAAAAAAGAATGACCGTAGTGGATTTTATGAGAGGCTTTTCCATTAACGATTACACTGTTAAAAAATAAATCCTACTCTTAATTTTTGTGGTGACTGAAACACCAAATTTGCATGGCAGAAAATGAAACAAATTGTAGTATTAACAGGTGCAGGCATTAGTGCAGAAAGTGGCATAAAAACCTTTCGCGACAGCAATGGTCTGTGGGAAGAACATCGCATTGAAGATGTGGCAACACCTCAGGCATGGCAACGAAACCCTAAGTTGGTAACAGAATTCTACAATCAGAGGCGCAAACAAGTGATGGAAGCAAAACCAAATGAAGCACATTTGGCTTTAGTTGAATTGGAAAAGCATTATTCGGTAGTGGTGATAACTCAAAATGTGGACGACCTGCATGAACGTGCAGGTTCAAAACACATTATTCATTTGCACGGTGAAATCCTGAAAATGCGCAGTGAGGAAGACCCGACAATGATTTATCGAGCTAATGAATGGGAGATAAAATATGAACGTACTAACGAGCACGGTCACAGACTTCGCCCACACATAGTTTGGTTTGGTGAAATGGTGCCCAAAATGGATGATGCCATATTTCAAACCATGAAAGCAGATATTTTTTTAGTGATAGGAACATCACTGGAAGTTTATCCGGCAGCAAGTCTCATTGACTATACTTCACAAACCTGCAAAAAATATATTGTTGACCCCAAAGCCCGGGAGTTGAATCATATTTACAATCTAACAGTTATTCAAAATACAGCAGGTAAGGGTGTGCCTGCACTTGTAAACAAATTAATTAAAGATGTTTAGCGAAGCGTTTATGCAAACCGACCTGTATAGCTGGGTCGTTCTTCCGGTATTGATTTTCCTTTGTAGGATGTGTGATGTAACATTGGCAACATTGCGCAACATATTCCTTTCAAGAGGGGTGAGAAAAATTATTCCAATAATAGGATTTATAGAGGTACTCATCTGGCTGGTGGCGGTAAGCTCTATTATTAAAAACCTGCATAACATCATGTGCTACATTGCATTTGCCGGAGGCTACTCAATGGGAATATTGGTCGGAATCAGCATCGAAAAACGGTTGGCTTTGGGCACCCAAATTATTAGAGTTATTACAAGCAGGCAAAGTCTGGCTTTGCTGGAAGCCTTACGTGCGCAAAATTTGGGAGTAACTGAGATAGATGCTTTGGGTTCACAAGGACCAGTAAAAATTTTACTCATTGTAGCTAAAAGAAAAAACATTGCTTCCATATTGGAAACCGTTAATGAACATCATGGCAGCTCGTTTTTTACTATTGAAGATGTGCGCTCTGTGGAACAAGGCATATTTCCAATAAAGGCAGGTGAGGGAAAAATTCAATATCTGCGCAGAATTTTCCCAACCTTTAAGCCCGGGCGTTGAAAAAATATTTTTTATTTGATATTTGATTGTTGTACCTTTGAGAAGAGTTAAAGCGATTTTTTTATGTCAACGAATAAAACCGATTCCAAAGAAAGATCAATCAGAGTTTCAAGGATTGAAAGAATACATCCATACAAAACAATACTGTTTTTCGGCATACTAATTAGTTCATTGTTATTTCTTACATTATCGTTTTTGTTTTTGATAACACAAAACGAAAACAACAATATGCCGCCTACATTACCTAAAGTTTTTACACTAAGTACAATTCTGTTATTGTTTGGCAGCTTTACCATCTCCAAAGCCGTTAGTGCTTTCAGAAAAGATTCGTTCGAAAAATTATTAAGAGCAACCATTTTAACAACTATCCTCACAACACTGTTTCTTGTGACTCAGATTGTCGGATTACATGCTATGCAAAAAACAGGATACTATACCCACATGCCGTTTAATTCACATTATTTTTTCGGCATCATTGCATTACACATGGTTCATGCATTGGCAACTGTTGCATACATGATTTTTATTACCTACAACGCCTTTCATCAATCTCACGATGTGATAGACTCATTGTTATTTTTCAGTGATCAGGGGCAATTGCTGAAGTTAAACACTGCTATAGTGTTCAGCCATTTTGTAAACTTCAGTTGGCTTGCCATTTTTCTAATGTTTCTTTTTTCATTTTAATGATTCGCAAAAGTCATGCAGCACCATTAGTTCTTTTACTTACTTTATTTCTTTCCTGCAAAAAAGAAAAATTGAATTTAGTCTTTGAAGAAATAAACACTCCTACAAATTGCAACCTCAACAATCTTTTTATTTTAAACGATAGTGTTGTGTTTGCCTGTGGCGGGCAAACGGGCAATGGTGTAATACTCCGCTCGTCAGATGGTGGTCAGTCGTGGCAATTATTGAATGATCAATTTGACTATAACATACACAGTTTATTTTTTTTAGACAATCAACATGGATTTTGCGGAAGCGACTCAACACATGTTTATCAAACAAATGATGGTGGCATCAGTTGGCAAATGCATTTTGACTGGGAAGGAATACCTTTTCAATACAGTTCTCCACTGCGCAGTGTTTGTTTTGTAAACAAAGACACAGGATTTTTTGCAGGAGGAAAAAACTTTGACCGTGGCATTATTTATTCAACAACCGATGGAGGTGAGCATTGGAATGTGTCGGGCTTTGAACATGAACTTCGATGCATCACTCCTACTGCTGCAGGCATCCTTTCCGGTGGCTATGGCACCATGCTTTTAAGTAAACAAAACACTGCATTTGAAACATTAAATTGTGACCGCTCTTTTTATACCGGAATTGCCTTCAGCAATACAACAGATGGAGTTGCCTGCAGTTACAACGGTGCTTTATACCATACAGATAATGGTGGAAACACTTTTAGTTTAGCAGATAAAAAAAATCAAACTTTTGGAAAAAGTGAACATTTTCTATGCATTGATGCCCGCAAAAACAAAATTATTTCAAGCGGATTAGGTGGATTTACAGCCGTAAGTACTGATGGGGGTGAAAACTATGACTCGGGATATAGCCTGAATAATTCAAGAATAAATTCTGTTAAATTTTTAAATGATACCATTGCCATTGCTTCTTCTGATTTTGGTAAAATTTTCAGAATACACTTCAGCGATTGATTGTTAAAATTTGTGACTTGTTACTACTTTGCTTTTTATAATTTAAAGTATTTATAAATAAACATTTAAACTAAAAGATAATGTGGTGGTTTTATGCAATACTCTCGGCAATATTTGCTTCCCTTACTGCAATTTTTGCAAAATCAGGTGTGGCAAATATCAACTCAAACCTTGCAACAGGTATAAGAACAGTTGTTGTTTTAGTAATGATTTGGTTAATAATTTTATTGAAAGGAGAAACAAAAGGAATGACCGCTCTTTCAAAACAAAATATTATTTTTCTGATACTTTCCGGTATTGCCACAGGGCTGTCATGGCTATTTTATTTCAAGGCTTTGCAAACAGGCAATGTGTCGCAAGTTGCACCGATTGACAAACTTAGCCTTGCGCTTACCATAATTCTGGCAATAATTTTCTTAGGAGAGACACTAACTATTAAAACAGCTATTGGTGCAAGTCTGATTATTGCCGGCACTTTGGTTTTGGCAATAAACTAAGCTTCCAAACTTCTCCTTAACGGACTAAGGAGATTTCTTTAACATCATACAAATGCTTTTCTCCATTTTCTCTTTCAACAATCAATAACCCCATTGGTGACAGCCCTTTTATTTTTCCCTGAAAAGGTCCGTCAGCATCTTTAAATAATGCCGTTTCATTCAGCTTATAAAGATGAGTCAGATATAACCGATCAATTTCTTCAATTTTTTTTTGCTGCAACATCTGATAATATACCTCAATATTTTCATGCAACTTCACAGCGTTGATTTGTGTATCGGCTTTAACCCCCGAATTTATAAACACAGAAGTAGCTGAGTTAAGGCCCACCTCAAAAACTTGTTGATTGAAATTTATGCCAATACCTGCAATCGTTGCATAAATATCAGCTCCTCTCAAAATATTTTCAATAAGTATTCCGGCAACTTTTTTACCTTCAATCAAGATGTCATTAGGCCATTTTATACGCACCTGATTTGAATAATCAGCTAACAAATCACATGTTGCAAGAGCTATACATTTACTTAATACAAAAGCTTCGGACGCTTTTAAAAAATCCGGATATACTACAATACTCATCAGCAGATTTTTACCTGCCTCACTTTGCCAGCTGCTACCCCGCTGCCCACGTCCTTTGGTCTGATAATCAGCCGTAACTACTGAGCCTTCAGGCAGCTTTTCTGACATAAGCTGTTCATGTAAAAAACTATTTGTGGACTCAGTCTCATGGAGATTAAACCAGATAGAATTTTTAAACATGACACAAACATAGTTACTTTCCTTATTTTTCCTATTTTTGTATCTGACTCGAATCAATAATTTTTACAATTTGGCAAAAAGAATGAATCCTGTAAAGGATAAAGATGAAACTACGCCTGTGAAAGCTGCCACGCTAAAAAAAACCAAGGCAAGGCAACCCAAGCGTCAATTAAAAGACAATACAGAGAAACTACTCACGGTTATTGTTGACAGTATAGAGGATAAAAAAGGAGAGCGTATTGTTGTCTTAAATCTTAAGGAGTTAAATAATGCTATGGCAGATTATTTTATCATCTGTCAGGCATCAAATAAAACACAGGTTGAAGCAATTGTTAGAAATATAGAAGAAAAAGTAGAGAAAAAGTTAAAAGAAACGGCAGCACATATTGAAGGTAAGCAAAACGCTGAATGGATACTACTGGATTACTTTAATGTGATAGTACATGTATTTTTGGCAGATAAAAGAGATTTTTATGCACTGGAAAAACTATGGGCAGATGCCTCATTGGTTAAATTTGCAGCCCAATAATAAACAAAACTGCCAATTTGCCGTTTGCATGATTGTTGATTACAAGAAAAACTAAAGATTGAATAAAAAAGATGTCAGAAGAGAATAAAAGCGGAGACAAAAAGAAATCACCATTTGGCAAAATGCCAAAACCTCCAGGGAAGGGTTTTAATTTTTCGTGGATTTATGCCATCGTATTCCTGCTGATTTTTGTCATTTGGGTATTAGGCCTTGGCGATAAGCCCAAACTGACCAACATGAATGAGTTTGAAAAAACCATGCTAACAACACATGATGTAGAAAAAATTGAAATCGTTAATCGTGAACGTGTTGAAATAACCATTAAAAAAGACAAGCTAAACCAAGAAAAATACAAAGCTGTTAGTCATAAACCTTTTGGCAATGGCTACAATCCCGGCCCACATTATTACATGCCCATTGGTGATGTTGGAAATTTTGAATCAAAGTTAGAAGCTATTCAAAAGGACTTCCCCGAAAACGAAAGAATACAACCTGAATACAACAATAACGACCGTTCTATTCTTGAAGTGTTGTTTTGGAATTTATTGCCGTTTATCATCATTGCTGTAATCTGGATTTTTATCATGCGTAGAATGGGTGGCGGTGGTGCCGGCAGTCAGATATTCAATATCGGAAAATCAAAGGCCCAGTTATTTGATAAGGACTTGAATGTCAAAGTGACATTTAATGATGTTGCCGGGCTTGAAGAAGCTAAGGTGGAGGTAATGGAGATTGTTGACTTCCTTAAAAACCCAAAAAAATACACACAACTTGGAGGTAAAATACCAAGAGGTGCCTTGTTGGTTGGTCCTCCGGGAACCGGTAAAACGCTTTTAGCTAAAGCTGTTGCCGGTGAAGCACAAGTGCCTTTCTTTTCGCTATCAGGATCAGATTTTGTAGAAATGTTTGTAGGTGTTGGCGCATCACGTGTACGTGATTTATTCCGTCAGGCAAAGGAAAAAGCTCCTAGTATTATTTTTATTGATGAGATTGATGCTATAGGCCGCGCGCGTGGCAAAGCACCATCTTTCAGTGCTAATGACGAACGCGAGAGTACACTCAATCAGTTATTGACAGAGATGGATGGTTTTGGAAGCAACACAGGGGTTATCATCCTTGCAGCAACCAACCGTGCCGATATTCTTGACCGTGCATTGTTGCGCCCGGGTCGTTTTGACCGACAGATTTATGTTGAACTTCCTGACCTTACAGGACGTGAAGAAATTTTTAAAGTACATACAAAAATTCTTAAAATAGATCATACTGTTGATATTAAATTCCTTGCCCGTCAGACCCCCGGATTCTCTGGTGCTGATATTGCAAACCTTTGTAATGAAGCTGCTCTTATAGCTGCACGTAAAAATAAAACAGCCATTGGAAAAGATGATTTTCTTTCTGCAGTTGACAGAATTATTGGTGGACTTGAAAAGAAAAATAAAATCATCACCAAACATGAAAAGAGCGTTATTGCCTATCATGAATCGGGTCATGCAACAGTAAGTTGGTTGTTGGAACATGCACATCCTTTGGTAAAAGTTACCATTGTCCCCAGAGGAAATTCCTTAGGTGCTGCCTGGTATCTGCCAGAAGAAAGACAACTCACCAATAAAGAACAGATTTTTGATGAAATATGCGCTGCTTTAGGTGGTCGTGCTGCCGAAGAAGTGATATTTGGAACTATCAGCACAGGTGCACTTTCTGATTTGGAAAAAATAACCAAACAAGCCTATGCAAGTGTAAGCATCTTTGGACTAAATGATAGAATTGGAAACATCAGCTACTATGATTCCTCCGGTCAGCAAGATTATTCTTTCAGTAAACCCTACAGTGAAAAAACTGCAGAGATTATTGATGAGGAAGTAAAAAAACTAATTGACTTAGCTTATCAGCGTACCAAAAAACTGTTGGTTGATAACAAGGAAAAATTAGACAAACTGGCGCACAGACTACTTGAAAAAGAAGTGATTTTCAAAGAAGATTTAGAAGAAATTTTCGGTCATCGTCCATGGGGTGAGTCAGAAAAAGCCACCTTCAATTCTTTCATTACAGATGGCGAGCCAGAACCGGAGAAAACTGTTCCTCCTGCTGTTGATACTCCTCCTCCATCAAATATTCCTCAAGGATCAATTCAGGTTTAATTTATGGACGAAAGTACCAACAGAGAAAAAGTTCTAAAAAAGGTACGCAGTGCATTAATTGCTAAAACACCCAATCCGTATCCAAATCTGGATATGGACAAGGTTGTATTTAATTCCACCTCCTATTCACCTGAAGTACAGTTTGCTGAAAATTTCATACAGCAAGGCGGACAATTTGTGCTTTGCAATGGTCGTGTTGAACTTATGGAAACCATACTTGGTGTTTGCGATGCCAATGATTTTAGTGAGGTTGTTTGTGTTGACCGTAACCTTTCAGCCTTTTTTGATGAGTTTGAATTCCCACATCAAAGTGTGTTTTCCGAAGAAGACGATACCGACATTCAGGTGGTGATTATTCCCTGCGAATGTTTAGTTGTACGAAATGGACTTATTGTTTTATCTGATGAAAACATACACCATAAAGCCTTGCTTCGGGCTACACAAAATTTGGTTGTCATTGCACATACACAGCAACTTATCCCTGATTTAACTGAAGCATTAACTTATGTCAGGTCTCAAAATGACACCGATATGCCTTCTGAATTACATGTTGCAACACCAGACTTTTTGAATCAAGCCCAAAATACTCTTGAGCCTAATGCTCCTTTAAAAAGCATGACTGTTATTCTGATTCGACCATATGACAGTGAATTATGAAATTTTTATTTGAAAACTTCATTATTAAGGCTCATGAACTCAACTCATTATTCATTTTAAAACTTCAATTCAAGATAATTTCAAAATAAATGACAAATATCAATGGTAACATCAATTGAATTAACGTAATTTGTAATATCTATATCATTTATATTCGTCAACCCCTACATTATATTTTAAATAATTTATATCCATGAGTCATTCTGATTTGCATCGTTTTCATATTCCCGTTATGGGACTTGCCTTTACGGTTGACACACCTGTTAAGGTAGCTCGTTATGGGATATCATCAGTTGTTTCCATTATTGAGCATAACATGCTTGAAGTTATGCGCGAGTTTTATTACAAACAAAACGGAAAAGACTTTACTGCAATTACCAAAAAGGACGAAGATTATCGCGCTAAAAGAGTAACTGCATACCTCAACATTATAAATGATATTGTTTTAAAACAAATTACTGATTTACGTAATGAGTCGTTTGAAACAGGTAAAGAAATCAATAAATATTTTGAAATGTTACCTGACACTTCAGAAGCAAAGCTACTTTACAGAAAAATGCAGGCATGTACAATTCAAGTGGAGAAAGAACAGATGCAACAACAGCTACGCACACTCATAAAGAGTGGTGCAATTGATGTAAACATCATGACCAAGGTTGATAGAATCAACTACGATAAAAATGAACAACCATTAGCACAAGAAATGTCTGATGCACACAATTCATTACGAGGTTTTGCACACAGTAATCTAAACTCTTCTATTGTTTTTTCCGCAGGACTTAACCCACGTTTATACTCTTATTGCGAAAAGTTTGATGATTTTTTCCCTGACGAGACAGGATTTGTTAAAAAGAAAATTACTCTGAAAGTGAGTGATTTCAGATCGGCACAAGTACAAGGTCGCTTCTTTGCGAAAAAAGGAATTTGGATTTCTGAATTCAGAGTTGAATCAGGACTTAATTGTGGTGGACATGCTTTTGCTACCGATGGTTTATTGTTAGGCCCTATTCTGGAAGAGTTTAAACTAAATAAAAATGCATTGTATGATGAGTTGTTCAACACTTGCCAGGCGGCATTAGCTCAAAAAAATAAACCACAGTATAAGGAGAAGCCTAAGATGAAAGTTACTGTACAGGGAGGCATTGGTACATCTCAGGAAAACGATTTCCTTTATCATCACTATGAGGTTGATCTTACAGGCTGGGGAAGTCCGTTTTTATTAGTTCCGGAGGCTACCAATGTTGATCAGGAAACATTAGGTTTATTAGCTACTGCCAGCAAGGATGATTATTATCTGAGTGAGGCCTCTCCACTTGGTGTGCCATTTAATAATTTCAGAAAATCTTCTGCCGAGAGACAACGTAAAGAACGTATTGCCAAAAACAGACCAGGCAGTGCATGTTACAAAAAATTTCTTGCATTCAACACAGAGTATGGTGGAGAACCTATCTGTACAGCTTCAAGAAAATATCAACATCTTAAACTGCAGGAACTAAAACAAGGAAATGTGGAGCCATCACAAAAACAAATTGATGATCTTCTTATTAAAGATTGTTTGTGCGAAGGATTAGCTTCCCCTGTTATGTTGGTAAATAATGTGCCTGTTCCACATAATCTGAATGCTGTAACCATTTGTCCGGGTCCTAATCTGGCATATTTTTCAGGTACCTTTACCTTGCAAGAAATGATAAATCATATTTATGGACGAGCCAATGCGCTAAATTCATTATACCGCCCGCATATGTTTATCAATGAACTAAACCTTTATATTGATTATCTCAAAAAGGATATTCAAAAAAGTGCTGCTAAAATAAATGACAAGAAAGAAAAACAGTTGCAATTATTCAAAGAAAACCTTTCAAAAGGAATTGAATATTACCGGAATCTAAGCAACAAACTTTCAAATTTTACCAAAACAAACATTGAGAATTTTCAGAAAGATTTACAGGAATGCGAAAACATTCTTAAATCAATGTTAGTTGAAGAAGTTCAATATTAAGCTTCAATTCTTTATAATATTTTACTTTTTCTAAATACACATCACACTTTTTAAAGTAAACATGTTTACTGTCTCTGTTTAGTTATTTAGAATTGTTTACTGAACCATTGTTGTCAAGAATAAGCTTAGAATGCAACTATCTAAACTTCTTTTACTCCTATTTTTATACTAAATTCGTATTTTAAACAAAAGAATCATCTGTCTATCATGAAATGCGGAAAGTTTGTTATATCGCTTGACTTTGAACTCATTTGGGGCGTTAGAGATAAAAGAACTATTCAATCCTATGGAGAAAATTTAAGAGGAGTACATCAGGCAATACCCAGGCTATTAAATCTTTTCGATCAATACAAAATAAAGGGAACCTTTGCGACAGTAGGATTTTTATTCTTTGAAACAAAAGCTGAGTTGCTTGCAAATACGCCTAAGAAAATTCCTGCTTATACAAATGTTGAACTATCTCCCTATGAAGGACATTTTAATTTGTTAGGTGAAAATTACAAAGAAGATATTTATCATTTTGCACCTCAATTAATCAATGAAATAAAAAAACATCCGGAGCAGGAAATCAGCACACATACATTTTCACATTATTATTGTCTGGAGAATGGTCAAACGCAGGAAGATTTTAAAGCAGATTTAGAAGCCGCATTACAAATTGCAGAAAAAAAAGGCATTACAATAACTTCAATAGTCTTTCCTCGAAATCAGTTTAATGAAGAATATATAAAAATTATTAAAGAGCTTGGTCTTATCAGCTATAGAGGAAATGAAAATTGCTGGCTCTATAAAGCTAAAAAAGGTGAACAAGAAAGTTCTTTTCGAAGGGCATTAAGATTAATTGATGCTTATTTCAATATTTCCGGACACAATTGCTATAGTGATGATTTTTTAATTAGTAAATTTCCTATGGATATTCCGTCAAGCAGATTTTTACGTCCTTACAGCAAATCACTTAAAACTCTTGAAGGATTTAGATTAAGACGTATTCTATCAGGAATGACTTTTGCGGCTAAACACAATCAAACTTATCATCTGTGGTGGCATCCTCATAATTTTGGAACAAATCAAAATGAGAATTTTTCATTCCTTGAAAAAATACTTGAACACTATCAATTTTTGAATCATAACTACGGGTTCAAAAGTATTACTATGTCACAACTATCATTGGATTTAAATAACAAGACTCATGGCTGAATTAATCAAGTTCAGTAAAATAACGCTACAGGATCTTACCGTTATTCAAAAAATAGCACTTGAAAACGGAGGCAGCAAAACAATTAATGAGTCAAATTTTAATCATTGGTACTTAGAAAATCCTACGGCATCAAATTCAATTTTAAAGGTTGAAGTTGATAATACTATTGAAGGTTATGCTACAACAAATAATTTTGTTTATACTCTTGATAATAAAAATTATCTCGTTGCACTTCCACAAAATGTTCTGACAACTGAAAAATGCAGGGGTAAAGGACTCTTTGGCAAATTGTATTATTTAACAGAAAAAGAAAATATAGAGACCAATCATGTTGATTTTTTCCTGACTTCAACAAACTCCATGAGTACACCTATTTTTCTGAGTAAATTTGGTTATTTACGAGGCTTCTGCCCTCCTATTCTGATAAAACTGTTTTCACCATTTAGCCTATTCTCCAAAGTAAATTATAAACCGGTAGATGATTTAACTTCCATAAAGATTAATCATTTCAATTTGAATAACTCCAGAAAAAAAAATATGAATTATTTTCAATGGCGCTATTCCCAAACCAACAAAAAAAATCTTAAGGTAATTTCAGTTATTGATAATAATCAAACTATTGGCTATGCTTTTTTAATTGCACAAATTAAAAAGGGATTTAGAGTCCTGATGTTGGCCGATATTATCTGCAGTAATGAAAAATTTTATTCGAAAATCATAAAAGCTTGTCACACCTATGCTTCAAAGAATTTTTATGTAGGTTTTCTCATGTTTGAACTTCAAAATGAAAATATTAACCACGGAAGTAATATTAAACTAAAAAACAAATTCAATTTTTTGGTAAAAGGTAAATGCGATGATGAAACCAAAAAACTCAGCCAGATTAAATTCAATTATTTTTTTGGAGACCTAGACTACTTTTGGTAAACTCAATCAAAAAATAATAGTTACTACATCATCATAAAAAAATGCAGTATTTCACAAAATTGGTAATACTGCATTTCAGTAAAAAAGATTATTCTTCAATACATAAAACTCACTAATCTTTTCTAATCATTACTTTTTGAGTCTGACTAAATTTATCAGTCGTTATTGTCAGAAAATATACACCTGCACTAAGTAATTGTGAGCCTATTATTTTCTGATGGCCTCCTATGCTTTGGGCACCTTGCTTTTCATTCATAACTTCCACGCCTTTCATGTCGGTGAGTTTAATCGAAACTTGTCCCGGTTGCGTAAGTGTGTAATTGACTACAAAATATTTCTCAGCAGGATTTGGTGCAACAGAAAAATTGCTCAACAACTCCGTTGATGAAAGTCCAACACTTCTTAAAGAATCAATATAAACAACTGATGCAACCGTTTCTGTCCCTAAAACATCGGTAGTATTTATCTGCAAAACCGGAATTTTCTCATTGTTTGTAATCCATTTGTATTCTACAGCTTTAGGTCTGTCCATTGAATAACCAAATCCTAATGTATCGGCATAAAGTGTATCATGTGCATACAATTCTGTTTTAATACGCAGTGCATTAAAAGTACCGTAAGGTGTCGTAATTGTTCCCCAACCATCAACCTGATTAACACGTTTTTGTTCAAAGCCATAATATCCTAGTCCGCTTAATGAAAAATTCCATGCTGCCTGACAGGAGTCAACATTGTTAAATGCAATCGGGAAATTATATAAGATATCTTTGCTGCTAAACGCTATAGGTGTCTGAAACCCACTGATGGTAATACCTAAACCCTGTTGTTTATAGTCACCATTGCTTTTGTAATAAAAGCTGTAGGGATCACTTAATGTAATTGGTAATCCGGGAATAGTTGGTAACGTACCATAAGGAACTGCAATATTAGATCTGTTGCTGTTAATACCAATATTGGCAAAATATACAGAATAAGTTCCACCGGTTGAACTTACGCTAAGAAATTCTAAAGTATCCTGACTTTGAGCAATCATTGAACTAAAGTCCCAAGTTTGATTTGCGCCTGTTGTAGTAAAGTCAATTGGTATGGTTGCATCAGCATTGCTGACCAAAATATTATCGCCTGCTCCGGCAAAGTCGCTTTGTGTGAGCGTAATTTGTGCATGGCCACAAAATGCCGATGCTAAAGCAATCATTGTTGTGTAAAGTTGTTTCATTTATTTATTTATTTGTTTGTTTTAATCGTTATCCGTTTTCTACCCACGATTTATAATAATCAGGTATCATAATATTCATAGCTTCTTTTGTAAGCCAAAGAGGTTTAAAGGTATCTATCATCACAGCCAGCTCTTTTGTTTCTTTAGCACCAAGTGATTTTTCAACTGTACCCGGATGTGGGCCGTGAGGAATACCTGCAGGATGTAGTGTAATTTGCCCTTTGGTAACATTCTTTCGACTCATAAAATCACCATCAACATAATACAACATTTCATCAGAGTCGATATTAGAATGATTATAAGGAACAGGAATTGAAAGTAGATGATAGTCAAACAAACGTGGCACAAATGAGCAAACAACAAAATTGTGTGCTTCAAATGTTTGATGAATTGGCGGTGGGAGATGTATCCTGCCTGTTATTGGCTCAAAGTCATGAATCGAAAAAATATAAGGGTAACAGTATCCGTCCCATCCGATAGCATCAAATGGATGCGTAGCATAAACAAAAGGATACACAATACTCTCTTTTTTTATCATAACCAGAAACTCACCTTTTTCATCATAAGTCTTCAGGTTTTGTGGTCTGCGGAAGTCGCGTTCACAAAAAGGACTGTGTTCTTCAAACTGTCCATACTCATTTCTATATCTGCGTGGTGTTTGAATTGCACTAAATGAGTCAACTACCAACAACCTGTTTTGCTCAGTATTAAAATGCAATTGAAAAATTGTTCCTCTTGGTATAACAATATAATCGCCATAACCAAAGTCCATGCTTCCATAAATTGAGTGAAATGTTCCACTGCCTTCATGAACAAAAATCAATTCATCGGCATCGGCATTCTTTAAAAAATAATCTTTTGTTGACTTACGTGGAGCAGCTAATGCTATTTGCAAATCGTTATTTACTAAAACCGGCTTCTTACTCTTTATATAATCATCTTCCGGCTGTACATTAAAGCCCTGAAAACTTTGATGCAACAACGAGCGTTTCATAGCAATTTCGGGTTCACGAGAAAATGGCTCTCCGGCACTTTTTATCATTGTTGGCGGATGACAATGATAAATGAGAGAATACATATTGCTGAAGCCATGGGTAGAAAATAGTTCTTCTGCATAAAGGCCGCCATCAGGCTTACGGAATTGTGTGTGTCTTTTGTGAGGGATTTTTCCCTGTGAATAGTATTGGGGCATGGTGTAAAAATAGTGTTATGCAAAGTTATAGTAAATCGTAAAAGAAACCCTGAATCATCAAACAATATATTCCATCCTGATTTTCAACAGTTGTATGTTAACACTAACCAATAACAACTCATGAAAACAGGCCGTTTTTAGTTTAAACTTGTAAAATAAAATACAATTTACCCGGTTATTGAATATGAATATGTTAAGCAAAAGCATTGCAGTTGTATTTATCAGCATTCTTGCATTTTCGCACGACATGCTGGCACAACGCATGAAGACTGAAGATTATATCAGTCGCTATAAAGAAGATGCTATTAAGGATATGATTAAAACAGGTGTTCCTGCCTGTATAACATTAGCTCAAGGAATTCTTGAAAGCGAAAGTGGCAACAGCAAACTTGCCATTGAAGCCAATAATCACTTTGGCATCAAGTGCCATAAAGAGTGGCAAGGGAAGCAATTTCATCAGGATGATGATGCAGAAAATGAATGTTTCAGAAAATACAACAATACCTTAGAATCTTTTGACGACCATTCAGACTTTCTTCGTTCAAGACCGCGATATGCATTTTTATTTGAACTTCAACCTACGGATTACAAAGGATGGGCACATGGTTTGAAAAAAGCAGGTTATGCTACAAATCCAAACTATGCACATAAACTTATTGATTTGATAGAGCGCTTCAATCTTGAAGACATCAACAATGAAGCAATAGCACGAATGAATGGCAAACCAATTCCGGAACAGCCAGCATTGGCACGTAATGTAAATCTTCCAAAAGGTTCGCCATCGGCAAAAGAAGTTGAGAAAACTACTGTCATAAACATCACCCCTCCTTCCTATTACTCAGAAATTAATAATGTAAAATATATTGTTTCAAAAAAAGGTGATACCTGGCTGAGTTTAGCCAAACAAAATGAAATGATGTTGTGGCAGATGCTTAAATATAATGATGCCTCAAAAGATGATGTACTTAAAGAAGGAACTATTGTTTATATAAAACCAAAAAGAAATTCGGCCAAGCAGGATTATCACATTGTAAAAAAAGGTGAGACCATGCGTGATATTTCACAGCTGTATGCTATTAAGTTAAATAAACTTTACAAGAAAAATCAATTGGAACCAGGAACAATACTTGAACCCGGCATGAGAATAAAACTCAATAACTAAAAACAACAACCACCAGACTGCCGGGCTAAACGAATGTTTGGTCCGGCATGTTTTTT
>Ga0138256_10002866_pt1 | contig 18404 bp, 13 predicted proteins | sample KNB2016incub_MG_FD_105486 | JGI IMG/M metagenome (GOLD analysis project Ga0138256, IMG submission 105486) | Active sludge microbial communities from wastewater in Klosterneuburg, Austria - KNB2014incub_MG | ecosystem: Engineered > WWTP > Activated sludge > Unclassified | place: Austria... | reverse complement strand
GGCGTCGTCGATCTCCAAGCGCCCGGTGAGCTGGCGGCTGCCCTCACGCTGGCGCATGACTTCCTGCAGCTTGTGCTTCATCAGCCAGGCCGTCGGGTAGCTCACACCCAGTTGGCGGTGCAGCTCGAGCCCCGAAACGTTGTTCTTGGCCTGGGTGAGCAGTTGCATGGCCAGGAACCACAGGCTCAGGGGCAGCTTGGTGGACTCGAAGATCGTGCCGCTGGTGACGCTGCACTGGTGCTGGCAGGCGCCGCACTGCCAGTACAGCCGCCCCTGGCGCCGAAACGACGTGCGCGCAGCCCCGCCACAGCTGGGGCAAACAAAGCCCGAGGGCCAACGCGCCGCCTGCAGTGCCGCCTCGCACTGCGCATCGGTTCCGTATCGGGCCAGAAACTCGGGCATCGACAGTCCGGGTTGAAACTGCACTCGGCTCATGGGCATGGCGCATCTCCTGCTGTGATGCGGCCATCTTCCGCCTCCACTGGCTCACAGCGTGAGCCTGCTGAGGCAGCTTGCTAATCAGGACCGGTGTTGAAGGGCAGGAAGGCGCTCGTCGTCGGCGTCGCCAACGACAGCTCGATCGCCTACGGCTGCGCGCGTGCATTCAGCGAGCTCGGGGCCGACCTGGCGCTGAGTTATCTGAACGAGAAGGCGCGCCCGCACGTCGAGCCGCTGGCGCGCGATCTCGGGGCCAAGATCTTCATGCCACTGGACGTGAGCATGCCAGGCGAGATGGAAGCGCTGTTCGGGACCATCGAGAAGGACTGGGGGCAACTGGACATCCTCGTCCATTCGATCGCCTGGGCGCCGAAAGACGACCTGCAGGGCGGCCTGCTGAACTCGTCCGCCGAAGGTTTCGCCAAGGCCATCGACGTGTCCTGCCACTCCTTCATCCGCATGGCCAGGCTGGCCGCGCCACTGATGAAGGAAGGCGGCACCATGATCGCCATGAGCTACCTCGGCGCCAATCGCGTCGTCCCCAACTACAACCTGATGGGGCCGGTGAAGGCGGCGCTGGAAGCCTCGTGCCGCTACCTGGCTTACGAACTGGGCCCCAGCGGCATCCGCGTGCACGCCCTGTCGCCGGGGCCGCTGAAGACGCGCGCCGCATCGGGCCTGAAGGACTTCGACCTGCTGCTGGCCGAAGCCGCGCAGAAGGCGCCTTTGGGCGAGCTGGTCGACATCCTTGATGTCGGCTTTGCCTGCGCCTACCTGGCCACGCCTTATGCGCGGCGCATCAGCGGCGACACGATCTACGTCGACGGCGGCGTGAACATCATGGCCTGACGCGTCCGGTGGTCGTTCACAGCGGCTTGCCGAGATAGAAGTAGAAGCTGTCCGGCCCGTCCTCGGCCTTGCCGTAGCCGAAGTACACCGGTCCGAGAATGCTGTCGGTGCCGATGAACAGGCCGATCGACCGCAGCACGCCGTCCGGGTTGCCCTTCACCAGCGGGTCGCCGACCTTGCCGATTTCGAGCGACAGTCCGCTGTAGGCACCGTCGAAGAGGCTGCCGCGCGCAATGCGGCGGTAGAACATCAGCTGGCCGAACTGCAGGTTCTGCCCGATCAGCTGGCCGGTGGCATAACCCGATTGCTGCAGGAAACCGCCCCACTGGAACTGGTCGTAGGCCGGCAAGGGGTTGTTGCCGATCGTGCCACCGGCGTTGACCCCCAGCCGAACCGTGTTTTCGCCGAAGGAATGGGCCAGCCGGCCGCTGGCAGCCCACCGGGTGTAGGGCAGTTCCGCGCCGAGGTCCGCATTGTTGTCGAAGATCGTGGCCGCGGCATTCCAGCCGAAACGCGGGAAGTGAACGTTGTCGAGCCGGTCGAGCAGCAACCGGGCCCGGATTGCGCCCAGGGTGCGGGTATCTCCGCCCGGGTCCAGCGACGCCGGCCCGGTTTCGAGTTCGGCCTTCACTCGCCCACCCTCCAGACCCAGGCGCAATTCCCCATACTGCTGGAACTGCATGCCGAGATCGATTCCGCCCACAGCCGTGCTGACGTTGTATTCGGCGATCCGGTTGTCCTGCTGGTAGATCGATACCCGCTGCGTGCCCACGCTCACGCGCGGAGCCACGAAGAAGGTGCCGGCAATGCTGAGCGGCTGGTAGAACTCCATGCGCAAGCTGTTGTCGTAGCCCAGTTGCGCGTCGGTGCGGAACTCGGCGCCGAGCGAGTTGAGCCAGGTCATGCGGTGGGCGGCCACCAGGTTGAAGTAGGTTTCGCCCGAAAAGTCGCTGGACAAACCCAGACCGAGCCGCAGGTAGTCCGGCCCCCAGGCCTTTTCCACCGCGTCGACCGCCATCACCCGCTTGCCCTCTTCGCCGACGATGCGGTAGTTGACATGCTCGAAGTCGCCGGTGCCGTACAGGCGCCGCATGTCGGCGTCGACCTGCGCCTGCACCACGGGCTGACCGGGCTGCGTTTCCATCACCGCCTGCGCGGCCTGGGGATTGACGCGGGTCAGGTTGTCGAACCGGATCTCGTCCACCGGTGTCAGGTCGGGCACCATGGCCACCTGCTGGCGCTTGCGCAGCGCCGCGTATTCGGCCGGCGGCAGCGACAGCTGCGCCAGCCGGTCGGCCACCTGGCGCGCCGCGGCCTCGCCCAGCGGCGTGATCTTGGGCAGGTTGTCGAAGTCGCCGGTGGAGAAGTCGCCGAGTTCGGGCGAGATCAGGATGTCGGTGGGCTTGAGCTTGGCCAGCGAGGCCTGCACGTTCTGCTCGGTCAGGATGCTGAGCATCTGCCCGGCCACGCCCAGGATCGAATTCAGCTCCTCGCGCTTGAGCAGCGGCGTGCCCACGTTGACGGCGATCACGATATCGGCGCCCATCGCCCGCGCCGCTTCCACCGGCAGGTTGCTGGTGAGCATGCCGTCGACGAGGATCATGCCGTTGTATTCGGCAGGTGCCACGGCCCCGGGCACCGACATGCTGGCGCGCATGACGTTGGCCAGTTCGCCCTCGTCGAAGACCACCGCCTTGCCGGTGACGAGGTCGGTGGCCACGGCACGGTAAGGAATGGGCAGCTTGTCGAAGTCGTGGTAACCCTGCACCCGGGCCAGTTCACGCAGCACGGTCTCCAACTGCACGCCCGAGACCACCCCCTTGACTATGGTCGCCTGCTTCGACGCGGTGCCGATTTCCGGGCTGACGAGGTTGCTGTAGTCGTCGATCTTGCGCCGCATCGCCAGTTCCTGGCGCGGCGGCTTTTCCTTGAACAGCTTCTCCACCGACATGCTGTTGTTGATGCGCTCCATGTCGGGCACGCTCATGCCGGTGGCATAGGCGCCGCCGACCAGCGCACCCATGCTGGTGCCGGCAATGCAGTGGATCGGCACCCGGTATTCCTCGAGCACCTTGATCACGCCCACGTGCGCGGCGCCGCGCGCGCCGCCGCCCGACAGCACGAGGCAGATCTTCGGCCGCTTGGCGGCGGCGGCCGCCGGGGCCGCTTCGGCCACCGAGGCGGTCTGCGCAGCCACCGGGACGAACGCCGTGGCCACGATCGATGCGGCGGCACACTGGGCCCAGCGAAGAAGGCTTCGTTTCATCTCATCTCGCATGTTGCATTTTCGTCTTGTGCGGTTGACCCGAACGCCGATTGTCGAAGGTGTGGTCACTGGCCCCGGGTTTTCTGGCAGCACTGCGGCCGCGCTAAGGCAGACCCTGCCGGATGCGGGTGGAAAAGTCCGCCGCCGCGTCGGCCTGCTGCGCACGCGGATTGACCAGCGAGCGCTGCTGAAGTTCGGCAAACGGCAGGCCACCGTCGACCAGCCGCCCTTGTTCGTACAGGTACTGCGGCACATAGCCGCTGGCCAGCACCTTCCAGCTGAACGGCACGTGACCCGGGTTGACCAGCGAATGGGTCCAGATCGTCGTCGTGCAGTTGGTGGTGAGCGAGTTGTAGAACGCCGGCTTCGCCTTCAGCGCATTGATGGCGTTCAGATAGTCCATGAAGACGCGGCGGGCGCCGGCGTTGTCGCCCTTGATGCGGTACACGTGCACCTGTTCCGGCGGGTCCTTGCGGTAGTTGGTGCGCAGCCGGATCGCATCGCGCTCGTCGGCCACCACGTAGTAAAGCTCGTACTGGCGGAAGAAGCCCTTCACGGTGGAGTAGCCCTCGCCCTTTTCCTTGCGCGTCTCGATGGACACGGCCAGGTGGTCACCGCCGGCGAAGGCGAAGCTGAGGAAGATGTGCGCCACCGCCGGGCCCATCCAGTAGGTGGCCACGAGGTCCACGCCCTCGAGCTGGCGCAGGTCGTAGGTCTTGTCGTGCCAGGCCGGGGTGAAGTCGGTCTCGGTGCGGTAGGCGAAGTTGCGCACGTTGTGCACGGTGACCCGGTCGCCCTCGATCGTGGCATGCGGCAGCACGGCGTTTTCGTCCACCCAGTCGCGGTCGTTCGAGGCTGGCAGGTTGAAGAACCAGACCAGCGCCGCGGCAAACAGCGTCAGGAAGGCGGCGAGTGCACGCCAGCGCCAGCGGCGAATGGCCAGAGCCACCAGCGCCGCCAGCGCTGCCGCACCGAAGGCGGCCGCAAGCGTCATGCGCAGCGACTCGCTCTGGGGGCCCGAGATGGCCAGAGCGAGCACGCCCCAGGCGCCGGCGGTCAGAATGAACAGCGCGATCAGAGACAGGAGCGCCACGCTCGCGGCGGCAACGGCCATCCGCCTCATCGCTGGAACCTGCCGATCGCGGTCCCTGCTGCCGTGCCAAGGCGGGCACAACCCCCCGCTTGTTCAGGGACACCCTTGATAGTCGATGCGCTCATGAATGACACCTGGCAAGCCGATTGCTTGCTCGCAGAGTTTGCCTCATGTCCACACCGCATGTCGACGTACAGAGGTGCGACCGACGCGCCGCGGGTACACCTCCGTGCCGGTACGCCACAGGCGATGGCCACGGTACGCCGCTGCCGGTTCTCGGTGTCGGGAACTGGCAAGCGCTTGTCGTGATTTGTTCAGATCGGGCAGCGCCCGTCTTGCATACTGCGCAACGTTCGGCTGCAGCCGCATTGCTGCGCATGACGCAGGCATTGCCGCCATGCACGATCTTGTCGAACGGCCGCGAGCGCGGCCGTATCATCGTCGAAGCAGGACCCCCGGCGATGCATGCGCCGCCCCGGTGTGCCGTGGGAACCGTCGCCACTGGAACACGGGCAACTTCTTGAAGAGTGGTTCACCGATGAAATCAAGCACACCGGTCCGTCGACGCGCAAGGTCACTGGCCCTCGCCGCGGGGGCCGTGGCAACGCTGGCCCTGCCCAATGCGGCACAGGCCTCGTTCCTGCCGCCGGAACTGATGGACACGGCCGCCTTCTATCTGGCCTGGTTCATCCTCATCGCCATGCCGATCGCCGGTATCGTGCTGTTCTGGCTGGTGCACATCCTGCCGGAGAAGATCGCGCACAAGCGCCACCACCCGCAGAAGGACGCCATCCAGACGCTGTGCCTGCTGTCGCTGGTCTTCGGCGGCCTGCTGTGGCCGATCGCCTGGCTGTGGGCCTATACCAAGCCGGTGAGCTACCGGCTGGCCTACGGCACCGACAAGGGCGACGAGTATTTCGTTGAGATGGCCGAGAAGGCGCAGGCCGGTGCATTGCCGCCAGCGGAGATGAAATACCTGCACGACGAACTCGAAGCCATCGCGTCGCGCGGCGCAATGTCGCTCGAACTGCAGCACGCCCGGACCCGGATCGACGCGGCCCTGGCCGCCGCGACAGCGGCCGCTGCGCCACCGCTCGCCGCCGGGGCTCCCACGCCGACCGCGCAGGGAGCCGCGTAAATGGAAGCCCTGCTGCTCGGCATCTATGCCTTCTTCGTCTGGCTCATATTCATCAAGTTCAAGTGGCTGCCGTGGACGACCACTTCGAAGGTCACCGTCGTCATCATCCCGATCGTGGCGCTCACGGCGCTGATCCTGACGCTGAACGTCGTCGCGCCCTCGTCTGCGGACGTGCGCGTCTTCAAGTACGTCGTCAACGTGCTGCCGCAGGTGCGCGGCCGCGTGCTCGAGGTGCCGGTCGAACCCAACCGCCTGGTGAAGAAGGGTGAGTTGCTGTTCAGCATAGACCCTACGCCTTACCAGAACGACCTCAACGTCGCCAAGGCCAGGCTCGCCGCCGACGAGGCCAAGCTCGCGCAGGCCATCGCCGGCCTGGCCGACGCCTCCGCCGGGGCGCGCACGCTGCAGGAGCAACTGAAAAGCGCCAACGCCCAGGTGCGCTCGCTGCAGCCGCGGCTGGACCTGGCCCGGACGCGGGTGCGGCAGAACCGCGAACTGGTGGCCACCGGCGCCGGCGACCGCTTCGCGCTGGAACAGGCCGAGGCCAACGTCATCGACCTCGAGGCGCAGATCCTCACCGCGCAGGCCAATGAATCGCAGGTGGCGCAGCAGTTGTCCGGCATCGTCAACGGCGAACTGGCCCCCGTGGCCGCGGCGCGCGCCCAGATCGCCACCGCCAAGGCCCAGGTCGATTCCAGCCGCGCCGACATCGCCAATGCACAGTGGAACCTGGACCAGACGCGCGTCTACGCACCGGCCAACGGCTATGCCACCAACGTGCAGCTGCGCCCGGGTGCCACCGTGGTGGCGATGCCGTTCGCGCCGGCGATCACCTTCGTCGAGGAGGAATACCAGATCATCGCGCTGTATGCGCAGAACGAACTGGTGTACGTCGAGCCCGGCAACCACGCCGAGGTCGTGTTGCCCACCCTGCCCGGGCGCATCATCAAGGCCAAGGTCGACTCGATCGTCTGGGCGCAAGGGCAGGGCCAGATGGCGCTGTCGAAGGACCTGCCGCAGACCGGTGTCTTCCCCCAGGCGCCGGGGCGCTTTCCGGTCAAGCTGCTGGTCGACGAACGTGACCGGGACGTCTTCCTCGCGGCCGGCGCCGTGGGTTCGGGGGCCATCTACACCGAACATGCCGCGGCGATCCACATCCTGCGCATGGTGATCCTGCGCATCGGCTCGATCACCAACTACCTCGTGCTGAAGCTGCATTGATGCGCGCCGCCCCACGCACCGCACTCGGGCGAATCGCCCTGGCCGCCGCGCTGGCGGCCGCCCTGGCGGGCTGCGCGCTGAAGTCGCCGCCACCCGTGGCCGACCTGCAGAAGGAAGCGCTGCCGCACACCGCCGTGCCGGCGGCCTTCAAGGCCAGCGGCGGCGTGGCCGCGCCCCTGGCCGGGCGCTGGCTGGCCAGCTTCAAGGACGAAACCTTGTCGGCGATGGTCGACGAGGCCCTGACTTTCAACGCCGACCTGCAGGCCGCGGCGCTGCGCGTCGAGCGCGCCGGCGGCTATCTGACGGTGGCCGGCGCCGCGCTGCTGCCGCAGGTGGGCGCCTACGGCACCGGCAGCGGCGCCACGTCCAACAGTACCAGCGGCCTCAACGGCCTGTGGGTGAGCGCCTCGCTGGAGCTCGACATCTGGGGCCGCGTCCGCTACGGGCAGGCGGCAGCGCAGGCCGATGCCGAAGCCCTGGCCGCCGACTATGCCTATGCGCGCCAGTCGCTGGCGGCGATGGTCGCCAAGGGCTGGTTCGTGGCCACCGAAGCCGGGCTGCAGCGCGCCATCGTGCAGGACATGGTGCGCTCGTCGGAGTCGTTGCTGGGCCTGGCGCAGGACCGCCTGCGCGTGGGCAACGGCACCGAGCAGGACGTGGCCGTGGCGCGCGCCAACGTCGGCCCCTACCGCGACATGCTGCGGCAGGCCGACCTGTCGCGCGAGCAGGCGCTGCGCGCGCTGGAACTGCTGCTCGGCCGCTACCCCTCGGCCGAGCTGGCGGTGGCGCAGAACCTCTCGGCCATGCCGGCGCCGGCGCCGGTGCCGGTGGGCCTGCCGTCGGAACTGCTCGAACGCCGGCCCGACGTGGTGGCCGCCGAACGCCGCGTCGCCGCGGCCTTCAACCGCATCGGCGAGGCGCAGGCCGCGCGCCTGCCGCGCATCAGCCTGACCGCCGGCATCAGCAGCATTTCCAGCGACGTGATCGTGCTGCAGGACCGCGACAACCCGGCCTGGGGCCTGGGCGTCAACCTGCTGGCGCCGATCTACCAGGGCGGCGCATTGCGCGCGCAGGTCGACATCCGCACCACCGAGCAGAAGCTGGCGGTGGCGGCCTACGCCAGCGCCGGCCAGCGCGCCTTCGGCGAGGTCGAGAACGCACTCGCGGCCGAATTTGCGCTGAACGACCGCGAAGCCATCCTGCAGGCGAACGTGCGCGACAACGAGCGCGCGCTCGAACTGGCGCAAGCCCAGTTCCGCGTCGGCAGCGCCGACCGGCGGGCGGTGGAGCAGCGCCAGCTGGCGCTGCAGTCCGCCCGCACGTCGTTGCTGCGGGTGCAGAGCGAACGCCTGGCGCAGCGCGTCAACCTGCACCTGGCGCTCGGCGGCGATTTCAGCGACACGACAGCCGGGCCGGTGGCGGCGCGCTGAAGTTCCGGCTGAAAGACGAGACCTTGCAGCAGGCACGGCGCAGCGTGCACTCAGCCGGCCGTCGCTTCCTGCTTTTCCTGCTGCAGTTGTGCGCTGAAGAACTCCAGCGAGGTCTTGGTCTTGGCGGACTGGTCGGCACCGGGCACGATGCCCTTGCTGGCGAGGTAGACCCTGAACTCGGTACCGACCTGGAAGGCTTCGTCCGGGAGGCACTTGGTGGAGATCTCCAGGATTCGCGAACCATCGGGATAGAGCCACATCTCGACGGTGATGCGGCGGTCGAAGTCCTTCGGCTGGTGCCTGGCCCTGAGCAGGAAGGTGGGTCCGAGCACGACCAGCTTGTCCATCGTGAGGCCCGCCGGAGCGTGGGCGTCATAGAAGTCACGCTGTTCCCTGGAGAACAGCTTGCGCAGCGGCATCGCGCCCGAGGTCGCGTCGAGCACCTCCTGGCCGCTGCAGGCGCCCTTGAACGAGGCCGAGCAGACGAACCCGCCCGGCATCACGTCCACCTCGACCTTGAACGCCGCCGAGCGGCGAAGCTCCGGGTCCAGGGTGGACGGTTCCACCGGGCGCAGCTTGATCACCGTATCGGCGTCACCGCCCTGGATGCGCCGGGCCCGTACGACGACGCCGGCGCGGTTCAAGGCCAGGTCCGGCGTATCGAAGAAGAAGGCCTGGCGCGGCTGCGCCTCCACCGGATCGAGCCCGATGCCCTTGATCGTGGCGCGATGGCCCATCAGAGGCACCGTCAGCTTCAGCTCGATGCTGTTCGCCGCTTTGCCGAGTCTGAGGATGCTGAGTGTTTCCTCGGCATTGAGCACACGCGCCAGTGCGGGTTGCGCGATCGGCGCTGGCTTCACGGGCCTGGCAGGCGCCGTGGGCTTGGCGGCGCTTGGGGCGCTCTTGGTCACCATGGTCCGGACTCCTTGTGTCGAGGAAGCTCAGTCTCTCGTCTCGTTGCGCAAGGCCTACTCGTGCCAGCGCAACCCATCGTTCAGGCGCCGAAGCGCTCGGCCAGCACGCCGTGGCGCAGGCCGCGGTCGCTCACGGTGAAGCTCTGCTTGCCAAGCAGGTCCATCACCGTGCGGACGATGCACGCACCGGCGAGGATCACCTCCGCCCGCTTCGGCTGCAGGCCGACGATGGCCCGGCGCGCTTCGGCATCGCGCGCACGATAGAGCTCGATCTGGCGATCGATCTCGGCGCGGTCGACGACACTGCCCTGGACCACTGCGGGGTCGTAGGTGGCCAGGCCATGCATGACAGCGGTGAGGTTGGTCACTGCACCGCCCATCGCGACCAACGCGTCGGGAGCCGGGCGCCCTGCAATGCGCGAGAGGTCGATCGACATCGCCGCCAGGGCCTGGCGCAGCACCTCGGGCGACACCGCGTGGTCGAGCCGGAAGCGCTCGGTGTAGCGCACGGCACCGACATCGACGCTGAATCGCTCGTCCACGCCGCCATCGTGTCCGAAAGTGAACTGCGAACTGCCGCCGCCCGTGTCGAAGACGACGAGCGTGCCCTTGTCGAGTCCCAGGCCGGCCTGGGCGGCCACATAGGCCAGCCGCCCTTCCTCCTCGCCAGCAATCACTTCGATCTGCACGCCGGTGCGTGCCCGCAGGGCCGCCACGGCGGCGTCGCCGTTCGACGCGATTCGAAGCCCGGCCGTGCCGACGGCGGCGATCGCCCGCACACCCAGGCGCTTCGCCTCGTCGACCATGCCGGCGATGGCGACGGCCGTGCGCTCCAGCGCGGCTTCGCTGATCACGCCCCTGGGGGCGAGCCCCTCGCCCAGGCGGGTCATCTCGGCACGGTCGACGACGCTTCGCCATCGGCCGCCGGGGTCGCGCTCGGCGACGTGGAACTTGATCGAATTGGTGCCGGCGTCGATCACGGCGTAGCGCTCCGGCTCGCCATCGATCAGGGCCGCCATGGCGCGTGGATAGCTGGTGTTGCTGTAGCCGCCCAGGCCGAGTTCGCGCACCGCCTGCATCACGCCGGCAGCGTCCTCGGACTCGACCGCAAGCGTGCGCGTGGGCTTGCCGTTCACCACCACGTCGGAGAGTTCGGCCATGCAGCCACCCACCGTGTAGCGCACGCGCCGCTTGTGCACCGTCACGACGCGGACGGCCGCGCCAGGCGCGGCAAACTGCGCGATGAACTCGTCCTGCGTGTAACTCGCGCGCATCGGCTTCGGGACCGGCAGCGCCAGCGCCTCGAGCACTCTCACCGCCTCGACCGCGGGAATCGGAAAACCGGCCTTCATGACGGGCGTCCACTGCTCGAGGCCATCGGCGTTGACTTCCCGCAGCACCTTGATGTCCATCAGCGCGTCGCGAATCTTCACGTTGCCGCCGGCAGGAGCAAGCAGGTAGGTCTCGTCGCTTTCCTGGACGCCACTCGGCGTGAGCTGCGCCAGATGCGCCTCGGCCGCGCCGAAGCGCCGGCCAAAGGAACGCCATTCCCAGCGGGGTCTGATGTCAGCCATGGTTGATCCTTGCTCGAGAGGGGCTGGCTTCAATCATCGCACCGAAATCGCCTGCGCTTCGCTATGCCGCACCCGCGGCCCTTCAACTCCGGGCGCCAAAGGCGCGCGCCGCAACGAAGGCGGCGATCGTCTGCAGCGGCGCCCCGAGCGCGACCATCACGATCGCCCGCACGTCGCTGCTGCGGGAGCAGAGCGAACGCCTGGCGCAGCGCGTGAACCTGCACCTGGCGCTGGGCGGCGATTTCAGCGACACGACAGCCGGGCCCGTGGCCGCGCGTTGAATTCGGCCTCGCGATTGGGGACCGCGGCGTCGCATGTCCGAACCCATCGGCCGACGATCCGCCGTCACCGGAACTCTTGCCACGGCCGCGTCGGTGGGCGTTACGCGTCCGTCGGAGCGGCAGGCCGTCCCTTCGCGCTGCGCCATCGTTCCACCAGCGCGTCGAAGCTCAGGACCGCAACCACGGAATACACGGTGATCAGCAGGTAGTCCAGGATGCGCTGGTAGAACTTCATGTTGGCGTCGTCGCCCGTGAAGCCCTGCGTCAGTGCGTCGGGGAAGACGATGAAGACCAGCGTCGACAGGCCGTAGCTCCAGCGGTAGTAGTTCGGCGTCAGCGGCGCGGGGCCGCCGGCGAAGATGCGCGTGGCGAAAAAAGCCGTGAACAGCGCCATCATCAGCACGAACCAGAACCACGACGGCCACAGTTTCATCAGCCACCACATGAGCAGGCCACCGCCGGCCCCGATCAGGGTGGCCATCATCAGGTCGCCGGCCAGCTTGCGTGACGTCGCCCGGCTCGCGTGCTGGGCGATCATCGCCGGCTGGTAATAGCCGATGAGGTAGCGGATGTTGTTGGCGCTGCCCAGCATGTACACCATCAACGGCAGCAGCACGACCACCGGCCGCAAGGCGACGATGCCGCGGTCGGCCGCGGTGCCGGGCAGCCGTGGCGAATTGGGCAGGCGCGGGAAGACGCCGGCAGGCAGCACGGCAAAGGCGATCCAGATCACCGGGAACAGCGCCAGCGCGCTCTGCGACAGGCCCTTCGCGAACTCGACGCCCATGTCCATGTTCTCCTGTGCGAATGCGGGTACCAGCGTCGCGCCGACGATCACGAAGACGATGTCCAGGCCCGAGATCCGGCCCTGCGCCTGCAAGTAGAAGGCGGCGAACAGGATCAGCCCGACCAACACGAAGCCGAAGAGCTGATAGCTGTGCAAGGGCAACATCAGCACCAGACCCAGGCCGCAGCAGAAGACGAGCTTGGCCACGGTCCACACCGCGAAACGCAGCGATGGCGCCGGCGTGGGCAGCGCCAGCAGCGCGATCGCCAGCGCCACCAGCATGAACGAGAAGGGCCAGTTGACCCAGCTGCTGTAGGCGGTGGCCAGGGTCACACCGAGCGTGAAGCGCAGGATGCGCCGCGCGCGGGGGTTGTCGAGCGCGCGTACCGCGGGGGCCACCGTTCTTGCCGCAGTCGCAGGCGCTGCCTCGGGGACGGTGTCAGTAGGCATACGACAGCAGGCGGCTCAACCCCATCAGGGCCTGACCCAGCGTGTTGAGGATCGGTCGCTCGCCGGTATAGACCAGCACGTTGACCTGGCTGCCCACGCGCGCGCCAAGCCGTGCGGCCTGCGCGGGGTCTTCGAAGTCGATCAGCACCGGAAAACGCTGCGCATTGCGCAACCAGTCGCGCTGGTTCTGCACCGTGGGCAGCGCCCCCGGCTTCGAGGTGGACTCGGCGCCAGCAACGCCGTAGGTCACGCTGCGCACGTGCCCGCGCAGGGGCTCGTCGGGCCAGACGTCCAGCACCAGGTCCACCGCATCGCCCGGCTTGACGTGGCCGAGGTTGTTCTCGGTCAGCGCGGCCTCGACCCAGATCTTGTGCACCGCGACGAAGGTCATCAGCGGCTGGCCGGTGGCGGCGAAGTTGCCCGCGTCCACGCGCAAGTCGGTCACCAGGCCGTCGTTCGGCGCGACCAGGCGCGTGTACTGCAGGTCGAGTTGGGCCTTGTCCAGTGCCGCGCGCGCCGCGAGCAGTTGCGGGTTCTTCGCGTCGCGCGGCCCGAGGGCTTCGATGGCCTGCTGGAGATTGGCCCCGGCGGTGCGCACCTGCGCCTCCCTCTCGACGCGGGCGAGCGTCGCCGTCTCCAGGTTGCGCTGCGAGATCGCGCCGGGGACATCCGCGTCGATGCGCTTCAGGCGCGCCTCGTTCTGCGTGTCCTTGAGCAGCGCCGCCTTGGCCGCATCCAGAGCGGCCCTGGCCGCGTCCACCGTCGAGGAGGAGACGCGCAGGCTCTGCTGCGTGAGCGCGAGCTGCGCCTCCGCAGCGGCCACCGCCAGTTCATAGCGGGTCGGGTCGATGCGGGCGAGCAAGTCGCCCTTCTTCCCCCCTTGGTTGGTGGCCAAATCGGCCGGAAATATTTCCCCCGCCACTTGCGGCGCGATCGGCACCACGAAGGCGTTGACGCGCGCCTGCGTGGTGAAGGGCGTGTAGCGGTCGGCGGCCATGTACCAGGCGAGCAGAACCATGCAGAACGCAGCGAAAATCAGCACCCACTTGCGCACCGGGTCCATGCGCGGCGGGGCGAGTGGGGTTTGCGGCCTGGCCGGCTCGGCGCCCGCCGGGGGCGGGTTGGCGCTTTCCGGCGCGGTCGTCTTGCCTTGCGCAGGCGCTGCGGGCTCCACGTCCGCTGGCGATGATTGCTGTGGGTCGGTCATGGCATGCCTATGCTGAGGATGCGGCTGTTCACCAGTCCGGTGACGCCCAGCCGCCGCCCTGTGCCTTCAATGGCGGCTCGGTCGCCTGCGGTTGCAGGAGATCACCCCAGTGGGTGCGCTGTCGCATCGTCTCGGCCGTCGCCTCGTCGACGAAGCCGCGGCCCGCGCGGATCTCCCAGCCGCCGCCCAGGGCCCGATAGATCCCGATCGCGCTGCTGACGGTGGTGCTGCGCGCCGTCACGTAGGACTGCTGCGCTCGCAGCAGCGCGCCCTGAGCGTCCAGCACACGCTGGAAGTCGGAGAAACCCTCGCGGTAGCCGACGCTGGCAATCCTGAGCGAGCGCCGGGCCGCCGCTTCGGTTTCGGCCAGGATGCGCTCCTGCTCGCGGCTGCGCAGGAAGGCCACCAGGCCGTCCTCCACTTCCTTCACCGCATTGAGCACCGTGCTCTGGTAGTTCTCGAGCAGCTGCTGCAGCCGCGCGTCCTGCACCCGCACGTTGTTGCGGATGCGGCCGTAGTTGAGGATGTTCCAGCTGAAGTAGGGCCCGCCGATGAAGGTGAGCGAGTTGGCGCTGAACAGCTGACCGGCGCCGCTGTTGCCGGAGCGCGTGGTGTTCGTGCCGTCGGCCGCCACCACGCCGAGAAAGCCGCTCAGCCCGAAGCTCGGATACAGGTCGGCCTCGGCCACGCCGACCGCCGCGCTTTGCGTCGCCGCGGCAAGCTCCGCCTGGCGGACGTCAGGGCGCCGCCGCAGCAGATCGGTCGGCGCGCCGGTGGCAATCGTTGGCGGTGCCGCTGGAATCACACCCGGCGTCGGGCCCAGGAGTTCTTCCAGGCTGCCCGCAGGCCGGCCCAGCAGGGTGCCTAGGGCATTGCGCGCCTGCTGCAGCCCGGTCTCGATCGGTGGAATCGTCGCCTGGGTCCCCAGCAACTGGGTGCGCGCCTGGAGCACGTCGAGTTCGCCGACATCGCCACCGCGAAAGCGCGCCTCGGTGATCTGAACGGCGCGCTGCTGGATGCCCAGGTTGTCGCGCGCGACCCGCAACTGCGCCTCGGCATTGCGGAGGGCCACGTAGGTGTCGGCCACCTGTGCGACGAGCAGCACGAAGGCGTTGTCGTAGGCGGCGATGGAAGCCAGCAGGTTGGCGTCGGCGGACTCGATGCCACGCCGGAACTTGCCCCAGAAGTCGAGCTCCCAGCCGACATTGACACCGGCGCTGTATTCCCAGTAGCGCAGGTCAGCGCCGCCGGCCGTATTCGCGGCGTTCTCGCTGCCCTGGGTGTAGGTTGCCCCGCCGACCGCCTGCTGCAGCTGCGGATAGGGCGTGCCCGCCGCGATGCCCAGCTGCGCGCGGGCCTCCAGCACGCGCAGGCCGGCGACCTTCAGGTCGGGGTTGTTCTGGTAGGCGAGGGCGATCAGCCCGTTGAGCACCGGGTCGGCGAAGGCCTCCCACCACCGGGCCTGAGCCTCGGGCTCGCGCGTCACGGCCGCGCTGTCGGGTTGTTGCCATTGACCGGGCAGCGGCGCCTGGGGCGGCTCGAAGTCGGGGCCTACCGTCGTGCAGCCGGCGAGTGCCAGCACGAGGACGGCACCCGACATCACTGCGGAGCGACGGCGGCGCGCAGAGCCAGAAGCGCCGAACCTCGCGCCCGACGCGGAACCGCGTTCGAGCGCGTGCGAATCGTTCATGTTCGAGCCGCCCCTCAGGCGCCGGCCGCCTCTGCCCGGCTGCCGAAGACACGTGCCGCCACGACCGCGGCGATCGTCTGCAGCGGCACCCCGAGCGCGACCATCACGATCGCGCGCTCGTCGATGCCCGCCACGGCGAATAGCGGCGCGAAGGCCGCCCCGAGATTGCGTGTGCAGACGCCCAGCGCCAGCACGCTCCTGCGGTTCTGCGGCAGCCCGAACGCGAGCATGTACGAGCCGGCGGTCACGGCGCAGTAGAAGATAACCTGCGCGAGCGTGGCGTAGCTCCCGGCCGACCCGATGAAGGCCTCGCCGTAAACGACCAGGCACAGCACGAGCATGATGATGGTGACCAGACCGGTGATCTTCTTGACGACCGGTTGTGCCCGGGCGGCGAAACCCGGCGCGCGCCGCAGCGTCACCATGCCGATCACCAGCGGCACCAGTACGACGGCGAGCAGCGGCTTGGCGACCACCCAGGCGCTGACGCTGAGGCCCTGCACCAGCAGCGGCACGGCCAAGGGCATGTAGGCCACCATGCCCACGGACGCCAGCAGCATGAAGCTCGCGGTGTAGCCCAGGTCGCCGCGCGCTCGGTCCACCATCGCAGGCAGGAACGGCGCGCAGGGCGCCAAGCCGATGAGGATCAGGCCCATGGCATAGGGTGGCTCCAGCGGGATCCACCGGGTGATCCCGTAGGCGACGGCCGGGCCGAGCACGAAACACCACAGCAGGCTGAGGCTCACGAAGCGCATGTTGCGCAGCCCCACCAGAGCCGTGCCCAGTTTCAGCCGCAACCCCATGTCGAGCAGGTTGCCCGCCATGAAAATCACCAGCGAGATCTTCAGCAGCGCATTCAGCGTCTCGGCGTTCATCTCGATCCTGGTTTCAGTGCGCCTGGGGTGGCATCAGGTACAGCGTCATTGCGAACACCCCATAGACCATCAGCAATAGCACGCCGACGAACCAGGCCGAACGCCCGCCGACGGTGACGAACATCGCGGTGATGGTGGCGATCAGCATCATCACCACCGCGCCCGACCAGAACTGCAGGTCCATCGGCTCGGGACCGATGACGTAGCTCAGCAGCACCAGCACGGGTGCCACGAACAGCGCGATCTGCGACGCACTGCCCAGCGCGATGCCCACGCTCAGGTCGAGCCGGTTCTTGCGTGCGGCAGAAAACGCCGAGGCCATCTCGGCCGCGCCGCCGACCAGCGCGACGACGATGAAGCCGACGAAGACCGGCGTCATGCCGAAGTCCTCGGCCGCCACCTGCACCGACTCGACGAAGATCTCGCTCACCAGCGCCACCAACACGGTGACGCCGGCCAGCGTGCCCAGCGCCAGGCTCATCGGCCAGGGCGCTTCCCCTTCTTCGTCGTGGCCGGCGCTGGCGAACAGCTCGCGGTGCGTCTTCAGCGAAAACAGCATGCCCAGCGCGTAGGCCACGATCAGCAGCAGCGCCAGGCCCACGCTCAGCGTGTGCGTGAAGCGGGCCCCTTCGGCCGAATCGGCCACGCTCATCGCCGACGGGATCAGCAGCGCGATCGTGGCCAGGAACAACAGCCCGCCCTGCATGCGTGCGCTGACGCGGTTGTACTCCTGCACATGGTGCTTCAACCCGCCGAGCAGGAACGACGCCCCCAGCATGAACAGCGTGTTGGTGACGATGGCGCCGGCCAGCGACGCCTTCACCAGCGCGTACTGCCCGGCCTTCAGCGCAGCGAGCGCGATGACCAGCTCGGTCAGGTTGCCCAGCGTGGCGTTGAGCAGCCCGCCCGCGGCATCGCCGGTCTTGGCCGCGACCGATTCGGTGGCGTGGCTCAGCAGCGTGGCCAGCGGCACGATCGCCAGCACCGACAGCACGAACAGCAAGGTGTGCGACTCGGGTTTGAGCTTCACGGCGACGAAGACCACCGGCACGAAGACCAGCAACCAGAGCAAGGGGTTGTGGCGGATCTCGTGCAGCAGTGGCTTCATGGTTTCCGTTCGAGAGACAGGGGCGGTTTTCGGCTATTCCGTAGAGATGCCCGGCCTGTCGCCGCGTAACCGCGCCGCCGCAGGGCTGATCTCGCGGTCCAGGTGCGCCGCCATGTGCGGCGGCAGGCGCTGGCGGATGTAGTCGCGGTGTGCCGGCGTCTGCATCGGCAGGGCGGCGTCGGCGTATTCGAGCAGCGGCTGCTCGCACACCACCGTGCCGGTGATGATGGTGCGGCGCAGGCCGTCCGCATCTTCGAGCCGGATCGCGCCTGTGGGGCACACCTGGGTGCACGCGCCGCAGCCGATGCACATCGTGGCCGCGCGTTCGAAGTCGAAATAAGCGAGCCGGCCGGCGCCGGTATCACCCATGCGCAAGGCTTCGACGCCCATCTCGCTGCAGGCCGCCATGCACATGCCGCAGCCGATGCAGACATCGCAGCGCAGGCAGCGGCGCACCTCGTCCTGCGCGGCGGCGTCGCTCAGGCCTTCCTCGAGGCGCACGTAGTTGCCCAGGCCCAGCACTTCCTCGACCTCTTTCTCGGGCATCGCGGCGCGGCGCTGGTGCGTGCGCTGCTTCGCATCGACCACGATGGGGATCACCTCGGCGCGGCGCACGGGTTTGCCCACGTTGGCGTCGATGGCCGCACCACGCAGCCAAGCATCGATGCCGGCCGCGGCGATCTTGCCGGCGCGGATGGCCTCCACCGCGGTGCGCGGGCCGCGCTGGCCGTCGCCGCCGGCGAAGACGCCCGGCACCTTGGTCATCAGCGTCTTCGGGTCGGCGCTGATGAAACCGCGCACGGCCTCGACACCGCTGCCTTCGAGCAGCTCGAGGTCGGTGCCCTGGCCGGTGGCCAGGATCACGTGGTCCACGTCCAGGCTGAGCAACCGCGTGGTGTCGAACTTCGGGTCGAACTTCCCGGTCTCGTCCTTGACGCGCTCGCAGAACTGGAAGACGGCCACGCCTTCCTCCTCGATACGCAGCGGGCCCCAGCCGCCGCGCAGTTGCACGCCTTCTGCGGCGGCGGCCTCGATCTCGTGCGGGCTGGCCGGCATCTCGCGGCGCTTTTCCAGCGACACCAG
>Ga0138256_10002864_pt1 | contig 18407 bp, 15 predicted proteins | sample KNB2016incub_MG_FD_105486 | JGI IMG/M metagenome (GOLD analysis project Ga0138256, IMG submission 105486) | Active sludge microbial communities from wastewater in Klosterneuburg, Austria - KNB2014incub_MG | ecosystem: Engineered > WWTP > Activated sludge > Unclassified | place: Austria... | reverse complement strand
GTTGAATCGGCTTTTCCATTAACGCTTTCCTCCGCGCTATATACTCGTTCGGTGTCAGCCGCAATATCGCCGAGAATACATTTTCCATCGTCGGTCACATTGGCGAAAGCGTAGTTGATATGCGTGAGTTTGTCCGCTGGGATGCTGGAGACGAAATAGCCGCGTTGGTCCGCAACCCACTGGGCATAGTAGCCGACGACTCGTTTTCCTTCCGTGAAAGACGGCTTCGGTTTACAACCGCTCAGGACAATTGCCATCAACAATACCAATATGACACAACTTGTTTTGCGCATACAATATCCTTTCGTGAAGCGTGTAATAATTTGTTTTGATCGCGACAGACTTTTCCCAACATATTGACGCGGAGTGTATCACAAGCGCCACAATCGAACCTGACAGGTTTCCGCAAAACCGTTGTTAATCGCAGTCTGTGTCCGCGCAATGATTTCCGATGGAAATGATCCGCATAAAACCTGTCAGGTTTTAGGGCAACAACTTTTGATACACCTTCACCAATCTCTTTTGCGACTCATGCCACGTGAATTTTGTCAGCGCGCGTTCGGAGGCGGAGTCTGCCAGCCGTTTGGATAATTCAACATCATCGAGCAAAGTCAACGCTTGTTTGGCAAAGTCATCCGAATCATTGGGAGAAAACAACAGCGCATCCACATCTTCGCGGGCGAGTTCGCGGACGATCGGCAGATTCGATGCAATCAGCGGACGCCCACCCGCCATGTACTCCAACACTTTGATCGGACATGCGCCTTGCGTGACGTTGCGGTCGTTGAATCCCAACGGCGCGGCACATATATCCGCTTCGGCGATCAACGCGGGGATTTCGTGATGCGGCACCGCGGGTTGGACGATCACGCTTCCTTCGACTCCCGTCTTGCGGATCTGCTTCGATAGAATTTTTCTCTGCCTCGACCTCCCCCGCCCCACGATTCGCAAACGCGCTTCATGTTTTTCAAGAATTTTCGGCAACGCTTTGATCATCACATCGAGTCCCTGCCAATCGGCGAGCGTGCCAATGTATAACAACGTGGGGATTCGATTCTCGCGGCTGGGCAATGGCGACGCGGAAAAGTCCGAAGGGCTAACTCCGTTCGGGATGACTGTGATCAGCTTCAATGGGAGTCCGAGCGAGGCGATGTAGTCGCGCGTCACGTTCGAGGGGCAGATGATCGCATCCGAAAGATGCAGAGTCGCAATCTCCTGTTCTTTGATTTTGGCGAGCAACTCTGCGTCGAGTCCAGGATAATGATATTTGAGTTCGATGGAGGGAAGCCCGTTGACCTCAAAAAGAGTTTTATATCCGAAGCGTTTTTTGTTCTGGACAATCGCAAGCCCGTCCCAGATGTTTCGAAATTGGACAACGTCATACTCGGGATGCAAGACGAGATGGTTGAAAACTGATTTTCCAAAATGAGTTGCGCGCGCTAAAAAATTTTGGGAGAGGTCTTGTGAAATGCGCGTGACTCGCGCCCCTTCGAAATTGTCTTCGGTTGGGAGTACGCCGTCATTCGGCGTAACCAAATGAACGTCAAATTGCCCATTGACCAACCCGCGAATGTTATGCAAAATATGTGTGGACGCGCCCTTCGGGCTGGGTACGATGTCGAAGGCGGTGTAGAGGATGCGAGGCATATCCAAATTATAAATCCTCACAGGTCTTTAAGACCTGTGAGGATTAGGAATACGAATGGCAAACAAAGGCTACTTCATCATCACCGACATTTCAGGCTACACCGAATTTCTGACCGAGTCGGAACTCGAACACGCGCATCAGGCGCTGCAAAATTTGTTCGACGCGCAATTGCAATATATCAAGTTCCCATTGAAAATATCGGGCTTCCGCGGCGACGCCATCTTCATTTACACACCAGAAGCATGTTTCGTAAACCCGCAGTCGTTTGTGGAAATGCTGGAAAGACTCTACATCGTATTCGCCGACGCTCTGCGGCAGATGCAATTCAACACCACCTGCCCGTGCCGCGCTTGCAAAAATCTCAAGAGCCTCGACTTGAAAATGTGCATTCATTACGGGGAATATATGATCCAGAAACTTGGCGACCGCGAAGAACTACTCGGCGCGGATGTGATCGTGCCGCATCGCATGTTGAAAAACCAAGTCATTGAAAAGACGGGCATCCATTCGTACGCGCTGTTTTCAGAAGCCGCCGCAAACGCGCTGAACTTGCAACAGTTGTGCGATCCGCTTGCCTCTTACAAGGAATCGTACGAACACATCGGCGAAGTGAACATGTTCGTACACAACCTGAAATCCGCGTGGGAAAGAGAAGAGGCGCGCAAGAAGATCGTTGTGGATGAAAACGATGCGTGGATCAAGATCGAGGTCGCCATTCCGTTTCCGCCATCGGTGGTTTGGGGCGTAATCACCACGCCTGAGTTGGAAGGTCCATTGCTTGGGTTGAACTACGTCAAACGCATAGACGAACTCGGAGGGCGCACACAACTCGAAGCGAAATTCCATTGCGCCCACGCCAGCGGCGATTTCTTCAACACAATTGTGGACTGGAAACCTTTCGAGTATTACACCACGACACAGCAATTCGCATCGGGCTTGGAGTATTATCGAACGATCCGTCTGAGTTACGAAGGCGCGACCACAAAATTTATAATGCTCGTCAGCAAGCCTAAACAGCCAACGCCCGAGGGCTTTCGTGAATTTCTTGAGTCCGCCGCGCGGCAGGGATACGAAAGACTTCCATCCGCAATTCAAGAACTTCTCGATAGCGGTAGAATTACAGTCAACTAAGGAGCATACATGGAAGCCTTCCTCTGCATCGGCGGTATCCTGCTTGTCCTCGTACTGATCCTCTTCTTCTATTTATTGAACACCGCGCGCAAACGCGTCACCCAAACGAACTCGCTTGGCAAGAAACAACTTCTGCCCGTGTACATCTCACTCGCAGACAAACCCACCTCCATCATTCAAGGCATGAACAAACTCCGCTTCGATGTGAATAAAACCGAAAAGGCGGGCGACAAATGGCGCTGGATTCCGCTCATGATTTTCTTCGCTGGCGTCGCCTTGATGCTCATTGACGGCATCCTGCTTCTGCTCGGATATTTTTCGTTCGTCTTCACGGGCGGCGGCATCGCGTTATGGATCGCGGCGATCTTCATGGCGCGCGGTTTACGGAAAAGCGATTCATACGACTTCTCGACTCGCTACAACGGGACGCGCGACATCCTCTACACGCTTCGCGACGACCTCAAGCCTGATTCAACCTACTTGGGCCACCTCGACCTGACAGGTTCCCTGCTCCCCACCAAAGTGGCGCGCTCCGCCAACGACGCGCAAGGACGCACCACCGAATATTTCCGCGACGAATGGCTCGCGCTCAAAGCAAAACTCTACGACGGCAATGTTCTGCGCGTGACCGGGATTCAAAAATCGAAGAAGCGAAAATCCTATTGGAAGCGCAGTCGCATCAGCGGCAAGATGAAGAGCAAACCCGAAAAGTTCAAAGGCACAGCGCACGATCTGAAAGTCCGCATCGTGCCGAACCCCGAAGTGTATAAGATCGCCAAAACAAGTAACGAGTTCAAACAAGGACTCAACATCGGCAAGTTTACGATCAGCCAATTAAGCACCGAGGGCGGCATGATCTCGTTCGTCGCAAACTCTCCGTTCGAAGAAGTGGAACATGAAAACGTTTTGCAAGTGCTTAAGTCTGCATACTCCCTCCTGCAAAGAAAGGCGGCATAAATGAGTCGCAGTGTTATTAACAAACTTCCGTCATTGCGAGCGGCGCATTCAGCGCCGCGAAGCAATCTCCGCGATAATCGAGCATGGCTAGACGTGACGGAGATTGCTTCGTCGGGCTATGCCCTCCTCGCAACGACATGGTCAATAGAGGCAAAATGAATACTCGCAAAGTTATTCCGTTCGTAGTTGCATTCGTGTTGATATGTCTCGTCATGGCGGTTGCCGCGTTGTTTTCGTTCAGCGGACTCGCCAAGGCGGAAAAATTCGGCGCGTCGCAAATTTGGTCGCAAAGTTATGACACCGCCGAAAGTATGAAGGTCATCAACTTGATGGGCGATGACAATGATGAGCTGTTTATCCAGAACGCGAACAATGTCACCATCTTCGATGGCGGTGGAAATATCTTGTTCAGCCACGAGTATCAATACCCGAAAACCACGTTAGGCGATGTGAACGGCGATAACCGCGAAGACCTCGTCGTCTTTTATCTCGGCGATTCAGGCTATTCGGTGGACACGATCATTGACGGTCAAGTTTCGACTCTCGCGCAAGGACTCACTGTCGGACTCCCCGCGCGAGTTGCCATCCTCCGCTTCCCATCGGGACCTCAAATTGTTCTCGGCGATTCGGGCGGCGGACTCCAGTCGTTGAGTCTCAGCGGTCAACCGTTGTGGAATTATTCCGTCGGCGGCGAGGAGATTCGCGGACTCGACGACGCGCTCATCAACGGGCAAACACATCTCGCCGCGGCGTCGCATGATGGCTCGGTGGTGGTGTTGGATGAAGATGGGCAAAAAGTTTGGGAGGCGGACCAAGAGTCCCTGCGAAGGATGCGCGCGTTCGACTTCAACTCCGATGGCAACAGTGAAATCCTGACAGGCGGTGAGTTCGGCGCGTTCGTCGTGTACTCCGCGGCGGATGGGAGTCAACTGTACACACAAAGTATGGGGCAAGCGGTTTCAGAGATCCGCGAAGTGGAATTGAACGGCGACCCGTCGTCACGCGAATTTGTGGTCGGCGGCAAAGACGGCGGCGTGTGGGCGTTCTCGATTCAAGGCGGCGCGGTGAATCAAATGTGGACGGGTTCGCTTTCGGACAAGGTCACTGAAATTTCTGGCATAGACGTGGACGGCGACGGCGCGGAAGAAGCGGTGATCGGCGACGACAGCGGAACGGTGGCTGTGTTCACGGGCGACGGCTCGCGCAACAATTTGGGGAATCACAGCACGGGCATCACGCGCATTGACGTGGGCAGACTCAACGGCGAACGTTATGTTGTGATTGCGGATTACAGCCAGGTGCAGGTGAACAAGGTTAACTTCAATTCGATCCCAGGATTTCAATACACGCCGTTGATCGTTGGCGTAATTGTTTCGGCTTTCATTTTAATTATCGCGGCGATTCTCGCATCCATTCCGAAACGACCCGAGTTGAAAGTTTCATTCCAAGATAAAAGTAAAGAATCGCTGGAAGCCGAGCGGCGCATGTTGAAAGAATCCATTGCGGATGTGGAACGGCTTCGCAAATCGGGCGAGGTGACAGGCGACGCATATCTCGCGCGACTCAAACGTCTGCGCGGCGATCTGGCGGAAAATGAAACTGCGTTCAAAACCGCGGGCTTCCCCATCAAAGTGGAAACGATCCAATGCCCCAACTGCGGCGGCACTCTTGAGTTGGGTATGGACAAGTGCGAGTATTGCGGGCAGGTGTTGTTGTCATAAGCGCGCAAAAAAACCCTTGCAGGAGTTAAAGAGACAGACACCCGTTCATCGTTGGGTGTCTGTCTTGTTTTCAAGTATCTCCGCCGGCGTATTGCTTGATTCTTCCTCAGCGCGGATTCATGCTGGTATACAACGCCAGTTTATTGCCTGTGGGGTCTTCGAAGATTCCAAACCAACCCGTTTCTGGGATCTCCGTTTTGGCTCTCACGATCTTCCCGCCAAGTTGTTCCGCTTTCTTCAAATCGGTTTCGATGTCGTCGCTGGCGATATACACCAACACTTCCCCAGCCGGGTTCTCAGCGGAAACTTCATTGAAGCCGCCGCCTGCGCCGGAGCCGTCTGCCCACATAGTGTAGTTAAACTCGGCGGCGTGTTGCATCTTCCAGCCGAACAACTCCTCGTAAAAATTCCCGGCGGCTTTCACATTCGCGGCTGGGATCTCGATATGAACAACATTTCGTTTGGACATGGGTCACTCCTTTGAGAATTAAATGGATGAGACGATTCTAGAACCCATGTTCTATTCTGTCAAGCGTCAGATGCGGGAATGTCAAAGAAGGGCGAGCCAGATATAAGGTCGAGTGAAGCGTTGCTTTTTGTTCGTTCGCAGTACAACTGCGAACGAATCGAATTACATCCCCAACAAAGAAATCATACATGAAAAATTATTACTCGTACTTGAGCGCGAGAACTGGGATCATCGTCGCGGCGCGGAGGGCGGGGTAGAGTCCGGAGAACATCCCCACCAGTGTTGAAAACACAAGCGCGAAGACGGGCAACCAAAGCGGAGTGGACACCGCGATGCTCGGCGGCGCGCCGCCTTGCTCGCTGGCTTGATTGGCGAGATACACCATCGCAAGCACGTTGATGCCTTGCGAAGCGAGCCAGCCGATGATGACGCCGCCCAGCCCGCCGAGGAAGCCGATGCCCGCCGCTTCGCCCAAAAAGATGGCGAGCACATCGCGGTTCGTCGCGCCGACGGCTTTCATCAGCCCAATCTCCTTGGTGCGTTCGAGAATGGACATTGCCATCGTATTTGCAATGCCAATCGCGGCGACCAGCAGCGCAATCGCGCCGACGCCGCCGAATATGATTTGAAGAACGATGAAAAAATTATTGATGCCTTCAAGAAACGATTGCGGCGTGAAGGCTTGAAACCCCATCGCAGTGATCTGGTCGGCGATCTCGATTACTTTATCCACATCGCCAACTTTGACGATGACCATGCCGTAGCCGTCCTTGTTGTAATTGAAGCGGCGGTTTTGCGACCACTCGTTGAGTTGTTTCACCTGCTCGAGCGGCATGTACACGGTCCAATCCGATTCGCCGCGCGTTTCAGTCAGCACGCCCGTCACGCGCAACGCGACGTTCTTGCGGATTTCGTTCCCGTTCGAGTCATATTTGATGACAACCATCTGCACTTGCTGATCGAACAACTCAGGCGGCGGAGACGGTTCCTGACCGGGTCGAAGATATGGATCGTAAAAACTTTGCGGGACGGTGACGCCGATCACGATTCGTCCGCGACCTAATTCTGTTGTGCCTTGTTCGGCTGAATCGCCCAAGTCGGCGATATCGTCTGTCCCAATGCCGATGATGTTGACATACGATTCCATCTTTTGAAATTTCATCAACGCGCCAGACATCAAATACTCGCGCGGGATAACCGACTCGACGCCGGGGATGGCGCGAAATTCCTCCAAAACGGAATTGGTCAGCAGTTTGACTTCATCCGACGCGGGGAAGCCACCGCCTCCTCCCCCACCCCCAACCGACACAACGGGACCGCCTTCGCCGCCATACGAGGGACTCACCTGAATCTGCGTTAGGTCGCCGATGCCGTATAACTGCTCGTTCGCGCTTTGTTGCAAACCAATTGCCAGAGAAACAAGGATGACCACAGCCGCCGTACCGATCACCACGCCGATGGCTGTCAATGCCACACGCGCTTTGCGACGGCTTAAATTCCCAGCAACGAGACGAACCAGGTCGAGAAACTTCACGGGCCGCCCTTGCCTCCGCCGCCACCCGCAGGAACCGCTTCTTCGATGACAACACCTTCCTCCAGCGGAGCAGATTCTGTGTCAGACGGCGGCGCGCTATCCAAGCCCAGGATGCCGAGGATGAATCGTTTTACCTTTTGCCAGAACGTTTCCGCGGCCGGTTCTTCTGTTCCTTCGCCGTTCGGGTCAACCGTCGGTTCTTCGATGACCATTTCCTCCACTTGCACTTCGATGGTCTTTACAATCGTTCGCGGCTTGTTGAAATCGTCCACGTATTCGATAGTGACGGTGAGCGGGATTGTCCCCGTTTGCTCGGGTGTGAACAACGCGTCAATGGTGAAGAATGCCCCCACGTCGAGAGAACCGACGAGTCCCGTGTTGCCCTCGAGGAAACCGGAATCCGATGTGATCTTGATATTTCCCAACACTGCCGAGCGCCTGCCCACGTTAACGATCTGAATCGGCAGTGGACCTGGTTGACCGGTGAACAGCACGCCGGGCGGCTGGTAGAAACTTACATCCAAATTCGGGAGGCTGTGGACAAGCAAGGTGATAACCTGCTCATCGTTGATGACTTCGTTCTTGTCATTGATGTAGGAGAACGAAATTTTCATCGGGTATGCGCCGGGGTTGGTGGACACGTTGACGATGAGGCTTTGAGTCGCTTCGATTGCTCCGCCTGCGCCGAGATCGCCCAACGATTGCACGTTCGACGCGCCGACCGGGGCGAAGTTTGCGAAATCTCCGCCGCCACCCGAAACTCCGCCGGGTTGCGGCGTTCCGCCGGAGGTCCCGCCGGAGCCGCCGCCCACGATCATGGTAATGCGCTGGGCTTTGGCGTTCCCCACGTTTTGCACATTCAGTTTGAGTTCAAATTGTTCGCCGGGTTGAAGCGGATCAATATCAGACGAATAACCGGTGATCACAAGTTGCGAACTCTTCACCCCGGTGGGAGTTGAGGTTGCCGCCGCAACACCGCTGGAGACTCCGCCGGTGGATGCGATCGAGAGTGTGAATTTATCGGAATATGTTGCGCCCGTACTATCGTAATAAGTGAGCGTGAGATCAACAACAACGATTTTTTGCCCGTAAATTTGTCCGCTGACTAAAAAGGTCTGCGCCAGGTTGGCGTTGTTGCCTGCATCCACAGTTCCCAACACAGACACTCCGCCATTTTTGAGCGGCACGAGATCGGCGGAGGAAAGTACGGCTTGAGCGCTGTAGGCAGTTGCCGTCCCCGCGTTTTGAAGTTCGATGCTCAACTTAAATTCAGCATTCGTTTGAACGCTCCCTTTTGTAGCCGTCGCTTTGACCACCATTTGGGGGCGCACAAATGGAAGCGGCGTGTTTGTAGAAGTTTGAATAAATGTATTAGTAGGCGCAGGCGTCGTGACTACTGTTTGGACGGTAGCAGGCGGGGTTATAGGCGTGGGCGACGATGTATCTACTGTTGGGACGGTAGCAGATGGGGTTATAGGCGTGGGCGAAGGCGCAGGTGTTTCTGTAGGAGCCTGCGCAAGGACGTCAAAGTACCCGCCGACGCTGAATGAAAAAGCCACCGAGATCAATACGATAATAGATGTCAATCGAGAAATTTTATTTTTCATTTTTTCCTACAACATAAAAGTTATTCAACCTGCATCGCTTCCAGCGCGGCGGCTTCGTATTCCGCTTCGGTGACGATATGCCCATCGAGCAAATGGATCTTGTGCGTGGCAAAGCGCGTCATGCGCGGGTCGTGCGTCACCACCAACACCGTGCGCCCAGCTTTATGCAAATCCGACAGCACGTGCATGATCGCGCTTCCGCTGGCAGTGTCGAGGTTGCCGGTCGGCTCATCTGCCAGAACCAGTTTCGGATTGTTGACCAGCGCGCGCGCGATGGCGACTCGTTGTTGTTGCCCGCCCGAAAGCTCCGAGGGACGGTGATCGGCTCGATTCGCCAAGCCGACCTGATTCAACAACCCCAGCGCCCGCTCCCGCCTCGACGCCGCCGCGACACCGGCGAACTGCATCGGGAATGCGACGTTCTCCAACGCGGTCATACTTGTCACCAGGTTAAACGATTGAAAGACAAATCCCATCGCGCGGCGGCGAAACAATGCCAACGCGTTCTCGTCCATTTGGTCGAGGCGCTCGCCCTCAATGGCGATCTCGCCGGAGGTTGGGCGGTCCAGCCCTCCCAGGAGGTAAAGAAGCGTGCTTTTGCCCGAGCCGGAAGGTCCCATCACGACAGTAAAAGTCCCCGCTTCGATCTCCACGTCAACGCCATCCAACGCGCGGACGGTCTGCCCGCCCATCTCGAAATGTTTTTTCAGCCCGACAGTGCGAATAAACGGCTTGCCCATGCTACCCAAAGTTTGCGATTGCCGCGCCCACGCCCGCTTGAATGGCGATCAGGATCAGCACGACAACAAGCACGCCGATCAATGCTTTGCCTTTTGGAAGACCGTCCACCACCGAAAAGCCGATGCCCAGCAAGGCGATATTCCAAAACAGAAAGATATCGGCGCGGGAGAGAAACTGATAGAAAAAACCCGGTTGAACAAAGCCAGAAAGTCCAGGGCTGGCGATCTGATGTCCTGCGATCAACATAAAAATCGCCCGCAGTAGATCTCGAACAATGAACGGAGTGTTCGCCCAGCCAACGATGTTCAACGCGCTTTGAGTCGAACCGCGCCCACCCAACAGGGTCGAAACCAATCGCATGATTCCCACGAAAATAACCCAGCCAAGCCAGAGCGAAAACAATGCGCCGACAGCAGGCAAGACATAGTTGACCACCGGTCCCTGCGAGGTCTGTTGCGCTTGCATATAACTCTCTTGCATCTCCGGTGTCCAAAACTGCCAATCGGGAGGCAATTCAACCACGCCGCTCAATGCGGCTTGGGTTTTGAGGTAGCCAGTAACGATTACAACAAGGATCGTTGAAATCGTGAGGGCAAGCATGGGGGTTAACCATGAACTCTGACGGTCGGAAGACATGGGAGAAAACGCTTCACTCGGATGGAGCAACATGGCGAACAGGCCGGGAAAGTTAAACCGCCTTGCAGATTGTTTTTCGATGTTGGTTTCAGTCATAGGATTTAATAGAGTAGGAGTTACGCGGTTGAATCTGTTTCGTCAAAGTTGCGCTGCGACGGCGGCAGTACAACTGCCCGCCAACTGCGCAAGTCATATCGATTCTAACACGCATTATCACGCCTTTCGTGGAACGAAAAAGCGGCTGAAAAGGTTCCAGCCGCTTATCGGTCGAATAAACAGATTTTACAGTTCAAAAAGATCGTTTTTTACACGAAAATTCCCCTCTACAGGAGGGCGCGCCCGCATGTAATCGTCATGCTCGCCGAAGAGTCGTGAAAGGATGCCGAAAAAGCCGCGACGCATTTGTCGTCCGCCTTGCGAAGCGTGTTGCTCGCTTGCCTTGCGCTTGATATCTATCACAGAGCGAATGTTGATTCGAGCATGAACGGGAAAATCAACGATCAACTCTGTCAGGTCAATGTCGCCGTTGCGCCCCCACTTGCGAGGGTCTTTTCCAAACAACGGCATCAAGCGCGCCGACCATTTGAGGAGCCATTTCGGGAAGACATGATAGTAGAGAGCGCCTGGTTTGAATGGCGCGCCAGCTTCCGGGTGGAATGAAGCGTCGTCCGCTTTTTCAAAGGCGAGCGTCGTTGCGCGTTGGATGTGAATATGATCGGGATGTTTGTACCCGCCAATCGGATCGAATGTGATGACGACTTCGGGCTTGAGCTCGCGGATGTATTTGACAACCTTCCCTGCTACTTCATCTATGGAATGAGCGACTTGCGCGTTTGGGTGTTTGTTGTCCTCCGAGCCGGGCATACCCGAATCGCGATAGCCTAAAAAGAAAACTTCTTTCAAGCCTAAAATTTTGGCGGCGCGCATGAGTTCATCGGTGCGCATTTCGGCGGTGTCTTTGAATCCTTTCATGAATTCTTCATCCGCCGAACCCACTTCGCCGCGCGTAGCGCAGACGTAATACGTTTCAACTCCCTTTTGATGATACAAAGCCAACGTGCCACCCAAGCCGAAGGTTTCGTCGTCTGGGTGGGCTAGTATTGCAAGAATTTTCCTGGTCATGGGTTTTTCCTCCTGTGCATAGACGTAGGGTTTGTTCGGAAGTTTACCCTATGAGTAATGCGCGCTTTGTTTCGGTGATGCAACTTGGCTTGAGAAGGATACCCTGCGAATGACAGACAGCCTGTAATTTACCAAGTATTTTTGGGCATGAACCCGCTGATTCCATTTAATCCCAGCCGAGGCTTGCCCTCGGTTTTCGTTTTAAAACCCCACGTCTTCTGAGTAGCGGAGCGACGAAGAATCTCTACTGTCTAAAGAAGGCTTCCCGTGGAAGGAGAGATGCTTCGCTCGGCATGATATAAGTGCGCGCTGTACGAAAGCGAAGGCTTTCAACAGGAAGGCAGGTTTGACGGCGAGAATAATGGCTATCCGCGCACATGTATTAGGATGAAACGGGCAATATCACCCTGAAAGCGCTGTCGCTATAAACTCTTCATCGGCAGAGCCTGCCGCCCCGCCCGCGACGCTTAATTGGCAAAGGTCGGCATCCTTTTTGCGTTTAAAGCAGTTACGCTCGTCCAACCCAAACGATTCGACAACCGGGCAGACGAGCGCAACAACACAGCGTGTTTATATCGAAGCGGGCTATTTGATCTTGAACATCTGCATCAACTTCATCGCCAGGTTCAAGTCGCCGCCTAATTTGAGTTTTCCCTGCATGAAGGCTTGCATCCCATCGAGTTCGCCTGTGAAAATATTGACGTAATCGCTGGAATCGGCAGTCAAGGTCATGGTTGCCTTTTCGCTCGGTTCGCCTTTTGCGACGGCAACTTTGCCATCCGCGATTTTCGCGTTCCAGTCGCCCGCTTCCGCGCCTGTGAATTTGAAGTGGATGACCGCGTTCACTCCCTGCGCCTTTTCAGGCAGGAACGCGCTCGGCATTTTTTCCATGAGTTGTGATACTGTGAGGGGCATTTGTTAGTCTCCTAGTTTGGTAGTTTTTTAGTTTATTAGTCAAAGGTCGAATGTCAAAAGTCAGTGACCTTCGACCTTTGACTCAGTTTTGAAGGTTCTCAAACACCGCCGCCGCGCCCATGCCGCCGCCGATGCACATGGTCACCATTCCATATTTCGATTTGCGGCGACCCATTTCGTAGATGAGTTGCGTGGTGAGTTTCGAACCTGTGCATCCCAGCGGATGCCCCAACGCGATCGCGCCGCCGTTGACGTTGACCTTGCTTTCGTCCAGTTCGAGTGTGCGGATCACAGCCAGTGATTGCGCGGCGAAGGCTTCGTTTAATTCTATCAAGTCAATATCGCTGAGAGTTAGTCCAGCCAATTTCAATGCTTTGGGTATCGCCACAATCGGACCGATTCCCATCAACTCTGGCGGGACGCCGCCAACCGCAAACGAAACGAATCTCACCAGAGGCTTGAGTCCCAGTTGCGCGGCTCGCTCGGCAGACATGACCATCACCGCCGCCGCGCCATCGGACATTTGGGAGGAATTGCCCGCCGTCACAACTCCGCCCTCTTTGAACGCAGGCTTGAGTTTGGCGAGCGCTTCCATGCTCGTATCCGCTCGCGGACCTTCGTCACGTTTCACCGTGAAGTTTTTCTTCACAGGTTTTTCATTTCCATCAAGTTCATTTATTTCAACATCGAGAGGAACGAGTTCGGGATCGAACAATCCAGAGTTGACAGCCCTCGCCGCCTTCTGATTGCTCTTCAACGAGAACTCATCTTGATCTTCACGGCTGACGCCATACTTGACAGAGACATTCTCAGCAGTGAGTCCCATGTTGGTGTAATACTGCGGAAGGTCTTGCGCGAAGTATGGATTCGGCGAGAACTTGAATCCCGCCATTGGCACCATCGTCATAGACTCCGCTCCGCCTGCAATACCAACTTCAATTTGTCCCGATTGAATCGCATACGCCACATGCGCAATGGACTGCACACCCGACGCGCAATAACGATTGACAGTTTCAGCGGGGATTGAATCAGGCAAGCCCGCCCGTAAGGCGATCATGCGCGCCATGTTGAGTCCCTGCTCGCCTTCGGGGAAGGCACAGCCGATGACCACGTCCTCCACTTGGGCGGGATCGAGATTCGGCGTCCGCTTGAGCAAAGCTTGGATGGTCGCGGCAGACATCTCGTCGGTGCGAACCGTGGCAAGTCCTCCTCTCTTTGCTTTTCCGACTGGAGTTCTGACTGCGGATACTATTACGGCTTCTTTCATGTTTACTCCTTTGCAGAGGATTAGAGAATTAGAGAATTCTCCAATCCTCTAATTCTCTAATTTCGTAACGGCTTGCCTGTCTGCAAAATACTCCACATCCGCGCCTGCGTTTTTTCTTCGCCGAACAAAGATAAGATCGCTTCGCGTTCGAGATCCAAAATATATTGCTCGCTCACCCACTGACCGCGCGTGAGTTCGCCGCCGCACATCACGTACGCGAGTTTGCCCGCCACGTGATGATCGTATTGCGTGATGTAGTGACCTTCCTTGAACATCCACGCGCCGATGCGAATGGCGGCAAGCGCGTCGCGTCCCGCGGCATAGATGAGTTCGGGCGCGGGCGGTTTGTATCCAGCGGCGATCATGTGCAGGACTTCGTTCTTCGCTTCGGCGAGCAGATGACTGCGATTCATCACAACGCGGTCAGCAGGCAAAAGGATATTCATGCCGCGCGCTTCCTCCGCGCTCGTTGCAACTTTGGCTTGACCCATTTGCAGAAACGCTTTTTGCAACGCGGCAAGCGGCTCGGCATTTTCGACTCGCATCACAGGGTTGACAATGCGCCGCAGCATTTCTTTCGTCCCCGCGCCCGCAGGGATAACTCCCACGCCGAGTTCAACGAGTCCGATGTATGTTTCTGCCGACGCAACCACGCGCGACGCGTGCATTGTGATCTCGCATCCGCCGCCTAGCGTGAGACCCGCGGGCGCAACGACAATCGGCTTCGGCGAATAGCGCATCCGCATGTTCATGTCTTGCAGTTTTCGCACCGCGCCGTCGAGCATGTCCCACATGCCTTGCTGCGCGCCGACCACCATCATAAACAAATTCGCGCCCGCGCTGAAATTCTCGCCTTCGTTGCCAATCACCAGCCCGTCAAAATTTTCAAGACGATCAAACGTCTCAACGGTCATGTTCATCACGTCTTCATCGAGCGAATTCATCTTCGTATGAAATTCCAAACACGCAACGCCGTCGCCCATGTCGCGCAATGTCGCGCCTGCGTTTTGCGAGACAACTTTCGTGCCTCGCAACATCACGACATTTTCAAGTTTCTTCAACTTGACATACTTGCCCTTCACCGCGTCATACACCGCAACTTTTTCACCGCCTTTATACTGATAAAACGACTCGACGCCGTTCTTCAACATCGCGCTCACCCACTTCGCCGCAGGATAGCCCGCCTCTTTCATCCTTTTGGCTGTCTCGCGCGCGCCAAGCATGTCCCACACCTCGAACGGACCCGCCTCGTGCATGAATCCCCAGCGGACGGCATCGTCAATCGGCTTCACCGTGTCGGCAACTTCAGGGATGATGGACGACGCGTACTGGAAGCCTTGATACGTCAACGCTTTGACTAACTGCGCCGCCTTGTCGTCCGCTTCGAGCATGACCTTCAGCCTGTCACCCAACCCTTCGACATCTTTCGCCGCCTTGACCGATTCGAATCGCGGCTTCGTCGGCGCGACGTGTTCGAGAGTCTTCAAATCCAAAGACCAGAATTCCTTCTTGCCTTCCTCGTTGCGGACTTCTTTATAGAATCCAATTTTGGTTTTGTTGCCCAGCCACTTGCGCTCGATGAGAGTCGCAATCAACTTGTTCGGCGCTTCGGACTTGAGATATTCCTGTCCCAACTTGTCATGCGGAATCAACGGAGCAAGATTTCTCCCAACGTGATCCCACACATCAATTCCGACCAAATCCATCAAACGGAAGGTCGCCGTCTTCGGTCGCCCCATCAACGGACCTGTCAGCGCGTCCACTTCGTCCACGGTGTAATCATTCTTCAAGATGTAGTCCATCGCAAACGCGCCCGTCCCAAATGCGACGCGGTTGCCGATGAAGTTCGGCGTGTCTTTGCAAATCACAACTCCCTTGCCCAAGCGATATTCGCCGAACCAAGAGATAAACTCGATAACTTCTTTATCCGTATCATTCGTCGGGATAACTTCCAGCAACTTCAAATAGCGCGGCGGGTTGAAGAAATGCGTCCCAAGAAAATGTTTCTTGAATTCCTTCGAGCGTCCATCGGCAATGTCATTCACAGGGATGCCCGACGTGTTCGTAGAAACAATCGCCGTCGCCTTGCGGACATCATCAATCCGCGCCATCAATTCTCTCTTAATGCTCAAATTCTCTACAATGGCTTCAACGATCCAATCCGCCTCGCCCACCGCGCCGAAATCATCTTCAAGATTCCCCAACTTCACCAATGTCTTCAACTCATCCGACATCAGGTTTGCGGGCTTGGCTTTCAGACAACGATCCCAGCCATCTTTCACAATCTTGTTCTTATCGCCATCTTTCGACGCGATATCCAACAACGTCACAGGCACACCCGCGTTCGCCAAATGCGCCGCAATCGCCGCGCCCATCGTCCCCGCGCCGATGACGACGGCTTTGTGAATTTGATATTTCATAAAGTCCTCATTTCAATTATGCCTTGGTGGTTGAGTAGCCCGAGGCGATAGCCAAGGGTGTATCGAAACCACTACTATCAAGATTATTTTCTCTTCTCGGGGTCAAGTGATTTGTTTGGTGTTTAACCAACTTGACTCTGTCTTTTCAAACTCAAGTGACATTTCTTTTATATACTTTGGTGTGGAATTCTCGTCATCAGAGAAACGAATTGCAAGTCTATATTTTGGAAACCTTCTGCTTCTCTGTACATTATTCTTTTCTGCCCAAGGCACAGGTCTATCGCCTGTTTCGACAGAGGGGTAAAAGATTTCAATTAATGGAGTCATGCCATACTCATAAGAAACTGACACTGTTTGATTGCCTCTTTCATATTTGACAAATATTTCTCTCCCATAATCATTAGCGACAGGAGCGGAGAAACCATAACGGTCTTGAAGGAAATGAAAACTGTCTATGACGGCTTTTTCAAAAAGCTTTTTATCAAATCGTTTAGAAGCCTGAGTCTTCATATCTACCAATCTCCAATTCTCTAATCTCGCTTCCACCATAACCCAAAATATCTCTGTTAACTGGTGGTTTCGATACGCCCCTCAAAGAGCATTCGGGGCTACTCAACCACCGTGCATACCAATCTCCAGTCTCTAATCTCTAATTCTCCACTTACCACTTACCAATTACTCCCTCACCTCAACTCCGCCCCCGAATACCCAAGTATCTGCCTCGCCACCACGAGACGATTGATCTGTCCCGTCCCCTCATAAATATCTGTGATCTTCGCGTCGCGCATCCATTTTTCGGCAAGGAACTCGCGGCTGTAACCCAGCGGACCCAAAATCTCGACGACCTTTTGCGTGATCTTCGTACACACATCGCCCGCTTTCACCTTGCTCATCGAAGCCTCCAGCGCGTTTGGCTTTTTATTGTCCGCCATCCACGTCGCCTTGATGACCATCAGCCACGCAGACTTCAACATAATCTCCATATCAATCACATCGCGTTCGATGGAAGTTAATTTCTGACGCGGCAAACCATATCTGATTTGGACTCCGTTCTCAGCCAACTTCTCTTTCAGGAAATCCAAAGCGGCTCTCGCCACGCCGACGCCTGTCGCGGCAACGAGCGGACGAGTCGCATCGAAGGTTGCCATCGCCTTTTTGAATCCCGCCATGTTCTTCTCGACTGTCGGGCTTCCAAGAATATTCTCGAACGGAACGCGCGCGTCCACGAGCGAGATCGCCGCCGTGTCGCTGACGCGGATGCCCATCTTCTTTTCCAGCTTGACGACCTCCACGCCTTTCGTGCCGCCTTCGACGACAAACGCCCTCATCCCCGCCCGCTTTGCCGAGGGATCAATGGATGCCCACACGACGATGAAGCCTCGTCCAAGTTTTTCATATTCGGTGAATGATTTATCTCCACCCGTAACGAAAATTTTCTCGCCGTTGATCACCCACTCGTTTGTCTTTTCATCCAACACCGCGCGCGTGCGGATGGCGGAGTTGTCCGAGCCTGCGCCCGCCTCGGTGATGCACATCGCCGCGAACGTGGGTTTGTCGCCGTTGAAGCGTGATAAAAATTTCACGCGTTGCTCAGCCGTCCCTGCGGAATGAACCGCCGCCGCTCCCAATCCGCCGCCTGGCAGGCAGTGATACATCCCCACGTCACCCCACGACAACGCCTCCAATTGCGCCGCGATCAATTGATATCCGATGGGCGGGCGTTTTTCTTTCTCAGCATCTTTGCCATTTCCATTTTCTTTTGGCGCGAGCGAACTCCCGCCCATCGCCTTCATGGCAGAGTGCATGAACTCGATGTAATCCCACGGGATTTCGTGTTCGTGCTCATCGAAATAACGCGACTTCGGTCGCATCATTTCCTCGGCGACAGTCTTCAACACAAACTGCGCGTTGGTAATCGGTTTCGGCGCTTCAAATTCGATTGGCATTTTTTCTCCTTTTACATGTCGTTGCAAGGAACTGCGAAGCGGTGACGAAGCAATCTCCTGTTACAAGAAGTCTTCTGTTGCGAGGAGATTGCTTCGGGCGAAAGAGCATCGCCCTCGCAACGACATTAGACAATAGCAAGTCCCGTAAACATCGCAAACCCTCTCCCATTCCTCATCCACATCTCAACGGGATGTTCGCGGATATAGCCGTGTCCGCCGAGGATTTGCACGGCGCGATCGGTGACCATCATCGCCATATCCGCCGCGCCAGTGGACGCGAGATAGGCTTCGTT
>Ga0138256_10002863_pt1 | contig 18412 bp, 17 predicted proteins | sample KNB2016incub_MG_FD_105486 | JGI IMG/M metagenome (GOLD analysis project Ga0138256, IMG submission 105486) | Active sludge microbial communities from wastewater in Klosterneuburg, Austria - KNB2014incub_MG | ecosystem: Engineered > WWTP > Activated sludge > Unclassified | place: Austria... | reverse complement strand
CGTCATGGCCGGTCGAGAAATGGGTGGGGAGCCAGCGCGACATGGGCAGGACCGGTGCGGCAGGACCGGTGCGGCAGGACCGGTGCGGCAGGACCGGAAACGGCAGGGCCGGAAACGGCAAAGACGAGAGGCGCTCGCCCCTCGTCTTCCCGTGCGCGGCGCGCCGGCGTATCGCCGGCGTATTGCCGACGCATTGGCAGCGCATTGGCGGCGCGTCGGCGGCTAGCCCAGGAACTGCGCCGGCGCGTGAAACGCCATCCCGAACGCCTCGGCGACGCCGGCATAGGTCACCTTGCCGTCGACGACATTGAGCCCCTTCAGCAGCGCGCCGTTGTCCTTGAGCGCCTGCTGCCAGCCCTTGTTGGCCAACTGCAAGGCATACGGCAGCGTGGCGTTGGTCAGCGCCAGCGTCGACGTGCGCGGCACACCGCCCGGCATGTTGGCCACGCCGTAGTGGATCACGCCGTCGACCACGTACGTCGGATTCTCATGGGTCGTCGCGTGGATCGTCTCCACGCACCCGCCCTGGTCGATCGCCACGTCCACGATCACCGATCCCGGACGCATGGTGGCCAGGTCTTCGCGGCGCACCAGCTTCGGCGCCTTGGCGCCGGGGATCAGCACCCCACCGATGACCAGGTCGGCCGTGGCGATCTGCTCGAGGATGTTGTGCCGGTTGGAGAAGACCAGCTGCACGTTGGCCGGCATGACGTCCGACAGGTAGCGCAGGCGCTCCAGCGACACGTCGAGAATGACCACCTTCGCCCCCATGCCGGCCGCCATCTTGGCCGAGTTGATCCCCACGATGCCGCCGCCAAGGATCACGACCTTGGCCGGTGGTACCCCGGGCACGCCTCCAAGTAGGACTCCGCGCCCTCCATACAGCTTCTCGAGGTACTTCGCACCCTCCTGCACCGCCATGCGCCCCGCCACCTCGGACATCGGGGTGAGCAGCGGAAGCTCTCGCGAGGGCAGCTCGACGGTCTCGTAGGCGATGCAGGTCGCCCCCGAATCCATGTGCGCCTTGGTCAGCTTCTCGTCGGCTGCAAAGTGGAAATACGTGAAGATCGTCTGGCCGCGGCGCATGTGCGCCCATTCCCGCTCGATCGGCTCCTTCACCTTCATGATCATGTCCGCCCGGCCCCACGTCGAGGCGGCGTCCGGGGCGATCTGGGCGCCGACGGACGTGTAGTCGCTGTCATCGAAGCCGCTCCCCTCACCGCCTCCCTGCTCGATGAGCACCTGGTGTCCCGCAGCGACCAGCGCTTCGGCGCCGGCGGGGACGAGGGCGATGCGATTCTCGTTCGTCTTGATTTCCTTCGGAACGCCAATGAGCATGATCGGTAGGCTCGCTGAGGATGTTGAGGACTCAGGCCGCCCGCGGCTCAGGGCCGAGGGACAGCACTGTTTGCTGGTCCGGATCGAAGAAGGCGGCGGCCATTGCCGAGACCTCGTCGACCTGGAGTGCGTCGATCTGCAAGAGCACGTCGTCGATCGGACGATACGGCTCACCGTACAATTCTGTTGCCGCCGCGCGATACATGCGGGCCGACGAACTCTCCAGCGAGAGCGTGATCTGGCCCTTGAGCTGCCCCTTGCCGGCGACAACCTCCTCGTCGGTGAAGCCCTCCCTCGACGCGAGGCGCAGCTCATCGCGGACCGCGTCGACGGCCTGGGCGGCAGTCTCCGGCGACGTGGCAAGGTACACCCCATGCGCCCCGCTATCCGTGTTGTAGCTGTGGAACGATGAGACCGAGTATGCCAGCCCCATCGCCTCCCGCACGCGCTGGAAGAGGCGCGAGCTCATCCCGCCGCCGAGGATCGACGAGGCGAGCGTGAGGGCGTAGCGGCGGCGGTCGCCGTACCGCAGCGTGGGCGCCCCGAAGACAATCTGCGTCTGGGCCGCCTCGCGATTCACGTGGCGCACGACCGGCGCGACGGCCTCTGGCACTGGCGCGAACGCCGGCGCCGCGTCGCCGCGCGGCACGTCCTCCCAACCGGTGCGACGCAGCGCGTCGATCAGCACGTCATGTGCGACGTGCCCAGCCGCGGCGACGACGATATGCTGCGGCTGATACCCCTGCGTGTGCAGCGCGCGAAGCTCGGACACACCAAGCCCCGCCACGCTTTCCCGTGTACCGAGGATCGAGTAGCCATAGGGATGGTCGCCCCAGAGCAATTCGTTGTGCAGCTCGAAGACAAGGTCGTCGGGCGTGTCGTCGACCATCGCAATCTCCTCGAGCACGACCTTCCGCTCGAGGGTGAGATCCCCCTCGCGCAGCACGGGGGCGAAGATCAGGTCGCCCAGCACGTCGGCCGCCTCGACGAGGTGCTCGTCGAGCACCCGCGCCTGATACGCGGTGTGCTCGCGCGACGTGTACGCGTCGAGCGAGCCGCCGAGATTTTCCAGCGACATGGCAATGTCGCGTGCCGTGCGACGGCGCGTTCCCTTGAACACCATGTGCTCGAGGAGGTGCGACACGCCCATGAGGCGGCGTGGCTCATGCACCGACGCGGTACGAACCCAGGCGCCGATCGCGATCGATCGAACGCCTGGCATGTACTCGGACACGACCGTGAGTCCATTCGCCAACTGCGAGCGCTGGACGCCCACGACCTTCGGCTTGGAACGAACTGCCACGGCCGGTAAGCTACCGCCCGCCGCGGCGTCCACGATCGCCGCCACTGCGGCGCGGACCGCGATCGCGACGCGACTCGCCTTCGCCGTCCCCGTTCCCCTCGCCGCCCGCCGGCGACTCCGGGACGTCTTCCATCCCTTCGGGCCTGGGCAGCAGCGCCTTCATGGAGAGGCGCAGTCGGCCGCGCTCGTCGCGGTCGATCAGCTTGACGGTGACGCGGTCGCCCTTCTTCACCACGTCCTCGGGCTTTTCCACGCGCGTGTGACGCATCTCCGAGACATGCAGCAGTCCTTCGGACCCGGGCATGATCTCGATGAAGGCGCCGAAGGCGGTGACCGTCTTGACGGTCCCGTCGTAGGTGTCGCCGACCACGGGTTCTGCGGTGATGGCCATGACCATCTGCCGAGCGCGATCCATCGACTCGCCGCCGACAGCGGCGATCGTGACGAGGCCGGAGTCGTCGACCGTGATCTCGGCCCCGGTCTCTTCCTGGATCCCGCGAATGGTCTTGCCCTTCGGGCCGATCAGGTCGCCGATCTTCTCGGGGCTGATCGACAGGGTGATGATGCGCGGCGCATGCGGCGACAGGTCGTCGCGATGCACGCTGAGCGACTTGTTCATCTCGCCGAGGATGTGCAAGCGACCCTCGCGGGCCTGCGTCAGCGCCTCCTCCATGATGCCGAGGTCGAGGCCTTCGATCTTGATGTCCATCTGGATCGAGGTGATCCCCTGTTCGGTGCCGGCGACCTTGAAGTCCATGTCGCCCAGGTGATCCTCGGTGCCGAGGATGTCGGTCAGGATCGCGTACTTCTTCCCTTCCTTGATCAGCCCCATGGCCACACCGGCCACGGCGGCGCGCGTCGGAACCCCGGCGTCGAACAGGGCGAGCGAGCCGCCGCAGACGGACGCCATGGACGACGAGCCGTTGGACTCCAGCACCTCGCTGACGATGCGCAGCGTATACGGGAACTCCTCGAACGGCGGGAGCACGGCCTGCAGCGCACGTTCGGCCAGGTTCCCGTGGCCGATCTCGCGACGCGACGTGCCGCGCATCGGCCGGACCTCGCCGGTGGAGAACGGCGGGAAGTTGTAGTGCAGCATGAACGACTTGGTCGTCTCACTCGAGGTCTTGATCGAGTCGAGGCGCTGGACGTCGTCGGCCGTGCCTAACGTGCAGGCCACGAGCGCCTGCGTCTGCCCGCGCGTGAACAGGGCAGACCCGTGGGCGCGCGGCAGCACGGAGGTCTCGGAGGCGATCCCGCGCACCTCGTTCGGCTTGCGACCATCGACGCGCAGGCCGGTGGAGAGCACTTGCGCGCGCAGCGCAGTGTACTCGAGATCGTCGAGCACGGACCCGACGAGTCCGGCCCACTCGGGCTTCTCGGCGACCATGCTCTCCTTGACCGCGCGCTTGACCGCTTCGACCGCCTGGACGCGCGTCGCCTTGTCCTTCTGGTTGATCGCCTCGGCGATCTTCTTCTCGGCAGCCTTCTTGACCGCATCGACCACGTCGGCGGGCGTCTCGGCCTTGACCCACGGCAGCTTCGCGACCGTGACCTTGCCGAGCAATTCGTTCTGGAACCCGACGAGCTCCTTGATCCCCTTGTGGGCGACCGTCAGCGCATCGAGGGTATCCGCCTCGGAGATTTCGTTCGCGCCGCCCTCGACCATCACGATCGAGTCGGCCGATCCGGCCACGACGAGATCGAGGTCGGAGTATTCCAGCTGCTGGAAGGTCGGGTTGAGGATCCACTTGTCCTGCACGCGCCCGACGCGCACGGCGGCGATCGGCCCGAGGAAGGGGATCTTCGACGCATTCAGCGCGAACGAGGCGGCGAGCAGCCCGAGGACGTCCGAGTCATTCTCCTGGTCGGCGGAGATGACATAGATGTAGACCTGGACCTCGTTCTTGAATCCTTCCGGAAAGAGCGGACGGATCGAGCGGTCGATGATGCGCGCCGCGAGGATCTCGTGATCGTGCGGCCGCCCTTCGCGCTTGATGAAGCCGCCCGGGATCTTGCCTGCCGCGTAGGTCTTCTCGCGATACTCGACGAGGAGCGGGAAGAAGGGGAGCGTGGACTCCCGATCGCTGACGGTGACGGCCGCCAGCACCATCGTCTCGCCGAACGTGACAACGGCGGAGCCGGAGGCCTGCTTGGCCATGCGACCGGTCTCGATCACCAGAGGGCGACCGGCGAAGGTCTTTTCGATTCGTTGCATCATGTCTGTGGCGGGGTCTTGTTAGAACACAAAACGCGCGGACCCCGACGGGGCAGCCGCGCGATTGCGTGAGAAACGACGAGTGCTAGTGACGGAGTCCGAGCTCACCGATGACCTTACGGTACCCCTCAACGTCCGTGCGCTTGAGGTACTCGAGCAGTCGACGGCGCTGTCCGACCATCTTCAGCAGCCCTTGGCGGCTGTGATGATCCTTCTTGTGCGCCTTGAAGTGATCGGTGAGGTAGTTGATGCGATCGGTGAGGATCGCCACCTGCACGCGTGTCGAACCCGTGTCGGATTCGGAGGTCTGGTACTTCGCGATCGTCGCTGCTTTTTCGAATGCCATGTGATATATTCCCGACGCGGACAACGAGGCTTGTGCGCTAAGTCTATTGCAGACATTCAACTTACTCGAAGCGCCCATCACTGTAAAGGCGTCCTTCAGTGCCTGAGCGCTACCTCGGAGCATCACTCGGCAAGTACCGAGTCGAATCGCTGGCTGGATCCGGCGGATTTGCGTGGGTTTACCGCGGATTCGACCCGGAACTCGAAATTCCGGTCGCCCTCAAGGTCCTGAAGCCGCAGTTTGCCGGTGACCCGACCTTCGAGGAGCGATTTCGCCGCGAAGCGTCGACCGCCGCCAAGCTCCGACACCCCAATATCGTCAACATCTACGCGGTTGGTCGCGACGGCGACGCCGTGTATTTCGCGATGGACTACCTCCCCACCGGGCTCGCCGACAAGCTCGAAGCGTCAGCGTTCCTGCCCGAGGAATTTGTCGTGCGCGTCGGGATCGATGTCGCCCGCGCCCTGGGATTCGCGCACCGGGAGGGGGTCGTCCATCGCGACATCAAGGTCGACAACATCCTGTTCGACTCCCATGGCAACGCCGTCGTCGCCGACTTCGGGATCGCGCGGGCCGTCTCCGGCTACGTGGGCCAGACCGGAACGAACATGGTGGTCGGGACCCCGCAGTACTTCGCCCCCGAGCAGGCCCGTGCCAAGCCGCTCGACGGCCGGGCCGACATCTATTCGCTCGGCGTCTCGCTGTACCGTGCGGTCACCGGCCGCCTGCCGTTCGAAGGGGAAGACTGGTACGAAATCGCCCGCCAGCACGTGGAGGAGGCACCGCCCGCCCCCCGCCGGTTCAATCCCGCGATCTCGCCCGCGTTCGAGCAGCTGCTCCTGCGCTGCCTCGCCAAGCACCCCGACGACCGGCCGGCGACTGGCGAGCAGCTGGCCGACGAGCTGTCCGCAGTGCTCGCGGCTCCGAATACGGCGGGCGCGCGTGCCGTCTTCCTCTCGCCGGCCGATACCCCCACCCTGGTCACGCCGCTTGCCCGGGTCCGGTCGTCGCGCGGGTGGAAACGCGTCGCGCCATGGTCGGTTGTCGTGCTGGCCATGATCGCGACCGCGGTCGTGCTCGCGATTCGACCGCCCGGTGGGGTCGCCGACACCGCACCCAACGATCCAGCGAGCGGCGCCATGCTGCCCGGATCGGAGGGGACCACGCCCGCGCCCGACTCCTTGCGCGCCGGAAACGCAGGTGCGGGAGATTCCGCACGCGTCGGCGACAGCGCCCTGGCTCCCGTAAAGGCCGTGCGCCCGGCGGCACGTCCGCCGACTACCACCGGGCGTCTCTCGGTCTCTGCCCCGTCAAACGCGCGCGTGAGTTTCAACGGCCAGGCCGTCGCCGACGGCGGGTGGCGCAACGACTCGATCACGCCGGGAGAGTACGTCGTCGGCGCGTCGATTCCCGCCTCCAGCGGATGCAGCTGGGCCACCGTCGAGGAGCGCGTGCGGGTACGGGCGGGGGGGGTGCATGCCGTCACCCTCGCGCCGCGCCCCTGCGGCTCGATCGCGATCAACCTGCTCAACGTGGCGAGCGGGGCCCGATATACGGTCAGCTCGGCCGATGGCACCGTCACGCTCACGGGGGCCCTCCCCTCCGACGGGCCGGTCGTAGTGCCGGTGGGCTCCTACCGCGTCACGGCCCAACAGCCGCTGTGCGCCAGCTACACGAACGAGAACGTCGTCGTGGCGGCCGACCGCGCGACATCGCTCACGTTTCGGATGATTTGCGAGCGCGACTGACCCGGGTCGGGCCGTCGGGCAGGCACCGCTAGAACTGCGCGCCCGCCGTCGCGCCTAACGCTGCGCCGAGCACCATCCCGCCCCAGAACATACGGCGGCGATACCATGCCGGCTGGAGTTCCTGCAGCAGCACCACGTGGTCGCGGGTGACGGCGGTTGTCTGCCCGGTCACCATCGCCGTCACCTCACCAGCCCGATCGACGCGCAGCACGCGGAGCCGCGCCACCAGCACATCGCGCTTGGCCGGATCCACGGCAATCCCCTCGATCCCGCGACGGATCCACCGCTCCGTCCCGGCGTCGAACGTGAGGGTCGTGTCGCCGACCGCCGTCACCTCGAATCGCACGCCCTTGAGTTGCGCCTGTGCCGGGACGGCGAGCGCGGGCAGCAGGCAGGCGAGGACCAGCAGGTATCGACGCCTCATAGGAAGAACTGCTGCACCAGACCCTTGATGTCATTGAACATCACGAGGGCGAAGAGCAAGGCGATCGCCATGACGCCGACGCGGGCGATCATCTCCTGCGTGCGCATGCTGAACTCCCCACCCTTCAGACTCTCCACGACGCGCAACAGGATCTGGCCGCCATCCAGCAACGGAATCGGCAGCATGTTGAGCACCGCCACGTTGATGCTGAGGAAGGCGAGCAGGCTCAGGAGATCCTCCCACCCGTTCTTCGCGGCCTGGAACGACGTGCGTGCAATCGCGATCGGACCGCCAAGCTGCTTCACCGAGACCTCGCCCGAGAAGAGGCCCCCAACAACCTTCACCACCGCTCCGCCCATGACCCAGGTGACGTTCCATCCCGCCACGACCGCGTCGCCGAACCCGACGTCCTCTCGCGCCACCGTCCCCCGCGGCGCCGCGCCGATGCGACCAACCTTGACCGGGGCACCGGTGACCGGGTCGACGTCATCGCTCAGCGCCGGGGTGATCTGCAGCGAGGCGCGCTCGCCCGAGGGTCGCACGACCTCGATCGCCAGCGGCTGACCCGGCGACGCCGTGATCTTGTCGAGCACCTGGTTCCACCGCTCGATCGGCGTGTCACCGATGGCGATGATGCTGTCGCCGCTCTGCAAACCCGCCAGGGCTGCCGGTCGCCCGGACAGCACGGAGTCGATGACGGCCGGAACGTATCCGCGCCCGAAGCCCATGATGGTCGCCGTCGAGACGCCGAGCGCCAGGACCACGTTCATGATGACCCCCGCCGACAGGATGAAGATCTTCGCGGGGAGCGTCTTCGATTCGATCCAGCGCTCGCTCGGCACCGGGTGTGGGCCGAACGGCCGCAACGCATTCGGATCGTAAGGGATCGGATTCCATCCGCGACGATGCCCTTCCCGCTCGCCCCCATCCTCGCCCCCCGCACCGGCGGTGGAGGGACTCGAGTCGCCAAGGTCGGTCTCCCCTTCAATGGCCGACAATGCCTCGCTGTCCTTCGTCGCCATCGCCACGAAGCCGCCGATCGGGAACCACGACCAGCGATAGTCGGTCTCGCCCCAGCGGAATCCGATCAGCCGCGGCCCCCAGCCGAAGGCGAAGACCGGGGCGTAGACACGCGTAAGCTTCGCCGCGAGAAAATGACCCAACTCGTGGACGAAGACCACGATCCCGAACACCAGCAGGGGTGCTAAGAACTTCAGCATGCGAACAGGTCCTGGACGTGTTGGCGCGCTGCCGCGTCAGCCGCGAGCAGCGCCGCTCGATCCTCTCCAGGCGTGGCGCGAAGGGCGCGCAACGCCGACTCAATGGCAGAGGAAATGTCGTGGAACGAGATACTGCCTGCGAGAAAGAGCGCGACCGCCTGCTCGTTCGCCGCGTTGAACACCGCCGGAGCCGCGCCGCCCGCACGCCCAGCCCCGACTCCCAGCGCGAGCGCCGGGAAGGCATCGTGGCGCACCGGTTCGAAGGTTAGCGGCGACATGGCCACCGGGTCCAGCCGAGGTACCCCATCGTCGACAATTCGCTCCGGATGCGTCAGCGCATACAGTATCGGCAGCTCCATCGACGGGACCCCCAGCTGCGCAATGACGCTCCCGTCGATGAACTCCACCATCGAGTGCACGATACTCTGCGGATGCACCACGACCTCGATCCGGTCGAACGGGATGCCGAACAGGTGGTGGGCTTCAATCACCTCGAGCGCCTTGTTGGCCAACGTGGCGCTGTCGACGGTGATCTTCCGGCCCATGCTCCACGTGGGATGGTTCAGCGCATCGGCAAGGGAGGCTGTCCGGACCTTCTCGAGCGGCCAGGTGCGAAATGGTCCCCCCGACGCCGTGATGATCAGGCGAGAGACCTCCGCCCCGGGACGGGTCGACAGGCACTGCAGGATCGCGGAGTGCTCGCTGTCTACGGGGATGATGCTTCCTCCGCCTCGAGCGGCGGCGGCGGCCACCAGCGACCCCGCCACCACAAGCGACTCCTTGTTCGCCAGGGCAACCCGCTTTCCTGCTTCGAGCGCGGCCAGCGTCGCGTCGAGTCCCGCCGCTCCAACGATCGCGTTGATGACGATGTCGACGTCCGGATGGGTCGCACCGGCCACGAGCGCCTCGACCCCGAAATGCCAGCCCTCAGCTGCACGGTGACCGTTCTGCACCAGCCCGACGAAGCGCGGGGAGACGGTCGCCACCTGGGCCGCGAGTTCGTCTCCGTTGGAGTGCGCGGTGAGCACGATGGTTCGAAAGCGATCCGGATGTCGGCGGAGGACTCGAAGCGCCGTCCGGCCGATCGAACCGGTGGATCCCAGCACGGCAACGTTCCTGATGCGCGCGCTCACTGGGGCGCAGCGAGCACGAGGCGGCCGAGCACCAGGTAGGCGACCGGGAGCACGAAATAGAGTGAATCCAGGCGGTCGAGGATGCCTCCGTGGCCGGGCAGCAGGTGCGAGGAGTCCTTGACCCCGGCTTCGCGCTTCAGCAGCGACTCGGCCAGGTCGCCGATCTGTGCGGCCACACTTACCAGGAGCCCGAAGACGAGCGCCGTCCACGGCGCCAGCGCCAGCTGCGCCCATGGACGCAGCACCTGCGAGTTGTAGAGCAGTGCGATGCCCATGGTCAGCACGATCGCACCGACGGCCCCAGCCCGGGTCTTTCCAGGACTGATGGAGGGAATCAACTTCGCCTTGCCGAACGCACGTCCGACGAAGTACGCCCCGATGTCCGATGCCCACGTGAGAATGACCGGGAACATCACGAGCGCGGTGCCGGCCGCAGGGGCGATGACAAACCGGTGATGCCGCAGGCTGTAGCCGAAGGCGAGCATCGCGCCGGCGTACAGTGCACCGAACACGGTCACGGCGACCGACTCCAAGGGTCGTCCGCCTGTCCCGCGCGCCCAGATGGACACGCCCAGCAGTGCGACAAACACGACCCCTCCGAGCGCGGCGGGGCTGCGCAGGACCATGAGTCGGTCCGCGTGCGCGATCAGGGGGAAGGCGGCCGCCAGGATGATCCCCAGCGGCTCGAGCGCCTCGACGCCGCCATGGCGGGCCATGCGGTACAGCTCCCACGCGCCGACGCCGCCCACCACGCCGAGGAAGAGGGCGAGCGGGAGCTCGCCCACGTAGACCATCGTGATGGCCAGGGGAGCCGCGACGAGCGCCACGAGGACGCGGCGTGCCAGTTCACCCATGGCGAGCAGGGTCGAGTCGCGCGCCGAGCGCGGCGATCACACTTCCATGATCTCGGCTTCCTTCGACTTCACGAGCCCGTCGATCTTGCCGATGTAGTCGTCGTGCACCTTCTGCACATCCTTCTCGGCGTGCTTGACGTCGTCCTCGGATACGCCCTCGAGCTTCTTGAGCCGGTCGCGAGCCTCGGTGCGCGCGTGGCGAATGCCGATGCGCCCTTCTTCCGCGAGCTTGTGCACGACCTTGACCAGGTCCTTGCGTCGCTGCTCGTTCATGGCCGGCAGGGGAATGCGAATGATCGCCCCCTGGATCGCCGGGTCGAGCCCGAGATCGGACTCACGCAGCGCCTTCTCGACCGCCTTGACCTGGCCCTTGTCGAACGGGGTCACGACGAGGAGGCGCGGCTCGGGGCTGCTGACGTTCGCCACCTGGTTGAGTGCCATGTTCGACCCGTACATCTCCACCCGCACGGTATCGAGCATGGTGGGATTTGCCTTGCCCGAGCGCACGGAGCCGAACTCGTGGCGGGAGTTCTCGAGCGCCTTTTCCATGTGCGCGCCCGCGTCCTTCAAGATATCCTGGATCGTGCTCATCGAACCATTGTCCCTACGCGTTCGCCGCGTACCGCACGCGCGACCGCGCCTTGCTCGTGAATGTTGAGAACAATCAGCGGCAGCTTGTTCTCCTTGCAGAGCGTCACTGCCGTCTGGTCCATGACCCCCAGCTCCTCGAGCATTACGTCGCGGTAAGAGATCTGTTCGTAACGCGTGGCGCTGGGGTCCTTCTTGGGATCTGCGGAGTAGACGCCATCGACGCTGGTGGCCTTGATAATGACGTCGGCCTTGATCTGGATCGCGCGCAGGGCGGCGGCGGTGTCGGTGCTAAAGTACGGATTTCCCGTGCCGGCGGCAAAGATGACGATGCGCCCCTTGTCGAAGTGGCGCAGGGCGCGCCGCCGAATATACGGTTCCGCCAGTTCCTCCATGCGAATGGCGGTCATCACGCGCGTGTCGAGCGACTTCTTCTCCAGCACGTCCTGGAGGGCGAGCGCATTGATCACCGTCCCGAGCATGCCCATGTAGTCGGCGGCGACGCGATCCATGCCGAGTGCCGCCAGCTGCGTGCCCCGCACCATGTTGCCGCCACCGATCACGAGCCCGACGCCCACGCCGGTTTCCACCACGCCCTTGATCTCGTCCGCGAACTGGTTCACGCGCACGAAATCGAACCCGGAGCCCTTGTCCCCGGCGAGTGCCTCGCCGGAGAGCTTGAGCAGGATGCGACGGTAGGCCTGCGGGGCGTCGGTCACGGTCACCTATTCCTCACCCATCTGGAAGCGGACGAAGCGGCGCACGGTCAGCGTGGCGCCGAGCGACTTGCCGACCTCGTCGACCCGCTGCTGGATCGTCTTGGAGTCGTCGCGGACCCACGGCTGCTCGGTCAGCACGATCTCGCCGAAGAACTTGCTGATGCGGCCATCGACCATCTTCTGCACGATGGCATCCGGCTTGCCGCTTTCCTTGGCTTGCGCCTCGAAGATGGCGCGCTCACCGGCGATGAGCGACTCGGGGACGTCGGCACGGCTGGCCGCGATCGGGACGCGTGGCACCCCGGCCGCAACGTGCTCGGCGACTTCACGGGCGAGGGCGACCACCTCGGGTCCTGCGGCGCCCACGACCTCGACCAGGGCGGCCACCTTGTGGTTGAAATGCACGTACGTGCCTAACGCGTCCGCGGTGGTGAAGCGCGCGTAGCGACGCAGGACGACGTTCTCGCCGGTCTTGGCCGAAGCCGCCTTGACCGCTTCCTCGACCGTCTTGGACTGGTCGGCATGGTAGGGCTGCGCGAACAGGGTCCCCTCGCCCGCGACGTGGACGACGTGGTCGATCGCCTCGTCCTGGTGCACCTGCGTGGCGAGCGACTCGGCCAGCGCACCAAACTCGTCGTTGCGCGACACGAAGTCGGTCTCGGAGTTGACCTCGACGAGGGCGACGCTGTTGCCGTCGGCGCCGGTCACGGCGACGATGCGCCCTTCGGAGGCCGCGCGTCCGGCGCGCTTGTCGGCCTTGGCGATTCCCTTGGTGCGCAGGATGGCAATCGCCTTCTCGACGTCGCCCTCGCCCTCTTCCAGCGCCTTCTTGCAGTCCATCATGCCCGCGCCCGTCCGGGCCCGGAGGTCGGCGATGTCCTTCGCCGTGATTGCCTTGCTCATGGTCGGTTCCTTCTGCTCGTGAAAACGCCGCCGGCTCGGGTGCCGGCGGCGCTGGTCAGTGCTGCCTGAGATCGAGTGAGTCCATCATGGCCTCGCTCGGCGTCGGGACGGGCGCGCCGGCTGGGGCGCCCGCACCGTGGGTCGGTTATTCCGCGCTGTCGTCTCCACCGGTATCGCCGGCGTCGGCGCCATTCGCGGCGTCTGGAGCGTCGGGGGCATCGCCGCCGTCGGCATCGGCCGCCTCGGCACCTTCAGCCCCACCCTCGCCCGTCTTGAGGCGTGCGGCGATGGCTTCGGGCTTGGCACGCCGGCGGCGCGGGCGACGGCGCTTGCGGCGATCTTCCTCGCTCCCCGCCGCGGCGGCCGGCTCGAGACCGCGATCGGAGCTGTAGGTGCTCTCCTCTGCGTCCTCTTCGTGCGACCGCACCGGCGCTTCGCGCCGCGCCTCGAGGATGGTCTCGGCAATCATGCGCGTGATCAGCTCGACCGAGCGAATCGCGTCGTCGTTGCCGGCGATGGGCACGGAGATCAGGTCAGGATCGGAATTGGTATCGCAGATGGCGACAATCGGCAGGCCGAGCTTGTTGGCCTCGGACACGCCGATGCGCTCCTTCTTGGCATCGACGATGAACAGGAGCCCGGGGAGGCGCACCATGTTCTTGATGCCCGACAGGTTCTTGGACAGCTTGTCGCGCTGACGGGTCAGGAGGAGCTGTTCCTTCTTGGTGTAGTTCTCGAAGTCGCCACCCGTCTCGGAACCGGCCTCCAGCTCCTTGAGCTTGCGCGTCTGCTTCTTGACCGTCTGGAAGTTGGTGAGCAGCCCGCCGAGCCAGCGCTCGGTGACGTGCATCGCGCCGCAGCGCTCGGCCTCGCCCTTCACGATGGCGGCCAGCTGCCGCTTGGTGCAGACGAAGAGGACGTTGTCGCCGCGCAGGATCACCTCACGCACCAGCTTCTGCGCGAGCTCGACCTGCCGCAGCGTCTTCTGCAGGTCGATGATGTGAATGCCGTTGCGCTCGGCAAAAATGAACCGGCGCATCTTCGGGTTCCACCGGCGGGTCTGGTGGCCGAAGTGTACGCCGGCTTCAAGCAGCTGTTCGAGAGTCGGGGAGGACATGGAGTGCTCGTGTGAAACGTTAGGGTTGCTCTTCCTCTCCCGTCGTCGTTCCCTACGACCGGCAGCGCCGGCACCCGCGGGAACTCAGGGAGAGTGAGAAATGATGGGACGACAGACGGGGGACGGGAGACGGGAGTGCTCGCCGCGCTTCGCGGCTCGCGAGTCCCTCGCACGGGTGGGAGTCCCGCTGGCGCGCCCCGCGCGCCAGCACTCCCGTCCCCCGTCTCCCGTCCCCCGTCTGGTTACTACCTCTTCGAGAACTGGAACCGCTTGCGAGCTTTGGGGCGGCCCGGCTTCTTGCGTTCCACTGCGCGCGCGTCGCGCGTGAGCAGTCCGAGATCGCGCAGCTTGCGGCGGTGCGCCTCATCCATGTCGACGAGCGCACGGGCCACGGCGAGGCGCAGCGCCCCGGCCTGCCCGGTCTGCCCACCACCTTCCACGTGCGCCGTCACGTCGAAGCGGCCGAGCATGTCGGTCGCCGTGAACGGCTGCTGAATGGACGTCACCAGGGTCGGGCGCGGGAAATAATCTCCGAGGGTGCGACCGTTGATGTCCCACTTGCCCGATCCGGCCTTCACGTACACGCGGCACACCGCTTCCTTGCGGCGTCCGACAGCGTGCGTCTGCGCGTTCTCAGCCATCCCTACTCACTCTTGTCGTTGAAGGTCAACGCCGTCGGCTGTTGCGCGACGTGCGGGTGGTTCGCATCGGGATACACACGCAGCTTGAGGCGCAGCACCTGGCGCGCCAGTGCCGACTTGGGCAGCATGCCATGCACCGCCTTCTCGATGACGCGCTCCGGATGGGTCGCGATCATCTTGGCGAACGGCGTGTACTTCTCGTGGCCCATGTACCCGGTGTGGCGGAAGTAGCGCTTCTGCTCCGCCTTGCGTCCGGTCACCTTGACCTTCGCCGCATTGATGACGATGACGTTGTCCCCGGTGTCCATATGCGGGGTGTACATCGGCTTGTGCTTACCGCGAAGGATCTTCGCGATTTCGGAGGCCATACGCCCCAGTACCATCCCCTCAGCATCGACGATGAACCACTTGCGTTCGATGTCCTTGGGTGTCGCGGAAAAAGTCTTCATGTTCGAGAACGAATGTCGAGTACGACCCACACCGACCCCAGACGCGGCCTGATGCGGCGCCTGAAGGCGCTTTTTGACAGACTCGCAAGCTAGATAGGCACTTAGAGCCTGTCAACGGAGAGGCGGGCGCGAACTTGCCGGCCAACCCACGCGCGCGCCCGAGTCGACCGGGCGCGCGCGCTAGGCCTCCTGCGAGAACTCCACCAGGAGCGCCCCTTTCTCGACGGTCATCCCTGCGCTCACATGCACGGCGCGCACGACGCCGACGCTCTGGGTGCGCAGCTCATTCTCCATCTTCATCGCTTCCATGACGACCAGCCCCTGCCCCGCCTCCACGCGGTCGCCCGGCGCGGCGTGGACACGCACGATCAGCCCCGGCATCGGGGCGACCAACGGGCGGGGGCCGGTCGTCTCCGCATCGGCGGCAGTGAGGTCCCGAATGGCGCGCATGCGCTCGTCGAGCGCTTCCACCTCGTAGCGATAGCCGTCCATCCAGAGCGCGTACCGGCCGCGGGAGTCGCCGCGGCGGCTGGCCACCCGATGCACCTCATTGCCGATCGTCACCAGGTGGATCGGTGTCCCCTCGACGTCGGTGAGCCGAGCGTCGACGACGTGTCCATCCACCCGGACGCCGTCCGCCTCAACCTCGACCTCGAGGCGCGCTCCATTCACGTCTACGATGTATTTCACTCAGCGCTCCGGCACGAGGAGGCACACCGTCTCGACGTGTGCCGTCTGGGGAAACATGTCGTACGGCTGCACCTCCGCCACGCGATACGACGGGAGTCGGGCCACGTCGCGGGCCAGCGTCGCAGGATTGCAGCTGACGTACACAATGCCGCGGGGCCCGTCGGGCTGCCCGATCGCCGACTCGAGCACCGCGCAGACCCGCGCATCGACCCCGGCGCGCGGCGGGTTGAGGATGACCGCGTCCGCCGGCAGCGCGGCCGCCAGCACCTCCTCCACGCGAGCGCACACCACGCGCGACGGTGGTGCGAGGCCCCGGGTGGCGTGTGTCGCCGCATCGGGATCCGACTCGATCGCCGTGACCTGCGCCCCCCCGGCCGCCAACGCGATCGAGACCTCGCCGACCCCCGCGTAAGCGTCGATGACCGTGCGCGGCGACAGCGCCCGGATGCGCGCCACGACGTCGGCGTGCAGCAGCGCCGCGACCGCAGGATTCACCTGCTCGAACGACGCGATCGGGCGCGCCGACGCGAGGGCGAGTCGGTCGACGGCGATCCGGTCGTGGGCGATCAGGTCGTGGGCGATCAGGTCGTGGGTGCGACCCGCCGAGTCGATCCAGCGCACGGCGCTAAACCCGACGAGCAGCGCGGCAAACTCGCGCGCGTGCGGCCAGTGCGTCCCCCCTTCGATCACCAACGCCAGCTGCTCGTCTGCGAGCCGCACGCTCCCCCGCAGCTCGCGGGCCCGCGGGAGGAGCCGCCCGTCCTGCAGCACCCCGCGCCATCCGGCGACGACCCGCGGATGCGTGATGGGGCACTCCATCAGCTCGAAGATGGCGTCGACATCGTCCCAGCGGTGCATCCCGCCGCGCCACGCCCCCCCCCGCCACCGCAGGGCGAGCGTCAGCTTGTTGCGATACCCCCACTGGACCGGACTCGGGACGACGGGCGGCACCTCGACGGGACGCTTGCCGATACGGACGAAGGCATCGGCCACGATGCGACGCTTGGCATCGCGCTGGGCGTCGGCGCCCAGGTGTTGCAGCTGACAGCCGCCGCAACGATCTCCCGCGTAGTGCCGACACTGCGGCTCCACGCGCTGGTTGGACGCTTCGAGCACGCGCTTCAGTCGCCCCTGCCCCAGACGATCGCGCTGGACATAGGAGAGCTCGACCAGGTCCCCTGGAGCGGTCCGGGGGGTGAAGACCACCAGCCCGTCGACGCGCGACACCCCCGCCCCGCCAGCGGCGATCGACTCGATGCGCGCGGTTGCCACCATCCTTAGCGCACTCCGTCGCGGCGCGCGGCGATGATCCACGGATCCACGGCTCCTCGCCCGCCGCCCGGCGTGGCGTCTGTGCCGGGCGCGCTGGCCGGATTCCCGCGCCTGGCGTGCCGGTCGCGATCGGCGAGCAAGGCCGCAGCAATCGCCGCCGCCCGCACCCGCGCGGCGTCGGGCGAGGCCCCGATCAGCTCCGGAAGGCGCCGCTCCAGCCACTGGATCTCGATATCGCCGCGCCGGAAGTCTGCATCTTCCATCACGCGCAGGTGGAACTCGCGCGAGGTCTCGACCCCGACGATCGTCAATTCCGTGAGTGCGCGGTGCATGCGCGCCACGGCGTCGTCGCGCGTCGCCCCCCACACGATGAGCTTGGCCAGCATCGGATCGTACGACAGGCCGACCGTCGTCCCCGCCGCCACCCCGCCGTCCCAGCGCACGCCCGGACCGCTCGGCACGTGCAGGTACTCGATTCGCCCGGTGCTGGGAAGGAATCCGTTGGCTGGGTCTTCGCTGGTGATGCGGCACTCAATCGCCCAGCCGCGGGGCGTCATGTCGGCGGGAAACGGGAGGCGCTCGCCGGCGGCGATCCGAATCTGCCACTGCACGATATCGATCCCGGTGACGAACTCGGTGACCGGGTGCTCCACCTGCAACCGCGTGTTCATCTCGAGGAAGTAGAACTCGCCATTCTTGTCGAGCAGGAACTCGCACGTCCCGGCATTGACGTAGCCGGCCGCCCGCGCGGCCGCGACCGCCGTCTCGCCCATGCGCCGCCGCAGGTCGGGGGACACCGCCACCGAAGGGGCCTCCTCGATCATCTTCTGGTGCCGACGCTGCACCGAGCACTCGCGCTCGCCTAACGAGAGCACGGTCCCGTGCTGGTCGGCCAGGACCTGGATCTCGACGTGACGCGGCCCCTCGATGTACTTCTCCACGTAGACCGCGTCGTCGCCGAAGGCGTTCAGCGCCTCGCGTCGGGCCGCGTCGAGCGAGGAGGCGAGCTCCCGGGCCTCGCGCACGACCCGCATCCCCTTCCCTCCCCCGCCCGCCGCCGCCTTGAGCAGGACCGGATAGCCGAAGCGCTCGGCCACCTCGGCCGCCTCCGCGGCGTCGCGCAGCGGTTCGGTTGTCCCGGGGACCACCGGAACGCCGGCAGCAATGACCAGTTGGCGTGCGGCGATCTTGCTCCCCATCCGGGCGATCGCCTCGGCCGGGGGACCGACGAAGACCAGCCCCGAGTCCCGCACCAGGCGCGCGAACCACTCCCGCTCGGAGAGGAAGCCGTAGCCGGGATGGATCGCTTCGGCGCCCACCTGCTTCGCGACCTCGACGATGCGATCGCCCTTGAGGTAGCTCTCGCTCGACGGCGCGGGCCCGATGTGCACCGCCTCGTCGGCCTCGCGCACATGTGGCGCCTGCGCATCGGCGTCGGAATACACCGCG
>Ga0138256_10002862_pt1 | contig 18412 bp, 17 predicted proteins | sample KNB2016incub_MG_FD_105486 | JGI IMG/M metagenome (GOLD analysis project Ga0138256, IMG submission 105486) | Active sludge microbial communities from wastewater in Klosterneuburg, Austria - KNB2014incub_MG | ecosystem: Engineered > WWTP > Activated sludge > Unclassified | place: Austria... | reverse complement strand
CGTGCCGAAACACTTCACGGTGGTGGTGCTCAAGAAGGACGGTTGCGTGTACGATTTCGTACGCATCGGGCACGACGCATCGGGCATCGAGGATTTCGAGCGCTTCGTGCAGGGCTTCTCGACTGCGGGCTGAGCCATGGCCGACCCAAGCGACACCGAGCCCACCTCTGGCCGCGCCAGCATGCTGCCACGGCCGGTGGTGGAGCCAGCCATGTCGCTGCGCTTCCTCGGCTTCTTGGATCACCTGGGCATGGTGGCGCAGATGACGGCGCGCACCACCCGCGCGCTGTTCAAGCGCCCGTTCGAAGGGCGCGCCATCCTCACGCAGTTCGAGTCGCTGGGCGTCAAGTCGCTGGGCATCGTGGTGGTCACCAGCATCTTCATCGGCATGGTGATGGCGGTGCAGTTCGCCTTCGGCCTGCGCAAGTTCGGCGGCATGGAATACACCGGGCGCGTGGTAGGGCTGTCGTTCGCCCGCGAGCTCGCACCCACGCTCACCGCGGTGATCGTGGGCGGGCGCATCGGCGCCGGCATGGCGGCCGAGGTGGGGTCCATGGCCGTCACCGAGCAGATCGACGCGCTGCGGGCGCTGGGTGCGGACCCGTACAAGAAGCTGGTGCTGCCGCGGGTGTTCGCCTCGGTGCTGGTGATGCCGGTGCTCGGGGCGCTGGCGCTGGTGCTGGGCTTCACCGGCGCCATGTTGATCACCGATTTCCAGTTCGGCATCCCCGCGAGCTTCTTCTTCTACAGCGCGCTCGGCACCGTCACCATGAAGGACTTCGCCAGCGGCATGATCAAGACGCCGTTCTTCGGCGCCATCATCGCGCTGGTGGGCTGCCATTTCGGCATGATCACCCGGGGCGGTACCGAGGGCGTGGGCAACAGCACCACCCGCACCGTGGTGGTGGTCTCGATCTCCATCCTGATCGCCGACTTCTTCTTGACGAAGGCGTCCATCGCGCTCATGCCTGGGTTCTGATGCGCACGCTCTTCTCGCTGGTCGTCGCCGCCGCGTGCGGCGCGTGCGGCTCGGACGAAAGCCACCCGCCCGAGTTCAGCCCCGACGCCAACCTGGCAAAGCCCCGCACCTGCGCCGAGGTCCGGCAGGGCGCGGTGCAGAGCGGCGCGGTGTGGGTCGACGATGCGCCCGCCGCCTGCGGACCCAGCGCGCAAGAATGTCCGATCTTCGATCTGAGCGCGTTCAGCTCGGTCTGCAAGCAAGGCGTGCCCTATGCCACGTGTAAAGACGGCAAGTGGGTCGTGAACTGCAACCCCGACGCCGGGGTACCCGACGCCGCGAACGACTGATCGCAGCGGCTCAGCGGCTTGACAAGGCGCCCTTGCCTTCTACTCTTTGATCTCGAAGTGGGACGTGTCGCAACCGCCAAGCCGATCCGGCCGTCCGTGCGCCGGCGCGCGCACCCCGAGCCGCGGCGCAAAGACGGCCTGCTCACCACCGGGGACATGGCGCGGCTGTCGCAGAACACGCTCCGCACCGTGCGCTTCTACGAAGAGGCTGGGGTCCTCGAGCCGGACAGCCGGACACGCGGGGGCCACCGCCTGTTCGGCATGCGCGAGCTTCGGAAGCTGCTCTTGGTCAGCGATCTGCGGGCGGCGGGCTTCGCCCTGGAAGAGATCCGGGACTTCTTGGCCCTGAAGCACCGCTGCCAGACCGGCTCGCTGGCGTCGCAGAAGATCGTGGCGCGGCTCGACGAGCAGCTCGAGCTGATGAACACCCGGATTGCGCTGCTCAAGCGCCTGGCCGTCGAGCTGGACGCGGCGCGCACCCACCTGACGGTGTGCGCCAATTGCACCGACCCTTCGACCTTCCCGGCTCGGTGCGACAGCTGCACCAAGCTCGGCTGCACCGGGCGGATCCCCGATGCCCTGGGCGTGCTGTGGGACGTGGACACCGAGAGGTGATGATGGCCATTCCGCGAGTGTTCACCCCGGCCGAAGTCGACGCGCTGATCCCGCGCCTGACCGAGCTGGTGGCCGAGCAGCTTCGCCGCCAGAGCGTGGTCGAAGAGGGCCTGGCCGAGCTGGCCCGGGTCGCCGGCGGGCTGCCCGCCACCATCGAGCCCACCGACGACGATTCGAGCGAGGTCGTGCGCCTGAAGCTCGAGCTCTCGCACCGCATCAAGCAATACGACGACGGCTGGCGCGAGGTGCAGGCACTCGGCGCCGTGGTGAAGGACCCGCAAATCGGCCTGCTCGACTTCTACGGCAACGTGGACGGCAACCTGGTCTGGCTGTGCTGGCGCTACGGTGAAGAGTCGCTGCGCTACTGGCACAGCCTCGAGAGCGGGTATTCTTCGCGCAAGCCGCTGCGAGCCGAGGCCCGCCAGCGCCTCTGGAACTGAGCCATGGATCGCGCTGCCGCCGAGCGAGCCATCGCCGACTTCTTGCGTGCGCTGGGGCGGGACCCGGCCCGCGATCCCGAGCTGGCCCTCACGCCCAAGCGCGTCGCCGAGGCCTTCGCCGACGAGCTGCTCATCGGTTACGCCACCGATCTCGAGGCGCTGCTGCAAGACGGCTCCCCACCCGCCCGTCAGAGCGCCGGCATCGTGGTGGTGCGCGAGATCGCCGTCGCCACGGTCTGCCCGCATCACCTGCTCTCGTCCCTCGGTCGCGCCACCGTCGCCTACCGCCCTGGCGCCCGCGTTCTGGGGCTGGGCACCATTGCGCGGCTGGTCGACGCCTGCTCCCGCCGTCTGGCACTGCAAGAGCAGATCGGCGAGATGGTGGTGGATTCGCTGGTGCGCTTCGGCGGGGCGCGCGGGGCGTTCTGCCAGATCACGCTGCGCCACAGCTGCCTCAGCGCCCGGGGCTCGCGTCAGGCCGACGCCACCGTGCGCACCCTGGCAAGCGCCGGCGATCTGTCGGACCCCGCCTGCGCCCGAGAGCTCGATCTGGCCCTGGGCGCGGAGCGCGGGGCGTGACGCTGGCATTGGTCACCGGTCCCAGCCGCGGCATCGGCCGGGCCACGGCGCTGGCGCTGGCCGAACGCGGCGTGAACCTGGTGCTGATGGGCCGTCAGTCTGCCGAGCTCGACGAGACCGGCGAGCTCTGCGCCCAGAAGGTCCAGGTCAGCCTCGAGCACTGCGATCTGGCCGATCGCACCGCGCTCGGCGCGGCCTGCTCGCACGTGTTGGCGAGCGCGGTGCCCGACGTGATCATCAGCAACGCCGCGGTGATCGAGCGCCGCAGCGTCGAGCTCACGTCGCTCGACGCGTGGGACCACCAGCTCGCGGTGAACCTGCGCGCGCCGTTCCAGATCGCCCGGGCGTTCTTGCCGGCGCTGCGCGCACGCAAGAGCGGCCGCATCATCCACGTGGGCAGCATCTCGTCGACCCTGGGCTCGGCCAACGCAGCGGCCTACGCCGCGTCGAAGTGGGGGCTCACTGGCTTCACCAAGAGCCTCGCCGAAGAGCTCGCGGGCAGCGGGGTGATCGCCCTGGTGGTGCTGCCGGGTTCGGTCGACACCGAGATGCTCGAGGGCAGCGGGTTCGCACCACGAATGAGCGCCGACGACGTCGCGCGCACGCTGGTCCACTACGCCCTGGACGCGCCGCTGGCGCACAACGGCGCGGTGATCGAGATGTTCGGCGTGTGAAATAGGGAAAGGGCCCGCCACACCCGCTCTCCTCCTACCGTTGCTGCCTTCCGGCCCTGGCGGGGTTCAAGGTGCGCTGTTGGCGAGCCCACACGCTCGAAGCAGGGCATTAGGTAGCGCAGGGCCAGGGCCGTGTAAAGCCGCTCGACAAGCGCCCCGGGCGGTATCACCTTCGCTGGGCAACATGCTCCGTTTCCGCGTGGTTCGCGCGCTGCTTCTGGTCGGATCGGCCGCGCTGATCGCGGGCGCGCTGCACCGGGCGCGCCACGACCGCTGGTGGCTGGTGGTGCCGGCCGCGGTGGCGCTGGGCGTCGGCGCCTCGCTCGCGGCCCGCGAAAGCGAGCGGCGCCGGGTCCGGCGCATGTTGATCGAAGGGCGCGCGGAAGAGCTGCTGCAGCACTGGCAAGGGTCACTGGCAAGCCTGCCGCACGCGGACACGGCAGTGCCGCTGCTGAAGGCGACGGCGCTGGCGGCCACGGGCCACACCGACCGAGCGCGGACCGCGCTCGAGCACGCGGCCCGCGGCGCGGCCTGGGCCGCGGCCCACGAGCACCGGCTGGTGGTCGAGACGCTGCTCGATTCGTTCGAAGGTGAAGGGCGCGCCGCGCTGGGCAAGGCCGACGAGCTGCGGCGCCTGCCGCTGCCGCAGGTGCCCGACGACCTGCGGGCGCGCGTGGCCCTGCTGCGCGAGGCGGTCGCGGCGGTGGCTCGAGCGTTCGCCCACGAGCCGGAAGAGGGCGACGTGATCTTGCTGTGGGAAGCGGCCCGCAAGAACACGCTGATCCACTGGCCGCTGCGCTACGCCGCCGCGGTGGTGTGCATCGATCGCGGGCAGCGGGCCGAGGCCCGCGAGCTGCTCGACAGCGCCCCCGAATGGCCTGAAGACTCGGCCTTTCGTGCGTTCCACGCCGAGCTTACGGCTTGGGCGCGCGAGCCAAGCAGCGTAGACTGAGGGTTCGATCCCATGGGCGACCCCGCAAACCCGTCCCGACCGGGCCATGTCCCCGATTTGGAGCTCGGGCCCATGGTCCCGCGCACCCAAGAGCCGCCCAAGCCCGCGGCCACCGCGCCGGCCCGCGCACCCGCCCAGGGCAGCGCCGGCGGCGGCGCGTTCGATCTGTTCGGGGGCGGCTTCGACGCCGATCACTTCGGCAGCGGTTCGTCCCTGTCGAGCACCGGCGGGGGCACGAAGAGCAGCGGCAGCTACGACGGCAGCTCGATGGATCTCGATGACGGCGACGCGCAAGCAGGCCTGAGTCTCGAGCTCTCGTCGTACCGGCCGCCCGCCCCCGAGGGCAGCGTCGCGCCCCAGGCGCCCACGGCACCCCCGGGACCGTCGGCCACCTCCGGGGCGCCCGCCCCGCTCGCCCAGAGCCTGGCGCCCGCGCTGCCCGCGGTCGAGGCCAGCGCCGTGGCGCTGATCGCGCGCTACGGCCCCGCCCCGTCGCCGATCTACCTGGCGCCGCTGTACGCGTTCCGCGTGCTGATCCGGCAGCGCGAGCTCCGCGCCGAGCTCGCGCGCCTGAACGGTGAGAGCGCCGCGCAAGACAAGAAGCTGGACGAGCTGTTCGCCTCGCTGGCCCAAGACATGCGGGCCCAGCTCGAGGCCGACTCGCGGTTTTCCGCCCACTACGAGCCCGTGCGGCAGCTCGAGGCCATTGCCCAAGAGCGCGGCGCCGTCCTCAACCAGACCAACCAGGCGCTCGATGCCCAGAGCGCCCAGCTCGAGCAACAGCTGCAGGCGATCCGCGCTCAGCTGCCGCCGCTCGAGGCCGAGCGCGATCGCGCCACCGCCGAGGTCACCGAGCGCGAAGGCGTGCTCTCGCGCGTGGCTGCCAAGCAGAAGCGCTTCTTGATCGAGGCGCGCTCGATCAAGATGAGCGCCCAGCAGGGCGCCCCGCCGAACACGCCGCCTTCCCCCGAGGCCGCGGCTCAGATCCAGGGGCTCGAGGCGCAGGCAGCGGCCCTGCAGCCCGAGGTCGCGACCTTGCAGCAAGCGCTGGCAGAAGCCCAGGGCGTGCTGCAGCAGGTGCGCGGGCAGATCGGCCTGCTCGGGCAGCACACCCGTCGCATCCAGGATCAGCAGAAGGCCCTCGCCCGCCAGTTCCAGGGCCAGCTGAGCGCCGCGTCGGCCAGCGTCTCGGAGGCCCAGCGCGAGCTGACCACGGCCCTGGCCGGCATCGGGCGCAGCTTGCTCGCCCAGGGTGAGTCGCTGGGGTTCCCCGCCGCCACGCTGAGCGCGATCCGCGGCGGCGAGGTCAATCACAAGCGGCTCGCCGAGGCCAGCGCGCTGCACCTGGCCGCGCTCGACACCTACGACCGGCAGGTCGTGAAGAAGGGCTACCTCTTGGTGGCCGGCGTGGCCGGCGGGCTCGGCTTGTTGATCGTCTTGCTGATCGTGCTCTAGGCCCGGCCCGAGTCAGAGCGGGATGTTGCCGTGCTTGCGCGGCGGGTTCTCGAGCCGCTTGTTCTTCAGCATCTCGAGGCACACCGCCAGGCGCTTGCGGGTCAAGCGGGGGTGGATCACCTCGTCCACGAAGCCCAGCTCGGCCGCCTTGTAGGGGTTGGCGAACTTGGCCCGATACTCTGCGCTGAAGTCGGCGCGGGCCTGATCGGCGCTCGCCGCCTCTTCGATCTCTTTGCGGTACACGATGTTCACCGCGCCGTCGGGGCCCATCACCGCGATCTCTGCCGTGGGGAAGGCCAGATTCACGTCACCGCGGACGTGCTTGCTGCTCATCACGTCGTAGGCCCCGCCATAGGCCTTGCGCGTGATCACCGTCAGCTTCGGCACCGTGGCCTCGCAGAACGCGTACAAGAGCTTCGCGCCGTGCACGATGATGCCGCGGTGCTCTTGGTCGACCCCGGGCAAGAACCCCGGCACGTCCACCCAGGTCACGATCGGCAGGTTGAAGCAGTCGCAGAAGCGCACGAAGCGCGCGGCCTTGATGCTGGCGTCGATGTCCAGCACCCCCGCCAGGTACGCCGGCTGGTTGGCCACCACGCCCACCGGCCGCCCGCCGATGCGGGCGAAGCCCACCACCATGTTCTTCGCCCAGTGCTCGTGGACCTCGAACAAGTAGCCGTCGTCGACCACTGCCGCGATCACCTTCTTCATGTCATAGGGCTTGTTGCTCTCGACCGGGACCAGCAGATCGAGCTCGGGGACCTCGCGGTCCACCGGATCGGTGCAGACCGCCAGCGGCGGATCTTCGGTGTTGTTCAGCGGAAGGAAGCTGAGCAGCTCACGCACCCTGGCGATGCAGGCGCGGTCGTCGGGCGAGGTGAAGTGGGCCACGCCGCTCTTGCCGGCGTGGGCCTGGGCGCCGCCCAGCGCCTCTTTGCTCACCTCTTCGTGCGTCACCGTACGGATCACGTCGGGGCCGGTGATGAACATGTACGAGGTGTTCTCGACCATGAAGATGAAGTCGGTGATGGCCGGCGAATACACCGCGCCGCCCGCGCACGGCCCCATGATGGCGCTGATCTGCGGCACCACGCCCGAGGCCAGGGTGTTGCGCAAGAAGATGTCGGCATAGCCCGCCAGGGATTCGACGCCTTCTTGAATGCGCGCGCCGCCCGAGTCGTTCAGGCCGACCACCGGGGCGCCGACCTTCATCGCCAGATCCATGACCTTGCAGATCTTCGAGGCGTAGGCCGCCGAGAGCGAACCGCCGAACACGGTGAAGTCCTGCGCGAACACGAAGATGCGGCGGCCGTCCACCGTGCCGTGCCCGGTGACCACGCCGTCGCCCAGCACCTTCTGCTCTTGCATGCCGAAGTCGGCGCAGCGGTGGGTGACGAAGCGATCCAGCTCGATGAAGCTCCCGGGATCCAGCAACAGCTCGATGCGCTCGCGCGCCGTCAGCTTGCCCGCCGCGTGCTGCTTGTCGACCCGGGCTTTACCGCCGCCTTCCAGAGCCTTCGCGTTCAGCTCGTCGAGGCGAGCCAGTGCGTCTTTGCCGTTCGACATGGGGCGCCCTCGCTAGCATGAGCGCCGCGCTGCGTCACTCGGCGGCAGGGTCGAAGTACTCGACCTCGACTCCCCGCGGCGTGCGGAATCGGGTCACCCCGGGCCGTCGCTCGATGACGTAGTCGGGACCGATCGGAACCTTGCCGAAGCCGCCCGGCGTATCCACCACCAGCTTCGGCAGTGCGATGCCGGACAGGCGCCCCCAGAGCTGCTCCATGATGGCGATGCCCGCCCCGATGGGAGTGCGCAGGTGTCCGGTGCCCTTGGCGGGGTCGGCCTGGAGCAGGTAATAGGGCCGCGCGCGACAGCGCGTGAGCCCGCGGAACAGCTCGGCCAGAACCGCGGCGTCGTCGTTCACGCCTCGCAAGAGCACGCTCTGGTTCATCACCGGAAAGCCGGCGTTCGCCAGGCGCTCGAGCCCGGCCCGGGCCAGCGGCGTGAGCTCTTTCGGGTGGTTGAAATGCGTCATCACCCACAGCGGGTGGAAGGGCGCGAGCGCAGACAAGAGCTCGGGCGTGATGCGGTGGGGCAACACCACCGGCACGCGGGTGGCGAGGCGAATCGTCTCGATGCTCTCGACCTGTCGCAAGCGCTCGATCACCGCCACCAGTCGATCGGTGGCCAGCGTGAGCGGATCGCCGCCGCTCACGATCACGTCGCGCACCTCGGGGTGACCTGCCAGCCACTCGAAGGCCGCGGAGAGGTGCTCGAGCGAGCGCGTGCCGCTGCCGCCACCGACCATCCGGCTGCGGGTACAGAAGCGGCAGTAGACGGCGCAGCGATCGGTCGCCAGCACCAGCGCCCGATCGGGGTAGCGCTGCACCAGATCGGGCGCGACCTCGTGGGCCACCTCGCCCAGCGGGTCGACCAGGTCTCCGCGGGTGGTCTCGCGCTCGGCAACGTGCGGCACCACCTGACGGCGGATCGGGCAGCTCGGATCGCGGCCGTCGACCAGCGACAGGTAGTACGGCGTGATCGCCAGCGGGAAGCCCTCGCGCTCGGCGCGCTCGGCGCCAGCACGCTCCGCGTCACTCAGCTCGAGGTGTTCGCCCAGCTCGCGCGCGGAGCGCACGGCGTGGGCCAGCTGCCACTTCCACTCGGGCGTGCGCCGCTGCGAGTCGGGGTCGCCGGCGTGGGGCAGAACCAGCCGCGCGCTACTTGGGCGCTCGGGCGCCTGCATCCAGCTTTTCCAGCGGTGACTTCGGCAGCTCGACCTTTTCGAGCGCCTTGTCGTCGATCTTGACCGGATAGCGCTCGCGAAGGTCCTTCTCGATGCGGGCCTCGGCGCTGCGCACGCGTTCCTGCAAGATGGCCACGCGGATGGTCCGCTCGGCCTCGGCCAGCGTGCGATCGCGTGCGTCGGTCTTGCCCGTCATGCGCACCACGTGGAACTTGCCGCCCTCGGCCACCAGCTCGGCGTGGATCCCACCGACCGCGCCGATCTTGAACACGGCCTCGCGCAGCGGCTCGGGCACCCGGGGGTTGTCGCCCTTGGCAGCGCCAGGCGGGCCGACGATGCCCAGGTCGCCGGCCAGCTCGGCGGGGCCGGTAGCCGCGCCCTGCGGTGGCTTCTCGAGCGAGTGGTCGCGCACCAGCTTGCCCCAGTCGGTGGGCGAGGCCTTCTTGGCGTCCTCGAGCACCTTCTTGGCCTTCGCCTCGTCGGCCATCACGATGTGCGCCACGCGGCGCCGCTCGGGATCGCGGAACTCGTCCCGGTGCGAGTCGTAATAGGCGCGCACCTCGCTCTCGGGAATGTCCGCCGGCGCGGTGACCTCGGTCCGCGTCTGACGCATCACGTCCTCGCGCAGGATCTGCCGGATGCGCTCCTTGACCTCGGGCTTCTGATCCAGGCCGCGGCGCTTGGCCTCGAGGGCCAGCAGCTCGGCCTTGATGATCTCGTCCAGCAGCTGGCGACGCCGCTCGACCGACTGGTAACGCAGCCGCTCGAACTGATCCATCCGGTCGATGGTGGCCGCGAACTCGCCCAGCGTGATCACCTTGTCGCCCACGGTGGCGATGGGCTTCTGGGCCAGCTCGGGCGTGAGCCCGCTGGCGGCCGGCGCGGCGCCCCCGTCGGCGGGGGCGGGCTTGTCGACGGCCTTCTCGTTGCAGGCCAGCCCGACGAGCCCGGACACGAGCAAGACGGCGGCGAGGGGCCTCGGCATGGTGGGGACCGAATACTACGACCGGCTCGACGGTGCCAGGCGTTGCAGGGCGGCCGCAGCACGGCTAGGTCTCGTCGCCGTGACGAATCCAGCCGCCACTCTCAAGTACCGCCGGGTGATCATCAAGCTGAGCGGCGAGGCGCTCTCGGGTGGCACCGGCGGGTCGGGGATCGACACCGCGACGCTCAAGGCCACCGCGGCCGAGCTGGGCGAGGTCCACGGCTCGGGCGTGCAGGTCGGGCTGGTGGTGGGCGGCGGCAACATCTTTCGCGGGCTGAAGGGCGCCAGCGAGGGCATGGACCGCGCACAGAGCGACTACATGGGAATGCTGGCGACGGTGATCAACGCGCTGGCGCTGCAAGACGCCCTGGAGCGGCGCGGCATCCCCACGCGCGTGATGACCGCCATCGAGATCCGCCAGGTGGCCGAGCCGTACATCCGGCGGCGCGCCATCCGCCACCTGGACCGGGGGCACATCGTGATCTTTGCCGCCGGCACCGGCAACCCTTACTTCTCGACGGACACCGCCGCCGCCCTGCGCGCGATGGAGATCCGGGCCGAGGCCCTGCTGAAGGCCACCAAGGTCGACGGCATCTACGACCGTGATCCGGTCCGCCACGAGGGCGCCACGCTGCTCAAGGCGGTGGCCTACGAGCGCTTCCTGAGCGAGAACCTGAAGGTGATGGACGCGACGGCCGTGGCACTCTGCCGTGAGAACGGCCTGCCGATCCGCGTGTTCAAGATGACCCCGGGCAACATCAAGCGCGTCTGTCTGGGCGACGACGTCGGCACCATCGTCTCGGACGAAGGTTAGCGCCACTTCTGAACACGCAATCGCGTGTTACGCTTCGCTCCCCGCCATGTGGCAAACCCTGCCCGAGCTCGGAACTGGCATCATCTATGCGGTCCTCGTGGCCGCGGCCTACACCTTCGCGGTGGCGATCGCCGCCGGCCGCGGGCGACCGCGCCTGCTCGACGCCGCGCGCTTCGGCGGCTACGCCACCTGCGCGTTGATCGGCCTGGGCACGGTGCTGCTCGCCTACGCCTTCATCACGCATGACTTCCGCATCCGCTACGTCGCGCGTTACAGCGACCGGTCGATGCCCACCGCGTATCTGTTCGCGTCGCTCTGGGGCGGGCAAGACGGCTCGCTCTTGTGGTGGGCGGCGCTGCTCGCCGGGTACACCTCGGCCTGCCTGCGCTGGATGAAGGGGCGCTACCGCCAGCTGCAGCCCTACGTGATCGCCACGCTGATGAGCATCGTGGCGTTCTTCGCGGTGCTGATGCTGTTCGCCGCCAACCCGTTCTCGACCAGCATGGCGGGGGCATCCCTCGACGGCGAGGGGTTGAACCCTCTGCTCCAGAACTACTGGATGGCGATCCACCCGCCCGCGCTCTACCTGGGGTTCGTCGGCTGCGCGGTCCCGTTCTCGTTCGCGATCGCCGCCCTGGTCACCGGCCGGCTCGACAACGACTGGGTCATCGCGGTGCGCAAGTGGATGCTGTTCGCCTGGCTGTTCCTCAGCATCGGCAACGCCCTGGGCATGATCTGGGCCTATGAAGAGCTGGGCTGGGGCGGGTATTGGGCGTGGGATCCGGTGGAAAATGCCGCGTGTTTGCCCTGGTTCACCGCCAGCGCCTACGTGCACTCCACCATGATCCAAGAGCGCCGCAACATGCTCAAGGTGTGGAACGTGGTGCTGATCTGCGTGACCTTCTTGCTCACCATCTTCGGCACGTTCTTGACCCGCTCGGGCCTCATCGCCAGCGTGCACAGCTTCGCCCAGAGCAACATCGGCATCTTCTTCGTCTATTACATGGGCTTCGTGATCGCGGTCGCCGCCGGGCTGATCGCCTGGCGCTGGCGCGAGCTGCGATCCGAGGGCCGCATCGAGGCAGTGGCCAGCCGCGAGGCGGCCTTCGTGCTCAACAACTGGGTGTTGGTCGGCATCATGACCTTCGTCACGGTGGCCACGCTCTGGCCGAAGATCAGCGAGTGGCTGTACAAAGAGAGCGTCACCGTCGGCCCGCCGTTCTTCAACCGCTGGATCGCGCCGGCGGGGGTGCTGCTCTTCTTGCTGATGGGCGTGGCGCCGCTGTTCGGCTGGCGCAAGACCAGCGAAGCCTCGCTCAAGCGGGCGTTCGCCTGGCCGCTGGGGGCGGCAGCCGTGATGCTGGTGCTGCACCTGGCACTCGGCAGCCGCCTGGGCTACCCGGCCTGGGTCCACACCGATCAGTTCTACCCGGGCGTGGTCGGCACGATCTTGCAGAAACTGGGCTCGATCTTGCCAATGGTGGTGATCGCGCTCGCCGCGTTCAACACGGCCGTGATCGTGCAAGAGTTCGCGCGCGGCGTGGCAGCCCGCCAGCGTTCGAGCGACAAGGCGGGCGACCGCGAGAGCTGGTACGCCTCGCTGATCCGGCTGGTCGACAAGAGCCGTCGTCGCTACGGCGGATACATCGTCCACTTCGGGATCGTGCTGATGTTCATCGGCTTCACGGGCAAGGCGTGGAGCATCGACAAAGAGGCCACCATGGCCCCGGGCGATCAGGTGGGGCTCGGGGACTACACCTTGACCTACAAGGGCTCGCGCATGGAGGTCGACGTGAACAAGCGGATGGTCTTCGCCGACGTCGAGGTGACGCGCGGGGGCCGCTCGCTCGGCGTGATGTCGCCGGCCAAGTTCATCTACAAGCGCTCGGCCGAGATGCCCACCACCGAGGTCGCCATGCATCGCAGCTTCCGCGACGACCTGTATCTGGTGGTCGGCATGGTCAGCCCCGAGAGCAAGAAGGCCTCGTTTCAGCTCCACGTGAACCCTTTGGTGAGCTGGATCTGGCTGGGCGTGGTGGTCCTGATCTTCGGCAGCACGGTGTCGCTCTGGCCCGAGATGGCCCTGCGCGAGATGGGCGCCTGGGGCTACGTGCGCACGGCCGCCGCGGGCCTCTCGGCCATCGCCTTCGCGGTGTGGCTGGGCATGAGCCCGTCCACGGCCTACGCCAGCGCCCGCGAAGGGCGACCCCCGCCCACCCATCGGGCGCCGCCGACCTGGGGCGATCTGCCTCTGGGCGGGGCCGGGGCGGCGCTCTTCGGCGGCATGGGCCTGGCCGCGGTGGCGATCCGCCGCCGCCGCGCGGAACGATAGCGACATGGCGCCGAAGCTGGTAACCGGAGGTTCGTGCCGGTCCGCGTGAACGACCTCTTGCTGCGAGCGCGCCCCTTCACGCCGCTCTTGCTGGCGGCCGCGGTGATCGGCGCGGCGCTCACCCGGGGGCTCGGGCTTTCGCTCTTGGTGCTGGCCGGTGGAATGCTGCTCTACGCCATCGGCAGCCTCTGGGCCAGTGTACAGAGCCTGGGGGACGACGCGGCGCTCAGCCTGGACGAGGCCCTGGCGCTGGCGGCGCCGTCGGCCGAAGAAGAGAAGAAGCGCTCGGTGCTGCGCGCTCTCAAAGATCTCGAATACGAGCGCAATGTCGGCAAGATCGGCGAAGCGGACTACCTCGAGCTCTCGACCCGATATCGTGAAGAAGCGCGCCGGCTGCTGCGCGAGCTGAACGACGCCGAGCTGCCCGCGCGGGCGCGAGTCGAGAAGCTCTTGGCTCGGCGCCTGGGTGGTGCCGCACGGCCGCCGCCTCGACAAGCGCCTCCCGAAAGCGAGCCCGAAGGCGCCGACACCGAGCTGGACTCCGACACCGAGACCGCGGGCGACACCGAGAGCGAGCGCGCTCCGGAAGCCAGCGGCAAGCCGACGTGCACCGAATGCGATACCGAAAACGATCCCGACGCGCGCTTCTGCAAGAAGTGCGGAGAGGCGCTGGGGTGAAGCGCGCGCTGGTCCTGGGGAGCGCGGGCCTTCTGCTGACCGGGCTCGCGCTGGCGCAGGCGCCCCTGCCACCGGGCGCATCGGCTCAGATGCCGCCAGGGCACCCGCCGGTGCAGGGCTCTGCTGCCCCGGCCGAGGCGGCGCCCCCCGGGCGCGCTGCGGCGCGCACCGACCAGAACCTGCCCTCGGCCGAGCTGCCCGCCGGCGTGATCGAGGCGCGCATCAACGATGCCCAGGGCAATCCGCTGCCCGGCGTGGCCACGCGGCTGGCGGTGCTGCGTCAGAGCGTCTCGGAAGGCGACGCTCGCGAGTTCAAGACCGCAATCTCGGGCACCGACGGCAAGGTGCGCTTCGACGGCATGGCGACCGGCGCCAAGATCAGCTACCGGCTCACGGTGAAGCGCGAGGCTGCAGAATACGCCTCGTCACCCTTCAGCCTGCGTGACGACGTGGGGCAAGCCCTGGTGCTGCACGTCTACCCGGTCGCCACCGACATTCGCCGCGTCATGGTCGGCATGCGCGGCTTCGTCATGGTCGAGCCGCGCGACGACGTGTTCCAGTTCGAGGTGCTGTTCCGCGTCTTCAACGTGGGCGCGGTGACCTGGGTGCCCGATGATCTGGTGATCGATCTGCCGCGCGGCTGGAAGGGGTTCAAGGCCCAAGAGTCGATGGGCGACACTCGCTTCGTCGCCGAGGGGGATCGCGGCGCGCGGCTGATGGGCACCTTCGGGCCAGGCCAGCACGACGTGGTGTTCCGCTTCCAGGTTCCCAATCAGCACGACGAGACCGTCGAATTCGAGATGTCGCTTCCGCCGCACGTGGCCGAGGCGCAGGTGATGGCAGAAGCCGCCAAGGGCATGGGCGTCGAGGTCTCGGGCATGACCCCGGCGCAGCCCACGGTGCGCGAAGACGGGCGCCGGCTGCTGGTCACGGGGCGCCAGCTCAAGCCCGGTGAGCCCGAGATGAAAGAGCTCTCGATCCGCCTCACCGGCATCCCCACGCCCGGCCCGGCGCGCTGGTACGCGGCAGGGCTGGCCATCGCTCTCGGTGCCCTCGGCCTGTACATCGGCCTGGGCAGTGACAAAGGCCAAGGCAGCGCCGACGCGCTCTCCCCGGACGACGTCGCGCGCGCCAAGAAGCTCTTGCTCGACGAGCTGGTGGCGCTCGAGCAAGCCCGAGCCTCCGATCAGATCGGCCCCAAGACGTACGAGTCTGCCCATCGGACGCTGATCGATGCGCTGACGCGGCTCGAAGCCCGCCTGCCGGGTCACCCGGAGAAACCCCGCAAAAGGCGGGCGCCGGCAGCCTGATCAGCCCCTGGGTGCACCGGTCTCCACAGGGTGGGGAAAACCTCCGGAAAACCCTGCGGAAGAGTTCCGGGCGAGCCTGGGGCATCTGCCACCCACCGTGATCTCTCCACACCGTCCTACATCCCCCTGCATCCATGGCTCCCCAGGGGGCACATGGTCTTTGCCAAACGATTCAAACTACTTGCTGCGTTCTCCCCAGTCTCCACAGGGCCTACCAAGGCTACTTCTCAAATCTATTTCTTTAAGAGAGAGAGAAGAGGGAGCTTCGCGCAGCCCCACCCAGCCCTGTGGACAACCTGGGCAGAGAAAACCCTCGAATTCCGCGCGGTCCCGCCTAGCGCCCTGCCACGGACGCAGCTAGGACGGCCCCACCATGCAGGTCGTGGTGAGCAAAAAGGATCTCCTGCGCGTCCTCGGGCGCTGCCAGGGCGTTGCGGACAAGAAGAGCACCATGCCGGTTCTCGGCAACGTGCTGCTCGAGGTGTCGGGCCCCGACCAGCTGCGGCTGGCCGCCACCGACCTGTACTTGGCCGTCAGCGGTACCATCAAAGCCCGCGTCGACAAGGGCGGCTCCATCGCCGTCGGCGCGCGTGATCTCTTCGAGCGCGTGAAGATGATGCCCGAGGGGCAGATCTCGATCGCCACCACCGAGGGTTCGGCAACCACCATCCGGTCGGTTGGCGCGGCGCGCCGCTACACCGTACACGGCATCCCGGGGGACGAATTCCCCGCGCTCCCGCAGCTCGACGAAGCCACGCCGATGCACTCGCTGGACGTGGAAGCGCTCTCGCAGCTGATCGCCGCCACGCAGTTCTCGGTTTCGACCGACGAGACTCGTCTGCATCTGAACAGCGCGCTGTTCGAGTGGGAGGGCGACCGGGTGCGCATGGTCTCGACCGACGGTCATCGCCTGAGCAAGATGGAAATCCAGGTTCCCGGCAAGCAGGCGTCAGCGTCGATGCTGATCCCGCTCAAGGGCGTGCTCGAGCTGAAGCGCCTCTGCGACGAAGCCAGGGCCGAGCTGGGCAAGGCAGAAGACGCCGCCGACGCCAGCACCATCAAGCTCGGTCAGAGCGGTCCGAATGCCTTCTTCCAGCTGGCGGGCTTCCGCTTCAGCGTGAAGCTGGTCGACGCGCAGTTTCCCCCGTACTCGCAGGTCATTCCCGACTCCACCGAGAAGGCCGTGCGGGTGCCGCGCCTGCCGTTCATGGACTCGCTCAAGGCCGTGCACCTCGCCGCCAGCGATCGCACCGGTGGCGTCAAGCTCACGCTCGACGCCGGCAAGGTCCGACTCGAGAGCGAGAGCCCCGAGAGCGGCGAGGGCTTCGACGAGATCCCGATCGACTACGACGGCGGGCCGATGACCATCGGCTTCAACGCGCGCTACTTCCTGGACGTGCTCGGCGCCGTCAGCGACGACGAAGTGATCCTCGGCATCAGCGGCGAGCTCGATCCGGCGGTGGTCAAGCCCGCCAGCGAGAGCACCAAGGCGAACTACCTCGCCGTGATCATGCCGATGAGAATCTGACTCTCGGCCCGCACCAGTGACCGCCGAGCTCGTCTTCGAGCGGATCGCGATTCGCGCGTTCCGCAACATCACGGCGGCCGAGCTCGATCCTGCGCCGCGCCTCAACGTGGTGTCGGGTGACAACGGGCACGGCAAGACCAGCCTGCTCGAGGCGCTCTACGTGCTCTGCACCAGCAAGAGCTTTCGCGCCGACAAGAACGCCGAGGTGATCCAGACCGGCGCCGAAGCCGCCCAGATCGGCGCCCGCGTGGCCGAGGGCGGCCTCTGCCGCGAGCAACGCGCGGTGCTTCGGCCGAAGGCCCGCACCTTCTCCGCCGACGGCAAGCGCGTGGCCAAGCTCTCGGCGTGGGCGGTGAAGACGCCGGTGGTGGTGTTTCACCCCGGCGACCTGGCCCTGGCCAGCGGCCCTGCCCAGGGGCGGCGCACCCTGCTCGACCGCGTGGCGCTGTTCCTCGAGCCGGTCAGCGCCGACCACCGCCTGCGCTACCAGACGGCGCTGCGCGAGCGCCAGCGCGCCCTCGACGAGCGGGGGCCGCGCGCCCCCGAGCTGGACGCCTACGAGACGCTCTTGGCCGAGCACGGCGCGGCGCTCTGCCGAACCCGCGAACGCACCGCCGCCCGGATCGCCGAGGCCCTCGGACCCAGCTTCGAGCGGATGGCCGCGCCCGGGCTTCGCCTCGACGTTCGCTTGCACAGCGCTGGCAGCCCCGACCCCGAGCTGTTCCGTCGCGCGCTCGCCGAGGCGCGCCCGGTGGACGTCCGGCGCGGCAGCGCCAGCTTTGGCCCACAGCGCGACGATCTCGAGCTCTGGGTCGACGGTCGTTCGGCGCGCCGGCACGCCTCGCAGGGGCAGCAGCGCGTGCTCTCGCTGGCACTGAAGGTGGCCGAGCTCGACTGCGTCCGGCAGGCGCGCGGGGCGCACCCCATCCTGCTTCTGGACGACGTATCGAGCGAGCTGGATGCCGAGCGCTTCGAGGCGGTGTTCCGGCTGTTGCGCGAGGTTCCGAGCCAGGTTTTCGTGACCACGCCGCGGCCCGAGCTGTTCGTGATGCCCGAGGTCGCGCCGACCGATCGCGCCGATTTCGCGGTGTGCGCCGGGGCCGTCCGCCGGGCGCGCTGAAAGGCCGAAATCCAGCGGAATTTCCCGGGCGTTCGCCTTGCCGCCCAGCGTCACAAACGGTATACGAAAGCCAGGTCATTTTGGCGTCCGCCGATCTCACTCCCAGCCCGGCGATCGCGAGCTCTTCGCGGCCGCTCTGCTAGCCGAAATCGGCAGCCACACCCTCGCGCCTCTCGCGCTTCGTGTGGCCTGCGTCGAAACCCGAAACGAGGATCTCTGCTTGACCACCGAGTCTCCGCAAAACCCACCCGAAACGCCGCCGCCGTCTCCGTCGCAGGCGCCGCCGCCCGGTGACTACGAAGCGGGCAACATCACGGTGCTCGAAGGGCTCGAGGCCGTCCGCAAGCGCCCCGGCATGTACATCGGGGACGTCCACGACGGCTCTGCGCTCCACCATCTGGTCTGGGAGGTGATCGACAACTCGGTCGACGAGCACCTGGCGGGGCAGTGCACCCGCATCAAGATCGGCGTCCACTTCGACGGCTCGGTCACGGTGGAAGACGACGGTCGCGGCATTCCGGTGGACATGCACGAGCGCGGCGTCAGCGCGGCCGAGGTCGTGATGACCGTGCTGCACGCAGGCGGCAAGTTCGATCACGCGAGCTACAAGGTCAGCGCCGGCCTGCACGGCGTGGGCGTCAGCGCCGTCAACGCCGTGTGCGAGAAGCTGCGGCTCGAGATCCGGCGCCAGGGCGGGCTCTACTTTCAGGAATACCGCCGCGGCGTGCCCCAGGGCGCCATCGAGCGCATCGGCGAGACGGACGGCCACGGCACGAAGGTCACCTTCAAGCCGGATCACGAGATCTTCACCAGCACCGAGTACAACTACGACATCCTGGCCAATCGCCTGCGTGAGCTGGCCTTCTTGAACTCGGG
>Ga0138256_10002860_pt1 | contig 18416 bp, 15 predicted proteins | sample KNB2016incub_MG_FD_105486 | JGI IMG/M metagenome (GOLD analysis project Ga0138256, IMG submission 105486) | Active sludge microbial communities from wastewater in Klosterneuburg, Austria - KNB2014incub_MG | ecosystem: Engineered > WWTP > Activated sludge > Unclassified | place: Austria... | reverse complement strand
AGAGGACCACGTTTCTGGTCACCAAGTCGACAGCCTGGAGGAAAGTATTTCAGCTTATTCAAGCAATCTGCTAAGCTCTGGCCACCAGGCCCAAAAGCATAGAAGTAGGTTGCGATTAGACCAGATAGCCTGAAAGAACGATCTACAGCCCAATTCCAGCAATCCGCCAAGCCCAGGCAACCTCAGGAGAGAAGGGCCAGGTATGAGTACGATGCCCTCAAAAAATCTCAAAACAAACCTCTATTCCACCCCTTTACCTACCAACTAATTTTTGTACATTTGCATCGATTTTTAAGAAAATGATTAAATCAAACAAAATTATCCTCCGTAAAAATCTGATATTCAGTTTATTGTTCTCTTTCATTGGGGGTTTTGTCTTTGGACAGGCTCATGAAGCGAGCAATGCTCCGGAGCAGCATGATGTAGAGCATCCTGCGGGAGAAGGCGAGGGCCATCATGAGTTTGATCCTGCTGCTACGGCCTTTCATCATATCTCTGATCAAAATATTTATAGTATAGGCCCTTTTAATATACCATTGCCTTGCTTTTTATACACCAAGGACAAGGGCTGGGATGTATTTTCTTCTTCGAGATTTGGTTTTGATGGTTTTGGACACGGTGACGGGCATAAAGCTTATAACCAGTTTGTCCTGCACGAAGGTCAGGTGATGCGGGTGCAGGATCCATCCTTTCCCAGCGGCGAAGTGGAATTGACGGGATTTACACATAAGGATGAGCTCAATGAAAAAGGTAAAAAAATAGATATATATTTTGCTAATCATCAGGGGCATGAATATAGATTGGACAAAAAAAGTACTGCCGATGGTGGTTTGTTTGGTGGGGGAGTGACTTCTTTTTACGACTTTTCTTTGGGCAAGAATGCCATTAGTATGCTATTGGTTTGTCTTTTGTTAGGATGGATGTTTATCCGTATTGCCAATGCATACAAAAACAATCCTGGCAGAGCACCAAAAGGTATTCAGAATTTTATCGAACCTGTGATCCTGTTTTTAAGAGACGAAGTAGCCAAGCCATTTATTGGTGCTAAATGGGAGAAGTTTTTCCCTTTCCTGCTGGCTCAGTTTTTCTTCATATTAGGCCTCAATCTTTTTGGACAAGTACCGTTCTTCGGAGGGTCTAACGTGACGGGTAATCTCAGTGTCACGATGGTCCTGGCATTGATCGCCTTCATTCTCACTACCATCAATGGCAACAAAAACTATTGGCAGCATATCCTTTGGATGCCTGGGGTGCCAGCTTGGGTCAAAACCATTCTGACACCTGTGGAGATCCTGGGTATTTTCATCAAGCCATTGACTCTGATGCTCCGACTCTTTGCCAATATCACTGCTGGTCATATGACTTTGGTAGTATTCGTAAGTCTAATCTTTATTTTCGGCAAGTCCGGCCAAAACGTAGGCGGATCCTTAGGTGCCTCGATAGGCTCCGGATTATTGTCCGTATTTATGATGGCGATAGAACTCCTGGTGGCCTTCATCCAGGCTTATGTATTCACGCTGTTGACTGCCTCTTATTTAGGAGCAGCTACTGAGGAACATCATCATGCAGAGGAGAAACATTAATCGTATACAATGCAAACATTATTCATACATATAAATTTTATTAAATTATGACAGGTTCAATTGCCGCTATTGGGATGGGTTTAGCCGTGATCGGCGCCGGCATCGGCGTAGGTACTATCGGTGGTAAAGCTATGGATGCTATCGCTCGTCAGCCGGAAGCTGTGGGTGATATCAGAGCAAATATGATCTTGACTGCTGCTCTTGTAGAGGGTGCTGCTTTGATCGCATTATTGTTGTCTTATCTTTCAGCCTAATCCATTTTTTCAGAAAAGCTACTACCTGGTATCTACGATTGGTTTTTACCAGGTAGCTTTTAAAAATTTTAATCCTTAATAACAATCTCATGATATATCTGGCAGATTTCAGTCCCATCAAACCTGAGTTTGGTTTGTTTTTCTGGACTGTTTTATTCTTCGTATTGTTTTGGTTGTTGATCGGTAAGTATGCATTCAAACCCATTACGGAATCACTCAAGCAAAGGGAAAATGATATCCAGGATGCGATCGACTCAGCCAAAAAAGCCCGCGAAGAAGTGAACAATATGAAAGCGGAGAATGACCGTATTCTCGCCGAAGCTCGAGAAGACCGCGCTAAAATCTTATCGGAAGCCAAAGACACCAAAAACAGCATCATCAACGAAGCCAAAGAGAAAGCCAAAGAAGAAGCTTCCAAAGTGATCAACAGTGCGATGGCGGATATCGAGAATCAGAAAAAACTCGCCATGGTAGAAGTAAAAGATCAGGTAAGCAAACTTGCTCTGGAAATTGCAGAGAAAATCATTCGCAAAGAATTACAAAGTAACCCGGAACAGCAAGCATTCTCCAAGAAAATGGTAGATGAACTAAATCTCAACTAATGTCACTCACCAGGATAGCATCCCGATACGCCAAATCTCTCATTGATTTTGCCCAGGCTCAAGGCAAACTGGACAGGATATATGAGGATATCCTCAATCTTAAAGTTGCTGCTGACATCAGGGAGTTCAATTTATTGTGCAAAAGCCCGATCATAACTTCAGGTAAAAAGTCGGAAGTGTATCGGGCGTTGTTCGAGAAAATTTTTGACCCCATCACTTTTGGGTTTTTTAATATCCTGGTAAGGAAAGGACGAGAAGAATATATGCCAGAGATCGCCCACGAATTTTTAAAACAATACGACGCCATCAATAAAAAAACTAAGGTGGTATTGACTACTGCTGAGGGTATCGATCCTGAATTGGTCGAGACCATCAAAGCCAAACTGACCCAGGCTGTTTCTACCCGGGACAATATCGAGCTGGAGACCAAAGTCAACCCCAAGCTGATAGGTGGATTTATGATCGAATACGATGATAATCTTTATGACGCCAGCATAGCACATCAATTACACAATATGAAGAAAGCTTTGGCTGGTGCAGAAATCACCTCTGAAAGTTCCTCCTCTGACAATCCGAAAAAAAATTAACTAATCTAATATCATAATATAGTAGCTATGGTAAATATTAAGCCCGATGAAATATCAGCGATTCTGACACAACAATTGTCTGGTCAAAAAACGCAAGCTGAATTGGAACAGATTGGAACTGTCCTGCAGGTTGGTGACGGTATCGCCAGGGTATATGGACTCTCCATGGTAGAAGCCGGAGAGTTGGTAGAATTTGAAAACGGCGTGCAAGCGGTCGTACTCAATCTCGAAGAAGATAATGTCGGGGTCGTATTGATGGGCCCCTGGGATGGTATCCATGAAGGTAGTGTCGTAAGAAGGACAGGAAAGATCGCTTCTATCAATGTAGGTGAAGGATTTCTCGGTCGGGTTGTAGATGCTCTGGGCAATCCTATAGATGGCAAAGGTCAGATAGCCGGCGCTACTTATTCTATGCCCCTCGAACGGATCGCTCCTGGTGTAATCTATCGTCAGCCTGTCAACGAACCATTGCAGACAGGGATCAAAGCGATCGACAGTATGATCCCTATAGGCCGTGGTCAAAGAGAGTTGATCATCGGTGACCGACAAACAGGCAAGACAGCCATCGCTATAGACACGATCATCAATCAAAAAGAATTTTACGAAAGGGGAGAACCCGTATACTGTATCTATGTGGCTTCAGGCCAAAAATCTTCTACGGTAGCCAATGTGGCCAAAACCCTGGAAGAATACGGAGCTATGCCATACACCGTGATTGTGGCCGCTTCTGCCGCAGATCCGGCCCCTATGCAGTTTTTTGCTCCATTTGCCGGCTGTGCAATAGGGGAATTTTTTAGAGATACCGGCCGACCAGCATTGATCATTTACGATGACTTGTCTAAGCAAGCAGTAGCTTACAGGGAGGTATCCCTCCTGCTCCGTAGACCTCCCGGGCGTGAAGCATATCCTGGTGATGTATTTTATCTGCATAGCCGATTGCTGGAGCGAGCTGCCAAAATCAATAGCAATGATGATATAGCTCAAAATATGAACGACCTGCCTGAATCATTGGTCAAAGCAGGTATGGTCAAAGGTGGGGGCTCACTGACTGCTCTACCTATCATCGAGACTCAGGCAGGAGATGTATCCGCCTATATCCCAACTAACGTGATCTCTATCACCGATGGACAGATCTTCCTGGAGTCCAGTTTGTTCAATGCAGGTGTGCGACCGGCCATCAACGTAGGTATCTCGGTATCCCGCGTGGGAGGAAATGCCCAAATCAAGGCTATGAAAAAAGTGGCAGGTACACTCAAATTGGACCAGGCTCAATTTCGTGCGCTGGAAGCCTTTTCAAAATTTGGTTCCGACCTGGATGCAACTACTCAAGCTTCACTGGAGAAAGGCAAGCGTAATGTGGAGATTTTAAAGCAGCCTCAATATTCTCCGGTTTCGGTAGAAAAGCAAGTAGCGATGATCTACTTATGTACCAACAATCTACTAGCCGCTGTGCCATTAGATAAAGTGGGTGAATTTGAAGATATGTATCTGACCAACCTGGAAAAAAGATATCCGGAGACCCTGGCCGAATTAAAAAAAGGCCAATTGACTGCAGATGGTGAAAGCAAGCTCAAAAGCCTGTCTGCAGAGCTCTCAGGAATGTACCGCAAAAAATAATCTCCAATGGCTGCCAATTTAAAAGAAGTTCGGGAACGGATCAAATCAGTGATCAACACTCAGCAGATCACCAAAGCCATGAAGATGGTCTCCGCTGCCAAGTTGCGCAAAGCGCAGCAAGCCATCGTGCAGATGCGTCCGTACAATACTAAGCTCAATGATATGCTCGGTCATGTAATCACCAGCCTGGGTGGAGATGCCGAGATTAAATTGGCTAAAAAAAGAGAAGTCAAAAATGCTTTATTGATCGTGGTGACCTCCAGCAGAGGATTGTGCGGAGCATTTAATACCAATATCATAAAAAGTGCAACTGCAGCCATCGCCAGTCAATATGCAGAACAGCGCAAGTCTGGTCATCTCACCATGCTCTGTATAGGCAAAAAAGGATTGGATTATTTCAGCAAACATTATGCTGACTGTACGATCATCAGAGACCATGTCACTATGATCGAGTCTATTCAGTCAGATACTATCAATAAATTAGTTGATTCGCTGATCGCATCTTTTAATGAAGGTAAGTACGACAGTATACAGGTCGCTTATGGCAAATTTAAAAATGCTGCGACCCAGTTTCCAACCCTCGAACATTACCTACCGGTACCTAAAATTATTCTTCCAGATAAAGCCGGTAAGCTAAAAGCGGACTACATTTATGAACCAAATACTCAAACGGTATTGGAATCAATGATCCCGTCGCTGCTTAAAATCCAGATGAAGCGATATATTTTTGATACTTCCGCTTCTGAGCATGGTGCCCGAATGACTTCCATGGACAAAGCGACAGAAAATGCTGAGGATCTTTTGAAAGACTTACGAATTCATTATAACAAGGCCCGTCAGGCTACTATAACCAATGAATTGATGGAGATCGTAGCGGGTGCTGCTGCCTTGAATGGTTAATTTTCTTCAAGCAAGGATATTCTTTATCTAATATTCTTTGAGTTGCCGGTGGTTTATTACTAGGTAGCCCTTGCATACTGTCAAATAAATATTTTTGGATCTGAGGCCTGCCTTAATTCCCACATTGTGGGACTCAAATGCTTTTTCATCTCTGCACCAGAGCTGGGGTACATCTCATTCTTGAAGAAAATTAAGGGCTTGCCTTAGGAGTTTGATACCAGGGATCATGCACAGGATATAAATTAATACTCATACTATGATATTTATCTGTTTTAATCTAACTATTTTAGTGGAATATTAAATTCGATAACATAGTAGTATATGAATGTAAAATCTTTGTTTCTCCTGGTATTGATATGTTCTGCCTTAAATCTATTTGCTCAGCAAATCAGCAAAGAGGAATTGATTTTTCTCACACCGCAATGGAAAGGCGAACGTTTTTCCGATGGTAGACCTAAAGCCCCGGATGCTTTAATCCAACGATTAAAATCGGTGACCCTGGAAGAAGCATGGGCAGTACTCCGCAACGAAAACTTCAAACATCAGTACGATGACGGATGGCAGGTGATCAACCCGGACAGTGTCCTCGTAGGCAGAGCAGTTACCGCCACCTTCATGCCCGGCAGACCAGACATACACCGGGTCATAGATGACAAAGGTCATACCAGGGATGGTAGAGTCAAGTCTCAAAACTCCTGGCCGATCGATCTATTGGTAAATGGCGATGTCTACGTAGTAGATCAGTTTGGTGCTCATGAGGACGGGCCTACTATTGGCGACAACCTTGGTAATTCTATTTTTGCAAAGACTGGCCGGGGTATCGTCTATAATGGCGCCGTGCGGGATATAAATGGCCTTAAAGAATTGGGAGGGTTTACTTCCTTTTTCAGAAGTTATCATCCTTCTCATCATCTCAATAATCCGGATGGTCAACTCAATACCACCCTGGTTGGTATCAATACTCCTACGCGTATAGGCTTGGCGACGGTCATGCCGGGAGACATTGTCTTAGGCAGAGATGGTGGTGTTTTATTTATTCCTCCACATCTTTTAGAGAAAGTAGTCAAGACATCAGAGATAGTTAGATTGAGAGATATGTTTGGCCATGAACGACTGCGAGAACAAAAATATACTCCGGGCCAGATTGACAACCGATGGTCAGATGAAATAGAAAAAGATTTTTCACAATGGTTAAATGCCCATATAGACAAACTCCCGGTACCTAAAGAACAGATCCAGGAATATCTGAAGACAAGAACGTGGTGATTTGGAGGCATTTAGGCATCCCGAGACTTCGGAAGACAATAGGCAATGGGTAATAAGCAACAGCAAAAAAATAGAAAGAACCTGCGAAGTTTGATCGATAGCCGGTGCGAAAAACAACCTTGCAGGTTTATGCAAAACTGTAAATATTGAGTAAATAAAAACTTAGATTGTAATGAAAAATAAAAGACGGGAGTTTTTAGCAAAAAGCATCGCGGCTGCTGGTCTCACAGCAAGTCCCTTGCTCAGCTTTGGCAATAAATTTACCGAAGCCATACGACGCAACGAACAATATTCTTTGCCGAGTGAGATCAAAATCACCGATATTAAATGTGGATACATCCGCAATGGTCATAGTTTATTCGTCAAGATATACACAGACCAGGGTGTCTGGGGTTGCGGTGAAGGTGTAGACGCTACTCCGGGCACCTATCACCTGGTGAAAATGATGGGGCAAAGGCTCAAAGGAAAGAGCCCCCTTAATGTAAATAGACTTTTTGAGGATATTAGAAAGTCCGGATTTTTTGAAGGAGCGCAATCAGGCATGTTTGTAGCGGTATTGACAGCAGTAGAGACGGCACTTTGGGATCTGGCAGGAAAGATCCTGGGTCTGCCCGTCTATCAATTGCTGGGAGGAAAATTTCGGGATAAAATAAGGGTCTATCTTGATACTGCTTTGTATCAAAGCCAAAACCCAAAACCGGAAGAGTTTGCTGAGGCAGCTAAAAACGCGGTCAATATGGGTTTTAATGCCATCAAATTTGATGTAGACCAGGCCAATGATCCTAATAAATATGATCGATACAATTGGACAGCCAGTCCCGCCGAACTCAGGCGAATGGTCGACCAAATCTCTGCAGCCAGACAAGCTGTAGGGCCTGATATAGACATCTGCGTAGATATGCATGGCAAGTATGATGCGATCACCGGAGAGCGGGTCGCCAAGTTATTTGAACCATTGAATCTAATGTGGCTGGAAGAACCGGTGCCGGCAGAAAATCAAGAAGCCTATAAAAAAATAACTGATTCTACAAGTACTCCTATCTGCGCCGGAGAAAATCATTACCTGGCCCATGGATTTAGAAGATTATTGGAGATCGGAGCGGTCGATATCATTATGCCGGATCTGCAAAAATGTGGTGGCCTGGGAGAAGCTCAGCGTATCGCCAACCTGGCCAATCTATATTATGTGCCCTTTGCACCACATATGGTAGCTTCCTACCTCGGTGCTATGTCTTCTGCCCATGTGTCAGCCTCAGTACCTAATTTTTTGATTATGGAGTGGCAGGTTTATTTTCACACGGATCCTATGTTTAAAGATCTAGTCACCTATGATGGGGCCTGGGTAGATAAGAGTTTTATCACAGTTTCAGACAAACCAGGTATTGGCGTGGAGATCAATGAGGAAGGGATGAAAAAATATGCTACACGCGGTGTACCATTCTTTGAATAATGATGTTCCACTTTATTAATTAAGGCTTAGTTTAAAAGTGCATTGATTTTAGGCAATGAATAATTTATTGCAGTTAATTTTGTTGGTAAAAAATGGACCTTTTTCAATTAGAAGCCATTTCAATAACTCATGGATATTTTAGATGATTACTGTTCACATAACTGATAGAGAAGGAAAAGTACATGATATAGAGGCACCGACAGACCTCAATCTTAATATGATGGAGCTCGCTAAAGCCAATGAACTCCCTGTGGCAGGTACCTGTGGGGGTATGGCATTATGTGCGAGTTGTCATATGTATGTCACCAGTGATCATGATCTTCATGAGCCAAGCTATGACGAGATCCTGATGTTGGATCAGGCATTTTTCGTGGAGCAAAATAGTCGCCTAGGATGTCAAATCAAATTATCCGATGATTTGGATGGATTGGCGGTGACTTTGGCACCGGTAGGGGAGTGATTTCAAAGGATTTAGTCAACCAGGCAGCCCGTTGCTTTCCAATATAAACTGCCAATCGAGTTCGTTTCTTACCAATGCATCTATGGTGGCTGGAGGAATGTAATTTTTCCCCACTTACATTGAATGAATAAAAAAGGCGGCCATATGCCGCCTTCCAGATCTTAAGTGACTCCGCTGGGACTCGAACCCAGGGCCCATACATTAAAAGTGTATTGCTCTACCAACTGAGCTACGGAGTCTACTTTTCGTTTAAAGAGCTGCAAATATATAGCTTTTTGTCAATTCTACAATGCTATGATTGACTTAAACCCAAAAAACGAAAAAGCGTGATTTGAGATCCGATAGGATAAAACCATTGAAATAATATTCAATGTACTATCAGCGTATAATTATACCTGTTCTAAAAGGGCAGGTCTTCGTCGAAAGAATTCATACTGGCTGGAGGTGCATCAGGGAAATTGTTGTTGCGATAAGCGGCCGGTGCTGAATTAGATCCTGATCCGGATCCAGCTCCTCCTGCTTCTCCTGAGGCTACTCTCCAGGCTTTGACATCGGTATACCATTTGCCGTTGTATTCACGACTTTCTACATCAAAGTCAATGGTGAGCACCTCGCCAGGTTCCAATTTCAGGTGATTAAGCTTGTCACCCCAGACGGATACACATACCTTTTTGGGATATTGGCCATCAGTCTCAACGACGATATCTTGTTTTTTCCATTCTCCATTTTTTCCCTGTCCGGTTTGAGCCGGGAGTACCTGGACTAATTTGGCAGTTAATTGCATTTATTAAGATTAATTAGATGTATAAATTGATTAGTTGTTCGAATAATTCTTGTTTGCCACTTTTAATAGCAGGCTCACCTAAGTCGATGGCCAGGGTTCGGAGTTGCTCGAGACCCAGTTTTCCGGATTCAAAGTCTTTGCCATGTCCTGCATCATAGGACTCATACCTTATCTTGCGCAAAGTCTCCATCGGGGAATCGGTCAATAATTGATCAGCGATGACCAGGGCCCTCGCAAAGATATCCATGCCATGGATGTGAGCTATGAATAAGTCTTCTAGATCTGTACTGTTGCGTCTGATCTTGGCATCAAAGTTAATACCGCCACCTTGTAAACCGCCTGCTCGAAGGATGACCAGCATAGCCTCCACAGTCTCATAAAGATTTATGGTAAACTGATCGGTATCCCAGCCGTTTTGATTGTCACCTCGGTTAGCATCAATGCTGCCCAACATGCCGGCATCAGCCGCCGCTTGAAGTTCGTGTTCAAAAGTATGTCCTGCGAGAGTCGCATGATTGACTTCTACATTGAGTTTAAAATCCTTGTCTAGATCATGGGCCCTAAGAAAACCGATCACTGTCTCCGCATCATAGTCATACTGATGTTTGGTGGGCTCCATAGGTTTGGGCTCAATAAAGAAATTACCTTTAAATCCTTTTGCGCGCGCATAGTCCCTGCTGATCTGTAAAAACCTGGCCAGGTGCTCCTTCTCGCGATGCATGTCGGTGTTGATGAGGGACATATATCCTTCACGCCCACCCCAAAACACATAGTTTTCTCCTTCCAGGGCAATAGTAGCATCCAAAGCATTTTTTACCTGAGTGGCGGCATAAGTCAAGACCTGAAAATCAGGATTGGTCGACGCTCCATTCATGTACCTGGGATGAGAAAAAAGATTGGCTGTCCCCCATAGTAATTTCACTCCAGATTCTTTTTGTTTCGATTTGGCATAATCAACGATGGCCTGTAGCCTGCGTTCGGATTCTGCGATGGAATCACCTTCTTCGATCAGATCAAAATCATGAAAACAATAATAAGGGGCACCAAGCTTGGTGATGAATTCAAAAGCTGCGTCCATCTTATGTTGCGCACAGTTGATGGCATCCGTACCATGAATCCAGGGCATTGGCCTGGTCACCGAGCCGAATGGATCTGCATTGCCATTGCAGAAGCTGTGCCAATAGGCCACCGCAAACTTGAGGTGATCTTCCATGCGTTTGCCTCTGACTACCCGGTTGGGTTCATACCATTTGAATGCGAGCGGATTTTTGGAGGAGGCCCCTTCAAATCCTATCTTTGGAATACCTTTAAAGTACTCCTGATTTCCTAAAGTTATTTTTGTCATCGTACATTATTTGTTTTTTCTTTCAGAGATTATAATTTTAATGTTTGGCGTACCCATATTTTCGTGCGGATTGGAGGGATTGGCCAGGGTGAGTTCTATATGATTTAGTTTTTTTGGCATGAGCGTGGTGTACTCAGCAGGTTTTTCAAAATGAATCTGATCTATTTTTTGGCTAAAAAAAGTTTTGAAATCACCTTTTACATTAAGATGTTTTATAATCAAGGTATTGGATTCACCTTCGAGAGGCAGGTCGAGAAAAACTACATTATTCGGCACCGGGTAGCCTGTCGAGTAAAGGAGTCTGCCATTGAGCCATGCCATAAAGGCGTCATCAGAGCCAAAGGCAAAAATGTAACTCGTGGGTGTGGAAGCCAATATATTCATCAGATAATAATAAGTCTGCATAGGCTCCAGTTTGCGATTGATATACTGGCCTTGCTCCAGGTTATACACTTCGTCCCACAGTTTTCCTTCAGGGCCCCAGGGAGCGCCAGGCACAGCCCAGCTCAATGCACCAATTTGCGAAGCCATATTAAGACCTGTGTAAGGGCCTTGTGTGAAAATATTGCTCGGTATGGCTGCAAATGACTGATCTGCATGTCTAAAGGTCTTGTATTTGCTGAGATCTATCTGTTCGATATGCTCATTGATTTTCAGGTTGAGCACTTTGTCCTTTTCCTGTTGGGTATAGAATAAGGTGATATCATAAGGGATCTCTTTTGGGGCAGAGATATCCCAACTCATGGACACCAGGGAGGGAGCAGTCGCGTAATAATTGGAACCATCTGTACTCCAGCCAAGATTGGCATGAGTATAATTGAGCTCGTATACGTTTTGGGTATTGGTGCTGGTCACCCGGGCTGGTACCATATCAAGATCACCTTCATATTGAATTTTAAAGGAAGTAGATGGATCAAACTGTAAGGGAGCCAGACCTAAGTCAAATGTGTAGGTGGCACCTGATTTTGATATACCCAGCTCTGTGAAGGGTGTCACCATGCCAACGGCTCCTGTCACGATATTATTTAGTCCGTACAGTAATATTTTCCCTTCGTCAGGAGTAGACATTACATGAGCATAGATATTGCCATGGTTATAGGTAAGTCCTCCCCAGGATTTGTCGCCACCCGGCAATGGTCTGGTATCATATATTGCTTCTGCATTGCCAGCATCAATCCAACTGCCAATATATTCAATCACTTGTTTTTCAAAATCTTGGATGGATCCATCTCCTTTAGGTCCAATATTGAGCATATAATTTCCTCCCAGATATACCGTCTTGATCATTTTACCCAAGTGTTCGACTGCTTTAGCTTTGGCATTGCCTATTGGCTGCCATGATCGGTATCCCCAGGTATTGTCATAAATAGAATTGACGGACTGCCATGGGGTCTCATACTTCATATCCCCGTTGACATTGTCGGGTGATACTATAAAATCACCTTGCCCGTTGCCTATCCTTCCTCCGATCATACAATCTGGTTGTAAGCTTTTTACGAGGTCGCGGATTTCTTTACTTTGTTGTAGGGTCAAACTACCCATATCAAACCAAATTTCACTGAGATCGCCATAATTACTACAGAGTTCTCTTACCTGGAGGAGATTGGCTGCATGCAAGGCCGGGGCAATTGTATCTGCATTATGACTCGAGATGGTAGTAGCTCCTTCCTTGGCATTCCAATCTATCAATGAAAAATAAACCCCAAATCCCAATCCCGCTGCATGACAAGCATCTGACATCTCTTTCAGTATATCTCTTTTAAAAGGCGTGCTGGCTATGGAAAAGTCTGATTGCTTAGTATCAAACATATTGAATCCATCATGATGCTTGGCCGTGAAAATCACACTTCTAAATCCGCCCCGCCTGGCCAATTGAGCGATCGAGTCTGCGCTGAACTGCACAGGGTTAAAGTTTAATGCCATTGCCTGGTATTCCGCAGGAGGGATAGCGGCATGAGCCATGATCTGCTCACTATAACCTTTAGTCACCGGCTGTCCCTGGTACATACCTCCAAGCATAGCATATGGACCAAGATGGACCATCATACTGAGTTTTTGATCTTTCCAGTGGCTAGTGGTAGCAGATTCGAAAGTGCTACTAGTACTTTTAATGGATAAGGGATCTTTTTTACAAGATATGCATGCCAGGATAACAGTCAATAATATGGCAAGATTAAGTTTATTCATAATGCTTCGAGAGTATTCAATTTTTGTTTCCATGGTTCATACAATTCTTTTAATTGGATATGATTGATAGGGTCGGGTAATATTTCTTCAATTTTCTGCAGGGATGAAAACGCATTGTCTACAGTATAATACCCACTCCCTATGCCCGCACCGCGAGCTGCTCCGGTGGCCCCATCCGTGTCATAAAACTCCAGGGGCACATTGATCAAGTCACTAAACATCTGCCTGAACACAGGACTCAAAAACATATTGGCTTTGCCGGCTTTGATGGTCTTGGGTTGAAGCCCATTTTCTTTGAGAATATCAGTGCCGTAATGTAAGGCAAAGACGATGCCTTCCTGAACTGCCCTGGATACATGACTTAAACTATGTCGGTTAAAATCAAGATTTAATAATTGGGCCCCAACCATTTTGTTTTTGAGCATCCGTTCTGCGCCATTACCAAAAGGAAACATCGTCAACCCTGCTGAACCCATAGGCGCCATACTGGCGAGGTCATTTAATTTTTCATAAGACATATCCCCGTTGTGGTTCAATAATTTTTTTATCCAGGAGTTGGCTATGCCGGTTCCATTGACACACAATAATACACCGATACTGGGCTGCTCACTGCTATGATTGACATGAGCAAATGCATTGACCCGCGACGCAGGGTCGGTACTTAGATGCTCTTGTATACCGTAGACCACCCCACTGGTGCCTGCGGTAGTCGCTATTTCACCAGGCTTCATTACATTTAGTGAAAAAGCATTGTTAGGTTGGTCACCTGCTCTATAAGTCACTGGTGTTCCTGGTTTCAGTCCCATCTCTTTGGCCACTTCTGTCATCACAGTACCTTGTACAGAAAAGGTAGGTCTGATAGTCGGAGTCCAAGACAACGGGATATGATATAAATCGAATAATTCTTTAGAGAGGGATTCGTTCTTAAAATCCCAAAACATCCCCTCACTCAGAGAAGAAATCGTAGTGTTGATTTCTCCGGTGAGTTTAAAATTGATAAAATCTCCGGGCAACATAAATGCATGAATCCGGGCTGCGATATCTGGCTCGTTCTCTATGACCCACCTCAATTTGGATGCAGTAAAATTGCCTGGAGAATTAAGTAAGTGACTTAGGCAAAAGGTGCTGCCGATGCTTTCAAATGCTTTATCCCCAATAGACACAGCTCTGCTGTCACACCAGATGATAGAAGGCCTGAGAGTCTGACCAGCTTTGTCTAGCAGCACCAATCCATGCATTTGATAGCTAATACCAATAGCTGCTATGGAACTGCCATCAATCCCGGTCTGGTGAATTAATTTTTTAATAAGAGTTTTGATCTCCAGCCACCATTGAGTTGGTTCCTGTTCAGCCCAGCCGGAATGCCTGGCTATCATTCCCATTTCCTGATCAGGTACGGAAGCAGACCCTACCCTTTTCTGAGTATCTGCCTCTATCAGTGAAGCCTTGATAAACGAGCTTCCTAAGTCAATTCCAAGAAAGTACATATTAAGTCCGCAAAAATACTATTATATAACCAACCCTGAGAGCATCGACCCTTCAAAATTGGGTTCAGAGATTCCAGAAAGCTGTCAGAAATCAGTGCAGGATGCATAGAGGTGCCAAAAGCCTTTGTATTTTGGGCCGTGCAATCTACCTCCGCCCCTCGTGATATCAAGATCATTTTTGCTTTCGCATCTATCTATATCATCTGGGGATCAACTTATCTGGGTATTTACTATGCGATCCAGTCGATACCTCCGTTGATGATGGCTGGTATACGATTTGTGGTCGTCGGGATCATATGGTATCTGATCACGAAGTTGTACTACAAAGAAAGTTTTAACTATCATCTTTGGAGGTTTGGAGCTATCTCCGGTTTTTTATTGTTTTTTATAGGAAATGGTGCTGTGGTATTGGCTGAGCGACACCTCCCTACTGGCCTGGTCTCCATACTTGCAGGTACAGTACCTTTTTGGCTCTTGATCATGGACGCCCGGTCTGGTATGAGTCGATTCAAAAATCCTCTGACCTGGCTGGGGCTCATCATTGGATTTGCAGGGGTATTCATATTGTTTAGTGACAAAATCAATTTCAATAATCATACCCCGGGGCTGACTTCGAGTTTAATAACCATGGTGATTGGGGCGATCTCATGGGCTTTGGGCACCCTGTATTCAAAATATAGTGAAGTAAGGGGTTCTACTTTGGCCAAGGTCTCTGTGCAGGCTTTAACCTCTGGTTTATTTTTATTGATAGGTGCAGCCTATACGGGTGAGTTTAGTGATTTTCACTTCAGCCAGGTTACAGCTGTGTCATGGGGCGCTTTGGCTTACCTGATTTTGTTTGGCTCAATGATGGGATATTTTTCTTATTTATGGTTATTGTCCAAAGTATCAGCGCATGCGGTGGGTACCTACGCTTTTGTCAATCCGATGGTGGCGGTGGCTCTAGGGACTCTGATCGCCGGCGAATTATTTGTGGTGAGAGAGTATATCGCTTTAATTGCTATTATCCTGGGGTTGGTGGCCCTGTATTTTAGTAAAAAGTATTAGACGCTTGATTCCATGGAATGCGGATTACTTTAATTAATTAAGGTTGCCTCTTCAAGATACTACTAATCAGATTAATTTAAGATTTCGATTTCGCTGACGAATAACCATGGAGCGGCAGCATTTTCTGGTTGAAAGCCTCCTTCATTTTCGATTAATATTTTTATGTACCTGGCTGATTTATTGATCTTAGGAATGGAAAGTGAAAGTAACTGTGAGTTTGTATTTTGAATAGATTCAGGAAAATATTGTTTGAATAATTTAAACGAGCCGTCTGGCTGATCTGAGCCGTAGATTAAAATTGATTTTGGTTGGTAGATCGAAGCAGATGCTTGGTGGATCGTATAGATATTGATGCTCCTGATCTCAAGATCTTTTCCCTGGTCGAAGATGACCTCCAGGTGCTGACCCTGATAGCCTAACCATTTGCCGGACTTCAGATTTTTATCTCCTTTGACGCCATCACAGAGTTGGATTCCACCTTCATTGAGAAACTCAGGACTGGGCGTGGTGAGGAGATCGACCTCATACTTTGCCTTAGAATAGAGCTCATCTTTGACGAATCCAACCCTGCCGTCCGGACTGATCGCTGCAGCTAATAAAGGTGACCCCGAAGTGAGCCGGAGAGGTGAAGTATACAGATTGGTAGATGCAGAGGGCAGCGTATAATTTTGTGAATAATGTATGGTCGCATCCGGATTGTTGGTGGAGAGGTAGATGGTCAGGCTGTCTACAAATGGTTTGCCTTCGGGACTGATAGTCACCTGCGGAATATCCTGGTAAAAACCAATCTCTGCTATGTTTGGGGTAAGTCTAAATTCCGAAAAAATCATCCGTACTTTATTAGTCATGATATAAGGAAAGCGGATCAATCGTTTGTAACCTATGGTAGTGCCTGATACTTTGGTCACCCAACTATCATTTTCATAGACCTCTAGTTGAAATCCGCTGACACGCTGACCAAATTCGATTTGTTCACTTAAGCTTAAGATATTGAACCAAATCGGTTTGGGCCATTCAAAATGTAGATATGGGGTATTATTGGATGCATCAGGAGCCCAATACGTATTCATTTTACCATCTAAGACTCTGGAAGGCGGATGATTAAAATTAAATTCATTGTCACTTACTTCTGCCTGTGAGCCCAGATTTTGAGAAAAAATCTGCTTAAGGCTATAATTAAATACTTTAAGAATAGTAGCATCTTTCTCGGGAATCAACCCATTTTTGTCAGGTGGAATATTGAGCAGCAAAGCACTGTTTTTTCCTATGGAGTTGAAATAGATATCCAATAATTTTTCGGGTGATTTGACTTGCCCATCCTCTGCAGCATGATAGAACCAACCTGGTCTGATGGATACATCGACTTCGGATGGGTACCATTTTAAGGCATATGCCTGGGCGAGTTGATTGATGCTGGCGATCTCTTCTGCAGTCTCTTTGATGGCAGGTTTGATGATATTGTCCTGCGCATCTGTGGGAGTAAGTTGGATGCTGTCTGCTATGGGTATCACGCTCCATTCTGTATCCCTGCCGTACCCGGTCTCCGTACCCACCCAACGAATGTCAGGACCCATCACTGCTATGACAGCTTGAGGTTGTAAGTCCCGTACTATGCTGTAAAAAGATCCCCAATCATAGATTTGCTTTTTACCGTTCGGCCCCTCACCCACAGCCCCATCAAACCAAACCTCCGATATAGGACCATAGTTGGTTAAGAGTTCACGCAACTGGCTTCTGAAATATTCATTGTAGGCATCGGATCCATATCGGGGTTCATGCCGATCCCACGGGGAGAGATAGACACCAAGGGGCATATTTTGTTTGACACAGGCATCGGCTAACTCTTTGATCACATCGCCGTGGCCGTTTTTCCATGGGCTGCTTTTGACACTATGACTGGTAAAAGCACTGGGCCAAAGACAGAATCCATCGTGGTGCTTGGCAGTAATGATCACCTGTCGGAACCCTGCTTCTTTGAGTACCGATACCCACTGTCCTGCATCGAGTTTGGTGGGATTAAAAAGAGCCGGGTCTTCAGTGCCATCGCCCCATTCCTTGTCAGTAAATGTATTGATGCCAAAATGCAAGAATGCCGTAAGCTCACGTTGCTGCCAGGACAGTTGTCGAGGAGTCGGCACCACATGGGCTGCTTTTAGGAGGATGGCTTCTTTGGTGTCTGTGGTGGAGATAGATACCAGGTTGGCAAAAGGACTTTGCTCAAAATAGATATTGCAAGAAGGTACCGTGATGAGTAAAATGAGAACGATCCAGGTTTGATATTTTGGCATGTTTGATGTCAAAAATAAGGAATCGTGGGGGAAGACGGGGCGGTATTAAAGTCTCGGCCTTATCCCCACACTTGTCCCAAATCCGGATTCAAGGTACATCCTGCCCGCAGAATTAACTCCAGAGGCCAGTGGAAAAGATCAAAACTGTACAAGCACCAGGGCAAAACCTTACCTGAACATTCTATAAAATATAAATACTTCTATAGCTATAACTAGCGTTTTGGCATTGATATAGCTGAAAAATTAGCAATAAATTAGCTGTAAGTCTTATTGGAGCTTAAGCCTTTTACCTCATCTCTGCATTGAAGGCCTCCAATACTCCTGAACCCGGGCAAAGATCAGCATAGACCATTTCGTTAAGCGGCTTCATCGAGGTATTCAAAATGTCATGCAAAGCATCCCGACCGGTTTCATAGTAAAGTAGACCGGTGACGATTTCATTGACAGCTCGGGAAGTATGGATTTTGGTCATGGCCGAAAGCCTATTGGTGGGATCCCAATCCAGATCCAGTTTGTTGATATTGAGATAAGTACCATCATGGAGCGTGATCCGTTCGGT
>Ga0138256_10002858_pt1 | contig 18421 bp, 16 predicted proteins | sample KNB2016incub_MG_FD_105486 | JGI IMG/M metagenome (GOLD analysis project Ga0138256, IMG submission 105486) | Active sludge microbial communities from wastewater in Klosterneuburg, Austria - KNB2014incub_MG | ecosystem: Engineered > WWTP > Activated sludge > Unclassified | place: Austria... | reverse complement strand
GATTGCCGATCCGGTGACGCCGGGGCCGCCTGCCGACGCGACCGCCACTGGAGCGAGCGAGCCGGGCAGCGAGTTGCTGCCGCCAATCGACGGCGAGGTCGCGGTGCCGGTCGAAGGGCAAGTCCCGCTGCCGACCGCCGCGGAATTCACCGTTCCGCCGCCGGAGCAGGTCATCGCCACCTTCCTCGATCTGGGCAAGGCGCTGTTGGGCATGCAGCGCTTGTTGCTGCCGCCCGAGGCCAACGCCACCTTGTTTTACGGGCGCGTGCTGGCACTGGATCCCAAGAACGAGCCGGCGCGTGCCGGCTTGTCGGCGGTGGTCGATGCGTACCTGGCGCTGGCTGACGTCGATCTCGACGCCGGCCGCGTCGCCGAGGGCAAGGAGCGCCTGGATCGCGCGCGCCAGGTTGCCGCGACACCGGGCCTGGACAAGGCCGCCTTGCTGACGCGCATCGACGCGCGCTGGAACCAGCGCGTCGCCGCGCTGCGCGAGAGCGCGCGCACGGCTCTGGCCAGCTGGCGCGGCAACGAGGCTGAAGCGATCGTTGTCAAGGCCTTGACCCTGGTCCCCGGCGACAAGGAACTGACCCAGTGGCTGGCGGAAGCCAAGGTCATTGGCAAGCCCGGCTATCGCTTCCGCGACAGCGCCGATTCCCCGGAACTGATGATCGTCGGCGGCGGCAGCGCGATGCTCGGCGGCAGCCGTCGCGGCGGCGATGTGCGCGTCGACCTCAAGCAGCCATTTGCGGTTGCCCGGCGCGAAACCAGCGTTGCCGACTTCCGGCGTTTCGTCGATGCGGCCAAACACGCGGTGACCCGCGAAAGCTGCCGCGACGGAGACGGCGGCTTCTTTTCTTCCGGATCGAAGAGCCGCACCTGGCGCGAGCCGGGGTTTACCCAGGGCGGCGACCATCCAGTGGTCTGCGTCGGCTTCGATGATGCCAGCGCTTATGCGCGCTGGCTGTCACAGACCACCGGAAAGAAATACCGTCTGCTGTCCGAAGCCGAGTGGCAGTTCCTGGCGGGCCAGGTCAAATCCAGACCCTGCGCCACGGGCAACCGCGCCGACCAGAGCTACAAGAAGGCAGAAGGTGGCAGTGGCGCACTCAACTGCGACGACGGCTTCGCCATGACCGCCCCGGCCGGGCGCTTTGAGGCGTCGCCGCCCGGAATCTATGATATTGAGGGCAATGTGCGCGAATGGGTCGCCGATTGCGCGAACGACAGCCATGTCGGGCGTCCGGCAGATCAGAGCGCGCGCAGCGGCGGGAACTGCAACGAGCGCATGATCATGGGGAGTGCCTGGCACAGCGACGATGATGAGCCGGCGGTGATCGTCAGGCGCGCCGAAGGGCGCAAATGGCTGAGCAACACGGTCGGATTCCGCGTGGCGCGCGACCTGGAACCGGTCGCCGCAGCGCAGCGTTGATCTGCTGCATGGGCACTTTTGGGTATTTCTTGGGGGACGAATGAAGCTACTTTTTCCGAATGGTGAGCACGCGCCGGTCGAACTCGACTCCGGGCGCGCCGTGCTGGGCAGCGCTGCCGATGCCGACATCGCGCTGATGGCGCCGGGGATTGCCCCGCGCCACGTCGAGATCGAGTTTACCGGCGCCACGGCCAGGCTCACCGTTTCGCACCCCGAGAATCTGGTGACGGTCAACGGCAAGGCGGTCACCACCAGCATCGAACTGAAGCCGGGCGATCTGGTGACCTTCGCCGCGATCCGTGCACGCGCGGTCGCGGTGGAAAAGGCCAGCCATGCGCCGCCACCGAAGCCGCGCGATATCGATGTCGACGACGACGGGCGCACCAAGGTGCGGGTGGCGCTGCCCAAGTTCGTCCTGCGCGGAGTCTCCGGCGTCACCTTCGGCAAGATCTACCCGGTGCAGTCGACGGTGGTCATCGGTCGTCAGAGCGAATGCGAGATTCCCATCCCCTCGGAAGAGGTCTCGCGTCGGCATGCCGAACTGCGGGTCACGCCCGATGGCGTCATGGTCGAGGACCTGGGTTCGTCGAATGGCACCTACGTCAATGACCGTCGCATCACGCGCCAGCTGATGAAGGCGGGCGACGAGCTGCGTCTGGACACCATTCGCTTTCTGTTGCTGGCACCCGGCCAGGAAATGGGCCAGGCTGCGGCGCGCAACGAGGCTCCCGCGCCTTCCCCGGCGGCCGCCAGACCGGTGGCGAAATCGAGTCGTACTGGTTTGATGTGGGCGATCGTCGCCGTGGCCATTCTGTCGTTGAGCGCCGTTGCGGCGCGCCTGATGGGCTTGTTCTAGGCGCAGTCGCAGCGGCCAGGATGCAAGGTCTGGCGCGGCCGGAGCGGCGCTGCAGAGCGCCGCGCGCCAACGCCGCGTTGCCCGCAGTTGCGGCAGGGGCGCGGCGGTCGCTGTCCTTGCGTCAGGCCTGCCAGCGCAACGACAGATCGATGGCACGCACATGCTTGGTCAGCGCGCCGATCGAGATGTAGTCGACGCCGAGCGCGCACAGCGCCTGCAGGCGCTCCTCGCCGACGCCACCGGAGACTTCCAGTTCGACGCCAGCCGGGCGCATCGCCACTGCGCTGCGCATGTCGTCCAGCGACAACTCGTCGAGCATGATGCGGTCCGGCGCGGCGGCCAGCGCCTCGCGGTATTCAGTCAGTGACTCGACTTCGATCTCGACCAGCAGGCCGGGCCACAGTGCCCGCGCCCGCGCAATGGCCGGTGCGATACCGCCAGCGGCAAGGATGTGGTTCTCCTTGATCAACACGGCGTCGTAGAGGCCCATCCGGTGGTTCTCGCCGCCACCGACCTTGACCGCGTATTTCTGTGCATAACGCAGTCCGGGCAGGGTCTTGCGCGTGTCCAGAAGACGCGTGCGGCTGCCGCTGGTGTGCGCCACATACGCGGCGGTGATGGTGGCGGTTCCCGACAGCGTCTGCAGGAAGTTGAGCGCGCTGCGCTCGGCGCTGAGCAGTGCGCGCGCCTGCGCGCGAATGCTGCAGAGCTGCGCGTTGGCCGCGATCCTGGCGCCATCGGCGTACTGCCAGTCGATCCTGCACGCCGGATCGAGGCTGGCAAAGCAGGCATCGAACCACGCCTGACCCGCCAGCACCATCGGCTCGCGTGCAATGACCGTCGCTAAGCCCTGGGTCGCAGCATCCACCAGGGCCGCGCTGGCATCGCCGCTGCCGATGTCTTCAGCCAGGGCACGGGCCACATCGGCGGCGACGATCGCCGCGCAGGGTGCACCGACCTTGATCGGCTCGCCGGGCGGCATCGGGTACGAAGCAGGCATGAGGGGAAGGCTCGTCGGCATCGGGGGAGTGCAAGCATAGACGCGCGGCCACGCAGCCGGGCACATCTGCAGTTCCCGACCACCCCTGGCGCTGCGCTTATTCGCGCATCGAACCGCGCGACGTAGGTCACGTTGCCCGCGTTGCGGGCTACCTGACAGGCACTTCGATGTCACGTAGGCCTGCGGCCAACGTGACCTACTTTCAATGGGTTACGTGATGTTCGGTGAGAGCAGGTTCAACCCGCCCCCTCGACCCCGGCGTCGCGGGCAGACCTTCCCTCAGCGTGCCTGCGTTTCGCCCTCGGCAGCGCCACCACCATAGTCTCCCGACTGACCGACCGAGCTCTTCAGTCGCTCGACAATGGCATCCAGCGCGCGATCGAACAGTGGTACGTCTTCCAGCAGCATCGCGCGTCCGTGACGTAGTTCTGCCGCCAGCGCCCAGATCGTCTTGTCGGCGACTTTCAGGCCTTTGCGGTTGACGAACAGGAACTTGCTGCTGATCGGACTTACCCAGGACAGCTTGGCGCGCTCGGCGCGCGTCTCGCTGTGACGGAACTCGACCCAGGTGCCAACCTTGATGCCTCGGGCCAGGTCGTAAAAACTGTCCTGGATCTCTGCTTCCGGATCGACTTCGGCCTCGCTGCTTTCCGGCCGTCGCGCCAGTTCGTCGACGAAATTCTCTTCGCCACCGGAGCCCTCGTCCGTGGGCTTGGCCATGCGCGTCGGGTCGCTGGTACCACCGCCGTCACCGTCGCCGGCGGTCGCCGTCTCGCTCGCGACCTTGGGCGCGGGATCGAGCTGCGATTCGTAGAAGGCGCTCAAGTCGGTCAACAACTGGCGCACATCGTTGTCGTGGTAGGCGACCATCGCCAGCCCCTGGCGCAGCACCTTTTCCATCTCCGGAATCAGCGCCCGCAGTCGCGCGCGCTCGGCATCCGAGTTCTTCGGCTGGGCCGCCCAGACCATCTCGTCGGCAACCCGCAACGAGGTCTTCCACGGATGCGAGCCTTCGCCCTGACGCAGAATGGTCAACACCAGCACATTGGCCCAGGGTCGCGTCAGGATATGACGGATGACCTCGGGGAGTTTCTTGCCTTCGATACGCGACAGAATCTCGCGCGCCGCGGTCTTGCGCGCGCCTTGCAGGCGTTCGCGACCGCGGGCGGCCTCGGCTGCGCGCAGCTCGGCGACTTCCGCGCGCTTGCGCGACGAGCCGACGAATTCGCGGAAATCCTTGAGTTGCCGCTCGAAGATCTGCACGTCGTCGCTGAAATCCTTCAACAGCGCCTCGACGACGCTCTTGACCTTTTCGTAGAAGCGACCGTCCTTGTCGCTCTCCTCGCTCCACGACAAGCCCGCCTGGGCGAGTTCGTCGAGCAACTGGCGCGCTGGATGCTCCTTCTGCGCGAACAGTTCCTTGTCGATGATGGCGCACTTGAGATAGGGAATCTGCAGGCGCGCCAGCAGTGCCTGCATCTCGGCGGGCAGGTTGCGATCCTGCAGGATGAACTCGAACAGCATGCCGACCAGGTCGATGGTGTCCTCGTCGACCGCGGCCATGCCGTGCTTCTCGTTGCCCGACCCGAGGCGATGCAACTGGCCGACCAGTTCTTCCTTGATCTGGACGGTGGGCACCATCTGCATCATCGGGCCCAGGTTGCCCTGCGGCGGCAAGGACACCGCCTGGCTCTGCAGGATGCTCAGCGCGTTGACCAGGTCATTGGTCGCAAATGCCTGACCGGGCACGCCGCTGAAGCCGCCCGGCGAGATACCGCGCCGCGACGACAGCAAGGAGCGCACCGTGTTGTACAACTCGATCTGCAACTCGGCTTCGGCAACGGCAGCTGCCGAATAGACATTGCCGCCCGCCTGACTGTCGTACTCGCGCACGGCCTGCACTTCGGCGCTGGCTTCAGGTCGGCCCGGCGTCGACTGCGCGCGCCGCGTGTTGGCAATCGGGTACTTCAGTTGCGGTAGGACGCCAGCCTGCACCAGATGATGATTGACCTCCTCGTAGAGCAGATCGAGGCCACCCATCACATGCTTGTCGAACAGCTTCAGGATCAGCAACTTGACGTTGAGGTCGATCTCCAGTTCGATCAGCGTCGACTGAAAGGACTGACACAGGGTGCGTGGCGCCAACGGATTGTTGTTCTCGTCGACCTTGTTACCCCCGGCCAACACCGACATGCGCTGTTCGATGGCGTAAAGATGCTGCGAAAGCCGGTTGGTGGCCTTGCCCACCATCGCCGATACCGCCAGCGACTCCTCGAGATCCTTGTCGTCGAACAGGGCCAATCCCGATGGGCCGGCAGGCGCTTCCTCGACGACGCGCGGCGCCGCCGGGCCAAACTGCGCAAATTCGCGCGTCATCTGCTCCTGGAACAGACGCTCCACCAACTGCCGCTTCTTGCGCACTTCGCGCATGCCATCGAAGTAGCGTGTCTGGATCGTGTTGTTCTCGGCTTTCTCGGCGAGATCGAACAGCGCGTCGTCGACGCTGTCGAACAACGCGCCGACCAACAATGCCAGTCGCTTCTGCGCGATCCCGCGGCATTGCTTGATCAGGTCGCCGACTCGGTCCATCGCGTGCGACTGTGCTGCCTGTCGCTGCTGCAGATCGACAACCTTGTTGCCCTCGTTGCCGTTGGTCACGAACATCCCCCTGGATGGGCTGAAGTCGCCACTTCAGCGCTAGGTACAGATGTGCAGCCTACCGCATACAGCTTGCGCACGTCCTGCGGAGCACAAAAAATCGGACGCCGGTCACACTTTCGCGCAGCAAGTGGGAGTCAATGGGCAAATTGTGCGGCCGCGACGGCGGCTGACCAAGGTCGCCAGCTCAGCCCGGAAAGCCCTGAAACTGGACCGTTCCGATGCCATCCTCGGGCAGCAGCACCGGGATGTCGTCCTCGATGCGGTAGATCACCTTGCCGTCATCGGAGATCAAGCCAGCCTGGAACGGTGCACTGACGGCACGTCCGTTCACGTCCTGAACGCTCCCGGCGCCGATCGCCGCGTTCAGCCATTGCTGCTGGTCCGCGCGCAGCAGTCGCAACGGGCGTCGCGACACCGGGCAGCAGAGTATTTCGAGCAAGCGCCTGTCGATGGCCATGGTCATGGTTGGTCGGTTTCGATTGGACAGCTAACATAGCGCGCTCCCCCAAGCATCTCCAGAAGCCAGCGTGGAAACGATCCTGCCTGTAGTAGGAGTGGTCATGGGCTCGCGATCGGACTGGGACACCATGTCCGCGGCGGTCGAACTGCTCGAAGAATTGCGCATCGGCCATGAGGTGCGGGTGGTCTCGGCACACCGAACGCCCGACTTGCTGTTCAGTTACGCCGAAGAGGCGGTCGAACGCGGCATCAAGGTGATCATCGCCGGCGCTGGCGGCGCCGCGCATCTGCCCGGCATGCTGGCGGCGAAGACCTGGCTGCCGGTCCTCGGCGTGCCGGTGCAGTCCAAGACACTGAATGGTGTCGATTCCTTGCTGTCGATCGTGCAGATGCCCGCTGGCGTGCCGGTCCTGACCCTGGCGATCGGCGTGGCCGGTGCCAAGAATGCCGCGCTGGCGGCGGCGGCGATCCTGTCCTTGAGCAACCCACTGCTGGCAGCGCGCTTGATCGAACTGCGTCAGGCGCAGACCGAGCGCGTGCTGGCCGAACCCGACCCGCGGCGACCGGCATGCGAATAGGCGTGATCGGTGGCGGTCAGCTGGCGCGGATGATGGCGCTGGCGGCATCGCCCTTGGGCATTCGCGTGCATGCGCTCGATCCGGCGGTCGATGCCTGTGCCGGCGAGGTGGCACCGCTGGAGGTGGCGGCCTTCGACGATCTGATCGCGCTGCATCGCTTTGCCGATCTGTGCAATGCGATCACCTTCGATTTCGAGAACGTGTCGGCGCCGGCACTGAATGAGCTCGCAGCGGTGCGGCCGGTGCGCCCGAATCCGTTGTCGCTGGCCACGGCGCAGGACCGCGGCGCCGAAAAGGCATTGTTTGCCCGCATCGAAACTGCCGTCGCGCCGTTTGCCATCATCGACCAGCCGCAGCAGATTGCCGCTGCCGCGACCAGCGTCGCTTTTCCGGCAATTCTGAAGACGCGGCGCTTCGGTTATGACGGCAAGGGCCAGATCAACGTCGCCGACGCCAGCCTGCTGGAAGACGCCTACACGCGCCTGGGCAACGCCCCTTGCGTGCTCGAGACGCGGGTGCGTTTCCAGCGGGAATTGTCGCTGGTGGCGGTGCGCGCACTGGATGGCGAGATCCGCTGCTATCCGCTGGTCGAAAACGTTCACGTCAACGGCATCCTGTCGCTGACGCTGGCGCCCGCCGAAGTGACGCCGCTGCTCGCGGCCGCGGCGGAACGCTGCGCGCGCAGGGTCGCCGAGGCACTCGACTATGTGGGCGTGCTGGCCATCGAGTTCTTCGATGTCGATGGTCAGCTGATCGCCAACGAGATGGCGCCGCGCGTGCACAACAGCGGCCATTGGACCATCGAGGGGGCAGTGACCAGCCAGTTCGAGAACCACGTGCGCGCAGTGGCAGGACTGCCGCTGGGCGATACCGCCGCCCATGGGGTTTCCTGCATGTTGAACTGGATCGGCGACCTGCCCGATCGCAACCGCGCGCTGACCGTCCCCGGCCTGCACTGGCACGATTACGGCAAATCGGCGCGCGCCGGGCGCAAGGTCGGGCATGCGACGATCACGGCGCCCGACCGCTCCACCCTGCTCCGGCGCCTGCATCAGGCGGCCGAGGTACTCGATCGCCAAGCACAGATCGCACCGGCAATCGCGCGGCTGTTGTAGGCCGGTGTATCGCGCAGCGATTCACCGGCAGGGTCTCGGCGCAAGCACCCGGTGAACGCGCTTCGCGCGTACACCGGGCTACCAGGAGCGACTCAGCCCATCTGCGCCGAGACAAAGTCCCAGTTGACCAGGTTCCAGAATGCCTCGACGTACTTGGCGCGCAGGTTGCGGTAGTCGATGTAATAGGCGTGTTCCCACACATCGCAAGTCAACAACGGCTTGTCGGCGCCAGTCAGCGGCGTGGCCGCATTGCTGGTGCTGGCGAGTGCCAGGCTGCCATCGGCTTTCTGCACCAGCCAGGCCCAACCGGAACCGAAGGTGCCGATTGCGGTCTTGGTGAACTCTTCCTTGAACTTGTCGAAACTGCCAAACGCGGTGTCGATGGCAGCCGCCAGCGCGCCAGTCGGTGCGCCGCCGCCATTGGGCTTCAGGCAGTTCCAATAGAAACTGTGGTTCCACACCTGGGCAGCATTGTTGAACACGCCGCCACTCGACGAGCGCACGATCTCCTCCAGGCTCTGGTTCTCGTGGGCGGTGCCTTTCACCAGATTGTTGAGGTTGGTGACGTAGGCCTGGTGGTGCTTGCTGTAGTGGAAATCGATGGTTTCCGGCGAGATGTGCGGCGCCAGCGCGTCGCGCGCGTACGGCAGGGCAGGCAGTTCGATGGCCATGGTGATGCTCCTGAGGGTATCTGGATGGGGTCTCGCCGTTTCCGGCGGGATTCTGGCCCGGCCATGCTAGCCGAGCATTGCGTCAAGTGGACGTGGGCTGGCACACACGCCAGCGCGGTTGACCTCGCGCCGAGAGAATTCACCTTACTGCGGATCGCGAAAGCGATCCGGAGCCGGATTCAGATGCCCGCAGGCTTTGCACGTACGGCGTTCGATCGAGCGGTAGAAACGCTCGAATACCGCCGGGAATTGCGTTTCGATGTTCTCCAGCGCGAAGTACTCCTCGAACAGCTTGTGGTTGCACTGCTCGCAATACCACTGCAATCCATCGCGCTCATGCGCCAGACGCTTGCGCTCGATCACCAGGCCGATGGAGTCGGCCATGCGCTGCGGCGAATGCGGCACGCCGGGCGGCAGATAGTAGATCTGGCCGGCGCGAATCGGCACGTTGCGGGCCTCGCCGTCGACTTGCAGGCGCAGCACCATTTCGCCTTCGATCTGGTAGAAAAACTCCGGACCTTCTTCGACGTGATAGTCGCTGCGCTGGTTCGGGCCGCCGACGATCATGACGATGAAATCGCCATCGACGATGCACTTGTTGGCCACCGGCGGCTTCAGCAGATGCCGGTGCTCGTCGATCCAGGCCTGGAAATTGATCGGGGTGGTCCACATGGCCGGCGCCGTGAGCTTGAGTGGGAGGCGAAGGTTAGCGGATGCGGGCCGCCATCTGAACCGCAACTGTCCCTGCCGAAACCGCTAACGCCCTCTTTACGCGGCGAGGGCAGTCAATTCGCCAGACTCCCGCCGACTTCACGCCGAACTGCCCGCACCGATGCGAACCTGGCCGCTGCTGTTGTTGCTGTTGCTGCTCGTGGCGGATGCACGCGCCGCTGACGAGATCGTGCCACCCGTGGAAATCGCTGCGCCGAGCACGCAGACCGTGGCCTCCGCGCAACTGCTCGATGCCGTGGTGGTCAGCGGTGCGCAGCCGGGGCCGGGCCTGTGGCGGGTGTCCAAGGGTGATCACGTGCTGTGGGTACTTGGCACCCTGAATCCGCTGCCCAAGCGCATGCAATGGGTGTCGCACGAAGTCGAGCAGGTCATTGCGCAGTCACAGGAAGTGCTGCTCGGGCCGGGGGCGAAGTTGAAAAACAAGATCGGCATATTCCGCGGCCTGATGTTGCTGCCGGCTGCGATCGGATCGCAGAAGAACCCGGAGAAGCAAAAGCTGGTCGATGTGGTGCCGCCGGAGTTGTACGCGCGCTGGCTGCCGTTGAAAGCACAGTACATCGGTCGCAGCCGCGGCATCGAGAAGCAGCGTCCGCTGTTCGCGGCGCTGAAGTTGTATGACAAGGCGATCGCCCGCAACAAGTTGACTCAGGACAATCTGGTCTCACCGGTGGTCCGCAAGGCGGCGAAAAAATACAAGGTGCCGATCACCACGCCTGAGATCGAGATCGACATCGGTGATCCGCGTGAGGCGATCCGCGACTTCGCCGGCAGCCGACTCGACGATCTCGATTGTTTCGCCAAGACGCTGGACCGGATCGACACCGATCTTCAGACCATGCGCGAGCGCGCCAATGCCTGGGCCACCGGCGATATCGACATGCTGCGTTCGTTGCCGTTCACCGATCAGAACCAGGTGTGCAGCGACGCCATCCTGCAAGCTGGCGTGATGCGCGAGCGCGGGCTGGACGACATGCGCGAGCGCCTCGAATCGGTCTGGCTGGAAGCTGCGCAAGCGGCTCTGGACAAGAACCAGAGCACCTTTGCGTTGTTGCCCATGCGCCAGTTGCTGGCACCCGATGGCTACATCGCGCGTCTGCGCGAGCGCGGCTACGAAGTCGAAGAGCCGTGATAGGTTAAAGTTGCGATGCGGGCGACAGCTTTGCCAGAACAGCCGATCCGCCCGACAGACATCCTGGAATCGACCCACCCATGGCTCTGAGTCTCCCACTTCTGATGCTGGCGCTTGCCCTCGGCGCCCCTGGCGATATCTACCGCTGCACCGACACGGCGGGAAAGGTCAGCTTCCAGGACCAGCCCTGCGTCCGTGGCACGTCGGCACAGCTCGCCCGGCACGGCGATGATCCGGCCACCAGCGAGCGCGAGCTCCGGCAATGGCTGGACAGCTATCGCGGGCGCCAGTCAGGGTCGCAGAGCCCGGGCGCCGCCCCGGCGCAGCAGGATCGGTCGCGGTATGTCGGCGGCGTGGTCAGCGAAGCGCAACTCGCCATGTGTTCCGAGCGCTTCCTGCACTGCGCGCAAGGCGACGCGGCAGCGATGGACGCCTGCGTGGACCGCCTGCCACGATGCGGCTCATCCGCAAGCGCGCCCTGCTGTCCGCAGGCCTGCGTCGACCGCTATCAATCACTGCGTGGCGACGGCCAGGCACTGGCCACCTCGGTGCGGCTGGCCTTGCTGGACCCGGCGGCGCCTGCTTGTGGCAGTGGCGCCGCACTGCGCTGATCGAGTTCGAGTCCGGCTTGAGCGGTCTCGACGAAATCCTCGGTCAGGCGTCCTTGCTGCTCTTCGTCTGATCGCCAGACGCCGGTTCCGATGGCTTGGATGCCAGCTTCTTCTGCCGCTTTTCTTCCTGCTGCTTGGCTTTCTTCAGCTCGCGCTGGCGCTTGTCGAACGAATAATTGGGCTTGGCCAAGGTGTGCTCCGGTTAGTTGGCCCATGATTCTAGCGAATAGCGCGCGTGCACGGGCAAGGCTTGTGAATCGCACGGCTGGTGCTTCTGCAGGACGGAGCTCGCTCCAATACTGTTCGGTGAGGACGTAGGTCACGTTGGCCATGCTTCTTGGCCTACGTGACATCGCGCCCTCACTGTCACGTAGGCCGAAAAGCGTGGCCAACGTGACCTACATTTGCTCTGCGCGCGCCTGAGCCGCGCTACGACGGTTTCCCCTGCCCCGCGACTAGTAGGGTCCCGCCGGCCCCCACACGCTGATCGCCCAAACCACGCAGAGGCAGGCGGAAAACAGCGCCAGCGCCAGCCACGGCGAGCGCCATCTGGCGTCGGCGGCGTCGCTGCGCTGCTTGCGGCCACTGAGCATCGGCTGGACCAGATCCTCGCGCTTGAGCAAGCGATACGCCGACACTGCACCCAGGTGCACGACGATCAGGAACAACAGCAGTTTCTGTCCCAGGTGGTGCCATTCGGTCCATTGGGCGCTGGCCGCGATCGAAATGCGTTCGGACAGCGGTCCGTACCATTCGATCTCGTCGTTGCTGAACAGTCCGCTGACGGTCTGCGCCAGGATCAGTGCCAACATCGCCAGCACCGCCAGTGCGCCGAGCGGATTGTGGCCGATCGCCGGCGCGTAGTCGGCGCTGCGCCAGTTGCGCAGATAGCGCCCGATGGCGCCGGGGCCGCGCACGAAATCGACAAAGCGCGCGTGCTCGCTGCCGAACACGCCCCAGAGCAGCCGGAACAGCACCAGCGCGAGCATCGCGTAGCCAAACCGGAAGTGCCATTCCATGGTCAGCCAGCCGTATTCGCCCGTCGCGTAAAGGCCGGCGACGCACAGCACCATGGCCCAGTGCGTCAGCCGGACCGGCAAATCCCAGACGCGGATGGATTGAGTCGTCGACATGGTCAGGACCCGAGGCCTTCGATGTGTTCATCGGCGATCGCAAAGCCGCCGAGCTGCGCAAAGGCACGGCCGCGCTCGGCGTAGTCGCGGAACTGGTCGAAACTGGGTGCGCCGGGGGACAGCAACACGACGCCGTCGGCGGGCACCAGATGGCGCGCTGCAGCCACTGCCTCCTCCAGCGTCTCGACCAGCTTGAGTGCCGGGCGGTGCTCGGCCAGAGGGCCGATGGCGTCCTCGATCTGCGCATGGATGCGCGGGCCGTTCTGGCTCATCGCAATCAGCGCGTGGGGCGGCTCAGCGGCAATCTGGCGCGCAAACTCACCCCAGTCGAGCCCGCGATCAAAGCCGCCGACGAGCACCACGACCGGTCGCGGCGCGAGACTGCGCAGCGCCGCCAGGGTGGCTTCCGGCGTGGTCGCGATGCTGTCGTCGATCCAGGTGACGCCATGGCTGCTGCCGACATGCGACAAGCGATGCGGCAGCGGCTTGAACTCGCGCACCGCCTGCAACAGGGTGCGCGGATCGTGGCCGAAGGCCTCCACGATGGTGAAGGCGGCAGCCACATTGCTGGCATTGTGCGCGCCGGCCAGATGCGTTTCGGTCAGGTCGATGACATGCTCGTCGGCGTGCCAGACCTGCGCACCACGGCTATGCCAGGCGTGGCGATCGTTGAACAGCACCTGGCGCTCGATGCCCTCGGCGTGCGCCATCAGGCGTGCGTCGGCGCCGTTGAGCACGGCCAGGTCGGCGTTGCCGTGGATGCAGACCTTGAGTTTGTCCCGGTAGTAGGTTTCTTCGTCGCCATGCCAGTCGAGGTGTTCCGGCGACAGGTTGAGCACCGCCGCGATCGCTGGATGGCCGCCGAAATCCGCCGCCTGATAGCTCGACAGCTCGATCACCCAGTAGTCCGGCTCGGGCTGCGGTTCCATCACATCCAGCAGCGGCAGCCCGATGTTGCCGGCCAGCACCGTACGCGCACCGGTGGCCCGCAGCAGCGCAGCGGTCAGCGCACTGGTGGTGCTCTTGCCCTTGGTGCCGGTGATGACGATGGTCTTGTCGTTGCGGTGCTGGGCAAACCACATGGTGGTGCCGGAGATGAAACGGGTGCCACGAAAATGCGCCCACTCCATCGCCCGCGTGTGCTTGTACGGGCTGATACCGGGCGACTTGACGACGATCTGGTAGGGCCCGAAGGTGCCCGCCTGGACCTCTTCGGCGACCACCTCGATCAACGGGTCGTTGCCAAAATCCCAGGACGCCGCCTCGGCCGGGGTCAGGATCACGCCAAATTTCTTTTCCGGGAAAATGCCGCGCAGGAAGCGCAGGGCGGCCTGGCCCTCCTGGCCATAGCCCCAGATGGCCACCTTGCGCATGACGAAAGCTTCGAGGCTGATATGCATGCTGGCTCGCGCAACCGAATGGATGACGTGATGATGCGTGGCCGCGCGTGAAGATGCACTGGCTGGGTGCTCTGGACATGCGCGTTTGCTCGCCTGCCAAGAGCGGGGCAGGGGGCAGGGGCCGAGTCTCGTGTCATGCCCAAATCATGCCGATGAACGGTGCATTTCTGATTGTGGGTTTGATCGTGCTCAACCGTGGGACGAGGTCCAGGCTTGCCTCATGGTCCGAACATGCGCTTACGGCTGGTCCCCTGCCCCCTGCCCCGCTCTTCATGGCGTCTTCGCGTCACTCCCACAAACTCACCTTGGTCGTCGTCAGCGTGTACGCCGAGGCCGCGATGTCGTTCTTGATCTGTTCGACATTCAGCGTGCCCTCGATCCAGTACGCATCGTAGATTTCGGTCACCGGGATCGGCTTGGCCAGACGCGCCAGGATGATCTGGTTGGGTGGTGGCGGTGGCACGTGGATGCAGGCGCCGAAATAGGGAACGATGAAGAACTCGCTCATCTGGCTGTCGCCATCGACCTCGACCGGCACGATGTAGCCGGCGATCTTCACCTTCAGACCGTTCAACTCCTTGATTGCACGGAAGCTGCCCGTCTGCACCTGCTTGAAACTGCCCTCGTGGGTGACCGCCGGAGTGTCCATCAGCGAGTCGACCTCGTCCTTGGGCATCAGTTCCAGCCAATCGAGCTCGCGCGCCGCCTGGTCAGCGGCCATCAGCGGGGGCGCGGTGAGCAGCAACAGGGCAGCGATCAGCGGCAACACACGCATGCGGAGTTTCGCCTCGCGTCAGATATCAGATACGGATGGTCAGGCCATCGGCCAGCGAACGCCGATAGGCCAGCAGCGCGGGCAGGATTCCGGCGATCTGGCCACCAACCAGCACCGCCAGTACCAAGCCTAGCTCACGCAAGGTGAATGTCAGGGGCTGCAAATGCAAACCAAATTGCCCGCTGAGCGATGGCGCCAGCAGCAGCACGCCCAATTGCACCAGCAATACGCCGAGCGCGGTGCCCAGCAGCGTGATCAGAGCGGACTCCAGCATCAGCAAGGCAGCGATCTGCCACGGCCGCGCACCGATCGCGCGCAGGATCGCCATCTCGCGGCGACGCTCGCTCAGCGTGCTGACCAGCGCCGTCGTCATGCCGAGCAAACCGGCCACCACGACGCACCAGGCCACCAGCAGCAGCGCCGACTCGGCGACACCGACCAGGCTCCACAATTGCGCCATCGTCATTGCCGGCATGATCGCCAGCAGCGGTTCGCCGCTGTACTCGTTGATCTGACGCTGCAAGGCGAATGCCGCAGCGCGATTCTTCAGCCCAAGAAACACCGCCGTGATGGTCTGCGGCGCCGCCGCCGCGGTTGCAGGAGCGACGTGCACGTCGTGACCGACCTCGCGGGAGGCATCGCCATCGCCCGCAGTCGGGCGCCGCGGAATCCGCACCCCATGCTGCCAGTCGGCATGGATCGCGTCGATGCTCTGCAGCGACACATGCAGCGTGCGATCGACCGGCGTGCCGGTGCGTTCGAGGATGCCGACCACGCGGAACGGCTGATCGTCATGGACCATGATGTCGCGATTGCCGATGCCATGGGCAATGACGACTGCATCGCCGATCTCGTATCCCAGGCGCGCTGCCACCTCGGCACCGAGCACCGCCTCGCCGATGCCGGCAAACTCGGCGCCGCGCGCCAGCTTCAGCCCGCGCTGGTCGGCATATCTGAAATGCTCGAAATAGGTGCTGGTGGTGCCGAGTACGCGATAACCCCGGTGCGAATCGCCCAGCGAAATCGGAATCGCCCAGGCGACCTGCGGTAGTGCGGCCAACTCCTGAAAGCTGCTGTAGCGGATGTTGTTGCTGGCGTCGCCGATGCGGAACACCGAGTACAGCAGCAACTGCACCGGACCGGTGCGCGCGCCGACGATCAGATCGGTGCCGGAAATGGTGCTGGCGAAGCTCCGGCGCGTCTCGACGCGCAGGCGCTCGACCGCGAGCAAAAGGGCGACGCTGATCGCCACCGTGAACAGCGTCAGCGCCACGGCAAAACGGCGGTTCCACAGGCTGGCGCGGGTGATCTTCAGCAGCATCAGGTGGCTCGCGCACGATTGATTTCGATGAGATCGACGCTGCGGTCAAATCGCGACTCCAGGCTGCGATCATGACTGACGAACAGCAGCGCGGCGCCGGCTCGGCGACACTCGTCGAACAGCAGGGCGAGGAAATCGTCGCGAGTATCGGCATCCAGCGCCGAGGTCGGCTCATCGGCGATCACCAGTTCAGGCGCGCCGATCAGCGCGCGCGCGGCCGCGACCCGCTGCTGCTGGCCGACCGACAGTTCCGCCGCCGGCCGTCCGGCTACCTCGTCGACATCCATCTGCATCCGCTCCAGCAGCATCCGCGCCTGGGCACGTGGATCGGCACCGGCCCGCTCGGCGCGGCGCGGCGAGAAGCCGCAGGACAGGAGCACGTTGTCGATCGCATCGAAATACGGCAGCAGGTTGAACTGCTGAAACACGAAGCCGATGTGGTCGGCGCGCAGGCGATCGCGCTGCCTCGGTTTCAGGGTCTCCAGCGCGTGGCCGAGCATGCGGATCGATCCGCTCTGCGCGCTGAGCACACCGCCGACCAGATTCAGCAAAGTACTCTTGCCCGATCCACTGGGGCCGCGCAGGAACAGGCTCTCGCCCGCGCCGAGGCTGAGTGACGGCAGATCCAGCAGCGGCTTGCCCGGCTGCCAGCTGAAGCGCAGATCTTCGATGGACAGCACGTGGCTTGTGTCGCGTCAATGTTATACTGTTACAATATCACCTCATCATCCTTGCGTATCGGCTGGAATGTCCCTGCACCACTCCCACCGCGGATCAGTCAGTTGGGACGGCCTTGGTGCCGGCGTCTCGATCGCCTGTGCCATCCACTGCGCGGCCCTGCCGCTGGTGTTTGGGTTGCTGCCGGGTGTGCAACTGGCCTTGCGTTCGGTCGACAGTCAATGGCAGGGGCTGGCGCAGTGGTTGTTGTGGTCGCACGAGGCCGAGCGCGTCGTCGTGTCCTCGGTCATCCTGTTCGCGACGATCGTGCTGCTGCGCGGGTTTCGCAGCCATGGCAAGCGAGCGCCGCTGGTGGTTGCCGTCATCGCCGGCATCCTGATGGCGACCGGTGCCTTCGGGCATTGGCTCAGCGAAGACCTGACCCACGTGGTCCTGCAGGTCATCGGCGGTCTGGGCATGGCTACCGCCCACGTGATGAACTTGCGCAGGCTGCGCGGCGCAGGCGACCGCGCGCCGCATACGCATGCCAAGGCCCTGGTGGTTGCGTCGGAATTGCTGACGTAGGTCACGTTGGCCGGTTTCGGCCTACGTGACATCGCGGACTTCCTGTCATGGAGCCCGCGACGCGGGCAACGTGACCTGCTTTCACGGTAACCGCGTGTCCTTTGTAGAGCGGAGCTTGCTCCGCTGCACTTTCAATCCTTTGTAGAGCGGAGCTTGCTCCGCTGCTTTCGCTCCGCCTCAACCCGCCTCGATCCTCTCCGCCAATTCCAGCCATTCCATCTCGATGGTTTCCCGGGCGGCGGCGGCTTCTTTGCGCGCCTGCTCCAGGCGGACCAGTTCCTGCGCATTGCTGCCCTGGTGGGTTGCCGCGTCCACCATGGCCTGTTCGGCGGCGCGTTCGGACTGGGCCAGCTTCTCCATCTGCTCTTCCAGACGCTTGAGCCGGTTGGCCAGGATGCGGCGTTCCTTGTGATCGATGTTGCCGGCTGTCTTAGGCGTCGTTGTGCTGCTGTCGCTGGCGGCGCTGGGTGAGGCCTCTCCGCGCAACAGGCGCGCGTAGGTGTCCAGATCCTCGTCGAAACTGCTGACGCTGCCGGCAAAAACGCGCAAGTAGCGTTCGCAGCAGCTTTCCAGCAAGGCGCGATCGTGGCTGACCAGCACGACGGCGCCGGCGTAATCCTGCAGCGCCTCGACCAGCGCGGCGCGCGCCGCCATGTCCAGATGGTTGGTGGGTTCGTCGAGCAGCAGCAGATTCGGCTTGTCGACCAGCAACAAGGACAGCGCCAGGCGCGCCTTCTCGCCGCCCGAGCGCGGCCCGACCGGCATGGTCGCCATTTCGCCGCCGTAGCCGAATCCACCGAGATAGTTGCGCGCGGCCTGGTCGGACATCCCTGGCGCGCGTTCGAGCATCAGCGCCAGCGGCGTGGCATCGCCCGCCAACTCCTCGACCTGCGATTGCGCGAAATAGCCGATGGCCAGGTCGCGCGCCGCCTTGCGCTCACCGGAGAAGGGTTCGAGCACGCCAGCGAGCAACTTCATGAAGGTCGATTTGCCGGCGCCATTGCGGCCCAGCAAGCCGACGCGATCACCGGGTTCGAGGAACATCGACACGTTTTCCAGCACGCGGCGCTCGCCATATCCCACTACCGCGCCACGAATCTGCAGCAAAGGATCGGGCAGCTTGGCCGGCGCCGGCACCGTCCAGTGGACTTCCGATTCCTCCGCCGGCACCGGCGCGGCGGTGAGTTTTTCCAGCGCCTTGACCCGGCTCTGCGCCTGCTTGGCCTTGCTCGCCTTGGCCTTGAAGCGGTCGACAAAACGCTGCAACTGCGCGCGCCGCGTGGCCACCTGGGCCGCCTCGCGCTTGGCT
>Ga0138256_10002857_pt1 | contig 18422 bp, 15 predicted proteins | sample KNB2016incub_MG_FD_105486 | JGI IMG/M metagenome (GOLD analysis project Ga0138256, IMG submission 105486) | Active sludge microbial communities from wastewater in Klosterneuburg, Austria - KNB2014incub_MG | ecosystem: Engineered > WWTP > Activated sludge > Unclassified | place: Austria... | reverse complement strand
GGGCCTGAGCCATTCTGCAAACCGGCAAACATTGAGGTAAATACCTGTGGCGAGGCTGGTACAGAAAATTGCTCACTACCTGCAAGTCAATTGACGAAGAGCTCTGCCTATATTCTTTGTTCTGAGCACGATGACCACAGCGTACTGATCTGCATCTCGGAAGTCGCCAGCAATGCCACCCTCGCTAAGCAGATTTTCGAGACGTTCCGCTGGTTGAAATGATCAAGGGGCTATCGAGCTGGATCGAACCAGCGATGGTTAAGGTACGTACGATATTTTTCGATTCCGTGAAGCCCCAGCACGGGCGTGTTGGGGCATGCGTCGGAGCATCGCAGTCGCACACGCATTGCGCCACTGTGAGAGTGGCTTCGGATTAAAGTGTAGGTCACATTCGATCGGGAGTCCCATCGGGCCGCAGACGTCTTCGAGTTCTGCGAGCGAGAAGTATCCCAATCCGGTCTTGTGTCCAATCACCAAAGTAAAGGATCGCCACTCGCCGTTCAATGCGCTGTTACGCGTCGCCGTGCGGTAATCCATCTGAAACGACGTGGACTGCAGACGGTGGGCTGTGGTAGAATCCTGAGATGATCAAGCTTACGCGTGAACAAACAGAACGGGCAGTCCAGCATCCCGATGGTGTCAGGTGTCAGGGCGATGGCATCGATAGGATTTTCTTTATTGTCGATGCAGAAGTGTTGGTGGAGATGCAGGACGCCATTGCACGCAGTGACAACGCGGCCATTCAGGCGGGAATCAATGACATGGAAGCTGGCCGAATGCAGCCGGCCGAAGATGCTCACCGTCACGGACGGGAAGAGTTGATTTCCCGCTACCAGCAATGAGCTTCTGGCTGAATGTCACGAATCAAGCTCGTGACGACATCACTCACAATGCCGCCTGGTGGGCCGAAACCCATTCACTCGACGAAGCGTTGAAGTGGTATGACTCTGTTTACGAGCAATTGAACGAATTGCTGGCGTTTCCGGAAAGTCACGGCTTGGCTGCTGAGAACGATTCGTTTCCGTATGAGTTGCGGGAAATGCTTGTTGGCGGCAAGAAGCGAACCTATCGAGCGATCTTCACGATTGCCGGTTCAGAAGTTCGAGTGCTCACGGTTCGCCGTGCTGCTCAACGTGCAATCACACCCAGCGACATTTAATGCGCCGGTGCCTTTGCCTGTACGCATCCACAAAATGTCGTAATAAACGGCTTTGACGCACCATTGCGAAATCTTTGAGATGAACAATTCGAATGAGCAGGGTGGTCGGTTTCCACTGGCCTACGCTCTTCAGGAGTTGGCTTCGAATCAAGAGCTGCCACCCTGGACCTGGACCACTCCAGAAGATGAAAAACAACATCTCACGGCGACCGGAGCAATCGCTGGTGCCTTCGCAGCCGCTACCGCAGGTCTTCCCTCGGGCCGTGGGCCTCGCACACTGGTTATCGCAAATCATCTCCCGATGCTGCGTCAACAGCAGCTAATTGATGCCTGTCGTTCACTTGGCTGTGATGTGAAACTCCTGTGGCGTCCCGTCGCTGGTGCTCTGGCATGGTGCAAAATGAATGGTCAGCGTCTATTGGACAGCGATACCCTTCAACACGAATCCATGGGGACGCTTGTCTGCATTCATCTTGGGATCGAGCAATTCGAGTTTTCCACAATTGAGCTGAGGAGAAAATTCGTCAACGGCAGTCCTGTCATAATTCCGGCTCGTCGCAGACCCCCGTCATCTTTACGACCATTTCCATCGATAGGGCTTGAAATGCTTCATCGAATGGCTGAGGTTGATGATGCCGTGCCCTCAGAACGCAGTTCTCAAAGACAGAAGTGGAAAAATCTTTGGGCCAGCTCATGGCCCGCAGCAACGATCAGGCAACTCTGCCAGGTCAACTCCGATCTTCCATCGGCTCTTCTGGTTCGTCGCCATTTTGGGAAGATCCACAGCTCGCCTCCGACCGCAAACTGGAATGATGCCGTTTGGGCTGGTGATCGGCTTCAAGTGTCCCGGTTTCAGGAGGTATGGAGTGAGCGTTCAGGAAAAGTGATCGAGGAATTATCAAAGCATAAGATTGTTGGAGCTGTCATCACCGGCGAATTAGCATCAGTATTTCTGGCCGACAATCGGACGTTGAGTCAACAAGTCCTGTCGGATCTGCGAGTTATTCTACCGCCGGATCGAATTCTTTTAGACAATGAAGCAATTTCGCAGCATTCAATATTAGCTGATGGCGCAGCACTCTACTCAGCCATGATTGCAGAGGGGAAACCAACCTATCTCGACACTCTGCCTCGCATTCAGTTCGCCGCCTACGTAACTGGAACCCCGGGGTGGCTGCCATTACTGAATGATGCAGATGACTACGTGGACGGCGGTAAAATCTGGCACCGTCCCGCTCCCGTGAGTGTCTTGAGCATCACGGTTCATTTCTACAACCGCATGAATTGGCCGCATGTGGATGGTGCCTACGTGAGCCGGAGATTATTGGTCTATTTGCCACAAAATTCGCCGATTGTTTACAAGTCGATATGAATGGGCGAAACAACTGGTTGAAATCCTTTGGGGAGATGCTCCGATATCGCGAAGACGCCACCCGAGACATCTCAACATCGCGTTGCGAGACGCTTACGAACGTGATTCTGCAACTTTTTAAGTCACAACTTGATCAGGGAAACTTCCATCATTTGTTTCGCAATACCGCACTTTGCATCACATTTCTGCTACGACATCGGGCGTTTGACGATGACTATTTGAAGCTTGGTTCTCCTGTCTACAAGCAAGTTCGAACCGTCTTCGCACGAGCACTGAAAGAGCTTCCGATCCCCCGAACCGGCGGAACAATCAATCCTCGAAAAATAGTACAACTTATGCTTAACTACCTCGACCGTCAGGGTCCACCAGTTTTGGCTGGCGGAATAGAGCTCCGAAATCTGGTTGAATGATGCAATATGTCAGGCAACAGCGTGATGCTGTTGTTGGCGCTTTGTTGAGCGAAGCGGACGAGAGGGTTTTGAGCTGCGTGTCTGTGGCTTTGTTGCTGCTGAGGGTGACGGCGGCGACCTGCAGTTCTTCAAGACGCAGGACGTAGTTCATGCCTTCGACGGCAATGATGCGGTACTTCTGCAGGGAGGGTTCATTCAGGCGGGACGCGAAGCGTCCGTAGAGTTCCTGGCCTGCGTAGTAGCGATGTTTGCTGGGCTTTTTGCCTTCGGGTTTGCCGTCTTTAGTCTACGATCGAGTTGCGACAAAAATGCCGTTGCCGACTGGATAAATCGTGCCGAAACTGACACTCAGGCATCGAAGTGTGATTGAACCGATCAGGGACAATGGTCTGGGGATACGGTTGGCAGGAATTCGGAAAACGATGCCGTGCAGAAAAAAGTATTTGGCACGACGTTGCATCCTGCTACGATTTTATCGCGATGTTGACAAAAATAAGGGGTATGCTGGGTTCGTTGCCGCACTGGGGAGTGTCGGCGCGATTCATGCCATCGCACACTGGTTCTGACTGCAACGCAGCGAATCAGCGAGTGTAACAGTGGGAACTGTTCAAATGCAGACGTCATTCGAAGATCAGGGCGCGGGGGCGTCCGGTGAAGTTTTATTGACAGCGACTGAACTGCCTTCAGCACGCTTTGTCTGGTTTCTCCGCCTTATCTGCACAGTCGCACTGGGCATTTCTGTGTATTTAGCGTGGACGGCGTTCAGTATCGGTGAGGTTTTCGGCTGCAGTGGTGGCGATGTCTTCGACTGCGGACATGTGCTGACAAGCCATTGGTCCAAGGTGATCGGGATCCCCGTGAGTATCCCGGCTGCGGGTGTCTACGCCAGTCTGCTGGCCCTTCTGGCCTTTGCCCGGAGCAGCGGTCCGCAGCAACTGCGACAAATGGTTTGGGGTGGAATGACGATTGGCGGCGTGATGGCCGGACTGTCTGCATTGTGGTTTATCGCGCTGCAGGTTTTCGTCGTCGAGCATCTTTGCTCTTACTGCCTGGTGGTTCATTCCTGTGGAATCCTGTTGGCTGCCGTGGTGCTTAGTTCGCGACTTTGCCCACGCACGTTAAAACTCAAGTCCGCGGCAGTCAGCGTGTTGGGAGTTTCCGCTCTGATCGGGATTCAGGTCGCGACTCCGAAGGCTGATCAGTTTGAGATCGTCCGCTATGATGAGCTCACTCCGACGACACCAGCTGCGGCGGCGATTGCCACGAACAAAAACGGGGCTGAAGAATTCACAGCCCCTGGCGATGTGTTTGAGCCGCCCGGTGAAGCGTTCGAGCCGCCTGTCGAAGTATTTGAGGCTCCTCTCGCCGACGATGGGTCCGCAGGATCCCTGGAAACCGAAACTCCGACTGCTCGTAACGGAACTGATACCAAAGAGGCCAAGCCATCCGATACAAAGCCGGCTGTGGCGTCTTCATTGCTGTTCATTCTGCCAACACGAATTTTGCGACTGGTTGAATTGCTGTGTGCTGGAATTCAACCGCCTGAAAGTGCCACTGTCCAGGAACAGGCGAGTGATGCAAAGCCAGCCAATGAATCGGCGTCTTCCGATAAACCTGCTGAGCCTGAGGCGGCGAAAACTCCTGAGCGGCGCTTGTTGGCGTTTGCCGGAAACAGGTTCACTTTGGACGTTAAGCAATGGCCGTTGCTCGGTAAACCGGACGCAAAATATGTGTTTGTCGAAATGTACGACTACACATGTCCGCACTGTCGGAATACCCATCAGGCCATTACCGGTGCCATGAAGCAATATGGCGACAACCTGGCCATTCTGGCACTTCCCGTCCCGTTGGATGCGAGCTGTAATCCGACGGTGAACTCGACAGGTGGCGGTCACGCCGAAGCGTGTGAACTCGCCAGGATCGCAGTCGCCGTTTGGCGTATCGACCCAGCAAAGTTTCGCGAATTCCATGACTGGATGTTTGCTGGCACACGCAGCGCTTTTGCCGCCCGTCAGCATGCGGAAACACTGGTTGACAAGGACAAGTTGAAGAAGGAATTGAGTTCCGACATCCCGAGCCAGTACATCAGCCGTCATGTAAAACTTTATGAAAGAGTCGGTTCGGGGCAAGTTCCGAAACTGATTTTCCCCGCCGTGACTTTGAACGGTGAAGTGAATTCATCTGCGTCGCTTTGCAGCACGATTGAGCGCGAACTTTCCGCCGCGAAACAGTAAGTGTAAGTACAGCATGGCCAATGTTTGTGTCTTTTGTGGTTCTCGTTCGGGCGTCCTGCCGGAGTTTGGTCGAGCTGCTGCGGAATTCGGAGAAATCCTTGTCAGACAGGGACACACACTGGTTTACGGTGGCGGCAGCACCGGCATCATGGGAATTCTTGCGGACGCCGTCCTCCGGCACAATGGTCGAATCATCGGGGTGATTCCCAGACATCTGGCGCGTCCCGGACTCATGCACGACCGTGTCACCGACATGCGAATCACGGCGGATATGCATGAACGCAAGGCACTCATGCATCAGCTTGCCGACGTTTATGTTGCGCTGCCCGGTGGGTTTGGCACCTTGGAAGAGCTTTTCGAAGCCGTTACCTGGGCTCAATTGGAACTTCACAACCGTCCAGTCGCGTTGCTCAATACGGCAGGTCTGTTCGACGGACTCATTCAAATGCTGGAGCAGATGACACAGCAGGGTTTCTTATCACCCAGGTGCCGATCGCATTTGTATGTATTGCCCGCGCTGGATGCTTTCAATGACTGGATAGACGCAGCGGTCAGTAACATCGCCTCACCAAGTTCTCAACGATTTCCGTGAGATCGCGTCTACGGAATGCTGCGTACTCTCAAGCACTCGCACGCAAAGCGCCCGAGACGTTCGTATTGACCGCATTTCTCAATTCACTCAGTCGGTCGGCAACGCCCTGCAGTGCTGTCGTCATGATCTGTTGCTGATTAACAATCTGTTCCAGCACATGGCAGACCTCGCCGATTCGCGTCTCCTGCTGTTTGACTTTGGTCGCGATTTCCTGAAGTTGTTCGCGATCAGTCTGCAGGAACTGGTCTTCGACGCCAATGACTCGCAATGACGGGGCGGTGAGTCTGATGGACGCGCCATCGATCGCCTGTCGAGCGGCGTTCAACAGACTATCCATCGCATCGATACTATTTGCCTGAAGTTCACTCAGCAGTTGAAATTCGAGTTCCAGTCCGTTCACGAGTTCTGGTGCAGTCATTTCAGCAGGTGATTCGACAATGTTCGACGCATCGTTGTCGGACTGCGTGGTCTCCTCAATTTGCGGCAGCGCATGTTCAGTCGCAAATCGGAAGATCAGGCGCACATCCCCAATTTCAACGATGTCGCCATCCTGCAGGACGGCGCGTGCCACAGATTCGCCATTTACAAACAGTTTCGGGCGATCTGCCATCAACGCAATTGATGCGGATGAGCGGTTCACGTGAAGGATGGAATGCAGCGCTGGGACTTCGTCATTTCCCAGTCGGAGATCACATGCTGTTCCGTTTCCGATGAGGAAAGCGCCCTCCGACACAGGCCGGATCGGGAACCGTGCGTCACTGTCCGCGATGCGCAGAAAAGCCACAGCGTCGCGAGGCAAGAACTTGATAATATTTTCCACGGCAATCCCCGCCGTTCACACAAAAAGCCATCCTTGATGGATCGACCGACGAAGTATCGGTGACCTTTTCAGGGTCCGTCATTCTTTTCGATCGTCGCTTCAGAAATTCCGCGTGAGGCTGCTCCTAAGATTGCGGAAAGTTTGCACGACTTCGACCCCTGCAAGCCGCACAGATTCGCGCGGCGGTTCTTGCCGAAACTCGCCTGTGAATGTGAGTCATACAAATGAAATCACCATTAAGTGCTGCAAAAGCTTAGACTTCCAGTCCCAGCATTCGCATCAGGGCGATGGCGTTGCTGCGTTCCACCACACCATCACGAAGCTTGTAGTCAAACGTCATCTGTCCGTCAGTGATCGTATCCTCAAAGTGCTTGTTCAGAGCCTGATCTGACATTGAATCCGCAATTTTTGTGAGGGCCAGATCGTGCGTCGTGACAATGCCCAGAGCATGACGAGCGACGAGCGACCGGATGATGGCTTCCGCACCGCGACGGCGGTCGTTCGAATTCGTTCCGTTAAGGATTTCGTCCAGCAGGAACAACACAATTCGCGGTTGCTCAGTCAGATCAACAACCGTCTTGAGCCGCCGAACCACTGTAAAAAACAGCGAGCGGCCTTCCTGCAGTGAATCGCTGATTCGCATTGCCGTCGCCACCTGGAACGGATACGTACGAAAGCTTTTTGCGCGCACTACCGAACCGCAAAGCGTCAGGACGACGCTGGCACCAAGACTGCGAAGAAACGTACTCTTGCCTGACATGTTGGAACCGCTGATCAACAGCAAAGGCATGCTTTGGGTCAGCGACACACTGTTCCGCACACAGTCGGATTCTCTGAGCAGCGGATGTCCGAGGTCTTCGGCGATGAGTTCAGGGTGATCGTCGCTGATCACTGGCAGACAGTCGTCCGGATGATCAAATGAGTAACCCGCCACCGAGAGCGATGCTTCCAGACACGCGGTGGTCTCCAGCCAGTCGGCGACGTCCCGTCCGTGCTTCTGACGCCATCGTTCGAGCAGAAACGTGACCAGCACAAACATGCCGCACGCCCATGCAATTGGAGCGAAGAATTGATTTCGGATGGCATTATTCAACCACTGCGTTAATCGACTCAGCCGTCCGATAGCCTGAGAGGCTGTTTCGGATTCGGAGTGAAATCGGTTTTGCAGGTCACGAATTGAAGGTTCTTCGACAGCGTGACGCTCGAACACATCGATCACAGCGCCAAACTGACGCAACGCGGTATCAACATTGTCCATCCGTTGAGCGACAGTGCGAATTTGCCGTCGCGTGGCAACGATTGCAGGTGCCTGCAGAATGATCACCATCAAGACAAATTTCAGCGGCAGGACTTCCATCAGAAAAAGTACGATGACCGGAATCGCGATGATCCCAATGAGCAGCGACCAGACGACAATCCACCAGGGAATTGGCCGCGATGATTCCTGAACCCATTCCATCAGCATCGATTCCGCGGTGGACCATTGAGCGGAATCGGGAATGCAGGCCAGGGATTCTCTCATCGCGAGTTCGTACTTCAACCCCTGGGCTCGTGCCTGACGCAATCTGATTGCGTCGCCATCACAAACAGTCTGCAGCCAATCGGCCAGCTTACGCCGCCCCGGTTGCGTTCTGCATTCATTCAGCAGTTGGAAGAGAGAACCTGGTCCAAAGACATCCAGATCCTGCGTCCATGGATGGGAATCATTGGCGAATTCCGCGCCGTTGGAAACATCGACGCCAAATTCCCGATCCAGCCTTCTCAATCGACCGGCATGAAACGAGCCAACAGCATGGGCACGTTTCAAGCGTTTCAAACAGGACTGATGAAATGGCAACAGCGCGGTAAACAGTCCCACCGGGATCGTAATCCACCACCAGGAAACATATTCCGGCTCGCCAAGACACAGAATGGCCAGGCCAATCCCGAGGAGAAAAATCCCGACGCGGAGGCGCACAAATCGCTTATCGCGGCGAGTAAGTTTCCTGACCTGCACCGAGATTTCTTCCTGCCGCGCCCGATATGCCGCCCTCGGATCCTGCGAGGCGGCTTTGGAGTTGGCGTTGGAAAGTGGAGCAAACAAATGAGGTGCCGACATGATAAGTTCTGTTCCAGGTCGGCACAGATGGCCAATGTTTCCCGCGTGATAAATCGACGCCGATCCGCAATCACGATCCGCCCACAAATTCGTCAATCTTTGAGTTACGGCCGTTTCGCAATCTTGAAGAGATGTTGATCACTGCGGACGTACAATGCTCCGTTTGCAGCGCCGGGGCTGCACAGGATTTTCTCGGTCAGGTCCAGTTGCGACACGATCGTGCCTTTGTCTCGGTCCGGTTTGACGACGAACGCATTTCCGTCCTCATTGAAGAGGTAAAGAAAGCCGTTGGCAGTGATTGGAGTACTGCTGAATGAGCCCCGGAGTCGAAGTTGCCACAGCCGCTCACCAGTACCCGCGTCACCTGCCGACAACACTCCGCCTTTGTTTAACGCAAATGCTAAACCATTGACGACTATCGGACTCGAGGTCGCGGGGTTGATTTCCGATGAATTCCAGAGCAACTCAAATTTATTATCAGCCCCTGGTCGAATTGCAGTCAGCCCATTTGAGGGGATGACGACAGAACCAGCGTCCACCGTTGCGGAAGGAATCGTGGATGCGCCTTTATCGAAATCCCATGCGACGGTGCCGGAGACAGGATCCACAGCCGTCAGCCCCTTTGAGGATTGAAGCAGGACAAGTGCCGGTTGATGATCGGTCGCCTGCAAAATCGATGGCGACGTCCAGTTGGCCGCGTGGGGGCGGTCAATTTGCCAGATCGTGACACCTGATTCAGCGTCAACTCCGCACGCGAAAGATTCAGCATCGCTTTCCACTTGCACGACGACTGTTGATCCAACAACAACAGGTGACGATGCCATTCCCAGACTGTTGCTGGCGTTGGGAAACTCGCTGCCGAGTCCTCGCATCCACTGTAGATTTCCCGCAAGGTCCAGGCAGATCAAGTCGTTGCTCGAAAAGAACGCAAACACTCGTTGGCCATCGCTGGCCATCGTGGGGGTTGCGTTGCACATCTTGTCGTGCGTTATCGTACGGCCTGTTGCAATAAACTGCCGCTCCCACTGTTGGTGACCGTTTGCCGCATCAATGCCAATCACGTGGAGTCGATCCTGCGTGTACCCGGAACTGGATGACACAAAGACCTGCTCACCCACGATGATCGGCCCTGAAAGACCACGACCGGGCAAGTCGGCCTTCCAGGCAATCGTATCACCACTGAATTCCGTTGGCAGGGACTCACCGGTGGCCACGGAGTTCGCAGCGTTGCCGCGAAACTGTCGCCAGTCCGCCGCATGCGACACCGAAATCAATGTCGCGGAGATGAGCAGAATCGTGTGGATCGACTTCACGGCTGAACTCCTGACCTGGTTTCGTTGCGCGCCGTGCTGGTCGATGGCTTGATTGCGGAACCAGTGCTCGTGCAAATTCGCATCTGAAACTGATACCGCTGAGCCCAGTCCTGAGGCTGTTCGTTCTGGCAAATTTTCAGCATGAGTGTATTTGCGCCCGCCTTCATCAGGACAGGAACGCGGTACTGGTCCAACAGCGAATTGCGGTGATACTCTTCGCGTTCAAATACCAACTTGCCATTCACCCACAGCTTCCACGAATTGGGCGTGCCCAGACGAACCTCAACTTGTTGATCTTTGTCACTTTTCCAGATCGTCATTGCATACATCAGAGAGCCCTTATAGTTCTCAATCTGCTTTGCAATATCGACCACACCGTAGTCATCTTTCGTGGTGATCGCCTGCCAGCGAACCTTGCTGAGCTGTCCGTCGTATTCCGCCTGCGGATCAGGAGCCTTGCCCGACTCAATGTCCAGCTCAGGTCCGTATGCAATCGCCAAACCTTTTTCTTCCCTGTTATCAAACGGCCCGACGATCGACCACTCCGACAGGAAGCCAAAGTGCGTCTGAACATCAACCTGTTCGCCCTGCTTGCGGAGAGCGTCAGAAATTATCTTGACCTGATCCTCATGCACGGCTCCACTGAAGGCTTGACGGTAGAGTGCTGTGGCTTTGGTCGCGTCGGTGACTTCACTCGCTTCACCAATAAGTCGCGCCACCGCGTCCCGCCGAAATTCGGGACTGGAGTCCAGCAGCATTTTCGGAATCAATCGGTCTTCAATTCCAGCGTCGGACCGTTTGAGCGTCTCGTAAACCAGACGCCTGGCAGACGGAGACTGATTCTGATCCTTCACGAATGCCTCCAGTCCTTGTTGAGGCAGTTTTTGACCGGCTTTGGTTTCTTGATCCACGATTTGTTCAAACGCATTTCGAAGCCAATTCTCTGCCAGCGGACTGGCATCGCGACAGCCGTGCAACAAAGGAATCAAGGCTTGTGCGCCGGTGGAAGTCAACTGATCGACGGCTTTCCGGGCCTTGGCAGAATCGACGGCCCCCGGCTGAACAGATCGAAGCACGGCGATGGCGTCGGAAGTATCATCACCGTGAACTCTGCCAGTCAATGCAGCAGCGAACATCGCAAGCACGATACCAATTTTTGTGAATATTCTCCTCGATCGCGCTGGCTTCAGGGCCGGAGCCATGGCAGCCAAAGGGCGAATTTTCATACTCATGTTTCCTTGAGAACATCCACACGACACGTTGGACAGGGCAACAGCTTACCAGATTTGAATGCGAGCCGCCCTGGGCTTGAACAGTTTATCACCGGACCTCACGTCAAAGGCATCGTAGAATGCATCCAGGTTGGAGATCGGACCGTTCGCTCGAAAACTCGACGGGGAATGTGGATCGATCACCAGACGACGAATGAGTTCGTCTTCACGATATTTGCGACGCCAGATCTGAGCCCAGCTGAGAAAGAACCGTTGCGCCGATGTGTGTCCATCAAGCACGGGACCTTCTTTGTCTCCGAGTGACATCCGATAGGCCTTGTAGGCAATTGCCATGCCGCTGAGGTCGGCGATGTTTTCGCCAAGCGTCAACTTGCCGTTCAGCTTGCGTCCGGGCAAAGGCTCGTAGCCATCAAATTGCGCAACCAGCCGACCGGTAAGTTCCTCGAACGCCGTGCGGTCTGCTTCCGTCCACCAATTCTGAAGATTGCCATCGCCATCATATTTGCTGCCTTCGTCATCAAAACCGTGGCTGATTTCGTGACCAATCACGGCACCAATGCCACCATAGTTGGCGGCGTCATCCGCTTTCGCATCAAAGAACGGCGGCTGCAGGATGGCAGCGGGGAACACAATCTCGTTCATGCTGGGATTGTAGTAAGCGTTGACGGTCTGAGGCGTCATGCCCCACTCCGCGCGATCGACAGGTTCGTTGAGTCGATTCAGCTGCCGATAATGTTCGAATTCAGCGGAACGGGTCATGTTTCCAAGCAAGTCATCAGGGCGGATTTCGAGTTTTGAATAGTCCCGCCATTTGTTCGGGTATCCGATTTTTGTGGTGATTTTGCTCAGTTTATGGAGTGCCTTTTCCTTCGTTGCCTCAGTCATCCATGAAAGTTCATAGATGCTCTGTTCGTAGGTCTTGAGCAGATTTCCAACCAGCTCATCCATCCGACGGCGAGATTCGGCGGGAAAGTAGCGCTGCACATACAGTTGTCCCAGAGCTTCGCCCAGGACCCCAAAATCGCCCGCGCCGGCACCGGAGGTTGCATCCACCGCGCGTTTCCAGCGAGGTTGCTGCTCGGGCACGCCTGTGATTGCGCGGTCATGCAGTTCAAAGTGGGCATCCACGAAGTCTGTTGATAAATAGTCTGCCGCTGCGTCCAGCAACCGAAATCGACAGTACTGTTTCCATGTATCGACCGGCGTTTCTTCCAGAATGTTTTCCAGGGCGGCAAAAAAGCTGGGTGTCATGACATTGACTTCTTCCAGTCGCGGCGCACCCACTGCTGTGAAGAATGCTGACCATGGCAGCTTTGCGGAAATCCTGTTCAGATCCGTAACCTGATAGAGGTTGTAACGTTTCTCGGCATCACGGAGTTCGGTTCGCGACCACTGGGCCTCTGCCAGAGCCGTTTCCAGCGTCAGGATGTTTTCGGCGGCAGTGTCACCGTCCGGCAATTTCGCGAGTTCGTACAGTTTTTGGATGTAGGCTTTCAGTGCCGCGCGAGCCTGTGTGTATTTTTCGTCCTCTTCCAGATAGTAGTCGCGGTCCGGCAGCGTCGTTCCGCCCTGAGAAATCGCCGCCAGATAGCGCGACGAATTTTTGTCGTCAGTCCCGATCCCAAATCCGAATGGACTTCCAATGCCGACGATGTTGACCTGGCCGAAGTATTTGACCACATCATCTGTGGTGGTCAGCGAATCGATCGCCGCAAGTCTTTGCTCCAGTGGCTGCAATCCTTTTTCAGCAATCAGCTTTTCATTCATAAAGCTGCGATAGAAGTCACCGACCTTTTGACTGTTCGCGTCGGTCGGATTCTTCACGGACTCTTCAATGATGGTCCGGATGTTCTCCCGAGCAGCATCGTCCAGTGCCGTGAATGATCCGTAGTTGGATTTGTCGGGAGGAATCTCTGTCTTCAGAAGCCAGCGACCATTCACATGCAGAAACAGATCATCCTGGGGGCGCACAGTTGTGTCAAAACCATCCGGATCGATACCTGAATCGAGCCTCACGTCGTCAGCGAAAATCGGACAAGCGAGTATTGTCAGACTTAAAAGCGAGGAAATTCGCAGGAGATTGAATATGTGTCGTGTCGAACTCATTGAACTTGGATCCAAAGAAAAACTGAAAGGCTGAATGGCGCAAACGACATTCAGAAAATCACGCCTGCATTCTCGCGAACCCGCCGCGATTTTCCAGTCCTGAGCGAAATCGAGGGAATGAATCCCGACCGGTATTTCAAGTCCCTTAAACATTATCAGGAAAGCCCGACCGCCTGCTCAGCAATATGCTTGCCAATATTCAGGGACGCCGTCGCTGCGGGTGACGGTGCGTTGCAGACGTTGATCACTCGCTCGTGACGAAGAATCACGAAGTCGTCGAGCAATTTGCCATCCATCCCCAGTGCCTGAGCGCGTACTCCAGCGGGCGCGGAATGCAAATGCTCAGCCCGGATTTCAGGGACCAGCACCTGGAGTGCGCGCACGAATGCCGCTTTAGACAGCGACCGCCAGACTTCGCCAAGTCCCGTTTTCCAGTTGCGCATGGCGAGCCGAAAAAAACCTGGGTAGGTCAGGGATTCAAAAACGTCTCGCAGATTGATCGTACGCCAGTTGTAGCCTTCTCGGGCAAGGGCGAAAACGGCATTTGGTCCGCATTCAACTCCGCCGTGGATCATGCGGGTAAAATGGACGCCGAGAAATGGAAATCGCAGATCCGGGACAGGGTAGATCAGTGTCCGACACAAGTGATGAGCAGCGGGTTTCAGTTCGAAATACTCACCACGGAAAGGAATAATTCGTTCCTTCATCTTCAATCCACTTTGTCGCGCGATCCGATCACTGTGCAGACCGCCGCAATTGATCACCTGAGCGGCTTCGATGTCGCCTTGTGAAGTCTTGAGACCGACAAAATCCGTGTGTTGATCAATCGCGTTCACGCGGCAATTGAGGCGGATCTCTCCATCGACGGACTGGATGAGTTCTCCCAGCTTTTGGCAAACGCCGGGGTAGTCAACGATTCCGGACTCTGGAACATGAATCGCTTCGATTCCTGCACAATGCGGTTCCAACTCCTTGAGGCGGTCAACGCCGATCATGGAACATTCGACGCCGTTCTGCTGCCCGCGATCAAAGATCGTTCGCAGCTGAGGCAACTGGCTTTCGTGCGTGGCGACAATGACCTTCCCAGTGCGCTGCCATGCCACGCCGTATTCGTCACAGAATGCTTCCAGCGCGGACTTGCCTTCTCGGCAGTTGCGGGCGCGCAGTGAGCCCGGGCGATAATAGATTCCCGAATGAATAACCCCCGAATTGCGACCGGTCTGATGAAACGCCAACGTCGATTCTTTTTCGACAACAATCAGTTTCACTCCGGGCTTCAATCGCGTCAATTGCCACGCGGTCGCCAGTCCAACAATACCACCACCAATGATTGCAATATCGTAACGCGGCATTTTGAGTGACATGAGATCTCAGATTTGAAACTGCGGACAGTAGCGACTCCGATGGCTTCAGACTCTCAAGTGCTCAAGAGCTTCACGGGCGGACATGATGTAGCTGACATAGAAAGGACCGAACTCTGCGTAGCGAGCCGAGGCTTTGTCGAAACGCATCGTGTACACAATCTCCTTAACGTATTCCGGCATTCGGCTCCACAGCGTCACGCCCCATTCCCAGTCGTCAAATCCAGTGGACGCCGTGATCAATTGCGAAACACGGCCCGCGAACTTGATACCGGACGTCGCGTGCTCGGCCATAAGTGCGCCGCGAACACTGAATGGCTCGTCGTACCAGTTCGCCAGTGGATGTCGCGCTTTGTTCATGGGATAAAACGTCATCACCGGAAACGGCGGGAAGTCCGGGTAAAGGCGTTGCTGATTCATCGCAGGCAAACGTTGCCGATAGGCGTTCAATTTAGCCTGAAACGCGGGGCTATCCGCAGAAGTTCCCTCTCGCTGCAGTCGCTCGGCGTATTGCTCGGGGGTCGGGACGTATTCGCTCACTTCGGTGATCGACACGAATGAGTACGTTGGTTCGAGCACAGTTCCAAGGTGACTGGCCCGCAGCCGCTGAACCACGGCGTCAATCTTGAGCGGATCTGCGTCCATGAGCATCAGGCCAAGATCAGCACGGTGTCCGGACACGACCGAGACCTGCATTCGGGCTGGAACATAGTCCCCTTGCGGATTGAGGATTTCGATCACTTCGGCTCGACCATGAGCGCGATCCGGCGGGGCGATTGCCAGCAAAGCCGCCTGATTGACGCGATAATAAATGTGAAGGCAGTGCCAGCCTTCGGACATGACGACGGTGGGTTCAGGCAGCGGAGTGAAATGTCCTTGGGGGCGTTGCACGAAAATAACTTTCAAAAACGAGATTTTGGGAAACCGAAAAAAATCAACTTCGGCGGAAAGTCAGGCTTGAGTCGCCAAACACCGGTTCAAGTGGCGACAGGCACTGATTCGCGACGTGAGGAGTATAGGACAGCGATGGTTGTGATTCACTCGATTGCCACGTATTGGCAGATAACACCCGAATTTGGGGGAGCGTGGAGTGTTCTGAAAGATCTGCATGACGCAGCGAAATTATGTTCATTCGTTCAGTTTTTCGCGGCTCTTTGGTGATTCAGAAACAGAACATCCTGCAAAGAAGAATGGGGCGATTTTTCGACAACGGAGCTTCTAAAGCAGTGATTGAATGCAGGAATGTTCAGAAGTCCGTAGAATACTGTGGAATTCCTTTAGAAACACACGAACATCCGGAGCCGGGTGTGGTGTATTGTATTTGGTGCCGCCAGTTTTTCGAATTGTTGGAGTTCCGGGAGTCGCATGGCAATGCAGGGTGAATTTATGAAGATTCAGTGGGTTCGGTTACCGCGTTTTGGAATCGTCTGCACAGCGGTGGCGCTAGTGGCATCTGCGGGGTTGATTTCTCTTGATCGCGTAATTGCTGACGAGGGGGCAGTTCCCGCTGCAGCGTCCGAAGGTTCGCTCGTCGAATTTGTCGATGGGCAGTTGCGTCAGGGTTGGACCGACAACGAAGTCGTTCCGTCGGAGCCAGCATCAGGCGAGGAATGGGTGCGCAGGATCTACCTTGATCTGTGTGGGCGTATTCCAACTCTTGAAGAAACGAAGGCCTTCCTGGATGACAAAAGTCCCCGCAAGCGCTTCGTGCTGATCGAAAAGCTGCTTGCCGATGAGGACTACGTCCGAAATTTCACGACAGTCTGGACAAACAACACGATTGGTCGAGCTACGCCGCGTCGAGTCAGCCGAGTCGGGATGGAGAAGTTCTTCCGCGAAGCATTTGCCAAGGATCGTCCGTGGAATGAAATTGTCGTCGATACCGTCACGGCTTCGGGCCATTTCGAAGAGAATGGTGCCGTGAATTACACGCTGGCTCAGATGCAGAATCAGGACGACGGAGTTCAGCTTACAGCGATGACGACGCGTTTGTTCCTTGGCCTTCAGGTGCAGTGTACACAGTGCCATAATCATCCGTTCAACAAGTGGCAGCAGGATCAGTTCTGGGAATACAACAGCTTTTTTCGTCAGGTTGGAAAGCGCGATCATCGAAAGCTGGATCCCAACACCGGGCGGATGGTTGATGACTATTCAGAAGTCGTATGGCAGGACTTTCAGGGACCTGTTTATTACGAGAAACGCAGCGGCATGATGCAGGTGGCGTTCCCGCGTTTCGAAGGCCAGGAAGTTGATCCTGGGCTGGATACTGATCGCCGAATAGAGTTTGGCAAATTGCTCACGAAGGAAATTGACGGTCAGCCGCCGCATATCGCACAAGCAATGGTGAATCGCATGTGGAGCCATTTCTTCGGATATGGATTCACTCGTCCCGTGGACGATATGGGGCCACACAATCCCGCCAGTCATCCGGAACTGCTGGAGCGGTTGTCGCGTGAGTTTGTCAACAGTAGCTACAATCTGAAAGAATTGATTCGCACGATCTGTGCCACTGAAGCCTATGCACTCACGAGTCAGTTCAACGAGAAGAACAAGTCCGATGATCCGGCTGCGGGTGAAATGCCGTTGTTCAGTCATATGTATCTGAAGCAGATGCAGGCAGAACAGATGTACGATTCGCTGATCGTTGCCAGTAACGCCCATCAGGCTGGCCGTGGAGGCTGGAGTGCTCAGGAAGAGCAGCGTCGCAAATGGATGCAGCAGTTTGTGGTCGCATTCGACAACGATGAGAACGCCGAATCGACAATGTTCAATGGAACGATTCCTCAGGCTTTGATGATGATGAACAGTGAGTTAATTGAAAAAGCCTGCAGCGTCGAACGCGGAAGTTTTCTGTTTGAAGAGTTTAGTAAGCCGGGGACGGAGCCTCAGAAAATACAGGAGTTGTATATGGCGGCTCTCAGTCGTCATCCGACCAAGTTTGAACTCAATAAGGTCATGAAGATGTTGAACGGGAACAGCTACCGAACCAACAAACTGAATGGCTATCAGGACTTGTTTTGGGCATTGCTGAACTCGAATGAATTTGTGTTCATTCATTAATGATTTGATCGCGGATCGGCGTGTCGCCGTCGCACCAGCTTTTACTTATGTTTTTCACCTACGGGAGTGATTTAGATGGCTCTTTGGAATAACTACGGAATGAATCGTCGGCATTTTATGCAGCATATGGCAACTGCGGCGGCTACGGTGCCCGCCATGAACTTTCTGTCGCACGTTCAGGCAAATGCGGACGTCGTCAGATCAAAGCAAAAGGCTTGTATTCTGATGTGGATGGGTGGCGGTCCGCCCACGATCGACATTTGGGACCTGAAGCCAGGTTCAAAGAATGGTGGAGAATTCAGGCCGATCGATACGGCGGCTTCCGGTGTGCAGATTAGCGAGCACATGCCTGAAACAGCCAAAATGTTTGGTGATCTGTCAATCGTGCGTTCCATGAGTACTCGTGAAGCGGACCATGGCCGCGGGCGGTACTACATGCAGACTTCTTATGTCCCTAACCCAACCGTTGTGCATCCAACGTTTGGCTCGGTTGTCAGTTACGAGCTCGGCAAGAACCGTAAGGCTCTGGAAATCCCGGCGTTCGTTTCTGTTGATGGTGGTGCTGGGCAGGCTGGTTTCCTTGGCATGACGCACGCTCCGTTCGTGGTCGATAATACTGGTCGGATTCGTAACTCGCCGTCGGAAGAGGGCAAGACCCGACTTGG
>Ga0138256_10002856_pt1 | contig 18425 bp, 14 predicted proteins | sample KNB2016incub_MG_FD_105486 | JGI IMG/M metagenome (GOLD analysis project Ga0138256, IMG submission 105486) | Active sludge microbial communities from wastewater in Klosterneuburg, Austria - KNB2014incub_MG | ecosystem: Engineered > WWTP > Activated sludge > Unclassified | place: Austria... | reverse complement strand
GTCGGAGGGGCGGAAGTGGCCGGCGGCGGCAAGGCGCAGGGTCGCCGCCATCGTGACGCCGCCAGCGGTCTCGGCGAAAAGTCCGGTCGTGCGGGCCAACAGGCGAATGGCGGCGACCAGCTCGGTGTCCGTCACGCGCTGGCCAGCGCCTCCGCTGTTCCGGAGTATGCGACTTGCCGACAGGCCATCGGCGGGATTGCCGATCGCCAGCGAGCGGGCGATGGTCTGCGGTATCTCCGGAACGAGGATCTCATCGCCGCGCTCGGCGAGCCGCACGATCGGGGCGCAGCCGTCCGCTTGGGCGCCGTACTGCCGCGGCAGGTCGCCGCTCACCAGTCCGGCGTCCCGCGCCTCGGAGAATCCCTTTCGTAGTTTGGTGACCAGCGAACCGCCGGCCATGGGGGTGACGATTGCCGTGGGGAGCCGCCACCCCAGCTGTTCGGCGATCTCGAAGGCCATCGTCTTGCTCCCCTCGCCGTAGTACGCGCGCAGGTTCACGTTGACCATGCCCCAGCCGAAGCGATCCGCGACCTGCGCGCACAGTCGATTCACGTCGTCGTACGTGCCGCGCACCCGCACGAGCGTCGGGGCGAAGACCGCGGTGGCGACGAGCTTGCCGAGCTCCAGATCATGCGGCACGAAGATCCACGCCGGCTTGCCGGCGCGAGCTGCGGCGGCGGCGACGGCATTGGCGAGGTTGCCCGTCGATGCGCAGCCGATCACGTCGAGGCCGAACGCCTCGGCTGCGTTGATGGCGGTCGTGACCACGCGGTCCTTGAACGACAGCGTCGGGAACGAGTGGGCGTCGAGCTTGAGCCAGAGGCGAGCGACCCCCAGCTGCGCGGCGAGGGCGGGGGACTCCACGAGTGGCGTCCATCCCACGTCGAGGGCATGCACGGGCTCGCCCTGGAAGGGGAGCCATTCGTGGTAGCGCCACAGGGACCGCGGCCGCCTGGCAATCTCTTCTCGCGACGGCAGGCGGCGGTTTGGATCGTACACGGGTTCCAGCGGACCGAGACAGTCGGGGCAGATCGCTTGCGGTGTCGCGCCGGCTGTCCGCCCGCACGCGTCGCAGGCCAGCGGCAGCGGTGCGAGTGGCACCGGAGCCGGCGGGCGCGTCGAGGCGGCGGCCGTGATGGTGGTGGCGGTCATGCGGCGATCCTGTCGGCCCGCGACCCGGCCAGCGCTCGCGCCGCGGCCAACAGGTCGCCTAACAAGGCCGATGCCGTCCGCGTACCGCCCGCTCCCGCGCCATACCACGTGAGCGAGCCAGCCAATGCGCTCTGCACCTCCACCACGTTGACCACGCCCTCGGCCCGCGCCAGGGCGTCGTTCGAGGCGAGGACCTGCGGCTCGACGCACAGCTGCAATCCAGTGGACCTGGTCGCCTCGGCGACCAGGCGTACGCGTTGACCGAGGGCCCGGGCGGTCTGCACAAGGTGGATGACGTCGGGGTCGATGCCGCGCGTCGGGACGTCGCTGAGCGTGACGGGTGCGCGCCAGGCCAGCGTGGCGAGGATCGCCAACTTGGCGGCCGCGTCGCGCCCGGTCAGGTCGGCAGATGCGTCGGCTTCGGCGTACCCGTGACGGCGCGCGGCGTTGAGCGCCTGGTCGAAGCCGGCGCCGGCCTCGATCTCGGTGAGCATGAAGGTGGTCGTGCCGTTCAGGACGCCGCGCAGGGCGAGGATCTCCTCGCCATCCAGCGAGTCGCGCAGGGCCCGGACGATCGGGAGGGCCGCCGCGACCGCAGCCTCGCAGTGGAAGAGCGGGTGCCGCCTGGCGATCGCCGCCAGCAGGAGTGGGTCAGTCGCTATGGCCAGTTTGTTCGCCGACACCGCCGCCGCCCCGCGCTCCATGGCACGTCGCAGCCACCGTGCCGCGTCGGGGGCACCGCTTGCCTCGACGATCACGTCGATGGACGGGTCGTTTGCCAGTCCCTCGGGGTCGTCGTGCACGCGAATGGACGGGAGTGCGCGGCGATGCCGGTCCGGGTCGCGCACGACGACCTGGGTGAGTCGAAGGGGTCGGCCGATGCGCTGGGTCACGCGCTCTTGATTGGCGCTGAGCGCGGAGGCGAACGCGGCGCCGACAGTGCCGTTGCCGATCAGCCCGACGCGGAGGACGGGTGGTGCCATGGGTACGAGTCTCCCCCACTCGCGGGGGTTCGCTGCCGGGCAATAAAAAAACGCCCAACGGCAAAGCCCCCGGACGAGTGGCTTTTAGCGAGTTGTTTAGCGTGGCCGCAAGTTGCCCTAAATCGCCACGTGCTTCGGTTGTGAAGCCGAGTTTATGCCGGCCCGATGCTCGGCGCAAGGGGGAGGGGGGGTGCTGTCACGAGACCTTGCGGGTCTTCTTGCGCAGGAAGTCCATCAGGATGTACTGGCCGAGCGTCATGGTGTTGGTGAAGTAGGCCTTGCCGCGACAGATCGACGACACGTGCTTGACGAACTCCACGAGCGCGCGGTCGCGGGCGAGCATGAAGGTGTTGATCGAGATGCCCGCGCGACGGCAGTCGGCCACCTCGCGAATCGTCTCCTGGATCACGTACGCGTCGAGCCCCATCGAGTTCTTGTAGATGGCGCCGTTGGGCATGGTGAGCGCGCTTGGCTTTCCATCGGTGATCATGACGATCTGCCGCATGTCCTTCTTCTGCGCCATCAGGATCCGGCGCGCGAGCTTGAGCCCTTCGGCGGTGTTGGTGTGGTAGGGACCGACCTGCGCCTGCGCGAGCGTGGCGATCGGGATCTCCTCGGCCGAGTCGTGAAAGAGCACCACGCGAATCGTGTCGCCGGGAAACTGGGTGCGGATCAGGTGCGTCAGCGCGAGCGCCACCTTCTTGGCGGGGGTGAAGCGATCCTCGCCGTACAGGATCATGGAGTGCGAGCAGTCCAGCATGAGGACCGTGGCGCACGACGAACGGTACTCTGCCTGGCGCACCATCAGGTCGGGGTAGTCGATGTCCAGCGGCGAGTCGAGCGACCCGGTGCGCGCGAGGGCGTTCTTCAGCGTCTCGTTGACGTCGAGGTTGAGGGTATCGCCGAACTCATACGGCTTGCTGGCGGCGTCGGCCTCGATCCCGGTGGCCAGGAAGGGCGTGTCGTGGCTGCCGAACGACGACTTGCCTAACGACCCGAGGATATTGCGCAGCGACTTGTAGCCCAGGAAGTCGATCCCCTTGTCGGTGAGGTGGAAGTTGACGTCGCGCGACGCGGCCCGCGCGAGCCCGCCCGGCCCCTCGACGGCCGAGTGCGAATCCGGGACTTCGGGCGGGGCATCGAGATTGAGGTAGCCCTGCTCCATCAGCCGCTTCACGATGTCGTCCAGCAGCTTGGCCAACGATGCCTGCGCCTCCTCATCGTCCTCGCCGCGCAGCGCCTGCAGCATTTCGGGGGTGAACTGCCCGCTGTCGATGAGCGCCTGGAGGACTGCCTGCTTCAGGGCGTCGAGCGATCGATCGCCGTCCTCCCCCGTCTCACCCCAGTACGGGTGGTAGTGCTGGCCTCCCGCGAAGCCGGACTGGAGCAGGAAGTCCGACAGCTGCTCCAGGAGCGACTCGAGATCGACCGCGTCGGCGGCCTCGGGGGAGAACTTGGTGTACGTGTGGAACCGCATGACCACCTCGTGCAGGCTGGGGCGGCACCGTCAGCTGAACGGCGCCCTCGCTTGGGCCATCTCACGCCGCGTAGAGGGCCCCGCGGTCGACGCAAGGGCCGCGGGGCCAGCGAGCGGGCGTGACATGGCCTGTAGCATATAACACACGCGGCGTGTCGGGCGATCCCTCCGCGCGTGCAGATCTCGTAGTTTACGGACGTGTCCCCCCATCGTCGATCGCTCAACCCGTTCCGGGTCCTGCTCACCCACGCGAATTTCCGTCGCTTCTGGGTGGGGCAGACGCTCTCCCTGATCGGGACGTGGATGCAGTCGATGGCGCTCGGATGGCTGGCGCTGGAGCTGTCCGATAGCGCCTTCATCGTCGGACTCGTTGCGTCCATTGGCTCGCTACCGATCCTCCTGTTCTCGCTCTACGCCGGGGTCGTGGTCGATCGCAGCGACAAGTTGCGCCTCGTGACCATCGCCCAGACCCTGCTCCTGCTCGAGGCGGTGCTGCTCTGGTACCTCACCTGGTCGGGGCACATCAATATCCCGACCCTCCTGGTGCTGGCCCTCGTCGGCGGGGCCATTGCGAGCGTCGAGATCCCGGCGCGCCAGTCGCTCATGATCGACCTGGTCGGCCGCGATGACCTGCGCGACGCCATTGCACTCAACTCGTCCGGCTTCAACCTGGCCCGAATCTTCGGCCCCGCGATTGCCGCGGCGATCATTGCCAAGTTCGGCCTCGCCTGGTGCTTCGGCGTGAATGCACTGAGCTACCTGACGGTGCTCATCGGCCTGTCCCGCATCTCGCTGCCGCCGTACACCCCGGTCCCCGCCCTGCTGTCGCCGCTCGAGGGGATTCGTGAGGGGCTCGCCTACGTGCTCGGCGACCGCCGGGTACGGGGGTTGGTGGAGGTGGTCACGGTCTTCTCGATCCTCGGCATCCCCTACTTGTCGCTCATGCCGGTGATGGCGCGCGAAATGCTGGGCCTCGGGGCCGGCGGATTCGGTGTGATGCTCTCGGCGGTTGGCATCGGTGGACTGGCGGGGGCGCTCGGGCTGGCCGCGTTTGCGCCGCGGTCTCGCGGCCGGTTGCTGAAGTACACCTCGATCCTCTACGCGGCCCTGCTGGTGGCTCTGTCGTTCATCCGCGTCCCCGGCCTTGCGTACGTGCTGCTGCTCGCGGTTGGCTGCGTGATGATCGTCAACAATGCGTTGGCGAACACGCTCATGCAGTCCATCGTCCCCGATGCGTTCCGCGGGCGCCTGATGGCGATCTACTCGCTGATCGTGATCGGACTCCCGCAGGTGATCGGGGCATTCGGGGCCGGGGCGGTCGCGCGCGTCTTCGGCGTCGATGCGGCGATCGGCGGCGCCGCGGTGCTCATGCTGCTCTACGGGTGGTGGGCGTTCCGGCGCTACCCGGAGGTCACGGAGCTGTAGCGCCGAACGCATGCGCCCGGCCGGGACTGAGATGTCCCGGCCGGGCGAGCGAACTGGTACGTGGTGGCCGTCAGGAGGCCGTCTTGCGCTTCACGACCGTGAGGGTGAGTGAGGTGGGATGCTTGGTCGAGTGATGCACCTTGTTGTTGGCGACCACCCCGGTCTTCTCGTCGAAGTTGTTGCCGCCCGTGTTCATGTTGCGGTCGAAGCGCGGGAAGTTGGAGCTCGAGACCTCGATGCGAATGCGATGTCCCGCCTCGAAGTAGTTGCTGGTGGTGAGCGGCCCCACGGTGACCTTGTACACCTGGTCCTTCTCCATGAACACGACCTTGTCGTACCCGTCGCGATAGCGTGCACGCTGGATCGACTCGTCCAGGTTGAACGCCCGCCCGTCGGGATACACGTCCAGCAGCTTGAGGGTGAAGTCGGTGTCCTTCACGTCGCTCGAGACGTAGAGCGTCAGCTCGACCGGCCCTGAGACCTCCATCCCCTCCTTGAGCGGCTCGGAGGTGTAAACCAGGATGTCGCCGCGCTGCTCCATCTTGAGCTGGTCGAACGAGCCACCCTGCACGGCGTTGCCCGTGCAGCAGACGTTGCCGCCGTACGACGGCACCGGATTCATCGGGTCATAGCGGAACGCATCGGGAAGGTCCTGCCGTGGCGGGCGCGTGGTGAGCACCCCGTCGCCATTGGCCGAGTTGGCCTTGCCGCCACTCGAGATGAAGTAGCGCAACGTCTCCGCCCCGCTCGGCGGCCAGCTGTCAGTCGTTTGCCACTTGTTGAGTCCCATCGTGAAGTAGCGCACCTTGGGCAGCGTGTCGAGCAGTTGGCTCTTGTCGCCCTTGAGAAAGACGTCGAACCAGCCGTAGGTGAGGGCGTCGTAGTCCAGCCGCGCGTCGCCCATGCTGCGCTCGCCCACGATCGTGTTCTCCGTGGCCCGCTTGTAGGCGCAATGCAGGGTCGGCGCGATGACGGCGTACTGCTGGTTGGCGATCTCGGGGCGTGCTGTCTTCCGCACGTGGTTGTACGTCGCGAGGTTCGGCCCCACCGACACGTCGTACCACGACATGAACCAGAGTCCCGGCACGTTGACGCGCATGTCGTCGTGGAACAGCCCTCCGCGATACCACGCCGAGTCGTTCGGGGTGCGCTTGATCATCGCCCCGCCCGTCGAGGCCCCAGGCATCGAGTCGGCGAAGATGCCACGCGGGCCATCTACCGCCTTCAGGATGTCCATGGAGGGGAGCGTGCCAAGGGCGGCCGACCAGTCGACCGGCGGCAACTGCTGGGCAAGGTCGAACGACTTGGAGAAGCGGATCCGCTCCTCCTGCGTGAGGTTGGACGGCATGAGCGGGCGCACCTGGTTCTGCTCGCCATAGAGCCAGGCGATGAACAGCATCTGCACCGCTCCGCCTCGATACCAGTTCCCCTGCTCGTAGAACGGCCCGACTCGACCCACCCCGGCGCCGAACCCCTGCGGAATGATCGTGGCGAGCCCTGGCGGGGACTGCGATGCGACCGCCATCTGCCACTCAGCCGTGGATGAGCACCCGATCAGTCCGACCTTTCCGTTGGCCCACGACTGCGTGGAAATCCACTGGATCGCGTCGTACCCGTCTGTGGTTGGTGGACCGAGGATATCGTAGTTCCCCTCGGAGAAGAAATGGCCGCGCTCGTTCATCACCACGTAGGCGTATCCACGCTTCACGGCCTCGAGTTGCGAGGTCATGTCGGATGGGGCACCGAGCCGGACATCCCACCAGTTGAAGTTGTAGGGGGTGCGAACGAAGATCGCCGGCACCTTGCTTGAGGCGCCCTTCGGACGGTAGATGTCGGCCTGCATGCGCAACCCGTCGCGCATACCGACCATCACCTTGCGATCCACCACCGCGATGCGCTGCAGCTCGGCTTCGAGCGAATCGCGGCGAGCGCGCAACTGCACGGGGTTGGGTTGGGTCGGCTGGGCGGCGACGGGGAGCGCCGCGACAGGAAGCGCCGCGCCGGTAAACAGGACGAGTGTCGCAAGCCGACGGACGCGGCTCGGTGCACGATGCATGGCAGGACCTCGGAAACGGGCGGACGGAACGATCCGCTGTATTACAACATTTCCGGTGGAGCACCGCGGGCAATCAGGAAATACCCGACCGGGTCAGGGAACCGGAATTCGGCGTAGCGCGGCGATCTCGGCCAGCATGCCCACAACCTGGGCCTCGACCACCACCCGTCCCTTCTCGCGCGTGGCCAGGGTTGCGTCGCCGAACGTCCCGGAGCGCGACCAGACCTTGCCCTCTCGCACCGCCCGTACGGAATCGCGGGTGAGGCCGCCGGCCCCCGGATGGTAGTCGTTCGTGGCCTTGGCCATCTGCACCACGTCGGGGTGCATGTAGAGCATCATCGACGTCTCGATCTCGTCGGCGTGTGTCCCCCCCGGCTGCTGCCGTATCGACTCCTCGGCTTCGCGCCCGACGCGCAGGATGTCGGTGTAGCGCATCACGAGCCCACTGGCCGTGAGCGAATCGCGGGAAGGCGCGAGGGCCCGCAACGTCGACACCCCGGTGTTGAGGATGTAGAAACGGCGCGGACCGTGCGCAGCGATCGTCCGGACGATGTCGATGATCACGTCGCGCGCCGTTTCGAGGCGAAGTGTGGTCGACCCCGGATACTCGACGAACGACGGGTAGAAGTGGTAGTTCACGGTCGGATACAGCACGACCGCCGTCGCCGATCCGATCCGCTGCGCATAGTACTCGGCCAGGAGCCAGTCGTTGTTGAGCGGGAGATGCGGCCCGTGCTCCTTGGCCTCGGCGCCGATCGGGATGACGACGATGGTTGCGGTGTCGAGCCGAGCGATGGCGTCGGTCCACGACAGCTCGGCGATGCGGACGCTGCCCGCTGCGCTGAGCGCCCGACGTTGCGCGCCGCGATCTGCTCCCGCAGCCCCGCTCGCCTGCGCTCGGCTTCCCTGTGCCACGACGCACAGGATGGCCGTGGCGCCGAGCAGGCGCGAGGCGCCCGTCGAGACGCGGAAGAAGGGGCGTAACAGGCGCGCACAGGCGTGTTCGGACATGGCCGTTCCCGGGTGAAGTGATGTGAGGTCACAACCTCCGCGTCAGGCCGCCACTGTCAACCGGCGCAGGCGCTACAGGTCATCTCACAAACAGTCGCCGGTCGCGCCGGCCGGAGGCCGTCGTCGATTTGTGAGAGGACTTTTATTGACCCTGCGACCCACCCGGCTGGTGCAGGTGCGGCGGCAACTGCGCGCGCACGATCGCCTCGAGGACCGTGACCGCTCCCTCGATCCCGAGCCACGCCGTGTTGATGCACGCGTGATAATTCGCCGGGGCGAGCCACTCGCGATTCCAGCAGCGACGCACATACTCCAGCCGTTGCCTGTTGGTCTCCTCGACCTGCCGAGCCGCCTCGTCTGCCGTTACGCTTTCGCGGTCCATCACCCGGGTTACGCTCGCCTCCGGGGTCGACACGCAGAGGAAGTGCAGGGCGTCCTGTCGATTCGCGAGCCATGCCTGGGCACCGCGCCCCACGAGCACGACCGGCCCCCGGGCCACCGCTTCGTCGATCACACGGTGCGTCGCCTCGAGGATGCGATCCTCGGTCGGCGGCAGCGGCGCGCCGAGCGGCGCCGAGAGCATTTCCTGCGAACTGTAGGCAAAGGCGTCGGCGATCCGCTCGGCAAGCGAGGGGCGCCGCTCCTCGATCGCTTCCACGTGGGCGGGCGTCAGGTGCAACCCTACCGCGACCCGCTCGACAAAGGCGTTGTCGAGCAGCGCCCATTGCAGCCGACGGGCCAGCCCTGCCGCGACCTCGCTCCCGCCCGAGCCGTAGGTGCGCGAAATCGTCACAACCGGCATGGCGCCTACTCCTCCGTCAGGGTCCGGCGTCGCACAAGCTCGGCGACACCGTAGCCGAGCGCTTCCCACGATGCATTGCCGGGCGCGTTGTCCACGGTACAGTGCAGGCGCACCTCGCCCAGTCCGCGCGCGCGGCACCACGCCTCGCCTGCGCGCACGAGGGCGCGCAGCACCCCGGCACGGCGGTACGACGGCACGACGTACGCTGAGGTCATGAAACCATACGGCTGCGGTCGCACCAGGCGCGGCGGACGGGAGACGGCGACGCGCAGCATCCCGAGTGCGGCATCGCGTTGCGTCGCAAGGAAAATGACGTCGGTGGGCGACGCGAGCTGGCGCTCGCTGAGCTGGCGCGCGTGTTCGTGCAGGTCGGTGAGCGAAAGCGCGACGGCCGGATTGCGCGCTTCCTCCGCGAGCAGCCGGAGCCGCAGCGCGACGACGATCTCCAGGTCAGCGGGGTCGGCCGCGCGCACGACCAGCCCGGTCGGGGTGGTGGAGGCGGTGGCGTGCCGACGACGCATGGTGGTCACGGCATCAGGCGGACAGCCCGCCCCCGAAGTCCTGCTGGCCGCCGCGGGCGCGACGTTCCTGTGGGGCACGCCCGTAGTGACCGGCATCGGAGCGTGAGATCTTGCGCCGTGCCACGAGCGACTCGAGCACGAGTTCGCAGGCAGCCGCTGTCACCGGAGTGTCGCCCGGCGCGGCGAGTCCGACGCGGTGCACCAGCTGCGTCAGGCCGGGGACGACGTCGAACGCCTTCACCAGGACCGAGGCGTCGAGTTCGTCCGTCACCTGCAATGCCGCGCCGTCCTCGAACCAGAGGATGATGTCATCCAGGTTGACCGTCCCGGCCCGGTCGCGGAAGACGGCATCGGAGGCGCGTCGGATCAGGTCGCGCGCGATGGCCGCCGCGCCCACCAGCTCGCCCTCATACTCCAACTCGATCTTGCCAGTCACCGCCGGAAGCGCCGCGTAGACGTCCGAAATGCGCGGCACGATCTCGTCGCTGCCCATCCGGAGCGCGCGCCGCTCGGCGTTGGACACGACGCTCTCCATCACCGAGATCGGCATGCGCTGCGACACGCCCGACCGGCGATCAATGCGCTTGTCGGTGCGCGCCTCGAACGCCACGCGCTCGATCACCTCGGCGACGAAGTCCGGCATGCGGAGCGGGAGCGTTCCGCGTGCCACCCATGCTTCCTGCGCCGTGATCTGCATGCCCAGCTCGACCGTCTCAGGATAGTGGGTCAGCACCTCGCTCCCGATGCGATCCTTGAGCGGCGTGATGATCTTGCCGCGCGCGGTGTAGTCTTCCGGATTGGCAGTGAAACACAGGAGCACATCGAGTGGCAGGCGCACCGGATAGCCTTTGATCTGGACGTCACCCTCCTGCATGATGTTGAACAGCCCGACCTGCACCTTTCCGGCGAGGTCGGGGAGTTCGTTCAGGGCGAAGAGTCCGCGATTGGCCCGCGGAAGCATCCCGTATGCGATCGTCAGTTCATCGGACAGGATGTGGCCACCGCGGGCCGCCTTGATCGGGTCGACATCGCCGATGATGTCGGCGATCGTCACGTCGGGCGTTGCCAGCTTCTCGACGTACCGGCTGCTGCGGTCGACCCAGGCGATCGGGGTGTCGTCCCCCATCTCCTCGAGCCGCAGGCGCGCAAACTTCGAGATGGGGGCGTACGGGTTGTCGTTGATCTCGCTCCCCGCCACCACCGGCATGCGCTCGTCGAGCAGGGTGACCAGCGCGCGCAGGATGCGCGACTTGGCCTGCCCGCGCAGCCCCAGCAGGATGAAGTTGTGCCGCGCCAGGATGGCGTTCACGATCTGGGGCATGACCGTGTCTTCGTAGCCCAGTACGCCCTCGAAGAGTGGCCCGCCGGCGCGCAGCTTGGCGATCAGGTTCTCCCGCAACTCGTCCTTCACGGAGCGAAGGACGCGGGCGCGGTCACCGAACGGGTGTGCCTTGAGGGCACCAAGAGTCGTGGGAAGTACCTGGGACGACAACGGCTGCTCCATGTGTAGAGGGGACGAAGCTACAACGCCTGCGGACCGGCGGAAGTTCTCCGCGCAACACGCCGGCTCCCACGGCGCAGGGTCGCGCATGCGCTCAGTCGGCAGCAGACACCTCGACGAGGTTGTCGTAGAAAACGGGACCGTGTCCAAGGTCGGTTTCCCGCTGGGAGGTCGTCGCGTTGGCGTTCTGCCCGTCGGGCGAGAGCTTGCCCCACCAGATCGACGGCGCCCAGACCACGCCCTCGCGCACGCCGTCTTCCACGCGCAGCGCGGCCGCGAAGTGACCGCGATCGTTATGCACCACCACTCGCGTTCCCGACACCAGTCCGCGCCGTTCCGCATCGATCGGGTGCATCATGCACTCCGGCTCGGCATCCTTCCGAAGCGAGGCGATGTTGACGAAGGTCGAGTTGAGGAAATAGTGTCTCGGCGACGAGATCAGTGAGAGCGGGAAGCGCGCGGCGAGCCTCGGGGCGGTTTCGGGCAGTTCGTACGGTGCGGTGTAGGTGGGGAGCGGATCGAGGCCCATCGCCTCGAGTCGCGCCGAGCGGAACTCGCACTTGCCGCTTGGGGTGGGGAAGCCGCCCGTGGCGAACGGGGCGTATGGCGAGGGGAGGTTGAGCCGCACCCAGCCCTCTTCCATGAGCCGCTCGAAGGTCACGCCCCCCATGTTCGCATGCCCCGATTGGAGCGCCAGGCGCACCAGTGCCTGGTCGTCCTCGGCAAACAGCGAGGCATCCAACCCCATGCGTCGGCCTAGTTGGCGAAAGATCTCGGTGTTGGGCCGGGAGTCGCCCAGCGGCGCGATGGCTGGTCGGTTGAGCGTGGCATGGTGATGGCCGTACGCCAGGTGCACGTCCCAGTGCTCGAGCTGCGTGGTGGCCGGCAGGACATAGTCGGCCCAGTCGGCCGTGTTGGTCTGGAAATGCTCCAGCACGACGGTGAACAGGTCTTCGCGCCCGAGGCCGCGCAGGACCTCGTTGCGGTCGGGCGCGACGTCGGCGGGATTGGAGTTGTAGACGACCAGCGCCCGCACGGGGGGACCGCCAACGCCGGCGTCGTCGCGCGTTAACGCCTCACCCAGCCGGATCATGTTGATCGTGCGGACGTCGGGATTCAGGTCGGGGCGCTCGAGCGCGGCCGAGTTGAACCGGAAGTTCCCACTCGTGGAGAGCTGCACGCCGCCGCCGGGGTGACGCCAATGTCCCGTGATGGCGGGGAGGCACGCAATGGTGCGCACCGCCATGCCGCCCCCGCCGTGGCGTTGCAAGCCGTAGTTGATGCGGAGAAAGGCCGCGCGTGCCGTGCCGTAACGTCGCGCGAGCGTGCGAATCGTCTCGGCGGGGAGCCCGGTGATGGGGGCGGCGCGCTCCGGGGACCATTCCGCCGCGCGCACGCGCAGGTCGTCGGCCCCCAGCGTGTACTGCGCCAGGTAGTCGTCGTCCTGGAGCCCCTCATCGAACAGCACGTGCATCATCGCGAGGGCGAGCGCGGCGTCGGTGCCCGGACGGATGCCCAGCCATTCGTCGCACTGCTCGGCGGTGCGCGTCCGCACGGGGTCGATGGCGATCAGGTGCGCGCCGCGCTCACGCGCCTTCAGGATGTGTGGCCAGAGGTGCGGATTGGACGTGAGGGTATTCGTGCCCCAGAGCAGCACGAGGTCGCATTCCGGGACGCCCTCACCGTCGGCACCGATGCTCGCCCCAACGGTCATCATCATCCCGACCTTGCCCGCCGTCGCGCAGATGGTGCGATCCAGTCGCGACGCGCCGAGGGCGTGGAAGAAGCGGCGGTCAACGCTTGATCCCTGCAGCAGCCCCATGGTCCCGGCGTAGGAGTAGGGCAGGATGGCTTGCGGACCGTCGGCCGATGCGGCGATGTCGGCGAGACGCCCGGCGATGTCGTCGAGCGCGACGTCCCACGACACGGGCTCGAACTGTCCACTCCCCTTCGGGCCGACCCGGCGCAGGGGAGCGGACAGGCGATCGGGATGGTAGGTGCGCTCCAGGTACCGGTTCACCTTGGCGCAGAGGAAGCCGTCGGTGAACGGGTGATCGGGGTCGCCCTGTATGCGGATGGCACGCCCATCGCGAACCGTTACGAGGGTCGCGCACGTATCGGGGCAGTCGTGCGGGCAGGCCCCGCGTACGACCGACGTCGCCGGCGTCCCGGACTCGGCGCTGATCATGGCCAGGAGGAAGGGTGCGTGAGGTGTGACGCGATCATGTCGTGCAGTGCTGCAGCAGTCTAGCGCCAGAATCGATTCCCGCGACCCTGCGTCTGATCGTCGCGCGACTTGGAGGGGCGCCATGATTCCGACACGGCGCGCCGCGTCCGTGCCGGCCGAGCAGGGTCGACCGGGCAAGATTCCGAGTGAAACACGTTGCTACGGCTAGACTTGGCCCACCCGCACCCTTGACTGTTCGCGCAACAGTCGTACATTTGTTCACGTTATGGGGGTCAGGCATGTGCCGGAGTAGGATACATGCCTTTTCGCCGCGTCTAGGCGCACGACGCAGCGGATCACCTTCGAACACTACGAGTCGCGAGCGCGGCGTGCTGAGGCCGGACTGGCCGAAGACGCAATGGAATGTGCAGTCCGGCTTTGAATGTTTTTTTCCCATCCCACGTCACTGGAGAACAAATCAATGAAGCGTTTAGCTCTCGCAGCTGCCATCGTCATGCTCGCCGCTTGCGGCGGTGCCAAGGAAGAGGCCATGCCGGCCGTCGACAGCGCTGCTGCCGCGATGACCCCGGCCCCGGCCATGGATTCCGTCGCCCCCATGATGGACTCGACGATGAGCCACGACTCGGCCGCCGACACGACGGCGCACTAACTCGCAGACACGACGGCGCGACTACGCGCCGACGCGAGTCACACCAGACGGGCGCGACCACATGGTCGCGCCCGTCTGCGTTTTGAATGGTGCCCGTCGGCGTTTTCGATTGTGCTCGCGCGTGTCCGGGCTGGTCCGCGACGACGGCTAGCCCGGAGGAAACGGGAGCGTCACGACGCGCGCCCGCCCCCGGGCGTCGCCCCACACCACGTCAATGTCGGTGTCCATCTCCACCTCGCGCCGGACCATCGCCAGCGCGATCCCACCGAGTCGCGGCGAGATCGCGACGCTTCGAACGTCGCCCATCACCTTGCCCGCAGCGTCGTGCAGCTCGGCGCCCACCGACACGGGCCGCGCCTCGTCGAATCGAAGGCCCCGCAGGTGACGGTTCACACGCCCTCGGAAATGCACCCGGGCGACCGTTTCCTGTCCCGTATAGCACCCCTTGGTGAACGAGATCGCGTGCAGCTCCTCCATGTTGGCTTCCTGGGCCAGCGTCGAATCGTCCATCTCGACTCCCCACTCCGGCCGCCCGCTCTCCACGCGGGCAATGTGCACGGCGTCGCGTCCGGCCGCTCGCGCGCCGTGTGAGACGAGCGCGCTCCACACCGCCGGCTGCGCGAGCGTTGGCATGAGGAGCGCGAAACCCTCCAGCCCCAGGTCGGGGACTCGCGCCACCAGGATGGTGTGCCCGTGCGATTCCACCGCGCGGTGCGCGAAGTCGTCCATCGCCTGCAGCGATTCCCACTCGAGCCCGAGCGCCCCGGCCACCACCGCATGCGCGCGTGTGCCGTACACGCTGAGGTCGGCCGTCTCGGCACTGACATCGGCGTATCGCGACAGCCGCGGATTCACGTACTTGCGGACCATGGTCCACCAGCCCGCCGACGCGCGAGGCGGCACGTCCACGAGGACATCGTCGTCCCGGACGAAGATACGTACGTCGGCAAGAATCTTTCCCTTGGCGGTGAGCGCGGCGGCGTAACAACCGGTGCCGGGCTGCAATGACAGCACATCGTTTGTCACCAGCCCCGTCAGGACCTCGCGTGCCTTGCCCCCCGCGAAGGTGCCGCGCGAACGATCGCTTCGATCCACGACAATGGCGCCGCCGGCGCCTGGCGCATCGCCACGCCGAAGCGCCCAGTACTCGCCCTCGACGTCGCCAAAGTTCCCGACGCCGCGCGGCTCGGGCAGGCCGACGGCGGATCTGTCGTCGCTGGGGAGTCTCGTTGCGGACGATGACTCGTGTGGACTCGGTGACTCCGTCATGCGAAGCGCTCTCCAACGCGGGCGATCAGTTGTTCCACCACCGCAGTATCGATGCCGGTGATGGCAGGAATGCATGCGTCGGCCTCCATGGCGACGTGCGCCGGGAGGTTCCCGACGGCGATGCAGCGCAGGCCGGCGGCTCGAGCCGCACGGATTCCCCCCAGCCCATCCTCCAGTGAGACCACGAGTCCATCGGACCGGATGGGACGCCGCTGCTCCAATCGTCCCAGGGCGGCCAGGTATGGCGCTGGCGCCGGCTTCGGGGGATCGACATCCTCCGACCCGATGACGCACGCGAACAGGTGCTCCATCTGCCCGAGGTTCAGGACGAACTCGACATGGCGTCGGCTGGCCCGGGTGACGATGCCGACGCGCACCCGGGCCGCCAGTCGTTCCACGGCCTCGCGCGCGCCGTCGACCAGCACGACTCCCTTGCCGACATGATCGGAGAAGGCGCGGTCGACGCGCAGCGCGAGCAGTTCGAGTCCGGTCGCGTCGATCGTCGCGCCGCACCTCTCGGTCGCCTCGCGCACGGCGTCGGTCGTGGAGAGCCCGGCGCACCCATCCCGGTAGTCCGAGTCCGACAGCTGCAGCCCGTCCTCGGCAAGGACGCCGGTGAGCGCGTCGCGACGCGCATGGGCCGTGTCGGCGAGCACCCCGTCAAACTCCATCAGCACCGCCTCGAGCACACGATGTGTCATGGGTCGGCGTTAGGCACGCGCGCGGCGTAGGAGGCATCGAGCAGGTCGACCGGGTGCAGGACACGCGTGGTGCTGCCGGCGCGCAACAGCCCACCCCCGACCTGCATCAGGCACCCCGGGTTTCCGGTGGCGACGAGCGCCGCCCCGGTCTCGGCGATGCGTGCGAGTTTCGGCGTGAGGACCGCGTCCGACGTCTCGGCTTCCACCAGGTTGTAGATACCCGCGCCTCCGCAGCACTGGTCGGCATCCGCGAGCGGCGTCAGGCGCAACTCGGGGATCGCCGATAGGACAGCGAGGGGTGCCGTCGCGATGCGCTGCGCGTGCACCAGGTGACACGGCGCGTCGTAGGTGACATGGAGCGCCAGCGGGCCGCCTCGCCGCGGACCGGCGGCCACGAGCAACTCGCTGACATCGCGCACACGCGCGGCGAGCGCGGCAGCCCGCGCCGACCAGGCGGGGTCGTCGTGCAGGAGGTGACCGTACTCCTTCATCATGGCGCCGCATCCGGACGCGTTCACTGCGACGAGGTCCGCACCCGATTGCTCGAAGGCCGCAATGTTGCGCCTGGCGAGACGCCGGGCGGCGTCGACGTCGCCCGCGTGCGCGTGCAGCGCCCCGCAGCACCCTTCGTCCGTGGCCACCACGAGCCGGTAGTCGTTGACGCCGAGCACGCGCTCGGTCGCACGATTGGTCGCCGCGAACAACCCCTGCATGACGCAGCCATGCAGCACCGCGACCGTCCCTCGACTGCCGTCGCCCGTCGGCGTGTACGGCGCTTCGCCAAGCGGGCGTTCCGTTGCTCGCAGCATGGCGAAGGCGAAGCCGAGCCGACCCGGGAGGGCGGCGAGAAGGCGTGGCAGCCCCAGCGCCCGGGCGAGTCGTGCCAGCGCCAGCGCTGCGCCGAGCGCCCACGGACGCGCGAAGGTGCCGAGAATCAGGCGAGCGATGAGTGGGAGCGGACGGCGCATCGCGAGCGTCGCTCGGGTCGCCTCGAGCAGCTGACCATACGGAACCCCGCTCGGACAGGCGGTCTCGCAGCCGCGGCAGCCCAGGCATCGGTCGATGTGCGCGTGCACGTCGGGGTCGTCGAGCGACACGTCTCCCTCGACGAGCGCGCGCATGAGGACGAGCCGACCGCGCGGCGAGTCGTTCTCGTCGTGGAGCGCGAGATACGTGGGGCAGGCCTGCAGGCAGAATCCGCAGTGCACACAGCTGTCGAGCCCCGGCATGGCCTGCGCGAGTGGCGTGCCGGGAATCGCACAGGCGCGAGCGGACGCGCTGGACGAGGGGAGCGTGCTGCTCATGTGGTGGCGTCCATCAGTCCCGGATTCAGCAGATGCAATTCATCGAATGCCGCGCGCACGCCGCGCGACAGTCGATCGCTGCCGGCCGGCTGGAGGACCGACCAGGCGCCGGGCGCGAGCACCTCACCGACGACGCGCCACGACGAGACGAGCGCCGGCAGCACTTCGGTCAGCGCCTCGGCATGTCCGGCCGGAACGGCGCATCGCGCAACGCCGCGCTCGACGGTGGCATGACGAAGGCAGCCAGGAATATCGCGCGTCCGGGTGGCCAGGTCGTGCCAGAGGACGGCGAGCCTTTCCGGGCGGTGAGAGACGCGCACGCTGGCTGCTCCCGCCGGAAGGACGCGACGCAGCGCGTCCCACACCGTGTCGGGCAGCTCAACGGTGGGGGCCAGCGACATGACGTGGCGCCGTTGCGCGGCGACACTCGTGGCGTTGCCGACGAGTCGAATGACGACCGCGTCGGCATCGCCGGCAGTCGCGCCGAGCGCTGCGCTGAGTGTTGCATCCAGCAGCTCGGTGGCGATGGGGGTCAGCGGTCCCTCGCGTAGCGCCCGCAGCAACCGGGCGAGTGCGTGCTGGTCGCCGGGGGCTTCCACGGCGAGTGTAGCGCAGTGATCGGGGCGCGCGCGCAAGCGAACGGTGGCCTCGGTGATCACGCCGAGCGTTCCCCACGCGCCGACCGTCAGGCGCACGAGGTCGAAGCCGGCGACGTTCTTTACCACGCGACCGCCGCCTCGCACCACGGTTCCGCGTCCGTCCACGAATTCCACGCCGAGGGCGAGATCCCGTGGCAAGCCGAGCGACGCGCCGAGCGGACCGCACGAGGCGGTCGCGAGCGTGGCGCCCAACGTGTCGGCGGGTGCCCCGTGCGGGTCGAGGGGGAGCCACTGGCCGTGCGGACGCGTGGCGTCGTCGATCTCGGCGAGTGTCGTGCCCGCTCGGGCGGTGAGCGTCAGGTCGCCCGGCGTGTACTCGACGATCCCTCGCAGTGCGCCGACGTCGAGCACATGCGTCGCGTTGGTTACGGGGCGACCGGCATCGAGCCAACCGCCACCGGCACGGACGCGAAGCGCGACGCGTGCGCTTCCGGCCTCGCGAATGGCGTCGGCGACTGCGCCCGTGTTGTGGGCGAGCCACACGGGCGTCGCCGCTTTGTCGAACGGTCCGGCGGGTACCGCCGTCGGCGCGGGCGACGCGGACAGGGGCGCACTGGACACCGCGCCGACCGGCGCGGGGGCCCCCCCCAATCCATGAATCGCGCCGGACGGCGAGACCTCCTTCATCGTTTCGTTCCCCTCCCCATCCGCATCATCGCAGCACCGCCGTCTGGCTCCACTCCCGGCACGCGTGGATCGGGACGACCTTGCCGGGATTCGCCCGCTG
>Ga0138256_10002853_pt1 | contig 18436 bp, 11 predicted proteins | sample KNB2016incub_MG_FD_105486 | JGI IMG/M metagenome (GOLD analysis project Ga0138256, IMG submission 105486) | Active sludge microbial communities from wastewater in Klosterneuburg, Austria - KNB2014incub_MG | ecosystem: Engineered > WWTP > Activated sludge > Unclassified | place: Austria... | reverse complement strand
GTGTAAGGAAGGTTTGCAATCATGCGGTTTACCGACGACAGCAATCCCGCACTGATTTTTATTTCGCACAAGACGACAAAAAACACCATACAAATACAATGCACGGCCGAAATCTGCCGACCGTTGATCAAGATAATACAGGTGCCGTCTTTCTGTGCTGTAATGGCTGCGACAGGACTGTCGAGCTGGACGTCGGTCTTTAGCGCTGCCGCCATGGCATCTGTCATGCGTTGCGATCCCCCACGCACAAACTGCACTGGCCCGCGCGCACCGCGAAATATAGCAAGCGTACGAAGAACGTGAAGGGTGGAGAGCGTCGCGACTGAATAGCCGTTCAGGTTCGCGTCGATCAATCTGATTGCCTGGTCGCTTGCACCGCAGGCCTTCAAGGTTTCCAGCAATGGGACATCAAAGGCGCTGAATTGCGCGTCCATCCATTGAGTAGGCAGATCAAGGCTGGGCAAGCCCTCCAGGAAGGAAAAAAGTAGCAGGTCTGGTAACCGCCATTTTTCACCTCGTGCCAGCACATTCTGCGCTGCCGACGGCCATTGCCCGGCGGTAATCGTCGCTCCACCGATATGGTAGAGCGAGCCACCCTCGCTGCTTGTCGGGACAAAACGCTCAACGCCGAGGCGATCAGCAATGGCGTGGAAACGAGCATAGCCCGGGCCCACCTGGATGCCGCCAGCATCTGGTCGTCCTGGCAGGTCATCGAGTGTGAGCATGCGTCCACCAACATGGTCCCTGGCTTCGACAAGCGCGACCCTCAATCCCGCTTGTTCCAGCAACATCGTCGCATTGAGTCCGGCCAGTCCCGCGCCGATCACGATGACATCGGCCTCGGCCTGGCTTCGACTTTGACGCGGCACAGGGCTCGTTAAAGGCAACGGCGCTTTCATGGCAACCTCAGCATGGCGCGAGCCTACAGGCTGGTGAATCTTCCCCATCAAGCCGGGCACAAAAAAAGACCTCGCGTAACGAGGTCCTTTCTGCCGGGTTTGAAAGGAAGAACTTAAACAGGCTGGTCAAACCGGTTCTTTCTTGCGCCACGCCACGCCAGGCCCAGCAGGCCGGAGCCCAGCAGCCACACCGCGGCGGGAGCGGGAACAGCGGTGAGGTAGCTGGCACCACTCAGCGAGGAGTACAAGCCACCGGGTGTCAGCACATCAATGTGGAAACCTGCGGTATTAAACGCATCGGCGACTGCACTCGAACTGGGAAAGTAGCCGGATGCGCTCTCGTAGCAAAGGTACCCGTTGCATACGCTGGTGTATTTCTGCCCAGCCAGGGCGGAAGCAGTCGCCATAAGGTCGCCATATAACTGGACCTGCTGTCCGGGCCGGAAGCCTATCGTTTGACTGACCGTACCCGGTTCAGCCAGGCCCAATAGCTGGTAGCTGGAGTAGCGGTAGCCGTCGTCCAAAAAGAAACGGGCTGCGATCGAGGCCGAGGCACCGTCTGCCGGGAATACAGACGTTGAGCCGTGGAGATCCAGGGTAAATTCGAGCACAACGTATCCGTTGGCATTCGGTGTTCCGCCGACCGTAATCTGGTCGTACCACAATGACGTCGCCGAGGATCTCGCATCAGTTCTGTACAGGTTCTCAGCAATGCCACCCGTGTTCGAGGTCGTCGTATAGACATAGGCTTGCGGGAAAGAATCAGCCTGCGATGCGGCTACAGCCCCCGCGGAACCCTGGCTAGCGGTGGCTGCGGCAGAAGCGCTTGCATTCTGGGTGAAGCTGTAGAGGTTTGGGCCACCGATGGTCTGTACGGGAACATCCACGCGCCCGGTTGACGTGGTCTGATTCGACCCGCAGGCGCCCGAAAAAGTATGTACATCACTACTCAGGACACCGGGATTGCCAAGCTCGGCAGACGAGCGCCCGCTAATGGTACAACTCGTTCCAAAACCAACAGGAAGTGCCCACGCAGCCTCCACACCACCGAGGAAGATCGCTGCGAATATTGTTATGAAAGCGCGAACTTCATGAGATTGCCGCCAACTTGCTTTGTGCCCGGTTGAAAGGATTACTTTTGTCTCTTGTATTTGTATTTGTATTTGTGTTTGCATTTAAACGCCCACGTAGTTGACTTATATATGTGTGAAAGTCACACATCTGCTTTTCTGACTTGTCGGACGCACGTTGCGCCACCCCATCCCGATCAAACCGGATAATCCGCTGCTGAACAACCAGACCGCGGTCGAAACGAGCTGGCACTTTCATGGCTTTTCAGGATGGGCGATCTCCGAAACCTGAAGCGCGGATCCGGGATCAGTACTCGTGCTTATCGATCCTGCGGCTGCGATTGAACATACGCTTTCAGTCACAGCGCAGCAAGACGGCCGGGCTTATGTCTAATCGTAAAAATGCTGCTCGCATAAATGGCGGCACGCCCGTTTACCAAACCATCGGCGGCCGGTAAAGCAGACGCAAGCCGCTTCCAAGGGCCAGGAAACGCGTATTCGAATGCAGCGCGTCGAAAGCGGGAGTTACGAAGAGAAAAGGCAGGGAACTCGACCGCTCCCGCACCGCAGCCTCAAGCCAGGTGATCGCCGTATCGTATTGTGCTGAAGCCGCCGCTGCGCGGGCCATCGTCCAGGCTGGCACGCGTTTGGCGCCGGCAAGACGCTCCAGCGCTTCGTAGTGCGGCAACGCAGATTGCGGATCGCCTGCGGCACCCGCAACCAGCGCTCCATACTCATGCCACTGCAGGTCAGCCTCACCGGTGGGCCCGATGCTTTCAAGCAAGGCGGTCGCTGCCGCCGGCTGCCCGGCGAGCGCCAGCGCCCAGCAGCAGCGCAACTGGCTCGGCCGGTGCCCAGGTGCGAGCTCGAGCGCCTTGCGCAGTATGCGCACCGCTTCGTCGTAGCGCCGCTGCAGGATCATGTGGTCGCCAAAGTTCATATTGATGCCGATGTCGAGCGGATCGACGAGCAGCGCCTGCTCGATCCAGGCTGTGGCCTCGACGAAGCTGCCCCGGGCTGCGGACACATTAGCCATGGAGAGCATGGCCATGACGTAACTCGGCAAGAAGTACAGCGCCCGCTCGATATCGGCCGCCGCGCCGTCCAGGTCGCTTTTAAAAAAGAACCGGACCGCACCGCGGGTTGACAGCCCGACGCCCAGGTCGGGCTCGAGTGTCAGAGCCCGGTCCAGGTGACTCTCGCAATCCGCCAGCAAACGTTCCTGATCCGGCTCGCCGTAATGGACGAGTAGCATCTCGCACTCGGCGCGCGAGGCCCAGCCCGCCGCATAGTCGGGCGTCGCCGCGGTTACAGCCTCAAATCGGCTCAGGGCATCGCGCAGGCTCGGGATGGTGCGCCGGCTCATCAGGTGTCGGCCACGTAGATAGTCCCGCATGACCGGTGGCGAAAGGGAGGGCGTACTGGGCGGAGACGCAAACTCCGCACCCAGCTGCAGCCTGATCGCGGCGGCCACACGCATCACGATCTCGTTCTGCAACGGCAGAAGGTCTTGCAGGTCACGCACATAGTCCGCTGCCCAGATGTGGGCGTCAGTTCGCGCGTCGATCAGCTGCGCGATAACCTGCAGCTGGTTACCGGACTGCAGGACCGATGCCTCGATCACCCAGTCAACGCCCGTTCTGACGACGATCTCGGCCACACTCGTGGCCGTTCCCTTGAATTGCATCGCGGTGGTTCGCGAGATGACGCGGACATCCTTGAGTCCGGCAAGACGCAGAATCAGGAGTTCGGTAAGACCATCGGCTATGAAGTCCTCGGAAGCGGCCGATAGATTCTGGAACGGCAGCACGATGAGCGACTCGACCATAGGGTGAGTCGGTCGCCCTGATGTCCTGTCTGGCCTTTGTTCCTGAACCTCGATCCGCAACCGATAGCCACGCCTGGGAATCGTCTCGAGATAGGTTGGCGCCCGCGGGTCGTCGCCAAGAGCCCGGCGAAGCTGCCCGATGCAGCGCGTGAGCACATCGTCGCTGACGAATCCCCGCGGCCAGACGACCTGCACGATCTGGTCCCGTGAACACACTGCAGGGGCGTGTCGGGCGAGTTCGATCAGTACCGCCATGGTCTTGGGCTCGACACGCAGGGACCCGCCGGGCCCGACGATGCGGCCCTCCAGCGGGAAAACATCCCGGTCACCGATCCTGAAGCCTGCTTCAAGCGTCATCGACGGTCAGCCATCTCCCTGATTCAAAGCCAAGCTAGCACCGACTGGCGAGGCCGGAAAGCACCTGGCCTGCAAAAACCTCGGCGAACCCTCGGCCGTCCCTCGGGACGGCCGGGTACCACCGGGCGGATGATCGCCCCAAAGGCTGCGATCCTGGGCGGTACTGCATCATGAACAATTTCTGTCTGTTTTTGCTGATCATCGTCATCGCCTGCACCGCCGCGTGCGGCGGTGACAGCGGGGGCGGTAACGCCGGCGCGACCCCGCCGCTGCTGGCCGGTGATCCGGCGGCACTGGCGGTGAACGCGCTGTCTGCCACCGGCCCGATTGCCGCACCGGCCGCCGATCGCTCGGGCGATCTGTTGTTGACCCGCCTCAGCGTCACACTCGCAGACGACGCCACGGTGACGCAGTTCAATGTGGCGGCCGAGGCGGTCGGCGCCACGGCCATCGGCTTCGCGGAGCAGAGGTCTCCCTTTCTCACCCTGATCGTGCCGCGCCAGACCAACGGCGCGGCGCTGGCAGATCTGGCCGAACGCCTGCAATCCCAGCCGGGCATCCTGTTCGCTGCCCCCGGGCGGCAGCTGGCGGCATTCACCCTGCCGGGGGAGGAAACCGGTGCGCCGCTGGTGCCCGCACAACTGCAATACCTGTTGCCGACGCACTTTCCGGCGGCCTGGAATGCCGCCTTGAGCGAAACCGGGCAACGGCTCTCGATTGCCCGCAACTGCACCCGCACCTCCGAAGCCACGGTCATCGTGGTCGATTTGTTCCAGTCAAAGCCACCCAACTCGAGCGTCCATCTGGCACCGTTCGTCGGGGCCGGGACCCTGGGTGCCTTCGATGAGGGTCCCGACGACCATGGCTGGCAGGTCGCGGCCATACTGGCCAGCGCCTTTGACGAACTGGTGCCGACCGGCGCAACGCCGCTCACCGACTGTGCCGACTTCGTGCTGGTCGACGCCTCCGGCCTGACTTACGTGGAAATCATTGAAAAGCTGCAACAGGCGATCGCCGAACAGCCGTTTGTGGCGCGCATCATCGTCAACCTGTCGATCGGTTTCGGCATGAAATTCTGCGGCCCGAACGGTGACAGCCTCTGTACGCCGGCCAATCTCGATGCGACGCCGCCGGCTTTCCTGAAGCAAGAGATGGCCAGCCGCATCACCGCGGCGATGCGCTGGGCCCTGGCGACCAGTGAGCCACTCGATGAGCGTCTGCTGCTGGTGCAGGCCGCTGGCAACGAGGCGGCGGAGACACCCGGGAACGGCGGCCTGGGCCTGCTGTTTTCCGGCATCCGGCAAGCGGACCTGGTCTCGCCCATCGCGCTGGCCACACAGCTCACGCTGCTGGACGGCCTGTTTTCTCCCGGCTCCTACACGGCCAGAGGCCTCTGGGACAGCCCGCCGCATCCTTCACTGCTGCTCAACGACGCCAACTTCCAGCATTTGCAGGACCTGCTGGCCCAGTGGGTGACTCGCCTACCCAACCGGTCCAACCTGGTGCTGGTCGGTAGCGCCACCAACCCTGCGCCCCCCGCGGCGGTGACGGTATCAGCCTTCTCGAACGAAGGCGCTGCCTTGCTCGCGGTCGGCGAGAACGTTCCCACACTTGGCCGGGTACAGGAAGGCACCAGCTTTGCGGCGCCCCAGGTCGCCGGGCTGGCCGCCTACCTGTGGGCGATCTCCGATCTGGAGGACCGCCCGGCGAGTGAGACGGTCACACTCCTCAAGGCAACAGCGACTTCCAACGGCCTGCTCGATGCCTACGCGGCCACTCTCGCCCTCGATGCGCTGCTCACCATTAATACCCCCGGCATCCGCGAAGCCTTGCTCGACGTCAACGGCGACGACCGCTTCGACCACCAGGACCTGCTGCGCTTCAAGACGGTGTATGGGCTCGATGATCCGAATACGCCGACCATCCCGACGACGCGTGACTACAGCCGCTTCGACCTGAACGGCGATGGCGCCACCGGCGGCATCATCACCGCCGCGTTTGACCTCGACCGCAATGCTATCGGACCGGACGGCGCGCCGCTGATCAATGCCGTGGACCGCGAGATCGAGGGCTATCCGCTCACCTTCAACGAGGCGGCGCTCTCCGACCTGCAGATCCTCTGCTACTACGCCTACTCGACCCTGTACGCCAGCACCGATCCAACCGATGTCGAGGCGCAGGCCCGCACCGAGATCCTCGGCCCCGACCGCTGCGTCGGCGCGCGCCTGAATACCCTGTTCCCCACGGAGGTGTCGGGCGCGGCCAGTCTCGAGGTGACCGTCGAGGTGCCCGCGGGCGGCGGCCAGTTTGCGCCGGCGGAAAATCTCCTCGTCACCTTCACTCCCAGCTGCGGCAGCGTCAGTCCCACCAGCGCGCGCACCAACGCCACGGGTGTCGCTTCCACCACCGTCACGCCGGCCACCGGCTGCTCGTCGGTGTCCGTTGCTGCCGTTGCCAGCGCGGACGTCGGCACGACGGCGCTGGCTCAGAAGACCGTGAGCGCTTCCGTGCCCGTTGCGCCCGGCGGGTTGTTTTTCAGCGGGACGCTCACCTACCTCCTTAGCCAATCTATTGATCGCGCTAACAAGACGCTGAGCGCATCGGGTAACGGCAGCTTCTATGTTCGCGTGAGCCTGCCACAGGCAAGCGGCGGCGTTCCGACGGTAATCAGCGCCAGCGGCAGCGTAAGCCGCACCGCGGTGAGCAGCGAACGCGCCTATTGCCATGATAGCTACGGCAACTTCATCACCACGACCCTGAGCTGGGTGAGCACCTCACAGGGAACGGCCACCGGCGGCCACTTCTATACGGCTGAATTTGATGCCGGCAGCGGCAGTTTGGAACTGACCGGCAGTGCGTCCGGATCCAGCGTGACCACGTGGATCGGCTGCATCGACGGCCTGGACAGCACGACATCTTACGTTAGTGCGAACGTGCAGGGCTTTCCGCGCCCGGTATACAACGTCGATGCCAACGGCAACGTGGCCTCCATCGATTTCAATGTAGTAGTCGAGACCCCGAGCGCGGGGCAGACGGTAACGTACGGCGGCATACTGCTGCCCGAGCCCTAGCGTCGGCTTGCTGTCAGGTACGTAACGGGATCAGCGCGCGGATCCGCATCACGGTGACCCCGAACTGACACGAACAGGCAGAGGGCGCTGCAGTCGCCTCGCCAGGTTGTGGCCGTACCCCGCCCGACCGGCGTGACCTCCCCGTGAGCACGCCACCGGGCTCGACCAGCGGCTGAATGACCGGAATAACATCGTGCGTAAAGTGATTCTCGGCCTTGCTCATGCTCTCATGCGCTACCTCCCGCCGGAGCGACGAGGCTACGAAGCGTGTGACGTGGAGTGATATGGATCCTGCCTGGCGAGCAACGTGGAGATGCCACGTTTACAGCGGCAAAGACAAGAAACCTTCGATCCTTCTGTTTCAGGTTATCGATTAAGCGGGAACCCGCCGGTCTCAGAAAGACCCGGCTTGCCCATCGACAGGAGCTTCGACCCTGAAGGGTAGCGGCCGGATAAACAGCACGTTGATTATGGCGACCACTGCGACACCGGTGACAATGGAAAACGATAACAAATAGCTGCCCGTCAGCGTCCTCAGATACCCCGGCAGAGCCGTTCCGACGGCCGCCGCAAGGGCATCCGCCGTTATTACGACACCGAGGATCTTGCCCAGCGCGAGCTGGCCGAAGCTTTCGACACAGACGAGCTGAACCATGGTGTAACAGCCGCCGTAGCCGAGACCGAAGACCATCGCGAACACCAGTAGACGCCGGTAGCTGTATGTCAGCGAGATACCGTCGGCGAATTCAAACAGTAGCAGGCACGCAGCCAGCAGTATGGCGCTGGTGATCAGCATGACGTGGCGTTTGACGAGGTAGTCACTGAGTGTGCCGAACGTAAACTTGCCCACGACACTGAACGCAAATATCATCGCGTAAAGCTTGGTTGCATGGCTCGCACTCACGCCGGCCTCCAACTCGGCAAAAATCGTAATCTGGCTGTTGACAGCCTGAAACGCGAACCATAAGCAGGCAGAACCCAGCGCCAGGCACCACAGCGTGCGTGATCGCAGCGCTTCGCGAAAAGGCACACCCACCCGGAGTTCACGCTCGCCCGCAGCGGCCGGTGGCTTGTCCAGGCCGTCAGGGAATTGTCCAACGCTGGCAGGAGATTCCTTGAGGAACAGATAGGCCGGCAAGACCGCCAGCAGCCAATACGCTGCGCTCAATGAGCCATAACCCCAGCGCCAGCCGAGTGCCGGATTGTTGACCAAAGGTGAAATAGCAAGTGGCAATATCGCACCGCCCAGGCTCGCGCCCGCCACCAGTAGACCGACCACCGCACCCCGCCGGGTCACAAACCAATTGCACAACAGCACGACACAGGCCGGCAGGCCTGTCATAACCATACCCAGGGCCATGACCGCATGCAGTGCGTACATCTGGTGTAGTGACTGAGCAAAGGGATAAATACTCACGGTCGCGGCCATGATCAGCAGGCCGACCCGCAGCACCCGCATGACCCCGAGCCGGTCGATCAATGCGCCCGAGAAGGGCGCCATAAGTGCCACAACACCGAGCGTAATGGCGGTACTCAGGCTGACTTGCCCAGCGGTGGCGTCAAAGGTCTCCATGTACCGTGGAAACAGGTTTTGCGGCACAAACAACACCAGGCCGTTGGCAAACAGATAAATCGGTGCGGCCACGGCAACCACGTACCAGCCGTAAAACCTGCGCCGCGGTGAGCTAGAAACCATGTGCTACTCCTGTCGTGACGCCAGCAGCATCACGTATCAATTGATTGGCTAGTTTGATAGCCGGTGACTGATCCGGCCCACGCATTGATCGCATGAATGCCGGGCGAGAGCGCTATGCCCCACGCGTGCGTTCTATCTCAAGCGAGATGGCAGCATATGTGCAGATTCAGATAAATTGTCAGGCATCGGAAAAATGGCGCGCCCTGGTATTCTCGACATCGCTGTATAGTATTGTCAGTTCGCGCGCCTCCATCAGAGGCTCGGTAACGCGAACATCAAGTAACGATGGCCGCGAACTCGCCAAAGCCGCGTCCAGAGCCTCCGGCAGCGCGTCGTTGCTGCTAATGATCTCGCTGACAAGGCCCATTGCCCGACCGATCGCCGCATAGTCAATGTCACCGAGATCAGCGTTGAGCGTGCGGCCGATCACAGCCGGCTGCATGACCAGCTCATTCCCCCATGAACGGTTGTTGGATACGATGATTGTAATTGGCAGGTTTTCGATAACGGCTGTCGCGATCTCGCTCGGATAAAACCCGAAGGAACCATCACCAGTCACCAGTATGACTTTACGCGGCGCTCTATCCTGGCCCGCGGAAAGGTCCTGTTCGGCAACGGCGGCGCCGATCGCAAGTGGGGTCCCCATGCCCATCGAGCCAAGCGGGTAGGTGTCCACGTACGCTCCCGGATAGTTGAATCTCAAGACGCCAAGCATTCGTGCCAGGATCACTGCGCCATCGTTAATCAGGAGTGTTCCAGAGTCGATGCGCTTCAGGAGTTCCGTACCAATTCGGTACGGATTGACGAGGGCTGTCTGCTGCGCAGACTTCTCCTCGAACATACGAACCCGGTCGACCAACGCCTCGCACAGCCAGCCAGGATCACCTCGTGGCATACCGGATACCTCGAGGGCATCGTACAACTGCTCGATTGCCAGCTTGGCGTCTGCCAGCATTGGAACATCCATCGGTCTGTTTCTTGACAGCTCCTCTCCATTCACGTCGATCTGAATCATGCGGGCGCTCGCAGAAAATCTCGGGGCGAGACCGTAGCCGAACCTGCGGGTCGGACGTGCTCCCACCCACAGCACAAGGTCCGCTCGATCAACCGCTGTTTGTGCTACGGGCCACGGCCACCCAAGTCTGAGATCTTCAGGAACTATGCCCCGACCCATGGCATTCATGAGGACAGGCACATCAAAACGTTCCGAGAGCCGGCGTAGCGCACGATCCGCGCCGGACCAATATGCCCCCGTACCGGCGATAATGACCGGCCGCTTCGCTCGCGCGAACAGGGTCGCCGCGTGTGCGACCGCAATCGGGTCCGGAGCGGGCCGTGCTGTCAAAGAACGTTCCGCGTTCAACGCAATCCCGGGCGAGACTTCCTGTGTCAGGAGATCCTTGGGATACGCCACAACGCATGGGCCAGGGCGGCCCGCAAGGGCCTGACGGCAGGCAATCTCCACATACTCAGCCAAGCGTGCGGCCGAATGGCAAGTACGTGCCCACTTTGCCACCGGCCTCAGAAATGCGAGTTGATCGTGGTCAATCGGGAGTTCTGGCTCCAGCCAGGAGTCAGGCTCACGGCCTACCAGTATCACGACCGGCGAGCAGGCCTCAAAGGCTGACTGTACGCCAGTCGCTGCATTGGCCATACCCTGATCGGCGTTGATTACGGCGACCCCGACTCCGCGCCGCATGCGCGCATAGCCATCTGCTGCGCCGACTGTTCCCGTCTCGTGCCGGGTTTGAATGACACGTATACCGTGCCTATCCAGCTCATCAAGCAGGACCGACTGAGAAGCGCCTGCAAGTGCAAACACGCTGCTCACTCCGTACTGCTGCAGTACGCAACGAACCGCATTGGCCGAGGTAATGGTTTTTGACATTTGATGCGCTCGAACCAGCTCAAGTGTGACGAATTAATGTACCACGAGCCTTAACCCAATGACTGTCTCCCGAGAACCATCCGCAGGCGGTGCGTGGCTTCGTTGTCCACGAGCGCGATCTCGTTCGAGCCCCGTGGCAACGGTCGCGTGCAGAGAGAAGTCGTCGGCGGCGCCTTAAGCTGATCATTGCTTTCGCTGCCGGTTGCGCAGGGCTAGACTACGGCTTCGCCCGAACGATGAGGAATGCCATGACACTTTCGTTGTACGCCGCCACGATCCCCTCCTACCTGCAGATACTGGGCTCCGTCTCGCGCCTGGTGGGCAAAGCCGAAACCTATTGTTCGGAACGGAAGTGGGCTCCACAGGACATCATTACCGCCAAGCTCGCCGAGGACATGCTGCCCTACGGCTACCAGGTAAAGGCAGTTGTTGCGCATTCGCTTGGAGCGATTGAGGGTGTGCGCAAAGGAGTCATCTCACCCGACAAGTCGCCTTGGCCGGACAATTTTGCTGCTCTCAAGAAACTGACGACTGATACGATTGCAGCTCTGGAAGGCGTTGACGCCGCGGAGGTTGAGAGTTTCATCGGACGCGACATGCGGTTCGAGTTCGGCGAGATGCGCCTCGACTTTAGCGCTGAGGACTTCCTGCTGTCTTTCTCTCTGCCTAACTTCTACTTCCACGCAACCACCGCCTACGACATCCTGCGCTGGCAGGGTATGCCGATCGGCAAGCGCGACTTCACCGGTCGGGTTCGCGTCAGGGCCTAGGCGCCGCTAACTATATGAGGCTCATCCGGCGTCGTGACCAGTTGTTTGGCGCCCACACATCCTAGATGAGGCCAAGAACCTCAAAAGCGGCCCGCTCGCCAGATTCCATCGCGCCTTCCATACCGCGGTCGGAGACGGCGGTATGTTCGCCGCAAAAATGTATGCGGCCATGGGGTTTGCTGACTGCACCAGCGAAGGCACTCACCTGACCCGGAGCCCACACGGCCCAGTCCCCGGCGGAGAACTGGTCCTGGTACCAGGAGTGGTAGGCCCTGGGTTCGACGTTACCCTTGGCTGCTGGGCGTATTTTGTAGAAGCCGTCCAGGATCGTGGCTACAGCATCGTCATGTTGCAGGGTGTCCATCCACATGGCGTAGCGTCCCCGGATCAAGATCGAAAGACTGTTGATGTCCTTGGGTGATTTCGGGTTGCGTTCCGCAACCACCATCCCGCCGAGACCATTGCTGAAGATTGCCGGATTACGGCCGTCGTTTTCCCAAAATGGTTTCTTGACGATCAGGTGCAGCCGGTTCACCGACTGCGAGGCCAGCGTATTGATGGCCGCCCCGTGCGGGCCTTTCACCAGCGGATCGATATGGATACGCCGGAGTACCGGCATCGGCAAGGACGAAATGACATAGTCGGCCTTGAAGGCCGTACCATCCGCGCAATGAACTTCGGCGCCGCTGTCATTGGACCGGATGGCAACAACATCGCAACCCAGTCGCACGGGCGTTTTCAGACCGTTGGCCATGGCCTCCGGTATGGACTGATTGCCGCCAACGGCGGCGTAACCGAAGGTTTTACCGCTAAGCTGCATCTGTATCCGGATGAAGGTGGCGTTAAACATCACCATACTCGCCGATACGTCGTCGGCGGTGTTGCCGTGACTGGGATAGGTATTCCAGCACAATTCAATGATCTCGTCGGAAACCCCCAGGCTCGTCAGCCACTGGTGCAGCGATACGTCGTATTTCGCGTTGGCCGGATCCACCCAGGCGTCGGCATTCTTCAACGGATTGTTCTTGCCGATAACCGGACTCAGGTACGACCACGGCATACTGGTTCGAGCCCCTTCAGGGAAGGGATTGAGGGGGTGTTTGGGCCAGTCGGCCGGCGTAATCAATTGGCCGTCCAGGACAAGCTCGCGGTTATTGTTGAACGGCTGGACGGGCGTTAAGTCGATCAGGCCGACATTAAAACGCTTGCAGGCATCAATCACCCGCGCATAGCCAGCGCCCACAGTCTCCGCGCCGGTTTCGGGATTGCCGGGGACACCACGCTGCGACAGCACGCGGCCACCGACTCGCTGCCGGCCCTCAAGTACAAGAACATCGGCACCCTGCTCTTCGAGCAGCAGGGCAGCATTCAACCCGGACAGCCCAGCACCCAGAATCAGGACTTTGCTGCGGTTCTGCGCTCGCGCCTGCCCCGAACCCAGAACGCCGGGCAGCGCTGCGGCGACAGGCAGGGCGCCGAGTCCCTTGACCATGGTCCGGCGGGTCACAGATATGGGCTGGGTCATCCAACTAACTCCTGACAGTAAACAGGGTGAAACGCTCAGCGCCGATGCTACTATCATCTTTCCGAATGGGCCAATCTGCCGTGCAACGGCTTCCGCGAAGCTACGATGCAGAGCGGCCCTCATGCAGACAGAAAATTCACGGCAGCTACGCCTGAAAACGCCGCTTCGGGCACGTCAGTTCAATTCATCGGGGAATACCCCGGCCAGCAGGAGAAATCGATGAGCAACAAGGATGCGGGCAAAGTGAAGTTCAACAACACGATGGACTTCAAGGATCCCGAATGGAATCGTGATGCCTACGCCCGCCTGCAGGGTGACCTGGACATGAAGAGCACGCGCTACGGCTGGCTCGGGGGCCCGGTCGTGGGTGTCGTCCCCGGCGAGAAAGTGCGGCCGCTGTTCAACATGGAGGGCTTCTCGACCTCCCGTGTGATTCCCATCGAAGGAGGCTATCGCCAACTGCGGCACGAGCTGGTCGTTTATAAGGACCTTGAGACCGGCAAGATACTCAAGACGTGGACCAACCCGTATACCAACGAAGCAGTGCGCGTCGTTCCCATCTTTAACGATCCGTTCAACTACAACATCACGCTCACTCATCCCGAACCGTGGAGCCTTGGCGGGCTCAACAAGGAAAAGGCACCACCCGGGCCGCTCCTGCTGCCATGGAGCATCAAGGGCGACATGTTGCTGTTGTCGATCGACGTCCACTTCTATTATCCGAATGCGCTGCAGCCGGATAAGTGGCCACGCGAATCGGCCGGACCCATGGTGCAAATGTCCGAATTCTATCGCCACTACTGCCGCCTGGAAGACATGAAAAATCCGGCACTCACGCAGGTTCCCGTGTGGGGGGTCTGGGGGCGTATCACGCCGTGGCTACCGTGGATGCTTATGGGCACCGCGCCAGGACATGTCATGTACGAAGTGGATTTCGCCTGTTCCAGCAGGCCGGGCGACGCGTCGCCCGAGCTGATGGCACTCATCGAGGCCGAATATCCCAAATTGCTGACACCGCCAGAATCAGACTACGGTCCGTCCCTCACCAGCCTGGAAAATTATGCACAGTTTGCAAAGCCCGCGCCTGTGAAGACTGCTCCTTCCAAGTAGCACCCCGGTATCTGGACCTCGTTCAGCCGTGGGCCCCCGTCCGGGGGCCCACGTACCTGTTCCAGAGGGACCATCGCCGGAGCCTGCGAACCGCAGTCGGCAGCTTGCCAGCCGCGAATCCGACGAAATGTCTGGGACGTCAATGCCTACCTGAATCCGGCCGAAATCGGGCCCTTTGGGTGCTGGCACGTGACGAGCTGGGAAGCAGTATCGCCTGTCGGCTAACCTGATTCAGCTGTGACTCACACAGTACGACCTCAGCGCCCTCAGCGTTGAGGTCGCTGAGGCCAGTGTGCTGGCTGACTACGAGGCAAAAATTGCGGCCCTGGAGAGCAAGGTCGGCCAGCGGACCCTGGAAAATGAGCTGCTCAAAAAAGCGCGACGGCTGCGCTTAGTGAGCAACGCCGGGAACTCATCGATAGTTGTCGGCTCGCGGGCCGGCCCGGAATGTCAGGTGGTACCGCGAGATGCAGCAATGCGGCTGGTGGGCCGACCACCTCGCGATATACTTCCATCACAGCAACGCAAGCGTTTACACCACTTGTGACTGGTTCACTGAGGTTAATGCAATGTCAGACACCGATTCCCGATCGAGCCGAACCTCGCACGCAGCAGGCGGCATTTCCAAACGCGAGTTTCTGATGGGTGCCGCAGCTTCCGCCGCGGCGCTAGGTCTGGTTACGCGTGCGCAGGCGGCACAAACCAGGCAACCTTGGGATCTCGTAGTTGTCGGTGGTGGCAACGCGGGTCTCCCGACAGCAGTGTTTGCCGCTCAGCGCGGTGCACGCGTGTTGATCATCGAGGCAGCTAGCCAGGTCGGCGGCACGTTGTTCCTGTCAACTGGCCAGATGAGTGCGGCCGGCACCAAGCTGCAACGTTTACGAGGCATCGAAGATACTCCGCAGTCGCACTTTGATGACATCATGCGTATTAGTGGCAATACCGCAGATACCACTCTCGTTAAATTGGCGGTCGAGAACGCTGCGCCTGCTTTCGACTGGCTCACCGATCACGGCTTCGAGCCACTGCCCGGACATCCTGTTACCGGCACGACCCACGATCCCTACTCCCACGCACGCTACGTCTGGGGCCCAGAAGGCGGCAGGTCGATACTGAAAGTGCTCAACGAACAGTTGGCGCCGCATATCGCGAGTGGTCGAGTCACTGTGTTGACGCAGACCAAAGCCAAGGCGTTGGTTCAGGATAGGACTGGCAAGGTGCTCGGCGTGATCGCAGAGAACGCAAGCGGTGAACAATCACGCTACCTTGCACGCTATACCGTACTGACATCTGGTGGTTACACCAGCAATCGGACCATGTACAAAATGCTGGAGGGTGCTCCAACTTACTCAGTTGCCACATACCCGTACAGTACTGGCGCCGGCATTGAACTAGGCCTCGCCGCGGGCGGCTATGTGCGCGGCGGCAACAAGCACACGCCGTTGTTCGGCGCAGTGGCGGCAAGTGACGAATATCCAGCGCCCATACGCGCGCTCGTGCGACATTATCCGCCTGAACGCCCGCCATTTGAGATCTTCGTCAACGCTCTGGGCAAGCGCTTTCTCCGCGAAGATATTGCCAGCCACACGGCCTACGAGCAGGGCCTTGCTGCGCAGCCTGACGAACGCTGCTGGGCCGTGTTCGACGATGCCATTTTGCGCGCCGCGCCCCCAATTGCCGGAAACAGCATAACCACGCGGTGGTCGCACGAAGACACGTTGAGCGCCTTCGAAACAGGCGACGTGCCGATGTTCTATAAGAGCAGCACAATCGCGGAGCTTGCCCAGGTCGCCGGCATTGATTCAACTGGACTTGAAACGACGATCACCGACTTCAATCGTGGACAGCGTGACGGAAACGACGCGCTCGGCCGCAAGCACATGCCACTACCAATCGCCAAACCGCCCTACTATGCCATCCAGTTGCAGAGCTGGAACCTCATAACCTTCGGTGGCCTCGCAGTCGACAGCCGCCTGCAAGTCATACATGATGATGGCCGCCCTGTCGGCAACCTCTATGCAGCGGGCGAGTTGCTAGGTAGTGGTCAGTTGATGGGCCGCTCGATGTGTGGCGGTATGTCCGTTACACCTGCATTGGCGTTCGGACGGCTGTTGGGGCAAAGCATCCTGGATCTCAAGGCCTAGCCCGCACTATTCATGAACCGACGACTTTTCATGAGCAGGGGAGCTGATGGGCCATGTATGGACATCGATTCGTGGATTGTGGCGCGTCGATGAGTGCTTTGGCGAGGGTTCGGGACGGTTGCGGGGTGTGGCGGCAGCTTGTCGATGATTTCGGAACGCAGTTCACCGACGGGGGTTCGATGCACCGTGCAAGTCCGACAACGTCGTGCCGATTGTGGACTATGCGGGAGCGGCGCCAAGAGCGAACGCGATCCGTCGCCACTCACTTCGGTAGGCGCACGAGCTGGGCAGGTGCAGCACGATGCGTCGCACGGAGCGCTCGACGCGAGCACCGAGTTTCAGCAGCCGCTCGCGAAGCGTGCTCACCTGCGCGCGGGCGAGAGTCGTGCCAGCCGCTCTGGCGCGCAACTCTTGCATCAGCACGTAGGCGGCGGCGCTCAGCAGCACCCGGAACTGATTGGCAAGGAAGCGGCTGCAGCTGGTGCGATCGATCTCAAGCCCGTGATGCAGCTCCTTGATTCGATTCTCGATGTTGGCGCGCGCGCAGTACACTTTCTCGTACAGTCGGCGGGGCGCGTCTTTGAGGTTCGTGACCACGAAGCGCGGGTTCATTTTAGGTTCGCGTCCCGGATGGCGCACGACTTCGGCCTTGATGATCACACGCCGCTTCTGGCTCCAGCGGCGTGCCGCGTAACGCGTCTCGCCATAGACGTGAGCCGTTTGGCCGGTGCGCTTGGAGCGGCGTCGGGCGCTGCCCATGAGTCGCGCGGCCCGCGGCGCGAGACGCTGGTTTTTGGCCATCGCCACCACGTAGTCGCAGCCCTGCGCCTCGAGGAAGTCAAAGATCTCCGCGGCGGCAAAACCGCCATCGAGGCGCACCAGGATGCGGGCGCGAGGGAACGCCTCACGCAACCGCTCAAGTACACGCCTCAAGATCCCGATCGCGCCGCGGACCGCCGGTGCATTACCGGGCCGCAGCACATACGAGAACAAGTACTGCTCGGGTTCGTGGTTGAAGGTCACGAAGCCGGCCACCGGCAGATAACACCAGGTGTCGTAGTGGCCGTTGAAGAAGCTCAGCTGCTGCGCCCCGTGCGTGGGGTCATCAGTCGGATCCAGATCGATCGTCAGGTGTTTGCAACGTCGTCCCAGCCGTCGGCGATGTCGCTCGATCACACTGTCGGCGAGTACCTCGCCCATCCGATACAATTCAGCGCGGCGTGGCGCGTTCTCAAAGCGCGACAGCGTCGGTTGGGAAGCCAGGGCCGCCCCCGCGATCGGATCGCGATCCAGCAGCAGCTTATGCAGCGGGTCGTCGGCGAGCCGCGCAGCATCGTTCCCATCAGCGTACCCGCAGGCGATCCCGTAGAGCCGCTGGCGCAACAGATCCCGCACCGTATGCTCGATCTTCCCGGCCTGACGCCCATCGATCAGGCACCCAGCGAGTCGTCGGCTCAGATCCAACCGCGCATCGCAGGCCTTCAGCAGCACCGCGCCGCCATCAGAACTGCCGTGCCGCGCGTCAAACTCGGCAACCAACGGCTTGGAAAATAAATCCGCAAACAGGACAGACTGTCGTGTGTTATTGTCGTTCACGCAAAAGCCTCTGATGTGAGAGAAGTGCTTGTGGTAAAGCCATTTCTATCACAACAGGGGCTTTTGTGTTTCACAGATTCGCGCGCAATCGCGAATTGTTCGGGCTAGTGCGCGTCGGCAAACAGCGCTTGGCCAATCTCATCCGGCTTCAGCACCTTTCCCGCAGTCTCTGCAGTCAGCGTTTGCACTCCACATGGGCGGTAATCATGTCGGAACCGCCAGCGACGTTGCTCAGTATGTCGGAGTGCGCAAAGATGCCCGAGCGGTGCACCAGGGTAATGCCGGTATAGCAGTTCTTACTCGCTCGGTCGCCGAACAGAACCCTGAATGGCACATCGAGCTGCGCTTCCATATAATTCAGAAAGTGCGCGTCGGGCCGATCGCGTTTTTCCTGTTCAATTTTCTCAATAACCGGCACAGCGCTTGCGTAGGAAAACCCGAAGCCGAAGCCATAGCGGAGAACTTCCTGATGGCTCCACGGT
>Ga0138256_10002852_pt1 | contig 18439 bp, 16 predicted proteins | sample KNB2016incub_MG_FD_105486 | JGI IMG/M metagenome (GOLD analysis project Ga0138256, IMG submission 105486) | Active sludge microbial communities from wastewater in Klosterneuburg, Austria - KNB2014incub_MG | ecosystem: Engineered > WWTP > Activated sludge > Unclassified | place: Austria... | reverse complement strand
TAATGATGACATTCTGCTGGGCATCTTTCTGTCCAAGATATAAATTAACAGGCTTAACGGCATTTAGTAATTTCATAACAACAGTAGCAACTCCGCTGAAATGTCCCGGTCTGAATTTCCCTTCAAGCTTTTCAGAAATATCAGATACATTCACTGTTGTACAGGCATTCTTACTATACATCTCTTCTGTCTCAGGACAAAATATAATATCCACTCCGGCTTTTTCACAAATATGATAATCACGGGTTATGTCTCTCGGATATTTATCAAAATCCTCTCCTCTTCCAAACTGTGTAGGATTAACAAATAAACTTACAACAACAATATCATTTTCATCTTTTGCTTTCAGCATCAATGAAGTATGACCTGCATGCAGAAATCCCATTGTCGGAACCAGTGCAACTCTCTTTCCGATGCATTTGTAATAATCTGAAATTTCCTGAATTGCAGAGATCTCTTTTATTACTTTCATTAATTTAACATGTGATTAAGTATAGTGGTAAGTTTTTCTTTAAGGTCTTTCCTCGAAACTATCAGATCTATAAAACCATGCTTAAGAAGAAACTCTGATCTTTGAAATCCTGCAGGAAGGTCTTTTCCGGTAGCTTGTTTGACAACCCTCGGACCTGCAAACGCTATCAGCGCTTTAGGTTCTGCAATGTTAATATCTCCAAGCATGGAAAAAGATGCTGTTGTACCCCCTGTGGTAGGATTGGTTAAAATAGAGATGTAAGGTATTTTTTCAATATCCAGTTTTGCAAGTCGCGAACTTGTTTTAGCAAGCTGCATTAAGGAAATTGCGCCTTCCATCATCCTGGCACCGCCGCTTGAAGAAATTATAATAAGCGGATTTTTAGTTTTTAAAGATTTATCTATTGCCCTGCTGATCTTTTCACCAACTACGCTTCCCATGCTTCCGCCTATAAATCCAAAATCCATACATGCTATTACAACATTAATATTGTTTATTTTTCCTGTACCTGTTCTTACTGCATCATAAAGATCAGTTCCTTTCATTGTTTCTTCTAAACGTCTCTTATAGGGTTTTGTATCCGTAAAATCGAGAGGATCTGTCGAACGGATCTTTCTGTCCATTTCCTTAAAGGATTTTTCATCAAGCAATATATCAAAATACTCCTCGCTTCCGATCCTGAAATGATGACTGCATTTTGTACAAAGGTATAAATTTGCTTCCCATTGCTTCTTATGCATCATTTCACCGCATTCAGTACATTTGATCCACGTACCGTCTTTAACGTCTTTTTTCTGTGTGGACAGATCTATGTTTTCTTTTGATCTTTTAAACCAGGCCATAATTATTTGTATTTATAAAAATAAAAAAGTTTATCCCAAAAATAAAATCAAATTTTCGGAATAAAATCATTCATGTAAAATGGCTCGGAATTTTTATAGTTACTGAATTCTCCGCCATCAATATATTCCATTGTCAGCTCTAATTGTGAAACCGAATTTGCCGGATCCGATAGATCCTTAATATCTTTATCAGATCCTTTGATAAAATTGATAAAATTTCCTATGCTGTTATCATTAACAACATATATGAAACCTTCTGCAGGTATTTCACTGAATATATCTTTCTTATATTCCGAAAGCCTTGCCAATTTACCATTTATCTTTTCATACTCACAATAATAAAATTCCGATGTTCTCGTATTTGAAAAGATCATGGAAATAACTTTACTACTTCCGTTATACTTATTGGCTATGAGATCCAGCGTATTTATTTCTATGAGTTTGCTTCCTGTACCATAACAAATTCCCTTTGCTATTGCTGATCCGATCCGCAATCCGGTAAATGAACCCGGACCATTTGATAAACTGACGTAACGTATATCCTGAAGCTTTATCATCCTCTCAACAAATGTTTTCTTTAAATAATATATCAGCATGTCAGCATTTTCATCCGGAGGTAATTCTTCTTTTAATATTAAATTCCCATTCCTCCAGAAACTGAATTCTATTTTTTTTGAGGAAGTGTCTAATAATAATATACTCAATCTTCTATATGCTTATTTTCAACGAAATAATGTCCGAATTCATTCTGCAAATCTCAATCCTTAAAATAAATTATCCGGTCAGTACTACCTTCTCCATAATCAAAATTCACTCTGATGATCTTACCTTCGAGATATTTATCCGCTATATCAGCCCATTCGATCAGACAGATCGAATTTACATCATTATAATTATCAAAACCTATCTCTTTTAATTCTGCTATGTTTTTTAATCGGTACAGATCAAAATGATTTATCCGGATCCTGCTTCCGCGGTATTCATTAACTATTGTGAAAGTGGGGCTGTTTACTTTATCCGTAATTTGGAAATATTCACAAATGCCTTTTACGAACTGAGTTTTACCTGTACCAAGTTCACCGTACAGTCCTACAATATCCCCGGGAGAAAGTCTTTCAGCGAATTCATGTCCCAGATTTTTAGTATCTTCCTGTGAACTGGAAAATTTTCTTGTGCTCTTTCCGGGATTTGAATTCAACTTACTTATGGCTGATATATTCTTTTGATTCTACTTAGGATCCAGTGTTACTACTGGCAATATCATTTCATCAATGGATATTCCGCCGTGCTGAAATGTATCGTTGTATTGATTTAAATATTTGTGATAATCTGTCGGATATACAAAATAAAAATCTTCTTTGGCAATTATATAATTAACAACTCCGTTCCTTTTAGGTAATTTATAATCTACAGGATTCCTTACAAATATGGCATTCCTTGAATCTGATTTAACATTCCTTCCGCATTTATATCTGAGATTTGTTGATGTTTCCCTGTCACCCATTGCTTTCACACCATGCAGACATCTGATACTTCCGTGATCTGTGGTTATAATGATTTTCACATCCTTTCTTGTCGAAAGCTGTCTCAGCATTCCAAAAAACGATGAGTGCTCAAACCATGAAGCTGTTAATGATCTGTAAGCAGATTCATCCGGAGCAATTTCCTTTAATATAGCATTATCGCTTCTCGAATGTGCGATCATGTCTACAAAGTTTATTACAATTGCATTCAGGTGATTTTGAGTGTAAGACATTATCTTACTTTCTATGCCGCGGCTGAAATTTGAATCCATTATCTTGGTATATTTCAGTTCGTTTCTGAGCTTTATTCTTCTTCGCTCAAGCAGCTTGATCAGAAAATCTCTTTCATAATTATTCTTACTGTTTTCATCATCATCATTCTTTTTCCATAACTCGGGATAATGCTGCTCTATCTCTGATGGGAATAGTCCTGAAAATATTGCATTCCGGCTATATGGCGTAGCCGTAGGTAAGATCGAATAATGATAATCTTTACTTATCTTAAAATAATCATAAAGATATTTTTCCATTACCATCCATTGATCCATGCGCATGCAGTCTACAACAAATAGGAATACTGACTTATCACTTTCGAGTTCCGGTATTACAAACTTATCAACTATTTCATTTGAAAGTATCGGCTTATCAGTTTTTGAATTTACCCAATGCAGATAATTTTTCTCAACGAACTTGGAAAATTCCGTATTGCAGTCTCTCTTCTGAGTCAGTATTGTCTGCTTTAAACCAAGATCCGGATGCTCATCAAGCTCAAGTTCCCATCCCGTCATTTTCATATGAATATCTATCCACTCTTCCCAGGTGGGGCTTTCCATCATTGCCATTGAGATCTTATTGAATTCCTGAATGTAATCTTTCGATACCTGAGAACCTTTAAGTCTCTTGGAATCCAGCATTTTCTTGCATACAAGCAATAATTGCGTGGGATTTACAGGTTTGATTAGATAGTCTGAGATCTTATTTCCGATTGCATCTTCCATGAGACTTTCGGTCTCATTCTTTGTAACCATTACTACAGGTAAACTTGGTTTGATATCTTTTATTTCGAGCAATGTCTGAAGTCCGCCCATTCCTGTCATCATCTCATCCAGAAATACAAGATCAAAATCGTTGGTCTTTATGAGATTTACTCCGTCTTCGCCGTTTGTCGCTTCCTGAACATTATAACCCTTTTGCTTTAAAAACATAATATTGGATTTCAATGATTCTATTTCATCATCCACCCAGAGAATATTTGTTTTATTGCTGTTTGTATCTGCCATATTGTTTTGCATGCTTTGTTCCTTTCGTTTTACTTTTTATGAATAAAGTAAAAAAATAAGTCATATTTGCATTATAAATTTGATTTTTGAATTTATCTGAATGAACTTAACAATTAATAAATCATATTAAAAGTCATTCAATTTAGCTTTAAGTTATTGTGTGGAAATGTAATAAGTAAAGATTTTTCGGTAAGGTTTCTGTTAGAGTTAGAAAGGTATACTTGATTAATCCAAAAAAGTTCTGATAATAATTTATTGTTAAAAAAAGTGATATTTATTTCAAAAACATACTTCGGTAATTTAAAAAATCCTAATAGTCTCTTATTATTTTCGAGGAATCTTCAAATTTATTTTAGTATATTACTGACCAATTCATTATAACAAATATCAAATTGAAAAAAGAAGTATTAGATAAAGGATTCATTGAAGTCATTGACAAACTCGGATCCGACCTTACCGTTGTCAACTCTGCAAGAGTTTCTTTCGGTAAAAGAAAAGAAACCTTTGATGAAAGTGACAGGAAACTAGTAAAGTTTCTCGCTAAGAATAAACACTGGTCTCCTTTCAGACACATGATGGTGCAGTTTCATCTGAAAGCTCCTGAATTTGTAATGAGACAATGGTATAAACATGTTGTAGGCATTGAGACTTCTTCTTCTTCTGCTGCTAAAGATCATGCATGGAATGAGATAAGCGGCAGATATGTACCTGTTAGTGATTTTTATTCCCCTCAGATCTGGAGACGCCAATCGGAAAACAATAAGCAGGCGTCCGAAGGTAGCATAGATGAACAGAATACGGCTAATGAAATATACAACAACGCTATGGATTCGATTATGAACTCATATCAACAGCTTCTGGATCTTGGTGTGGCAAAAGAACAGGCAAGAATGTTACTCCCGCTCAACCAATATACTGAGGTTTACTGGACCGCTTCTTTTCAGGCTATTATGAATTTTATCGATCTGAGAGATGAAGCTACTGCGCAATGGGAGATCCGCGAGTATGCAATAGCATTGAAAGATCTAATGATGTATATCTATCCTGAGACCACTAAAATCTGGTTTGAAGTTAATGAAAAGAATTAATTTCATTTTACAATTCGATTAAAATCAGATCTGTTTTATTGAAAATTATTTTCCCGTAAATATACTCTTCATTACCTGCCCGGCAATGTTAGGATTTTCCTTGAATCTGCGGATCGAATATTCATACCATCGCTGTCCGAAAGGAACATAGATCCTCATTCTGTGTCCTTTCTCAACTGCGCCTTTTCTCAGATTTTCCTGTACACCGAGCAGCATCTGAAACTCATATTCGTCTTTGGTAAGCCCAAGCTCCTTTACCATTTTCACGGATTCTTTTATTAAATACTCATCATGTGTCGCTATTCCAACATAGGATTTATTCTCGAGAGCAATTCTGAGTATCTTTAAGAAATTCTTTCTAATTTCATCCCCGTCCTTAAATGCAATTTCTTCAGGTTCAATATAAATACCTTTGCAGATCCTGAAATTTGCGCGGGATTCAGAAAGTCTGATTATATCTTTCTCACTCCTTCTGAGATATGCCTGAATGACAATTCCGACATCATTAAATTTTTGACTGCATTCTTCAAAGATTCCGATCGTTGACTCAGTGACTGATGAATCTTCCATGTCAATTCTTACAAATCTGTTAACACTTTTTGCTTTTTCAAGAATTTCCGTTACAAGTCCCCGACAAAATTCATAATCAATATTTAAACCGAGCATTGTAAGCTTAATCGATAAATTGCAGTCAAGATCATTCCTGTGAATAGCTTCCAGCACTTCAATATTCTCATCTTTTGATTTAACTGCCTCAGTCCTTTCGGAAATAGATTCACCAAGCACATCCACTGTAGCCATTAGTTTCTCACTGTTCAGCTTCTGTACGGTGTTTACTGCATCAGATACTTTATCTCCTGCAATATATTTATTGGCAAACACTTTAACTACACTTTTTGGCATTGCCTGTATAGCCGGTACCAGTACTTTGTTTAGCAAGTTCATATTTCTAAATAAGTAAAATTATTATTTTTTATTAAGAAGCATTTATAAGTTTTCAATATTCCTTCTACCGCTGAAACCATCGCTTATTGAATGCCAGAAATTTATACTTTCCTCTCCCAGAAGAAAACACAGATAGACTTCTTCACCATTTTCTCTGATATGAGGAAAATCAATCAGCCCATTATCCAATCCTTTGATCAATACGCCTTTTTCAGTGATCTCATTAACCAATTGTATCATCTTTTCGAGATCAGCAGGATATTTGCCGGTACCATTCGGACCCATTCCACCAAAATACTGATGCCTGTATATATCATACCCCTTTACATCAAGAGATTTCTTTAACTCCGAAATTTTAGTTAATTTTGATTTTAGTTCAGGAAGCAGGTCAATAGCTTCATTAACAGTGAAATGTTTTGAATGGTACATTAGGAATAATATTTACTTCAAATTAACGAAAAATATAATTTTTAAATATTCTAATTTAAATAAAAAAGCATTTCAAATAATTGAAATGCTTTTATTCTTTATTTATTGAATTTTAGGAGACTATAAATAAACTTTCTTTATATTAAAAATTTAATAGACTTTTAAGAATTTTATTATTAAGTTGTAATTAAACATCCTTGAATCCCCTCCTTTCCCTGAGAGGGGATGTAGCAAGCAGACCCAACCCTCATTAAATCTAACTTGTTTTCAAGGACGTATTTTATTATCTAAAAGATCTTTTCTATTACTATTCTTATTTTTTATTTAATCCCGTTCTTTTTACCTCGATAATGAAATCATAAGATTTATCGTTTACCTTTTTGACTTCCGAAAGATTTATTTCCGTATTTTTAAAACTCGATCTTAAATCCTGTACATCATCCGGATAGCACATAATTTTTACTCCGTCAGTTTCATTTCCATTCACATTATGCAGAACAAACTCGCCGCTGGAATTAATAGTTACCCTTTCAATCATTTTTCCGTTCTCTTCATCGTCTGAATAAAGAAAAACTTCAATAACTCCTCCGGATACCGGCGCCTGATCGTCCTGATAAACTACTTTTCCTTTAAACTCTCTTACTGTTGAAACTCCGGCTGTAACAGTGCTTAAACCTGCTGATACAAAAATACAGATAAGAATCAGTGCTGCAGAGATACTGTTTAATTTAATTGTTTTCATTTTTTCCTCCGAAATAAATGTTTTAAATTATTATTTTTTATTTAACTTTTGTTTTGATATTCTTTTTACCGCTTTTTTTAACTTTACCATCATCCGTCGTCTTTAATTCATCCATTGTAAAAGAGCTATTCCAGTAGTAACTAAAAAGATCTATCATCCGGTTTGCATAATCCCTGTTCTTTATGATCACATCTGCATTACTGTGTCTGGGTAAAGATTTATCCTGTATGTTTGTAAAAACCGTTTCCCTGTCAAATATGGTCATGTTAGGCAATTCCGACTTGGATAATCTAACTTGCTCCCCTGACTTTTCAAACTTCTGGCAGATCCTTAAAAGATCTTCAAATGTTGCATCCTTCCTCGAATTATCCTTTATGATCTTAAAATTCAGCGTTGATTCATATATTGATTTTATTACTCCGCCTCTTTTAAAAAACTCTCTTGCATTGATATCCAACTCATCTGATACAAATCCTTCCAATCTTATCATAAATAATATTTCTTTTTTTGCATTCTTAAACAACTCGATGAATTTTGTCTGTCTGTGTTTATTGAATCCTCTGATCAGTTCAATATTTACATTATTCGATTCCGAAGAAATATCCGATTTATACAATGAATCAAAATCATTAAAAGTTGCTTTAAGTTTATTTACCTTAGTCTCATTTATCTGACTTATCTCTTTTTCAATTTTATCCGCAATTACTTTCGGATCGATCATTTCGTATTTCAAAATTGTATTGGTCTCGATCTCATTGCAAAATCCCCGGGCAGTAAATGATTTTAATATTTCGTAAACTGCTGTTCTCCTTACATTAGCTTTGTCTGCAATCTCTGATGCGCTCAGCACCGAACCTTTTAAAAGTACCAGGAAGATCTTTGACTCATACTCCCTGAATCCAATCTCCTGTAGCTTATATATGATTTCTTTGGATTGCAATATTGTTGTCTTTTTGGTTTAATGCAATATTGCAAAAAATTTACTTTTATGTCAATAGACTTTTATTGACTTATTTTTTTTTATTTCACAACTACATTTACCATTTTATTCTTTACAGTAATGATCTTTACAATGTCTTTTCCTAAAATATGTTTTTTTACATTTTCATTATCAAGAGCTTCATCCTCTAAAACCTTAACGTCTGTATCTATTTCAAAGTCCTGCTTTGATCTTACTTTTCCATTAACGGAAAATATAACTGTTGCGGTTTCTTCTTTTACTAATTCTTTGTCATACACAGGCCACGACTGCATTACAATGCTGTTGCAGTTTCCGAGTTTTTCCCAAAGTTCTTCACATATGTGCGGCGCAAAAGGAGATAAAAGTAAAATGAATTTTTCCAAAGCTGACTTGCTGAATTTTTCAAGCTTGTATAATTCATTTACATATATCATAAGATATGAAATGGCAGTGTTGAACTTCATGTCACCGTCATCTATGTCTTCAGTTACTTTCTTAATTGTCTTATTAATAAGTTTATTTAATCTTTCATCCGGTTCTTCATCTGTAATCTTAGTATTCAGCATTCCTGTCTCTTCATCTATTACAAGTCTCCATACCCTTTTTAAGAATCTGTTAAGTCCTTCTATTCCTTTCGTGCTCCATGGCTTTGTGGCTTCCAGCGGTCCCATGAACATTTCAAAAAGTCTCATAGAGTCAGCTCCGAAATCTCTTATTACATCATCCGGATTTATTACATTACCCCTCGACTTGCTCATCTTTACTCCGTCTTCACCGAGTATCATTCCCTGATTAAATAAAGTATTGAACGGTTCGTCATAATAAACGTAACCCAGATCATATAACAACTTATACCAGAATCTCGCATAGATCAAATGAAGCACAGCATGCTCCGCTCCGCCAATATATAAATTTACAGGCATCCAGAATTTTTCTTTTTCTTTATCACAAAAAACATTTTCATTGTTCGGATCAAGATATCTTAAAAAATACCAGCAAGATCCCGCCCACTGCGGCATAGTATTTGTTTCACGCTTTGCTTTTCTGCCTGATTCCTTATCAACTGTATTTACCCACTCATCTATAATCGCAAGAGGCGACTCACCTGTCCCGCTTGATTTATACGAAACTACATCGGGAAGAGTAACAGGCAGTTCACTTTCGTCAAGCGCTTTATATGTTCCGTCTTCAAAGTGAATTATAGGAAATGGTTCACCCCAGAATCTCTGTCTGGAAAACAACCAATCCCTTAACTTGAAATTAATGGTTTTCTTTCCCACTCCTTTTTCTTCAAGCCATGCATTCAACTTTAATATAGCTTCTTCACTTTTTAAACCGTTCAGAAAATCTGAATTGATCGAAATTCCTTTTCCTGTAAAACACTCTTCTCCTTTAACAGTCCTCTCACTAAAAATATTAATATCATCTTCTTTAACATCTTCCGGAATTACAACCGGAAGAATTTCTAAATTAAATTTTCTCGCAAATTCATTATCTCTTTCATCATGTCCCGGAACTCCCATGATAGCACCTGTTCCGTAACTCGCAAGTACATAGTCAGCAATAAGTATAGGTATCTCTTTTCTGTTAACAGGATTTATTGCATATGCTCCCGTATACTCTCCGGTCTTTTCTTTTGACAGCTCTGTTCTTTCCAGATCAGATTTTCTTTCTGACTTCAGAATATATTCTTCTATTTTTGCAGCATGATCTTTCGTAGTTATATCTTTTACAAATGAATGTTCGGGAGAAAGAATAAGATATGTTACTCCGTAAATAGTATCCGGTCTTGTAGTGAATACTTCTATGAATTTTTCATTATCAGTATCTTCACTTTTAATTTTAAATTTAACCGAAGCGCCTATGCTTTTACCGATCCAGTTTCTCTGAAGCTCTTTTATGTTATCAGGCCAGTTAAGTTTGTCAAGATCCGAAAGCAGTCTGTCTGCATATTTTGTGATCCGAAGATTCCACTGCCGCATGTTTTTTCTTATGACGGTAAATCCTTTTTCGATCTGCTCCGGAACTTCCTCATTGGAGAGCACCGTGCCTAACTCCGGACACCAGTTAACAGGTACATCTGCAAGATATGCTAGTCTATGTGAATTAATAAAATCAAATTTTTCTTTTTCATTTAATCTTTCAGGTATCTCAAGCTCGGATATGGGCTTTGCTTTATTTTCTTTTTCATCATAATATGAATTGAATATTTTCAGGAATATCCATTGAGTCCATTTGAAAAAGTTTTCATCCGAAGTATTGATCTCCCTGTCCCAGTCATATGAGAAACCAAAAGCCTTAAGCTGCCTTTTAAACTTAGCAATACACTCTTCTGATCTGATCTTCGGGTGAATGCCTGTCTTCATTGCATATTGCTCTGTCGGCAAACCAAAAGCATCCCAGCCCATCGGATGCATTACATTGAATCCGTTCATGATCTTAAAACGTGCAACGATATCCGTAGCAGTATATCCTTCAGGATGTCCAGCATGAAGTCCGTCACCGCTTGGATAAGGGAGCATGTCAAGTACGTAATATTTAGGCTTTGAAGAATCCCGGTCTTCTGCATCTGGAGTCCTGAATGTTTTATTTTCATCCCAGTAATTCTGCCACTTTTTCTCTATTTCGGTAAAGTTGTATTTCAAATTAATTTTTTAAATTAATGAATATTGTACAGTGATCCCGCAAAATTTGCAGGATCAATATTTTAAACTGATAATATATTATAAAAATAGATTTCTGATTTGTGTTAACTCTTCCTCTGTAGCCTGAGGTCCCATCAGAGTCGTTGTATATCCCTGATAATTTTCGAAGAATACTCTTTCGGGAGATTCATATTCCTTAAACTCTTTATCTAAACCATGCATCGGGTATAATTTAATATGCGCATGATTGATTCCCATACCTTCCATTACTATAGTTGATCGAATTACTCCAAGTTTCTCTTCCAGTAGTCTGCAGACCTTTTTCGCCGCGAGAAAAAATCCGGAGTAGATCTCATCATCCATATCAACTGCATAAGAATCATAATGATCTTTAGTCAGAATAAGCGTCATTCCTTTCGTATTCGGACAAAGATCAAGAATGGCTATGAATTTTTCATCCTCATAGATCTTATAAGAAGGGATATCTCCTTTCACTACTTTGCAAAATATACAGTTGGGGTCATTCATCTGTGCAAAATAACTTAAAAATATTTCAGATTCAGTGAAAAATTATACTTTTAATTAGCGTTTCTACCTCAAATACTCCAAGGCTCAAAGAAAAAATGTTTTCTTTAGAAATTAAATTTCAACAATGCTGATATTTATATAAACTAATATAATTATCGTTATGTGTAATTTACAAATTCAGAAAATAAATTTTTAAGTATATGTAAGATTAATATCAATCATTCTATGTTATTTCGTTTAGGCTTATATTCAGTAAGAACATTAAATCTTTGGACTCAGAGACTTAAAGTCTTTGAGGCAAAAAAAGAGCTGCAAAAAATCACAGCTCTCTTATTTTTAAAAGTGGGGTTTATATTTTATTTAAGTCACTTCTTCAATTAATCAAGTTTAAAGCTAAACGGCACGCTTACCCAGCACTTAACAGCTTCATTTTTTTGTAATGCCGGTGTAAATCTCAGATCCATTACTTTATCCGAAACTTCATCACGAAATTCATCCGGTCCGGATATTTTACCGATCTTTTCTACGGAACCGTCTTTGCCGATCAGCAGTCTTACTACAACTCTTCCTTCTTTGCCTGTAATTCTTGCCATCTCAGGATATTTCATTGATGACTGAATAGATCCTAAATTAATTGCAGAAGGAGCTTTCTCAACTTCAAACTGCTCCAGTGGTTTGCTTGGCGGTTCTTTTACGGTTTCAATATTCTCTTCTACTTTTATATTATTTATTGTACCCGAATGATCCGGTGTAACTTGTGAAATGTCTTCCGTTCCCTTTGATGATACAGGAAGTTTCACATCCTCAAGTTCGCCCTGATTCTTTAAAGTAACATCTTCTTCTACATTATTTTTTGCAACCGGCTCAGGTGTCAATGCCGAGAGATCCTTTAAAGGAATACTCTCGGAAACTATCTGCTCGACCTCTTTTACCGGTGTCTTTACATCCACTTCAGTTTCGGAAATATGGAAAATTCTTTCCGGCGGCATAATTTCCTTTCCGGATTTCTCACCGGCTTTTAGAATGTATTGAAGAGCTGAAAAAGACATCACCGCTGCAACTGTTACTCCGGTCAGTAATCCTTTCAATAAAAACTTTCTGTAACTTTGAATTAACTCCGGAGCTCCGTATTTCATTTTATCTGATATTGCCTGAAATACTTCCTGATTGTTTTTTGATCTGTTAAACATTTTTAACCTCCGCTTGTTTAGTTAAATAAATTAAATGATCATACAACGGTTTTCCGAAATGGTTCCGTAAAAAAATAACATTTTATTAATCCCGAGACCTTTTCAGAATTACATTTTTTCATTTCCGGGTTTTACTTTATTATACAAAATACAGATCAGATATTCTTAAATATTGTTCCTGCTTTTATTAATATTGATCCGCCGATAACAAATATTCTTTCGGCATTTCTGTATATCCATCGGTCATTTCTCAGTATTAATCCGGCATATATAAGTAATAGTCCACATTTTCAGTTACAGACTCTGCAATTTCAGATATAAGTTCTGCATTTTCAGATGCACTCTTTTGCGTTTCTGATTATATGCTGAACAAATCCGAAAAGTCATATCTACAGCAGTGCTTGAATTTCAGCTGATAAATAAATCATCAAAACACCTTAGTCATTCCCGTCCGGCTGCAATTCTATAAACCAGAAGGCTTAGGAAAGTTTATTGCAGGCTAGAGCAGGAATCCAGTAATGTCCCGGCACAAATCAATTTTAAAATTTATATAAATATTATGCAAAATTGATTAAAAAAATAATTCAGGATAGAAATACTTATTTTATGAAATCCGGGGATAATTATATTGAAAGCTTGATTTATATAAATTGGATTACTATAAAAAGTTATTCTTTCGTGAAGATTCCGGATACCCGCTCTCGACTGTACGAAAATCATTCTGTCTTTAAAGATTTCAATTGCAGTTGGGAGGGAATTACAATTTTGTGCTTTCAATAAGACTTTATAATGTTTGAATAAGTGTTTGAATTGAAATTCATCCCCCAAGTCAGAAAAAAAACAACACATCTGATAATTTTGTTTGAAATCAAAGGAGGGACTTAAGATTGCGGGATTGACAAATTATTTGGGTGTAAAGAAACAAATATAAATTCATTTTATTTTCTATCTTTATAATTCCTCACTACATTTGTATATTTACAAATGCAAAAAACAACCTTTTCTATTACGGGAAATAATCTTACCGTAGAAAATTCAATTCAGATAGCTATAAGTAACAGGAAGATCTCATTAAGCAAGTCTTCCGAGAAAAAAGTCAAAGCTTCGAGAAAGCTCGTTGAGAAATGGATATGCAATGATGAGATCATTTACGGAATCACTACAGGTTTCGGAGAATTTAAAGATGTGAAAATACCGGGCAAGGATCTGCATGATCTTCAAAGAAATCTTATACTTTCTCATGCGGCAGGTGTCGGGAAGTTCATACCGGATTATATTGTCAGACTGATGCTTTTATTCCGAATAAATTCACTGGCTTCAGGATATTCGGGAATCAGAGTTGAGTTATTACAGCACCTTATAAAAATATTCAATTCCGGAATCGTACCATTGATACCTTCACAGGGTTCAGTCGGGAGTTCGGGAGATCTGTCTCCGCTCTCACACCTTGCGCTCACAGTCATTGGCGAAGGTCATTGTAAATGCGACGGCGAAGTTACCGACAGCATTTCGGCTTTAAAAAAGAAAAAGATCATACCAATAAAGCTTTCGGCAAAAGAAGGTCTTGCGCTTATAAACGGTACGCAAATGATGTCAGCATATCTTTGCAAGGCGATCTATGATGCGGTATATTTATCAAAAGTCGCTGATGTTTCCGGCAGCATGTCACTCGATGCAATGCGCGGAAGCGTGAAAGCATTTTCGGATAAGCTTCAGAAAGTCAGACCTCATAAAGGTCAGACAGCCACTGCTAAAAATCTGAGAAAATTATTAAACGGCAGTCAGATACTGGATTCACACAGAAACTGCGGTAAGGTACAGGATGCATATTCGCTGAGATGCATGCCGCAGGTTCATGGAGCGGTGAAAGATACTATAAATTATTGCAAAAGCGTACTCGAGATTGAGATCAATTCCGTGACGGATAATCCTTTGATATTTACTGAAGGGGAAGAATTCATTGCCGGCGGAAATTTTCACGGTGAGCCTTTGGCATTAGCAGCAGACTTTCTTGCAATAGCCATCAGCGAACTCGGAAGCATAAGCGAAAGAAGAACAGCAAGACTTGTTGACGGCAGTCTGAGCGGTCTGCCGAGATTTTTGGTAGATGAAGAAAAAGCCGGTCTTAACTCAGGACTAATGATTGTTCAGTACACAGCAGCGTCTTTAGTAAGTGAGAATAAAGTACTGTGTCATCCTGCTTCGGTTGATTCAATTCCGACAAGTGCAAATCAGGAAGATCATAATTCCATGGGTTCGGTAAGTTCCCGTAAATGCTTTGACGTAGTGAACAATGTAAAAAAAGTAATAGCAATTGAGATAATGTGCGCGGCACAGGGAATGGATTTTCTGAGACCTTTAAAAAGCGGGAAAGGTACCGAGCAGGCATATCTGAATGTAAGAAAAAAATCAGATCACATTTCCGATGATGTAATAACGTCCGACTACATACTAAAAACCGTTGAAACGGTTTTTGACGAAAAGTTCTTATCCACTATAGAAGCTAAGACCGGAAAGCTGGAATAACAAATTTATCACGCCCCTATTTTGACACTAAAACATTGAATGAAAAAAATTTTCGCCGGAATAAAAAATCTAAAAGTATATAAAACTGTATATCATTACATAGAAGTATTATTGGTGAAATTTGACACTGACCATATATGGATAATGTCTTCGGGAATATCCTTTAATATCCTGATGTGTATCATTCCGTTTACTCTTATGCTACTGACAGTGCTTGGATATTATCTCGAAAGCGGAGAAGTACAGGAAAAACTAATAAATTATCTTAACAGTATTGTTCCGCTTCCCGGGCAGTACAAGGACAGATTCATTTTTGAGCTGACCGAAAGGACAAAGGAGTTATCATCAAATACATTTTTGACAGGTACTCTCGGACTTGCCGGATTATTCTGGACAGTCAGCGGACTCTTCAGCGCGATGAGGGAAGTTCTGAGGAAAATATATAACGTTAATACAGAATTAAATTATTTCATAGGTAAAGTAAGGGATTTTTTACTTGTCATAATAAGCGTAGTGCTGTTCATTTTATCAATGGCAGTCACATCCGGATTTCAGATCATTGAGGAATATTCTCAGGGAATTTTCGGAGAGATAGTGATTCTGACATTTTTTCAGAAACTTATTCCTATATTTGTAGCGTTCATTTTGTCATTCGGACTGTTTTATGTTTTGTATGCTTTAGTGCCGCATTGGAAATATAACAGAAAGGTGATTCTTTTTTCATCCTTCATGTCGGCTATTTTTTTTGAAGCGTTAAAATACCTGTTTTCCATTTATGTGCTTAAGATAGCCAGTTACGGAAAAATTTACGGTACATATGCCACTATCGTTATAAGTATATTTTACATCTATTATATCTCTGTGATATTCGTAGTAGGAGCTGAATTAGGATCCATATATTATGAAAGAAACAAATCGATACTTGACGAAAAGTTTAAACCCAAGAACGCTTAATAAATTGAATTTTAAATTACTTTAATGGAACAGAAAAAATTATACAGAACGCTTGAAAACATAATGAAAGAAGCTCCGAAGATCGGCAGTGATGATGAATTGCTTTCTTACGTCCTTCAGCAGATCATTAACAATGAAGAGATAAAAATAATCGGAGGGAGGATCTGGAAACTAAGCGAAGATAAGAAAGCATATATTCTTATAAAACAAAGCGGTGAAGTTGAATTGATTAAAGATAAATATGAAGTTCAGATTGAAAGATACCCGATGTTTAAGAAAGTTGGATTATACAGATCTGTTATAGCCGAAGAGACCGATGAATATCTTATTGAAAAAGGTATCTATCAGTATTCAGCTTCAGGTGCCGGATACCGATTTAAAATTAACTCACCTGATAGCGAGCAATATTATCTTTATCAGTATTTGATCGCTCTCAACGCAAAGAGCTTTGAAGGCGATCTGCTCAATGCGCTTAACATAATCAGCATGACTCTGAATTCAATTCTGAGGGCAAGATATATAGAGTCAAGTGCTAAGGAAAATATTGTAGAGCTTGAGAAAGCAAGGGAAATTCAGAAAGGCATATTGCCCGAACATGAATTGAAGTTTGGTAATTATGAAATGTTCGGTTTATCTCTGCCGGATAAAATAGTAGGTGGTGATTTCTTTGATTATCTGGAAAGTGATGATAAAGAAAGAGTAGGTGTAGCTATTGGCGATGCTGCATCAAAAGGTTTTTCTGCCGCTGCCCAGTCACTCTACGTTTCGGGTGCATTGCGGATGGGAGCAGAGTATCAGACAAAAATGACTGCAATGGTAAGCCGCATAAATAATCTTGTATATGAGACATTCCCCTATGAGCGATTTGTGACATTGTTTTACTGTGAACTCATATCCGATAAAAAAGGACTTTGTCAGTATGTGAATGCCGGTCAAAATCCACCGATGTTTTATAAGTCTGAAATTAACAGAATCGATTCGCTTTCTTCAACAGGTCCGGTACTTGGCCCTGCGCCATATCAGAAATATTATTCTGACAGTATAAATTTCAGAAAGAATGATATACTTTTATTATATACAGACGGCATAGTGGAAGCAACAAATGAAAAATTTGAATTCTTCGGTGAAGACAGGATAAAGGAATTTATAGTAAAACACAAAGACAACAATCCAAAAGAAATCTGTAACAAACTTATACAGGAAGTGGAAAAATTTTCATCGCACGGAGTTTATTCCGACGACAGGACAATTGTAGTGATTAAAAGAATATTGTAATATTTCTTTATATTATATTTTATTTTTTTAAAAATATCAAATTATAACATATGTTAAAAAGATTATTATCAAACCCGCGTTTCCTTATAGCAATTGTGATTGCAGCAGTAGCATTGATCTCATATTACAGTAAGACGGAAGTAAATCCGATCACAGGAGAGAAGCAGAGAGTAAGCCTTACACAGGAGCAGGAGGTAGCTCTCGGTCTTCAGACAGCCCCTCAGATGATCAGACAAATGGGAGGTGAATATAATGATCCGAAAGTTCAGGCAATGGTCGACAGAGTCGGAATGAAAATTGTAAACGGTACTGAAGCAGGCAGATCTAAATACAAGTTTGATTTTCATGTCCTTGCCGATCCCAATACGGTTAACGCTTTTGCTTTGCCGGGCGGACAGATCTTTATTACAATGGGACTGCTGAATATGCTTAAAACTGAAGACGAACTCGCAGGTGTACTCGGTCATGAGATCGGTCATGTTATTGGAAGACATTCTGCTGAACACATGGCAAAAGAAGAACTGACACAGGGGTTAGTTTCAGCCGGAACTATTGCAACGATGGATCCCAATAATCCCGGAATGCAGAATGCAATTGCTCAGTATATCGGCTCGGTCATTAACATGAAATACGGCAGGGAAGATGAACTTGAAGCGGACAGATACGGAGTAAAATATCTGTTTGAAACCGGCTATGATCCTGAAGCTCAGATTGAGGTAATGGAAGTTCTTAAAAAAGCATCCGGCGGTCAGAATCCGCCTGAATTCCTCAGCACTCATCCGAACCCAGATAATAGGATTGAAGCAATTAAAAAGTATATAAGAGATTATGAAAAAAAATAATTTTAATTTTAAATTAAAAGAGTTATATTTACAAAGTTTCAATAAATAAAATAATCCCATAATTTTAAAATAAATTCTATGAAAGATAAATCTCGATTTCTATCTTCTGTTATTGTTTCTCTTTTGGCAGGATTTATTTACTTATTAGCAGGAGAAGATCTGCCGGTAAATATCCAAAGCTCGGTTAAAGCAATTCT
>Ga0138256_10002851_pt1 | contig 18443 bp, 17 predicted proteins | sample KNB2016incub_MG_FD_105486 | JGI IMG/M metagenome (GOLD analysis project Ga0138256, IMG submission 105486) | Active sludge microbial communities from wastewater in Klosterneuburg, Austria - KNB2014incub_MG | ecosystem: Engineered > WWTP > Activated sludge > Unclassified | place: Austria... | reverse complement strand
CGAGCGTCGGGCTGTCGGGGCGGATCAGTTGACCGGCAGCGGCATTTTGAGCGGCCGTGTTCGTCGGTTTTCGCTCGCTTTGAACCGAGCTCCGGTATAAATATGAGCCAACTATTGCGCCTGCGACCACGAGTATTGCGATGACGCCCAGAATTTTAATATCTCTTCCCATAAGACTAATTTTCCTCTTGTTTATAAGCCAACAAACATATTGCAATTGTTAAGAATGCCGCGAGCCCCATCAGCGGGATCGTGATAAACCCAAGCAACTCGATCTGAACCGCATTGCACGGCACGCCCTCGGTGCAAGGTGCGATGCTTTCAGGTATCAAGCCGTAATAAAGCAAATTATGATAAACGGCGACGGCCAAACCCGCCAGGCAGATCGGTAGAGCGTAATACTTCAGCCGTCGGTCGCGAAGCACTATCCCGGTTCCGATAATCAACACCAGCGGATACATAGCGATCCGCTGGTACCAGCACAAGACGCACGGCGGCAGCAGCATTACCTCGCTAAAAAACAGGCTGCCCACGACCGAGGCGAGCGCAACCAGCCATGCAATATGCGGAAGTAAAGGGTTAATACGATTTAACATTTAAACTATATTATTACAGCCTGATCTTAATTCCGCCATTAAAAATACGGCCTTCGAGATGCGTATAGATCTGGGCAAAGGTTGGGTTCGTGTGCGGCGGAATGACAACCAGCCCGTAGCGCCCCTGGCGGACATCCGTGAGGTTTTCACCATTGATGAACAGGCTGACCTTGCCAAACGTTTTTTCGCCAAACAGGCCAACTTCGGCGGTCGAACGTGTTAGCGAACGGTCTTCGAGCGTTTGACGTCCGGCGAAATAGAATTCCGCCCCAAACTTGTAGCTTTCATGTTTTTCGAAAACGAGAGATGAATTTACTCGCTGTCTAGGCAGCAGGGTCAGACGGCGATCACCCGGCAGGTACCCGGCCGCCGCGTCTGTAAAAGTGTATCCAAAGAAAAGTTTGGCTACGCCATAGCCGAGGCGCGCATTTGTTTCAAATCCCTTACTTACGATCGGCGATGTCTCATTTCGAAAGCTGAAACCAGCAATCGGGGCAGTTGCCGGCTCCAATACGATCGGATCAGAAATCGTTGTGTAAAAGAACATCTGATTCAACGAATAGTTAATTTTTTCACCCACCGAGCCGCGATAGTTGACGTCAACCGTGCCGCCCTTGCTGCGTTCTGCCTTAAGGCTGTTGCCGACCCCGGCCACGCCCCTAAAGAGATGTGTTTCGGCATCCTCGGTAAACATGGTCGGCGTTTTGTAGCCGAGCCCAAAACCGACGCGCGTCGTCAGTCGATCGCTGATTCTGTACAGCGCCGAGATTCGAGGCAGGGCGAACCATCCATAATCCTTGGCATGATCCAGACGAAATCCGGATTCAACCGAGAATTTGTCCGTTACATCGACAGTATCCTGAATAAACGCACCGCCGTAGGCACGAGTTTCATCACGGGCCGCAATACCGCTCGACGCAAAATCTTCTCGAAAGCGGTCGTATATTGCGCTGGCCCCGGCAACAATGGCGTGTTTTCCGACGACGCGAGCATACGAGATATCCGTAAATGAGTTAAATTGATCGCCGCCAAACCGATAATCTGGTGTGTTGATTTCCCGTTTGAAAACCGCAATGCTCTGTTTGGCGAAAAGTTGGCTGCCGTCGTCGAATTGATGATTCAGATTGAGCGTCGACACACTGCGTGTCGATTCATTCTGTTCGAAATAAGTGTGAAACGCATTTGGCTGGCCACGCACTGCGAATAGGTCGCCGCCCTTTCGGTCCTGATATGAGATCGAGGTCGCGGCGGTAAGCGTCGTTTGGTCATTGACATAAAAAAGCAACTTCGGATTTACGGCGAACGATCCGGTTTTGGGAAGTTCGGTAAACTCATCGTCGTCAACATCATATTCCTTTTGATAATTCGCCGAGCCCAAAAGGGTGTAACCAAAGCGCTTGAATTTCCGCGAATTGAACACCGAAAAATCAGTCCCGATGGCGGAAGTTTGGTTGAAAATCAGCGTAGTAACCGGTGTCTGACCCGGATCTTTCGTGACAAAATTCACAACGCCGGCGATAGCGTCGCCGCCGAAAAGCGTGGCCGATGGCCCCTTGATGACCTCGACTTGTTTGAGATCGAGCGGCGGTATTTCGAGAATGCTCAAGCTGCCGGAAAATCCTCCGAAGGCAGGAAAGCCATCCTTCAATATCTGAGTGTACCGTCCGTCAAGGCCCTGAATCCGGACACTCTGAGTGTTCGAGGTCGCTGAAGTTTGCTGTACCTGAATCCCCGTGCTCTCGTGGAGCACCATCGAAACATTGCCGGGCCGCATACTGATCTTTTCGTCGATCTCTTCTTCATCGATGGCCTCGACACGAGTGGGTTCGGCCTCGATCTCGCGGCCGGTTCGCGTCGATGTTATGGTTACCTCGCCAACTTCATTCGTCAATTCGAGCAAAACAGTTCTCTCGGATGGGTCGGCGAGCGGAAAGGTCAGTTTCAATTCGGCTGATGCGTATCCGATCGATGAAATTTCTATCACCTGCTCGCCGTCAGGTATTCCGGCGATCTCAACCCGGCCTTCGGCGTTTGTTGCCGAGGAGATGGATGTGCCCCGGACAATTGCCGCAGCCTCGGCAATTCCGGCCTTTGTATCGTGATTTTTTACAACTATCTTTAATGAATTGCCGCTCTGGGCGAATGCGGCGGTTGCCGTCAGAGTGACGGCGATGTATATAAGTGCTTTAAACATATCTCCTTTAGTAAAACCGATTAAACAACATTCGGAAGGTCCCGTTCACTTGGCCGGGACGAAAAATGGGCGCAGTTGTATTGTACGGGCTATACTTTTGGCGGCTGCCAAATGGAGTTTGCAAAGGTTGCTGTGTCGGGCGAACGGTATTCGGAAAGTATCGTGGAATTTAAGAATGGCTTGTGCTCAGCCTCGATCGAAAAAGCAATCGAGCGGTCGGCAACGGAAAGGCTGCAGCAGGAACAGAAGCAAAATGGTGAACAGTCGTCCGAATTAGAATCAGGAGCCGGCTGAGAGCCTATCGAGCTTACAGTGCCTGTATGGCCAGGCTCGCCGCACATCGCCGCCATGTCCTGACAGGGTTGCGTCAGAAGCACGACGAGGTAAACGATGAATCCGAAACAGAAAACTTTCACGTCTATTTTATTTTCGCCTCATCCAAAATTTGCTGCAAGTCGGCAGGTATCGGCATCGGTTTAAAAAACCAAATGTTCGCCCCGCCGGTGTTGCCGGTTGGGTAAATCCCAAACGGCGTTTTGGTCGCCGCCCCGATAATCCGAATTATCTGGCCCCATATTTCACGCGGCGAACGCATTTTCACAGCAAGTTTCAACATTCGCCAATGAACGCGGGTATGATCGAACGTGTTCGCCTGTCCAAGCACGTGAGCACGTTCGAGATGATGGAATGCGTCTGCGAGGCGTCCCTTGCCTGTGAGTTCGCTAGCTGATGCAACGGCGGAATTTAACTGTTCTCTAAGCATACGCTCCGTTAATGGGTAGAGTATTTACACATTAAACCGAAAATCGACCACGTCTCCGTCTTGCATTATATATTCTTTGCCTTCGAGGCGGGCGAGGCCTTTTTCGCTGGCGGCTTTGCGTGAGCCGCAGGCGACGAGGTCGTCGTAACCGACAATCTCGGCGCGGATGAACCCGCGTTCGATGTCGGTGTGGATCTCGCCGGCAGCGGCCGGAGCTTTGGTTCCGATTGGGATAGTCCAGGCACGTACCTCTTTTTCCCCGGCTGTCAGGAACGACATCAGGCCGAGCATGTGATAGGCGGCTTTTATTAATTCATCGACACCGCTAGACGCCAGACCGAGGTCCTTGAGGTACTCGGCGCGTTCTTCGGGGTCAAGAGCGACCAGCTCGGCTTCGAGCTTTGCACAGATGACGACAACATCCGCATTCTCACTGGCGGCGTGTTTTCTCACCGCCTGGACATGGGCATTGCCGTCAGGATTGGCCAGTGTTTCTTCGTCAACATTGGCAGCGTAAATCGTCGGTTTTGTCGAAAGAAAGAACCAAGATTTTAGGATCGCTCGTTCGTCGTCGGTCAGATCAGCGGCGCGGGCAGGGCGGCCTTCCTCGAGAAAAGGCTGAATCCTATCAAGTATTTCGATCTCAGTTTTTGCCGCTTTGTCGCCAGACGCCTTTATTGCCCGTGCAGCCTTTTCGCGTCGTTTCGCGGCCGAAGCCAGGTCTGCCAGTGCAAGTTCGATCTGTATTGTCTCGATATCGCGAACGGGATCAACCGAGCCTTCCACATGGACGATGTTATCGTCGTCAAAACACCGCACGACCTGAATTATCGCGTGCGTCTCGCGGATATTTGCAAGGAACTGATTACCCAGGCCCTCGCCCTTTGACGCCCCGCGGACGAGACCGGCGATGTCGAGAAATTCGACCGTCGCAGGCACAACCTTTTGGGCCTTGTTCAGTTTTTCGAGCACCGCAAGCCGTTCGTCCGGAACGGCTACCATCCCGACATTTGGTTCGATGGTCGCAAATGGATAGTTTGCCGCCAGGGCCGCTTCCTGCGCGGTCAGGGCATTAAAAAGTGTAGATTTTCCGACGTTGGGTAATCCAACGATTCCTGCTTGTAACATAAGGGCGTTTCCGAGTCGCGATTCAAAAACTGTTATTTTACAATTGAATGCTGATTTTACGAAATCTGCGGAACGCGGGCCAGCAGGTGGGCGTTCCGGTGTTTCGACTTGACCCACGGCTAAATGACGTATAAACATTTAACCTGATACCTGCTTGCAGCCAGCTCGATCTATGCTGATCTCAATACTACTATTGACGCTCATCGCGCTTGGGGGAATGTCGCTTACCTACCTAGTCGCGAACGAAAAACCTCTCTTATGGCGGCTGTCTGCCGGAACTGTCATCGGCTCGGCCGCATATGGGCTGCTTGCTTTTGTCATCGCTAGTTTTGCAGGATTTAGCGCGGTAACGTTGATCATCGCAATGGCGATCACACTCTTACCGCTTTTGATCCTCAGAAAGGCCGATACGAGCAAAAAATTTCTTCACGATTGGGCTAAGGCCAAGGGAACCTTACAAGGTGTAAACAACAAGAAAATGAAGCGTTTCGCCTATTATGGCGGCTTTTTCCTGCTGTTTTACCTTTTCTTTGACCAGACGATGTTTGTGTTAAAGGATGCGATCCACACCGGCGGTTCGCAAAACCTTGGTGATCTGCCGTATCACCTCGGCACAATTTTTAGCTTTACGGACGGAAATAATTTTCCCCCGCAAAACCCGGCCTGGGCCGGTGCAAAATATACGTATCCGTTTATCGCGGATTTCCTTTCGGCCTGCTTTGTTAAGCTCGGTTCCGATGTCCGCAGCGCAATGTTTGTCCAGAATCTCGGCTGGGCATTTTCGCTGTTTGTTATCGTCGAGAGCCTGGTCGCAAAAATGACCGGCAACAAACTGGCGGGCCGTTTTGCCCCGGTTCTGTTGTTCCTGAGCGGCGGCCTCGGCTTTTTGTGGTTTGCCGAGGACATGTCGTCATCTGGCAAGGGACTTTACGATTTCGTGATGAATTTGCCCAAGGACTATACGATCAGCGACAAATTTCGCTGGGGCAATTCGATGGTCGTGCTGTTTATGACGCAGCGTAGTTTGCTGCTCGGCATGCCGCTTACGGTCCTTGTACTTGGCTTTTTGTGGAAGGTTTTTGTTAACGAGAACGAAGAGGACAAGGGGCGGAGTATTTCTGAGAAATTTGCCGCGGCTTTGCGGCTTGATGGTATTAAATCGCCTATCGCGGGCTCATTTCTTGTTGGCCTGCTCGCCGGTGCTTTGCCGATGATACATCTGCATAGTCTGGTAGTGTTGTTTGTCGTAACAGGCTTTCTGCTTGTGATGAGGCCGGCAAGATGGCTTTCGTGGATTTCTTTCGGGTTTGGAGTTGCGGTTGTCGCGATTCCCGAACTGGTTTGGCTCATGACCGATTCCGCGACCGAAACGACCAAATTCTTTGGCTGGCATTTTGGCTGGGACAAGCGCGAGGCCAACTTCCTGTGGTTCTGGTTAATAAATACAGGATTGGTTTTCCCGGTCCTGGCGGCGGGAATCTATCTCTATTATTCGCATCAGAAGAAGGAAGCAGCGATCAAAGACAAGGCCCTGGCCAAGCTTGCCGAGAAACAGCCGAATGGCGAAGCCGCCCAAACCGGGCCAACACCGGTGGCAGTGCCGCTTTTGCTTTTCGTTTTGCCCTTTCTCTTTCTTTTTATCGTTTCAAATGCCGTCAAACTGGCCCCTTGGGAATGGGACAATATTAAGATTCTGATCTATTGGTTTGCGGGTTCACTGCCTCTGATGGCATATGCACTGGCTTGGGCGTGGGAAGAAAATATTCTGTTTAAAGTTGGTGCAGGGATATGTTTTGCGGCATTAATTTTTGCGGGATCGCTGGATGTTTGGCGAACGGTTTCCGGACAGATAAAATATGGGGTATTTGAGCCGGATGCCATCAAGATCGCCGAGATGATCAAGCAAAAGACAGAGCCGAAGGCGATATTCCTGAATGCTCCGACATTTAATTCGCCGGTTGTCTTGACAGGCCGTCAATCCGTGATGCGTTACAGTGGGCACGTCGCGTCGCATGGCATCAACTATTATCCGCGAGAGGCCGATATTAAGCAGATATATCAAGGCGGGCCAACTGCCGATGCTTTGCTGAAAAAATATGATGTTGAATACGTATTGATGACCCCCGAGGAACGCAACACTCTGAAGGCTAACGAAGAATATTTTAAGAAATTTCCGGTACTTGCCGAATCGGGGCAGTATCGTGTCTATAAGGTAAAATAGGGCCGCAATGTCAAAAAAGAAAAAAACCAGGAGCGAGAGCAACGTGCGCGATCAATCGGCAGCAGCAACTGCCCTGCCAGTTGAGCTTGTGGCAGACGACATCGGCGCCGTTAAACCGCCGCCGTTGGGGACCGTGACACCCGAGCGCGATTACGTTTGGCTTGGGTGTTCGGCATTTATTACGGTGATTGCCGCGTTTCTGCGGTTTTTCATGCTCGACTTAAAGCCGTTTCATCATGATGAAGGCGTCAATGGCTTTTTCCTTAAAACGCTTTTTAAGGATGGGATTTACAAGTACGATCCGGCGAATTACCACGGGCCGACGCTTTATTACATCTCGGTCGCGTTTGCAAAAGTTTTTGGCTTGAACACAATATCGGTGCGTGCGAGCATGGCGATCTTCGGTGTACTGATGGTCGTACTCGTACTGTATTTGCGGCGGTATATCGGCCGCGTCGGTGCATTGACGGCCGCTCTTTTTGTCGCTCTGTCGCCGGGAATGGTTTTTATCTCGCGGTATTTCATCCACGAGATCTTTTTTGTTTTTCTGTCCATCGCCGTTTTTCTGTCCGTGATGCTTTTCATCGAAAAGCGAAAGGCTGGCCCCGGAGCGATCGCATGGATGTCGGTTTTGCTTTTTACTGGCCTTGCCCCGTTTGCTTTGACGCTTTCTAAATTCATCGGCGGCACGAACGAGGGGGCCTTGTTTGCATTTCGGATCGCGTTTTTCCTGGGTGCCGCTGCCGGGGCCTATTATTTCGTTAGGCGTTTGCTGCAATGGGACGAGGGGCGGCCGATCTATCTGCTGCTTGCGTCCGCGTCGGTTGCCCTGTTTTTTGCGACCAAGGAAACGGCGTTTATTACGCTCGGCACGATGGCAATCGCGTGCGTCAGCGTTTGGATATGGAAATGGATCAGGGAAAACCGTACGTTTGAGAACAACCTCTCGGGTATCATGCTGGCAGTTCATGCGGCAGTCGTTTTGGCGATCCTCTATAAAAGCGACACGGTAGGCGACGCCGGGAAATGGCTCTCCGATACGTTTCTTCCTCAATCGAAACCGGCTGAAACCTTTGTTTTCTATTCGATAATTTTCCTGCTGATCGGAGCGATCGTTGCCTGGATCATGTTTTTAGGAGACATCAAAAAAGCCAACCAATCACACCTTGCGGAACCCGTCGAGCTGACGTGGCAGAATTTTCGCCGTGGGCTTGGGGAAAACCGGGAATTCATCCTCATCATTGCGGCAATGGCCACGACCTTTATTTACGTCAGTGTCGTATTTTTCACTTCGTTTTTTACCTATCCTGAGGGCATCAAAAAAGCGTTTGAGGCATATGCGATCTGGACGAAAACCGGCAATAAGGACCATACCCAAAGCGGCATGGTCGGCTATTTGAAATGGGGCATGAAGGTCGAAGCCCCGATCATGATCCTATCGGTGCTGGGCGGCCTGGTCGCTCTGTTGCGAGGCAAGCACCGGTTCGCCATGTTTATTTCGTTTTGCGCCCTCGGGATTTTCATGGCCTACTCGATCATTCCCTACAAGACGCCGTGGCTGGCACTCAGCTTTCTGCTGCCAATGTGCATCGCAGCGGGTTACGGCATAGGCGAGCTGTTTGAATCCAAAAACAGAAACCTTAAAGCAGCAGCCGCGGCCCTTGCGGTCGTTGGTTCGGCCTTGCTCGCATATCAGACCTACCAGCACAATTTTGTTCGTTACGACGACGAGGATATGACGTATGTGTACGCACACACACGCCGCGGATTCCTCGACATGATTCGCGAGATCGAGCGTTATGCGGACAAGAGCGGCAAGGGCAAAGACGCCGTTATCGAGATAGTTTCACCGGACTACTGGCCGATGACCTGGTACATGAATGACTACAAAGCCAATTTCCATGGCTCTCTGGTCGATGCATCAACATCCGAAATGGTCGTCGCCAAGAAGAATGACCAGGATACGGCTATGATCCAAAGATATTCGCCGCACTATAAAATGGCAGGCGTCTATCCGCTCAGGCCGGGTGTGAATTTGGTACTATTGGTGCGCAACGACCTGGCTGATCCAAAGGATGTAGATGTAAACAAGGTGCTCGAATATAAGCCGATTCCGGGATATACCCAATAATGCCGTCAATTTAACCAAACGCCGACAATTACCAGAGCCGCGCCGATGACAATATGTAGAATGTCGTCGGCGCGTTTCCATCTGAAATGCCGCACGGGAAATAGATGCAGAAAACTTGCCGCTGCCTGATACAGATCGATCACGCCAAAACCGGCGTTAAATGAACGAATTGCCGTTTCGTTTCCGGTGAATAGTATTCCCAATCCAATCAGTCCGAAAAAGATGTGAAAAACATTGTAGGCGGGTGAGCCGCTTGTCAGGCTTTTCCTTTCGGGGATGAGGAAACCGGCAATGCCGACGACAATCAGCAACGGTGCAAAAATGGCAAGGACGTAATAGTTCATCTGTATCTGCCAAATTGTACCTTGAAATTATTCACTGACCCAAAACCTTTTCTGGTCAGCGTCGTATAACTCAATCATGACAACCAAACTACGGGCAGCAGCAACCGCATTTTTGCTAACGGCAGTCATACTTTTATCCGGCGTTTCAGTCGCGTTCTCACAGCCGACGAAAGCCTCCCTCGTCGTGCTTAACAAGGCCGAGGCAAGCATGGCGATAATCGATCCCGTTTCGATGAAACTTATCGCAAAAGTACCGGTGGGCGACGGGCCGCACGAGGTGGTTTTCTCTGCGGACGGTAAAACAGCATATGCGGCAAACTACGGAGCTCAGACGCCCGGAAGTTCGATCTCGGTCATTGATATCGCTAGTGCGAAAGAGTTGCGGCGTATCGATACAGCCCCTCTGCTGCGGCCCCATGGCCTGCAAGTAGTTGGCGGCAAGCTCTATTTCACTGCGGAAACCAACCGTATTATCGCGCGGTATGATCCAACAGCTAACAAGATTGACTGGATGATGGGGACGGGCCAAAACGTTTCGCACATGATCGCTGTTTCGGCTGACCAAAAGCGATTTTACACGGCGAATATAGGCTCTGATTCGATTACTGCGATTGAACTGCCGCCGCTCACGGCCGGGCGGGTCCCTATCATTCACATACCTGTGGGTAAACAGCCGGAAGCGATTGATCTTTCACCGGACGGTAAAGAGGTGTGGACTGGGCTTAACGTTGATGGCGCGATCGATATCGTGGACACGACGACCAACAAATTTAAAGAAAAGGTCAATATCGGCGGACGCCCGTACCGCGTAAAGTTTACTCCTGACGGAAAACAAGTTGTGTGCACCATGTTGGCGTCAAAGGAAATAATCGTCCTAGATGCGGCAACCCGCAAGGTGCTGAGACGGATGAAGCTGGAAAGCGTTCCGATGGGTATCGTTTTCTCTGTGGACGGAAAAACGGCGTTTGTAACCATAGTCGAACCGGATGCCGTCATAAAAGTTGACCTGGAAAAAATGGAAGTAAAAGGCAGGGTCGATTCGGGCAAAGGGCCTGATGGCATCGCTGTCGCAGGAATATAACAAGGGAGGAAAGCTTGCCTTCGATTTAGGTGGTACGTATGGCAACAAATATTTTATCGCATCGCAATTCTGAATTTATTAACCAAATGGAAACTTTGAGTACAACGATCAGGAATCTACTCCACGAAACGGCCCTGAGGACGGAACCAGTCTCTATCGACCCTGAAGCGGGCATAGATTTTTATGACAACGTCGCCCGGTTTGAAATAAAGCTGATCCAGTCGGCCCTGGATCTGGCGGGCGGGCGGCAAAACAAGGCCGCAAAGCTGCTGAATATGCGGACGAGCACGCTCAACTGGAAGATTAAGAAGCTGGCAATTAAAACACGGTAATTTTTCTATTTTAACTATCATGATCATTTCAAGAACATTTAGACAGCTCGCGGTCGCCGCGATCCTTTTGATTCTCACGTTTCCGGCCTCACTCATCGCTCAAAAAGCGAATGGCAATGCGGGTGCGGTGGCGGCACCTGCTTTCGGCAACGTCGATGCGGTGACGGCCAAGCAATTAAAGGAATATTTGACTTTTATTGCGTCCGACGAGCTTGAGGGACGCGACACTCCATCGCGCGGACTGGACATCGCGGCAATGTATATCGCGCAGCATCTAGCGAGCTGGGGTTTGAAACCTGCGGGCGATAACGGCAGCTATTTTCAAAAGGTGCCGCTGACGCTCGAAAAAGTAGTGGCCCGCGACACGCGACTCGAAATGGGAGGCCAGAGTTTTGAGTACGGAAAGGATTTTCTGACGTCGCTGAGCGCGGCTTCGATCAAAGACACGCCAATTGTGTTTGCGGGTTACGGCTGGGTTATTAAGTCTAAGAATATCAATGCTTATCAGGGCATCGACGTCAAAGACAAGATAGTGGTTGTCGTCAACAGCCTGCCGAAAGGTGTAACTTTCAATGATCTTAAAGGGCCGGTCGGAGGCGATTGGATGTCTCCGCCATTTTACGCGCAGTCAAACGGTGCGAAGGCAATAATTAACCTTCCAACCTTCGGCAATTTAATTAATTGGGAAGCAAATCGCTGGACGCAGAGCGAAAAGGGCGCAGTCTCGTTTGGAACACAAGCCCCTCTCATTAAAATTCCGATGATTACGGTAAGCCCCCGACTCCTTTCGGCGATTTTCACGGGCGAAAAGGCTTCGGCCACCACGATTTTTAACAAAACTCAGACGTTGGACGAACAGGCAGTATTTGACCTAAAGGCAGAAAAGAAGATGTCGATTGACGTCGGCGTAAAGAAAGAGGCGATTCATACGCAGAACGTCGTTGGAATTCTCGAAGGCTCTGATCCGGTTCTCAAGAATGAATATGTAGCAATCGGTGCTCATTATGATCATGTCGGCATGAATCCTTTTGCGGCCGGGCCGGACAAGATCTGGAACGGCGCCGATGACGATGGTTCGGGGACCGTGTCGGTACTCAATATTGCACAGGCATTTGCTACGGGAGCGAAGCGGCCAAAACGGTCTATGCTGTTTATCTGGCACGCAGGTGAAGAAAAAGGCCTCTGGGGCAGTGAATATTACACAAATAACCCGACTGTGCCAATCAACTCCATTATTACAGGCCTCAACGTCGACATGATCGGCCGCTATCAGGCTCCCGGCGAAGAGAATCATCCGCAAAATAAACGGCTGCCAAAACCGCACGAGGTTTTTACGATCGGTAACAAGATGATGAGCACTGAGCTGGGGCAAATTGCCGACGATGTAAACGCTTCGTTTCTGAAGCTGAATTTTAACTCACAATACGATGGCCCCGATCATCCGGACCAGTTCTTCTATCGTTCGGATCATTTCAATTACGCGAAAAAGGGAATCCCTATCATCTTCTTTATGGATGGCGACCATGCTGACTATCATCAGCCATCCGACAGTGTCGAAAAGATCAATTTCGAACAGATGGAAAAGGTCGCCCGCACCATCATGGCCATCGGCTGGACACTCGCCAATGGCGCAAAGCGGCCGACTGTGGACAAACCGCTGCCGGCAAGCGTTACGGGCGGAAATTAGGAAAAGGATTGGAGGCGATATAACAGATATGTTGATACGGATTCTCAATACTCTGGTCGCGGGTGCAATCGTTGGCGGAGCAGCGATCGCGCAGACGACGGCGTTTGTCGCTGTAAATGTTATCCCGATGGACCGGGAGCGAGTGATCGAGAATCAGACCGTGATTGTCAAAAACGGTGTCATATCTGAGATCGGCGACGCGGCAAAGGTCAAAGTTCCGGCCGGTGCCGCGACCGTTGATGGCAAGGGCAAATACCTCATTCCCGGCCTGGTCGATATGCACACGCATTTGCTGTCCGACTCGGACGAGTATCCTGATTCGATCGCCCCGGACGAACTTCGAGTGATGATCGCCAACGGCGTGACAACCGTTCGGTTCATGATTGGCACTCCTGAATTGCTCAAATTGCGTTCGCAATCCGCGTTGGGTGAAATCGTCGCACCGACGATTTACGTTGCAAGTCCGCATCTCACGGGACGCGAGCAGGGAAACAATTTCGTAGTAAAAACGACCGAGGAAGCCCGCGAGGCAGTTCGAAAATCTAAGGCGGCAGGATACGACTTTATCAAGGTGACAACGTTTGTGCCGTCGCTGATCTATGAATCGGCCGTCGATGAGGCGAAGAAAATCGGTATCCGCGTGGTCGGCCATGCTGACAGCCGCTTCGTCGGCGTCGAGCGTGCCTGGAAAGCCGGGCAACAGATCGAGCACCTGGACGGATATATGGAGTTGCTGCTCAAGCCTGATGCTCCGATGAAGGGCTCGATTTCAGACCTTTACATTTACACGCCGGACAACTGGAAGAGCTTTGATTACATGGACGAGTCAAAGATACCTGACATCGCTCGAAAAACCGTTGCCGCGAATCCGTTTGTCGATCCGACGCATCATTTTATGAAGAATTCATTTGGCCGGTTGCGGACTGAAGACGAGATGCGGGCACAACCAGACTTCAAATTCTATCCGGCGAAGGTTCAGGCTACATGGTTTGATTTCTATGAACGAAACCGAATGCTGCAAACCATTCCGGTCGAAAGGCGGGCTCGTTGGATCGAATTGAGAGAAAAGCTCATCAAAGCGATCCACGCCGCCGGGGGCAAGTTGATGGCCGGTTCGGATACGCCGGAATTTCTCTGGTTGTACGGTTTTGGCCTGCATCACGAACTGAAGGCATTGAAGGACGCGGGAATCTCGAACTATGCCGTCCTCGCTGCCGGAACGCGGAATGCACATGAATTTTTCGGGACCATCGACAAAGCCGGTACGATCCACAAAGGCAAACGCGCCGATCTAATCCTCCTTAATGCCGATCCGCTCGTCGATATCTCTGCCACGAAAAATCGTTCCGGTGTGATGCTCAAAGGAATATGGTACCCACAAAATGAACTCGACCGTTGGCTGGACGAAATCGCTCCGAAGATCGCAAATTCGTATATCGAGCACAAATAATTATGAAAACATTGACTCTTGCTTTTATTCTGGCCGCCCTAATCTCGTTGCCGGCCTTGGCCCAAAAGCCCGACGACAAGGCGGCTGCACTAAGCGTCGTCCAAAAACTATTTGACGAAATGGCCGCCGCCAATGCGGCCGGAATTCTCGCGACCGGTACGGCCGACAATCAACTTGCCGCGGTTCGTAAACTAAAGGACGGCAAGATCCGTGTCGATGCGATCAACGGCGAAGCGTTTACAAAATTTTTCACAAAACCCGGTGCCGTCAAAGAAGTAATGTATGCGCCAAAAGTAGAAGTTGACGGCGATTGGGCGATGGTTTGGGGCCGGTACGTTTTTTTCGCCGAAGGTAAACTCTCGCACTGCGGTATCAACCAGTTTAATCTAGTTCGAACAGAAACCGGCTGGAAAATCGCCAACGGCGCGTCAACCATCGATCCCGGAGCCTGTAACGAAAAGGAAAAGGCTATGAAGCCATAGCTCCGTTCGGCAACTGTTTTCAGGTTTCACCGCATCTGTCCGGAAAAAATGGGTGGTGAGGCGGCCTGCAAAATACCTTCCGATGCCGGCAAACTATGAGGCCGTTGCGCAAAGTTTGCGTAGTTTCGACCCTAAAATGAAAAACCTTAAATTGATTCTTTTGTTGATCATTCTTGCGGTACCTTCGCTCGCGGCTGATATCAAGTCGGGCGATGATCTGATCGCCGCCATGTACAAAAAGTACGAGGGTAAATGGTATAAGACATTGACCTTTGTTCAGAAGACGATAACGCACAAACCAGACGGCACCTCGACATCCGAGACCTGGTACGAGGCGATGACAGTTCCGGGAAAACTGCGTATCGACTTTGCCGACTCAAAATCGGGCGACGGTATTTTGTTTGCAGACGGCAAGATCTACCAGTTTCGCGACGGCAAGCCCGGGGCCGGACGTCCGTTCGTGCATCCGCTATTGGTACTGGGTTTCGATGTTTACGGTCAGCCTGCCGCGACGACCATTGCCCAGGTTAAAGGCCTCGGCATCGACCTTGCCATTGTCCACGAAGAAAAATGGATGGGCAGGGACGTGTACGTGGTTGGTGCGAAACAGGACGACGTCAAAACCCCGCAATTCTGGGTTGATAAGAAAAACCTGGTATTTGTCCGGTTGATCCAACTCGGCGGACGTGAGAAAAAGATCGTTCAGGAAACGCAGTTTAACAAATACGTTAAGGCAAAGGGCGGCTGGGTTTCGGCCGAGGTCAAGTTCTTTTCGGACGGAAAACCGACCACAAGCGAAGAATATTCCGATATTCAGGCCGACATCACATTGAGTGACGATCTTTGGAATCCTGAGAAATGGACGTCAGCCGACCGGACTTATCACAAAAAGAAATAGCCGTAAATGCGCATAAAAACGATATCCAGAATCCTTGTTGCCCTGGCCGTTTGCGCGGTTGCTTCAACAGCGTTTGCGCAGCATCCTGGAGCGGCAGCGGACACCAGTGTCCTACGAAAGGAACTTCAGCTCAAACTCGACGAATGGCACAAGGCGGGCAAGTTTCCCGGCGCAACGCTCGGCGTGGTTTTGGCGAATGGTCAATCATTTGGCCTTGCTGTCGGGTTTTCGGACCGCGAGTCTAAGACGCCGATGAAGCCGGCCGATCGCATGCTCGCTGGAAGCACGGGCAAAACTTTTGCAGCCGCCACCGCTTTGCAATTGGTCAAAGAAGGCAAGATAGGGCTTGACGACAAGGTTGAGAAATACTTTTTCGGCGAGGCCTGGTTTTTACGAATGCCGAACGCCAGGGACATTACCGTCCGGCAACTGATGAATCACACCAGCGGGCTCGTTCGGTATGAATTTAAGGATCAGTTTACAAAAGACCTGACGGCGAACCCAGAAAAAGTTTGGAAGCCACGGGAGTTGCTCGCATATCTTCTCGATGAAAAGGCGCCGTTTGAGGCCGGAAAGGGTTGGGACTATTCCGACACAAATTATATTGTTTTGGGCATGATAATCGAGAAAGTGACCGGCAAAAAGTTTTACGATGAGGCAATCAGGCGCCTGGTCAAGCCTTTGAAACTAGTCAATACCATTCCTCAGGACGGCCTAAAATTAAAAGGTGTGGTTCAAGGCTATGCCGGCTCAAATAATCCATTTGGCGGCAAGGACGCGATGATACACGACGGGAAATTTGCCATCAATCCGCAATTTGAGTGGACCGGCGGCGGATGGGCAACGACGAGTGCGGACCTCGGCCGCTGGGCAAAGATGATGTATGAGGGCAAGGCGTATTCGCCTGAGCTTTTGCCTCAGGTTCTCGATGGCGTCGCCGCCCCGATGCTTGGCCGCGAGTCGAAATACGGACTCGGCGTGATTATCCGTAGAACAGCGGCCGGGACGTCATACGGGCATAGCGGATTTTTTCCGGGCTATATGACCGACATGATGTATTTTCCCGAACAAAAGATAGCGGTCGCCGTACAGGTTAATACGAGTGTCGGACAAAATTTAGGCAAACCGCTCGGCCGCGTATTGGTTGAAGTCGTAGATGCAATAACTAGAAAGTTCGCACCCCGGTAACACCGGTGGAGAATCATTTAATGCGCCAAAACTTGTTTCCGTCGATCATCTGCCTGGTTCTGTTGCAGCTTTCCCTTTTGACTCTCACTGCCCAGATTCCTAATCAACTGGCCCAGGATTTTGTTGCCGGCTCAGCCCCGTCACCGGAACAGGTTGCCCAATTTGAAAAGGACGCCGCTGCCAAACCCGACGATCTCAGATTGGTGCGTAAGCTGGGAAAGGCGTATTTTTTCCAGTTCTTTGATGAGGGTGACAAACCGGCTGTCCCGAAATCACAGAAGACTTTGGAAAAGGCTCTGACAATTGCGAAGGACGATCCTGAAACTCTCGCCTACCTTGGTTCGCTTCATATTCTGCGGGCCATCCGGCTTGAAAAAGGTAATGCCGCCAAACAGAAAGCAAGCTTCGATAAGGGCTTTGAACTTGTAAGACTTGCAGAGAAACTCGATCCGAGAAATGGAGCGGTAACATCGGTCGCCAGTGCGTCGTACCTTTGGCTGCCCGATTCATACGGAATGGCCCCGCACGTTGTTGAGATGCTCGAGGGAATGCGTAAGGGAATTGGGCCAATGTTCAAAAAGTTCGCCCACCATGGTCAGCAGAGGCTTTTGTTGACGCTGGGACAGGCATATGTCAAAACGGGTCAGCCGGAAAAGGCAAAGGCCCTGTTTGACGAGGCACTGTTGATAAATGATACGTCCCGCGAGGCCGGGCTTCTACGTTCCGAAATAGCCAAGTTGAAAAACTAACAGTCGGTGCTTACGCAAAAGGCGGTTACTGGGGTTAGAATAGCTTCAACAAATAACCCGAGGTAACCCCGTATGAAGAAACCCGCAATTGCGGCGCAGATCGTCCTCGTTCTGTGCACCACTGTTTTTGGCGTTGACCTGAGCAAGGACATTGACGCCGCGACCACCAGGATCACGCCGAAACTCATTGAATGGCGGCGACACCTTCACCAGTATCCAGAACTGTCTAATCGCGAAACAAAAACGGCAGAATTTGTCGAAAATCATCTGCGCAAACTTGGTCTCGAGGTGAGAACGGGCGTAGCAAAAACCGGGGTTGTCGGCATCTTGAAAGGAGCTCAGCCAGGGCCGGTCATCGGCCTCAGGGCGGATATGGACGGGCTGCCCGTCACCGAACGCAACTCGCTGCCATTTGCATCAAAAGAAACGGCCCAATTTAACGGGCAAAATGTCGGCGTCATGCACGCCTGTGGCCATGACACGCACGTCGCCATGCTCATGGGCACGGCCGAGGTGCTGGCAGGAATGAAGGACAAGATCAAAGGGACGGTCGTGTTTCTGTTTCAACCGGCCGAGGAAGGGCCGCCGGCCGGCGAGACCGGCGGTGCACCGGACATGATCAAGGAAGGTGTTATGGACACTCCGAAGATCGATGCGATCTTTGGCATTCATATTAATTCCGCAACTGAAATCGGCAAGATCAAGTACAAGTCCGGAGCCGAGATGGCCGCGAGTGACTGGTTCAGCATAAAGATCAAGGGCCGGCAGGCGCACGGAGCCTATCCGTGGCAGGGCGTCGATCCGATTGCCGTCGCGACTCAGATATACACCGGTTTGCAGATGATTGTTTCGCGCCAGTCCGAATTGCCGAAGGCTCCCGTTATTATTACGGTTGGACGGATGTCTGCGGGTGTTCGCGAGAATATTATTCCCGAGGAAGTGTCGATGGCCGGTACGATTCGCACGCTTGATACGCAAATGCAGAATGAGGTCCACGACAAGGTCCGGCGTACGGCGACAAAGATAGCCGAAAGTATGGGTGCGACGGCTGAGGTCATTATCGATCGAAAGACGCCCGTGACCTATAACGATCCGGCGCTGGTCAAAAAGATGCTGCCTTCGCTCGAAAAGGCTGTCGGGCCAGGCAATGTTCAGGATGCGGAATGGGTTACGGGCGCCGAAGATTTTGCATTTTATGG
>Ga0138256_10002850_pt1 | contig 18444 bp, 12 predicted proteins | sample KNB2016incub_MG_FD_105486 | JGI IMG/M metagenome (GOLD analysis project Ga0138256, IMG submission 105486) | Active sludge microbial communities from wastewater in Klosterneuburg, Austria - KNB2014incub_MG | ecosystem: Engineered > WWTP > Activated sludge > Unclassified | place: Austria... | reverse complement strand
GGGTAGTAGTCGCTCCCCGGGTCCCACCCCTGCGCGATGAGATCGGCCCACGGCGCCAGGAGCGAGGCCCCCAGCGCAACGCTCACGCCATTCAGAAAGTCGCGGCGCGTGACGCCGTCGTCGCGCATGCGAGCCTCTCCCGGTGGATGGTCACGCGCGACGGCCACCGCCGCGCCGACGAGATCATAGTGCCCGAGTCACGCCGCGACCAGACGCGCGCCCGGAAGCGGGTGAACCGCCCTCGCCAGCTCGCGCGAAACTTGCGCATCCGCAATACACTTCCGACACGCCACTCCGTTCCCGAGTTCCTCGATGCTCTCGCCGGAAGCCCGCCTCGTCTTTCGCCATGCCGACCCCGCGTGCGCTCCCGCCGAGTTCGCGGAGCTGGCGCGCGCCGTGACCGATTGGCCTCGCACCTTCCGCATCGCCGAGCGAGAGATGGCGTCCGCGAGCCTGTATCGCGCGCTCAGTGCCGCCGAGGTTCCGCTACCGTCAGATGCAAAGGCGGACTTTGCGCGCAGTACCATGATCGGCGAGCTGCGGTCCCAGCACCTGGCGCGCCGGCTCCGCGACACGACGCGGGTCTTTGGCGAACGCGAGATCCCGTGCCTCCTGCTCAAGGGAGCGGCCGTCGGCGCGCTGCTCGATCCGACGTTTCGCGCGCGCCCGATGTCGGACGTCGACCTGCTCGTGCATCCACCCGACACACAGCGGGCGAGCGAGGCCGTCATCGCGTCAGGGTGGCCGATGACCACCGACCCGGTCCTGCTCGAACTCCTCAAGGACCATCACCACCTCCCGCACTTCCTCGATCCCAACGTCCCCGGGATCCGGCTCGAACTGCACACGCGCATCTGGCCACGCCACCATCCGTTTGCCTTCGACGAGGCGCACCTCTGGCGCGACGCGCGCCCGGCCCCGCCCCCGTTCGTCGGCGCCTCCATTCCGTCGCCGGAGCATCTGCTGCTGCACACCTGCGTGCACTTCGCGTGGCAGCACACGATGCGTTTCGGCGCGTGGCGAACCTTCCGCTCGATCGCAGCGGCGATCACCGCCCCCGGTTTCTCCTGGACGAGCTTCGAGACCACCATCCGCTCCTCGCGCGCCACGTCGGCTGCGTACTGGTCGCTGCGGCTCGCGAATCACCTCGGGGGGCTCGAGATTCCCGCCGACGTACTCGCGCGAGTCGCGCCGCCGGGGATCGAGCCGTGGAAGTCCGCGCTGGAACGCCATTTCGTGATCGGACTGGTGCCGGGCGAGGGCATTCAAAGCCCCTCGATTCGGCTCACGCAATGGCTCTGGAAATCCGCCATTCGCCCGGCCTGGAGCGGGCACACGGGGACGAGCCCGTGGGAAATGGATGAACACTGGCTCCAGACCACTGGCGTGAATCACCCGACACCCTGGGCGCGCGTCTCCCGCCAGCTCGGGAGCTATCACCAGTGGTGGCGCTTCGCCGCGCAGCTGCTACGGCGCTAGCGACGCGCTTCTTCCTCGGTCACGCTCGTCGGCCCAGCGAAACGGCGTCGCGGCGCGGAAGAATTCGTCGAGCCGGTACTCCGCTGCGTCGACGTCGAGGAAATCGCGGCGTGTGACGCTGTCGTCTTTCATCGCGAGGCGCTCCGGGTGTGCGTGAGGCCGCGTCCCCGACCGTTGGGACTGGTGCGGCGATGCTCCCACCCACCCACGCGCCCCAATCGGGCGCCGCGCACGTCGCCGCTCGTCGGCACACATCCTGCCGGGCACGACCGCGTCGGCCACGTGCCCTAACGATTCGTCGACGCGAACTGGACGAAGTCCGCGAGGTGATAGTCCTCGTGCTGCCGGGCGACGAGACGGATGGTGTGGACTTCGACTGCCGAGACAGATCGCACATCGACGCCGACGACTTGCCGCGCACCACGCGGACGTTCGCCGCGGTGTTCGGCGCGCGGCGAGGCGCGCCGTCGTCTCAGCACGATCCCGGTAGATCATCCGCGGGATGGGCACTGCATCGCATGCGCGTTCCTGGCAGCCTACCTGGTCACGTGGACGACGCCCGTCGCCTGATATCAGAAGAGCCGCCCGGAGAAGAGCAGAAGCCCAAAGCAGAACGCGTGCGTCGTCAAGAACCGGCCGAGGAAGCGCCACCCGGGACCTTCTCCCCACACGCGATGCGTTGCATTCCAGCGGGTAAACAGGCTGTGACCGATCTGAAGGAGCGCATGGTAGATCCCGTAGACCACGAAGTGCCACGCCCAGCCGTGCCAAACCCCCATCAGCCCGAAGCTCACCGTGAGCGCGAGGTACGAGGGAAGGTGGCGATCCGAGAACCACTTCCCTCGCTTGGCGGCGAGCACGATACGCATGTAGACGTGGTCGCGGAACCACGTGGAGAGGCTCATGTGCCAGCGGTTCCAGAACTCCACGATGTTGGTGGCGACGAACGGACGATCGAAGTTCTGCGGAGTGCTGATGCCGAACAAACGACTCAACGCCACGGCCATGGCGCTATAGCCGGCGAAGTCGAGGAAGAGGAACGCGGTATACGCATACATGTAACCGCCCACACCTAGCAGATCGCCGCGATCGTTGAGGCGGTCGAGGAGTTGCTCCTTGACGAGCGCCGCCAGCACGAACTTGTAGAGCATCCCGCGGATGAGAAGCGGGACCGCCGACTCCAGCAGGTCCACATACGCGTCGCGCGTCAAGGTTCGCCGAAAGTCCGCCGCGAATCGCCGATAGCGGTCAATCGGTCCTGACGAGAGCGTGGGGAAGAAGAGGAGGTATGCGACCAGCGCGGCGCTATCGATCTCCTTGATATTCCCGTCCTTGATCCCGAACACAACGTCCAGGGCACGAAAGGTCACGTAGGAGATGCCGAGAAAGCCGAAGGGAGACGTGAGCGACGTGACGCCGGTCAGGCGGGTCACGACGAGGGGGAGCAGGACCAACGCGATAGCACCCCAGTGCGCGCCACGCACGGCCCGCCGGCGCAGGGCCGGGTACGCGACAACCACCGCCAGCTGCAGCGCCAGCCCCCCCACCCCGCTGGCAAGCTCACCATTCCAGCCCAGCTGCAGGGCCGTCAGCGCGAGCGAGACCACGAGGATCGCGGTCCCTCGCAACCGTCCGCGCAGTCCGAGGAGCAGCAGCGGCACCGCGGCGTAGCCGACGACGCCGAAAAAGAGCGGCGTCGCGTAGGGGATCACGCGTCGACGACCAGCTGCATCGGAAGCGCCGTCAGGCGCTGGCGATCCGTCTTGCCGTTCGCGTTCAACGGGAGGGCGGCGATGAAGTGCACGTGCTGAGGCACCATCTGCGGCGGCACAAGCTCGCCGAGGGCGTTCCGAATACCGAGCGCCCTCTCGAAATCGCGAGGGGCACCGGGGTCATCGAGCACGACGAAGGCACGGAGTGAGTCCACTCCTTCTCCTCGAACGCGCGGAAGGACCGCCGCATCGCGCACGCCCGGCACATGCCGCAGGTTGGCCTCGATGTCGCCAAGCTCGATCCGGTATCCGTGCAACTTGACCTGGAGGTCACGCCGACCGTGACAGAAGTACAGCGCCCCTTCCTTGCGCCCGAGGTCTCCCGAGCGGTACGACCACCATCCGTCGATATAGCCAAATACGCGGTCGGTGAGATCAGGGCGATTCAAGTAACCCGGGCTCACCACGGAGCCACCGATCACGAGTTCTCCCTCCTCCCCGTCGGGGCGCTCCGCACCGTCCTCGTCGCGCACGGTCATGCGCAGACCCGGCATGAGATAGCCGATGGGGAGCGCCGTATGCTCGGCGAGCAGCGCGGAATCCACGCGGATGGCGCTAACGAAGACCGTGGTCTCTGTCGGGCCGTAGGAGTTCCAGACGCGGGCTCGTGGGAAGCGTTCCAAGAACGCCGCAGCGATGGAGACGGGAAGGCGTTCTCCGCAGAACAGCACGTTCTCCAGTTGAGGCATCAGCTCCTCGCCGAAACTCCTGTCCGCCAAGCACAGCCCGCCAAACGACGGCGTGGAGCTCCAGTACTGGGCCTCGGACGAGCGCAACGCCAAGAGGAGACGGCGGGGTGAACCGCACTCATCGGCGGTGAGGCTCACGATGGTGCCACCCCGCGTCAACGCCCAGTAGAGATCGGGAGTCGAGAGGTCGAAACCGAACGACGCCTGATTGAGGAAGACGCCGCCGTGTTCCGGAAGCGAGAGCGTCTGGCCGCTCCAGTCGAGGAATCCCTGGAGATTGCGCTCGGTGATGACCACGCCCTTCGGCACTCCGGTGCTCCCCGACGTGAACAGTACATAGACAGGTTTTCCCTGCGTGCCAGAACGTCGATCGCGCGGTACCAGAGCAGGGAGCGAGGCGATCGATTCCGGCGTGAGGGTGATCGCGGCACCCGCCGCCTCGGCAATCACCGTGGCGCGCGCCGCGGGGGCCGCGCGATCGATGGGCACGTATGGATGCCCCGCCTTGAGGCACCCGAGAAACCCCGCCACCATCTCCGGCTCCTTGTGGCCGAAGAGCGCCACCGGCGTGCCGTCGTCTGGGAGCAGGCGCTCCAATTCCGCCGCCACGGCGTCCGCCATCGCACCCAGTTCACCGTAGCTGGTTCGGCGCGTACCGACCACGTGCGCAATGGCATCCGGCGTTTCGCCGATCCAGCGCTCCACCTGCTCGAGCAGCGATGCATGCACCGACATCAGAACTCTTGGTAGATGAAGCTGGGGACGCTGAACGAGTCGCGCACCAAGAAGGCAGCGACGAGCGCCAGCACCAGGACGTACCACAGCGACAGCGCCACCACGCGCCGACGCTCAGTCCAACCGGTCGTGGACAAACGCATCGAGAGCCTCGTTGTAGATCGCCCACCCCTTGGGACTGGGATGCGACTGGTCGACCAGGAAGTAGGGATCGGCGTCATACGCTTCGAATGTCACCAGCGCGATCTGCTGGCGCCGTGCGTAATCCCGTATTGCCGCGTAGACGGTACTCCGAGCAGCCGGCGACGTCCCCTTGAAGTCGGCATACACGCCCTTGAATGGTGAGCAGACGAAGAGCGGCGTGGCTCCGTGCTCGCGCAGTGCCCGAATCAGGAGCTCGAGAGTGTCCCAGACTGCCGCCTCACGCAGTTCGGCCAGGAACACGCTGTCGGGCCGGCTGTTTCGATGCGCTTCACGCTTAGGGAGTACCTGTCGTTCATAGAAGCCGCTCTCGTACCCGTAGGGATTGTTGGTCGACGCGCGGCGCGCCATCGCATCACCCTCGCTGCGCAGCTGCTCCCAGTCCACCGGTCTTGGCGTCTGTTCCGCAGATGGCACCACGACACCACCGAGGGTGAGGTTCCCCAGGACAACCGCGTGGTCCTGCATCTCGAGGGCGTGCACCATCAGCCGACCAAACGGATACAGCAGAGCGTATTCGATGCGGTGGAGGGGCGTCGGATCGGCGAGAAGGCGCACGGCCGCGCCCAGCAACGGGCTACCGTCGAACAGGGGCGCCACTCGCACGAGGCGCTTGGCAATCTCGCGCTTCAACTCGGCCGAGAGCGTGGGACTGAAGAGCGTGGCGGCCGCGTGTAACATCGAGAACGTGCCGCGGAACGCGGCGACCTGCGCACTGTCGAGGGCACTGCGGCTCGACGCATGAAGGAAGGCATCGATCGTGAGGAAAATGGCCACGCGGCGGCCACGAAGCGCCTCGCCAAGGGCAACGATGCTCTGCAGGTTCATCAGGAGTGGCGTACCGCGCTCTCCCACCGAAAATGCGCGAAACCCGGTTGGGGCGCTCGCGAAGAACTCCTGCGCACGCAGCGGCACTGGGCGCGCCAGCTCCGACGCCCCATACAGCATGAGTACGTTACGATCCGCCAGTGCAGCGCGCTGCATGGCAAGCCCGCGCGCTCGTTGCCCCTCGAGAACGAAGGTGAGCCCGCCGCGAGCGCGCGCTTCTGCCCGCTCCGCCACCGCCGCGAGCAGCAGGGCCGAAACGGCAAGGGCCACCAGGGCGATACCGCACGCAGTCAGGTGCGTACGAGTCGGACGAGTACAACTCGCGACCACCGCACCGTCGACCTCGAGGTCGCGACGCATCGCGAGTTACCGCTTCACGTTCACGACGCGGGTTTTCACGAACTCTGCCACATGCCGGGGGGTGGCCCACAGGTCCGCGTCCACGTCAGAAGGCGCAATGTCGATCTCGAACGCCTGCTCGAGCTCGACAATGATTTCAACGGTCCTCAGCGAGTCCACCAGCCGTAGGTCGTACCAACGAATGTCGGGATTCCGCGATACTTCGCCGGTTTCCACGACTCGGGCCAGCAGATCGTACACAGCGCGCTCGTCCACCATCCCTCGCTCCAATTCAGGAGAATCCCACGAGCCAATGCTCGTCCGAGGGTCGCGTCATCGCAAGATGAGCGGCGCCGCTAGCCTTCGGCGAGTTAATGTCGCACCAACCCTCTGGAGTGTCCAGAGTTCCGGTGCTCGCCGTCCTCGACGCGGACGACTTGCGAGCCTCGACATGGCATGGCGCCGGCAATTATTGCCGGGGTATTGAGCGCTGACCCCGGCGGGCCTCTTTCACCAGGGCTCGCGCGGTCGGTGATGAACAGGCCGGCGAGCCGTGTGCGGCGCATGGTGGCAGCATGCGCCTGAGTCGAGCACGGCCGACGAAGAGCCTGGCGTTTGTTCGTGCGTGGCGACGAGATAGCGGTTCCCACGAGGGGTTCGGCACACCGGTGTCGATCCGGACCCGCACGCAGCATCTTGGGGATCACACCCTGCGGAGTCGGTCATGCAACCTCGTCATCACCTGCTGCTCACGTGCGCCGGCGCCCTCGTCGCCCTCGGTTGCGCCGGCAACGCACCGCCCGGTGCCGTGCCACGCGCGTCGACGTCGGGTGGTGTCACGCTCTCGTCCCCTCGCCCTGCGCGCAACGGCGCGCTGCGCGTCCTCGTCTACCACGACATGGAAGGACTCGCGGGGCAGGACGACTATCGCACCTTCAACTACTCGCACCCCGAGTACTACGCCAAGGGACAGGGGTACCTGGTCGCCGACATCAACGCGGTGGTCGATGGGCTCTTTGCCGGCGGCGCCACCAGCGTGGAGATCATCGACGCGCACGGGAGCGGGAACCCGAATCCCGATGTCGATCGCGCTCGGCTCGACAAGCGCGCGACGCAACTCACGCGCAACGCGCCGTTCCGGCACTACGTCGATGTCGTCGCCCCCGACACGTACGACGCCATCGTCGCCGTGGGGATGCACGCCAAGACGGGGAGCAAGGGGTTCGCCTCGCACACCGTCACGATCGGGATGGGGCTGTCGATGAACGGGCACGCGATCACCGAGACGGAGATTGTCGCGTATTCGTGGGGGCGCGTCGGCGTCCCGGTGATCTTCGTCTCCGGCGACGACCGGCTGCAACGCGACCTGGCGACGATGCCTTGGCTGCAATACGTCGTGACCAAGCGGGCCACGAGCGCCAGTACGGTCGAGCTGCGCAACGTCGCCGAGGTGCACGCCGAGATGCGCGCCAAGGCGGCGGCCGCGGTGCGCGCGCTGGCCAGTGCCAAGACGATGCGCGCCAACGAACCGGTGCGCGCGGCGCTCAAGGTCGTGCGCCCAGCGAGCCTCGCCATGTTGCGCGGCGTCCCCGGCGTCGCCCTCTCCGCGGACGGCGACGAAGTCACCTTCGAGGCGAACGACTTCCAGGGAGCCTACGATGGGCTCAACGCCCTCATCGGCGTCGCGCGCCTGGCCTATCCCACCACCACCAACGAGGTGGTGCGCGAACACCGCGACAGCACGCTCATCGCCCGGCTGCAGCGCGAGCGCCTGATGGAGCGCTGGTTCGACGTGGAGAGCGAACGTTGGCACCCCCCCGCTCCCACGGCGCCCACCCCCGGACGGAAGTACTACGGCGCGCAGTAGCGCATCGCCTGACGCGGCGCAGCGTCGCGCCGCGCCAGGCACCGACTCACTCGTCCGGCAGCTGCATCGGCAGCCCGAACTTGGGGAAGAGCGTCGCGGTGTCGAGGAAGTAGGTCATGTTCACGATCTTGTCGTCCACGATGTCGAGGACGACGAGGGCCCACGGCTCCTTGCCGCCGTGGCGGTACTGCCCGAAGGCCGGTGCGCCACACGCCGCGGTGGGGACCAGTCGCGACCCGCGGCACCCCGCCCCACGCCCCGAGAGCCAGTTGCCGATGGAGTCGTGCCCCTGCAGCCAGAGCGTGTAGGGCGGCATCGACATGGTGGCGTCCTCGTGCAGGAGCATGGTCAGCGCCTGCACGTCATAGCGCTCGAAGGCATCGACGTAGCGCGCCACGAGGGCCCGCTGTTCATCGTTGAGGCGTGCCGGCACGGGGGCCACGTTGCGCTCGGCCAACGTGGCGCGCGCCCGCTGCAGCGCGCTATTCACCGCCGGCACCGTCGTCGCCAGGCTCTCGGCCACTTCCGCCGCCGACCACCCCAGCACCTGCGTGAGCAGCAGGACGGCGCGCTGCTTCGCCGGGAGGTGCTGCAATGCCGCAACGAAGGCGAGATGGATGCTCTCGCGCAGCACCGCGTCCTCGGCCGGATCGCTATCGGCCGGGAGCGCCCTGGCGTCGGGGATCGGCTCGAGCCAGTGCGTGCGCGGACGCTCGTGCAGTTCGTCGTCGACCGTGCCGACCGGCCCCTCCTCCAGCGGGCGGGCGCGGCGCGGGCGATCGGCGAGCGCGTCGAGACACACGTTGGTGGCGATGCGATAGAGCCAGGTCTTCATCGAGGCACGTCCGTCGAACCGTTCGAGCGCCTTCCAGGCGCGGAACATCGTCTCCTGCACCGCGTCGTCGGCATCGACCACGGAGCCGAGCATGCGGTAGCAGTGGCCCGTGAGCGCCGTGCGATGGAGTTCGAGACTGTCGGGCGTGAAGGGGGTCGCGATCGTCGTCATGCGCGCCGTCCGAGGGGTGAATGGTCGCGGGGGTGCGCGACTGCCTAACGCTGCGGCGTGCTGCGCGGCGGGGTGGAGCAGCGCGGCCACGGGGTCGTCGTCCCGCTCGGCGTCGTCATCACCCGCTTGTCGCGCGCCACGCGCTCCGGATCCTCCGACGCCTGGTACGCCAGCATCGCCGCCAGCGTCGCGTTGTTCTTCAGGTCGTCGATGATGACCTTGTCGTACGTATCGCGGTTGGTGTGCCAGGTGTACTGGCGATAGTCAGGATAGTTCGACTGCAGGCGGAAGGACGGTGCCCCCGCGCACAGGAACGACATGTGGTCGCTCCCGCCGGTCTCGGGGACGCCGGGGATGTCGAGGTCGATGAGCCCTTCGATCTCCGTGGGAATGACACTGAGCCAGCGCCCGAAGTGCGACGCGGCGCCGGTGAGCCCCATCATGCGGATGTACTCCACCCGCCAGGTGCCGTTGTCCTGGTTGAAGGCCGCCTGCAGACCATCGACCACTTCCTTGTGGTCCTCGGCAAAGGCGCGCGACCCGATGAGCCCCTGCTCCTCGGCCCCCCAGTGCCCCACGAGGATGGTGCGCTTGGGATTGGGATACGCCGCCTTGAGCAGCCGCATCGCTTCCATCATCATCACCGTCCCCGTCCCGTTGTCGGTGGCGCCCGACGCGCCGTCCCACGAGTCGAGGTGCGCGCCTAACAAGACGTACTCGTCCGGCTTCTCCGTCCCCTTGAGCTCGGCCACCACGTTGAACATCGGCGACTCGGGGAGCTGCTCGGCGCGCGCGTCGAGGCGCAGGCGCGGTCCCTGATTGTTGGCCGCCAGGCGATGGAGCAGGCCGTAGTCCTCGCAGCTCACGTCCATTACGGGGACGGTGCGTGTGCTGGCGCTGAAGACCTTGTTGACCCCCCAACCGGCCGACCAGAGCGACGTGACGATGCCGGCCGCCCCGCTGCCATCCAGGAGCGCGAAGGCGTTGGGGCCGAGGCGCTGCGCGCGCTGGTTCCACGCACGCTTGGACGAATCGCGCGCGGCCTTCATGGCCAGCACCGACGCCGGTCGCGCCAGGCGCTCCCAGTTTTCGTCGGGGCGGCAGGTGGGCTCGGGTGCCGAGAGGAGGACGAACTTCCCCTTCACGCTCGGCAGCCAGGCTTTGACGGCGTTGCTGTCGGCGAGTTCAGGGATCACGACGACGTCCCCTTCCACCGGCTTGGTCGTCCCCGGGCTCCAGGCCAGGATCATCCCCTCGAGTGTGCGCTCACGCGGGGCGATGAGGTCGATGTGGGTGTAACGGCGACGCCAGCCACGCCAGGTGCCGTAGCGTTCCTTGCGCGCCGGGATTCCCCACTCGGCGTAGCGGGCCGAGACCCAGTCGGTCGCGCCGAGGAAGGCGGGTGAACCTGAGAGGCGAGGGCCGATGGAGTCAGTGAGCACCTGCGCCAACCGCGCGACCTGCGACTTGCTCGTCATCCCCTCATCCCACAGGCGTCGGATGACGGGATCGTTGGTGGGAAACGACTGGGCGCCGACCGATGCGGCAGCGCTGAGGAAGGCGAGGGCGAAGGCGGCCGGGCGCAAGCGAGGCACGATGGGCTCCCTGGTTGTCGAGGCGTGGTGGAACAAGCCTAAGGGCGGGGGCTGTGGAAGGGCAAACGCCCGGGGACGAGGCGTGGCGGATTGCGCGCTCCCGCATGTGGTCAGGACAGCGCGGCGAGCATCGCCTGCTCGGTGGGCTGATGCCGCACGTTCTGCTCGGCGAAGTGCTGCGCCTGTGGATACGCCGTCGCCACGATGCGGTCGGCGGCCGCGTCCAGGTCGTACGACGTGTGGCGTAGCTCGACGCGCGCGCCCAGCAGCAGCCAGCAGGCGCCCGGCGCGCCGAAGGGCATGCCGACGCTTCCCGCGTTGACGACCCGGTGAGCGCCGATGGTGCGATCGAATTGCATGTGCGTGTGCCCGCACACGATGACGTCTGCGGCGACGCCGCCGAAGGCTGGGAGAATGTGCGCCTCGGGCGTGAGGCGGGTGAAGTTCTCCGTGTCGCTGCGCGGCGTTGCGTGGCAGAACAGCACGTCGCCAACGCCTGCGACGTACTGGCGAAACGTGACGGGCCAGTCGGACACGAAAGCCACGTCCGACGGCGTGAGCTGCGCCGCGTTCCAGCGCACCACCTCGCGAAACGCGGCCGGGACCTCAGGCGACTCCTCACCGGCCCGCGATTCCATGACGATCCGATCGCCGTTGCCGCGGATGCACCGCACGGGGAGCGCGAGCGCGCGCAGCAAGCCCAGCGACTCGTGCGGCATGGGCCCCGGGAGCACGTCGCCGCCAACCACCACGAGGTCGACCCCCGCTTGCCGCACGTCGTGGAGCACCGCCTCGAGGGCGGGGAGGTTGCCGTGAATGTCGAAGAGGGCAGCGATGCGCATGGCGTTGGTGCCTCACGATGGCTGGAGCGGCGGTGCGCTCCGGCGGGACGATCCGGCGGCCGCGGTGCCTAACTAGCGTGGGACGTGGCACACGCGCAACGGCCGTTGCGGAGGGCGAGGGCGCGAGCCGACGTACGTGACGCCATCAACCAGCGGTCGCTGTCGCGTGGGCTCAGGGCGCCGGCCCGACCTCGTCGACGACTTGTGCGCGGCCCTGTAGCCTCGGGTGGCTGCAGTGCGTACGTTGGCGGTCCGTCCCTGCCGGTCCCCTCTCCTTCCCCGAGTGCACTCCTCGCCCGACTCTGTGCCCCCCGTGCTCGACGCCCGCCGGCGATGACCGACCATCGCCCTTTTTCCAGGTCCATCGCGGTCGTGGTGGGGATCGATCGCTATCGCGACGGGATCCCCGAGCTGCGCACGGCGGCGAACGACGCGCGGCGCGTTGGGGCGATCCTCGGTGAATCACACGGCTACGAGGTCATCCAGCTCCTCGACGAAGAGGCGACGCAGGCACGCCTGACGACGCTGCTCACCCGCGAGCTCCCTGAGGGCGTTGGCCCCGACGATCGCGTCTTCTTCTACTGGGCCGGCCACGGCGTGGCACGCGACGGCGACGATGGCCCCAACGGCTACCTCCTCCCGGTGGATGCCCGTCGCGGCGACGAGGCGACCTTCCTCCACATGCCGCTGGTGCACGACGCACTCCTGTCGCTCACCTGCCGGCACATGCTCGTGGTCCTCGACTCGTGCTTCTCCGGCGCCTTTCGCTGGTCGGGGACGCGCGCCGCCGAGCTGATCGACGACGACGCAGTCATCCACCAGGAGAAGTACGACCGCTTCGTGCGCGACCCGGCGTGGCAGGTCATCACGTCGGCGGCGCAGGACCAGAAGGCGATCGACCAGCTTTCGACCGGCTCGTTAGGGAGCCGTGACGGCGACGGCGCGCACTCCCCCTTTGCCCTGGCGCTCTTCGAGGCGCTGGACGGGGCCGGCGACGTGATCCCGCGAAAGGGGGGAGACGGCCTGGTTACCGCGACCGAACTCTATCTCTACCTGGAGGAACGGCTGCAGCTGGCGGCGCAGGAGGCGGGCAAGCGGCAGACGCCGCGCCTCTGGCCGCTGCGCAAGCACGACAAGGGGGAGTTCGTCTTCTTCGTCCCGGGGCGTGACCTCACCCTCCCCCCGGCGCCGGCGCTCACCTTCGAGAACAACCCGTGGCGCGGCCTCGCCTCGTACGATGCCGCCGACGCGGCGCTCTTCTTCGGGCGCGACGCCGAGATTGCCGCGCTCCGCGCGCGCGTCGAGGCGTTGCCCCTGACGGTGGTCCTCGGCGCCTCGGGGACGGGAAAGTCGTCGCTGGTGAAGGCCGGGCTCGTCCCGCGACTGGCCGCCGACGGGTGGCAGGTGCTCCCCATCGTGCGCCCGGGGACCACGCCGCTGGTGGCGCTGGCGCAGGCCGTGGGGAGCGGCGACGGTGCCGTGGCCGCCACCCCCGCGGCGACCGCCACCCCCGCCGCGGGCGCAGCGACCGCCACCCCCGCGGCCATCGCCGCCCGCGTCGAGGCGATGGTTGCAGCTGCCGGCGGCCGCAAGATCGTGCTCGTGATCGACCAGTGCGAGGAGCTGATCACGCTCGTGCGCACGCCGGCCGAACGCGAGCAGGTGCTGACGCTTCTCGCGCGCCTCGCCGAGGCGCACCCCAACACCGTCCGCATCATCCTCACGCTCCGTACCGACTTCGAGCCCAACTTCGATCGCTCGGCCTTTGGCGAGCGCTGGCGCGCCGGGCGCTTCATCGTCCCGCCCATGTCGCGCGACAGCCTGCGCGCGGTCATCGAGCAGCCCGCCGCCAAGCGGGTCCTGTACTTCGAGCCGTCGGCGCTGGTGGAGTCGCTGCTCGACGAGGTGGTGGCGACACCAGGGGCGCTCCCGCTCCTCTCGTTTGCCCTGAGCGAGATGTACGTGCGCTATGTCGGGCGGCGGAGCGCCGACCGCGCCATCACGCGCGAGGACTATGACGCGTTAGGCGGCGTGGTGGGCGCCCTGCGTGCGCGCGCCGAGGCCGAGCACGACGCGCTCGACGCCGCGCACCGCCTGACGTTGCGTCGCGTGATGCTGCGCATGGTGGTCGCCGAGGGCGGCAACCTCGCGCGTCGCCGCGTGAGCGACGCGGAGCTCGACTATCCCGACGCCGCCGAGCACGCTCGCGCCGAGGAAGTGGTGCGTCGCCTGACGAGTGCGCGCCTGCTGGTCGAGGGAAAGGAGGCGGACGGCGAACCCTTCGTCGAGCCGGCACACGATGCACTCGTGCGCGGGTGGGGGCGGCTGCTCGACTGGGTGCGCGAGGAGGGGGAGGCGCCCTTCCCGCTGGCGCAGCGGCAGCGCCTGGCGCGCGCGGCCGGCGAATGGGAGCGCGCCGACGGGGCGTCGCAGGACGGGCTGGTCTGGAGCGACGCGGTGCGCAGCGCGCAGCTCGCCCCGCTGGTCAAGGCGCGCGCCCCATGGCTCAACCGGCGCGAGCTCGAGTTCGCGCGGCGCAGCGTGCGCGGGCGCACGGTGCGGCGTGCCTCCACCGCCGTGGCGGTCGCCATGATTGCAGCTGCCGGCGCCTGGGCTTTCATCAGCGGACGACAGGCCAGCGAACGCGCGGAGCAGGTACGGGTGGGATCGATGGTGCGCACCGCGGCGGCGCTGGCGGCGGAGGATCCCTTCAGCGCGGGGCTCGTCCTGGGGAGCATCGATTCGACCTTGGTGCGACGACTGGATCCCGCGACACAGCTCGCCCTCGTGCGCACCTCGGCCGAACTCGCCGTGCGACCGCTCGTGACCGCGAGCTTTGGCGAGGTCGGGTCGGGGCTGCGCTACGCCCGCCTCAGCCCCGACGGCCGCTGGGTGGCGATGGGGGCCAACGAGGGGCTGCTCACGCTCTCGAGAAGTGACAGCGCCAGCGACCCCATCGTGCTCGACCAGGGGGAGGAATCGGCCATCTGGGGGGTCGAGTTCAGCCCGCAAAGCGATCGCCTCGTCTCGACCTCTACCGCCGGCACGCTGTACGTGTGGACGATCGGCTCGTCCAAGCGCCCGGTGCGCCTCGCCGCGCCGGATTCGTCGCGTTTCTACCGCCTGTCGTTCAGCGCCGATGGATCGCGCATCGCCGCCTTCTACCTGCGACTCGTCACCGATTCGACGACGCACGAACTCGTGGAGTTCACACCGTCGCGCGAAGCACGCGTCTTCAACGCCGACGGTTCGGGGACGCCTCTGCGCCTCCCACTCAGCGACGACGAGCTCCCGACCGAGGATTTCGGCGGCGGGGGGGACTGGCTGGTGACGACCGACGGGAAGCGCGCGCGTGTGTGGCCGATCGACGGGGCCTCGCGGCCGGCGCAGGTCTTCGAATTCCGCGGAGTGGGGGTCTCCACGGCGACGCTCAACCCGTCGGGGTCGCACATCGCCGTGGCCACGACGGACGGGCACGTGCACGTCCGACCAACGGACGGGCGGGTGCACGTGCAGCCAATGACCGGGCAGGTGCCCGGCCGATCAGTAGCCGGGCAGGAGCCCGGCCAATCGACGGCCGGACGCGGTCGGGGACTGCAGCTGACGGAGCACTCCGACTCGGTCGTCGCGATCGCCTGGAGCCCCGACGGTCACCTGCTCGCCACCTTCGGTCTCGATGCGACGCGCATATGGGACGCCGAGAGCGGGCGCCGCATCACTCGGCTCGAACGCGACGGAGAAACGCTCGTGGGAGGAGCGTTCTCTCCAGACGGCTCGGCGCTGATCGCGCGTTCGCGCTACGGGTACGACGCAATCGTCTGGCGCTGGGATGAGGACGGGAAGGCAACGCCGACCGTGCTCGCCGGTCACGCCGACCTCCTGGAGACGGTCGGCTTCACCCCCGACGGCGTGCGCGCCTTCACTGCCTCACGCGACGGCACGGCGCGGGAGTGGGTCTACAACCCGTGGGTGCGCGGTGCCTCGATCTTCGACTTCGACTCCACGGCCGCCGCTGTGGATCCCGGTGAAAATGCGCTCTCGGCGGTGCGCTTCAGCCACGACGGCCGCCTTCTGGCCATCGCGACAAGCGGCGGACGCATCGCCGTTGCGCCGGTGGAGGCGCTCAACGCCCCGCGGCTCCTGTCGACCACCTCCAGCACCACGCGCGCGCTGGTGTTCAGCCAGGATGACCGTCGCCTGATCGCGCTCGCCGTGGACGGGGGGCGTACCGAGTGGGCGCTCGATGCGCGGAGCGGGCCACGAGACACGGTGCGGATCGAATCGTCTCGCGAGATCATGATTCTCGACGCGAACGTCTCCGCCGATGGTCGGCACGCGTTTGGCTTCAGCACGCCGGGCAGCTTTGTCGACGCCGACGCGCCGGACGCCGCGCCCGACGCCGCCGTCGACAGCGGGTTGTTTGTCTGGCACCTGGAGCGCCGCGAGCCCCCCGCGAAGGTGACGTCGCCCGACGGCACCATCATCGTGGCGGCAGTGAGTGGCAACGGACAGCTGCTCGCGACCGGCACCGGGCGCGGCACGGTGCACGTGCAGGGGATCGACGGCACGGGGGCGCGCACCGGCATCGTGGTCCCCGACGCGGACGACCCGTATCCCCTCCTCCCGACAAGTGCCGCCTTTTCCCACGACGGGTTGCAACTGGCGGTGGGGTGGGAGGATGGGGCGGTGACGATGCACCCGGTCTCCGGGCGGTCGGCGGGACGACGGCTGGCCGGCCATACGCAGCCGGTGACCGCCGTGGAATTCGCCGACGACGGCAAACGCCTGCTGAGTGTCTCGCGCGACGGCACGATTCGCATCTGGGACGTGCGCGCGGGGCGATCGGTCGTCACGTTGCGTCCGCGCGGCATCGGGGCCCCCACCGCGCACTTCACCCCGGACGGCATGCGAGTGCTCACCGTGCCGGAGTCCGACACCGCAGCGAGCCTGTGGAACGCCGATGGCTCGGGCGGGGTCGCCGCCTTCACCGGCGCTGGCGCCACGGTCTCCCGCGCCAGCGTCAGCCCCGACGGTCGATGGTTGGTCAACGCCCTCGACTCGGGCGGAGCGGGGCTCTTTCCGCTGGACGCGGCGGGAATCCTGCGGACCTTCGCCGTCGGCACCATCTGCCTCAGCGCCAACGACCGCCAACGCTACCTGAGCGAATCGGAATCGGAGGCGCGCGCGCGATGGAGCGCATGCGAGCGTGCACGCGGTCGTTCGGGGACGCGCCGCCCATAACGGCGACGCGCCGCCCATAACGGCGACGCGCCGCCCATAACGGCGACGCGCCGCCCATAACGGCGACGCGCCGCCCATAACGGCGACGCGCCGCCCACAACGGCGACACGCGCTCACTAGCTCGCCCAACGCCCCACCCCTATTCTAGGCGTGTGACCACGCCGAGCTCGCCTGACGAGCCCCACCCGGCCGACACCGCCGCGCTTTCCGGCGTGCTGGCCAACCGCTACCGCATCGAACGCGCGATCGGGGCGGGGGGGATGGCCACGGTCTATCGCGCGCGCGACCTGCAACACGACACCACGGTCGCCATCAAGCTCCCGCGCCCCGAGCTCGTCATGCAGCTCGGCGCCGATCGCTTCGCGCGCGAGATCCAGATCAGCACCCAGCTGCAACACCCGCACATCGTCCCCGTCTTCGATTCCGGGACGTTCGAGGGGCGCCCGTTCTACGTCATGCCCTTCATCGAAGGGGAGACGCTGGAGCAGCGCCTCAAGCGCGAGGGAGCACTCCCCATCGAGGAGGCGCTGGAACTCACCGCCGAGATCGCCGACGGCCTCGCCTACGCGCACCGCAACGGCTTCATCCATCGCGACGTCAAGCCGGCCAATGTCCTGCTGGCCAATGGCCATGCCGTGCTCGCCGACTTCGGCATTGCGCGCGCCGTCGAGCGCGCCGGCGCTCAGAAGCTGACCGAATCGGGCTTCGCGATCGGGACGGTCGACTACATGAGCCCCGAGCAGGCGTCGGCCAGCAGCGAGGTCGACGGCCGGAGCGACGTGTACAGCCTGGCCTGCGTCCTGTACGAGATGCTCGCGGGCCAACCGCCGTTTGCCGGTTCGACCGCGCGCTCGGTGATGGCGCGCCATCTCATCGACCCGCCACCCCCGGTGCGCACCGTGCGCGCCAAGGTCTCGACGCGCCTCGAGCAGGTGCTGATGAAGGCGATGGAGAAGGTGCCGGTCGATCGTTATGCGGGGGCGGCGGAGTTCCGCGCCGCACTCAGGCACCCGGGGATTCTCGACGACCTGCCGACGGGAACCGCGCGCCTGCCGTCGAGCGGCCGCGGTCCGGCAATGGACGCGTCGACCGTCGCCTCGTCGCGGCGCGGTTGGCGCGCGGTGGCGGCGGCGGTGGCCACAATCGCCGTGGTGGCAGCGGTCGCGGTCTGGCGCATGAACGCCCCCACCTCGTTGGCGCTCGACACCAACCGCACGATGGTCTTCCCGTTCGTCGTCCCCGACGGCTTCGTGGGCGCGCGCACGGCGGGCGAGGACATGGCGACGATCATCGGCAACGCGCTCGACGGCGCCGGACCGCTGCGCTGGATTGACGGGTGGACGCTGCTCGACGCCCGCACGCGCGACGACATTCGCTCGCTCACGCTCGAGGCGGCAAGCGCGCTGGCGCGCGACAAGCGCTGCGCCACCTTCATCACCGGGCGTCTCGTCACGCTCGGCGACTCGGTGAAGGTCTTCCTCACCCTGCACGACGTGCGCGGCGACTCGGTGCTCGCCGAGGGGGCAGGAGCGGGGGGGGCCACCGATCCGTGGCGTCAGGCGCTCCTCGCGGTCAATACGATCCTCCCGCGCCTCATCCCCGAGGGCGCCGCCGACGTCTCGGCCGAGTGGGCCAACCGCAGTCCGGGCGCCGTCGCCTCGTTCCTCCTGGGGGAAGCGGCGTTCCGCCGGTTGCATCTGACGGATGCGCTTGGACACTATCGCAACGCCGTCCAGGGCGACTCCACCTTCGCCCTCGCCGCCATCCGTGGCGCGCAGGCCGCCGGCTGGAACCACCGCGAGGGCGAGGCCCGCGCGATGATCACCGCCGCCCTCGCCCGCCCGCTCGCC
>Ga0138256_10002849_pt1 | contig 18450 bp, 21 predicted proteins | sample KNB2016incub_MG_FD_105486 | JGI IMG/M metagenome (GOLD analysis project Ga0138256, IMG submission 105486) | Active sludge microbial communities from wastewater in Klosterneuburg, Austria - KNB2014incub_MG | ecosystem: Engineered > WWTP > Activated sludge > Unclassified | place: Austria... | reverse complement strand
GCTCAGCGGCTTGGGCGGATTTCCCCCGCAAAACGCCGGCCTGATGGCGCATATCGGCAGCAGACCGGCGCCCATCTCGTGATTGCCGATCGTCGGCAGCACCGCGGCGCTCTTCAGGATATCGGGGTAGACCTCGAAGAACGCCGTCTGCCATTGCGCATCGGTGCCTTCCACGTACGCGGTGTCGCCGAGCACCAGGAACAGGTCCACCGGCTCGCTGCCATGCTTGGCGTTGTAGGCGTGGAAACCGGCGAGCACCTCGGCGGCCTCGCCTTCATGCCCGGCTTCCGACTGCGTGCCCGAATCGCCCACGATCAGGATATGCGTGTTGCCATCGCGCGGCGGCTTGTTGGATTCCGGCGGCGTGCGGAACTGCAGGGACTCGCTGACGAATCCGTCGACCGAGTAGTAATAGGTGAGGTTGTTTCCCAGGCGGGCGAGCCGTGCTTCCCGGTGCCCGTCTTCCGTCTCCACGCCCTCGACGCAGCGCGGCCAGTTGCGCTTGTAGAGGTTCGAGATCGCCGTGCTGTAGCAGATGGTCCGGGCATCGCCTCCCCGCCACTTGACGGTGACCCCGTGCGGGGACAATTGCTGCAGGAACAACCGTTCCGGAGGGGGGGCGGCCTGCACTGCCATAGCCATACCGAGGGCGCCCAGGGCAAAAGCGCCCCGTGACACAAGACGAGCCTGGAACCGCATGGGGAGTCTCCTTTTCCGGAGTGGTTATTGTCGCGCCAGTGTCGATCAATCCCGTGTTCGAGCGCAAGCGTCCTGGAAGCCAGCTTGACCTCCCCTTGCATTGAAGGCATCGTTCGGACAGCAAATTCAAGACGCGCGGCGGCCACAACCCCACCAACACGAGGCGAGCATCATGAGCGAATCCAGCAGCCCGTCACCGCTGAGCACGCGCGACTACCGCGTGGTGCAGTGGGCCACGGGGAACATCGGCACGCGGTCCCTGCGCGCGGTGATCGAACATCCCGGGCTGTCGCTGGCGGGACTCTACGTGTACTCCGACGCCAAGGCAGGGCGCGATGCCGGCGAGCTCTGCGGCCTGCCGCCCACGGGCGTGAAAGCCACGCGCAGCATCGACTACATTCTCGCGCTCGCGGCCGATTGCGTGCTGTACATGCCGCAACGGATCGATGTCGATGACCTGTGCCGGCTGCTCGAATCGGGCACCAACGTGGTCACCACGCGCACCGAGTTCCACCTTCCCGCCCGCATGGACCCGGCCCTGCGCCGGCGTATCGAGGACGCCTGCCAGCGCGGCGGCTCCTCGATCCACAGCACCGGCAGCAGTCCGGGCTTCATTACCGAAGCCGTGCCGCTGGCGCTGCTGTCGATCCAGCGCCGGCTCGACTGCCTGCGCATCAGCGAGTATGCAGACTGCAGCTCGCGCGACTCGCCGGAGATGATCTTCCAGATCATGGGATTCGGACAGGCGCCGAACCCTCAGGCCGAAGCCGGGCGCGTGCACCACCTGCGCGAAGCCTTCGGACCCTCGATGCAGCTGGTGGCCGAGGCGGTGGGCCTGACGTTCGACGGCCTCGAAGCGTTCGGCGAGGTGGCCCTCGCGCGGCACACCGCGACGATTGCCGCGGGCGTCATCGAGGCGGGCACCGTCGGCGCCCTGCGCACCACCGTGTGCGGCATGCACCGGGGCAAGCCGCTGCTCAGCTTCACCGCCAACTGGTTCGTGACCCGCGACCTCGACAAGGACTGGGAACTGCGCGGCGACGGCTGGCGGGTGGAGGTGGACGGCGACGCGCCGCTGGACATGCACCTGCACTTCACGGTGGCCCCCGAACACAAGGCCGCCACGACACCGGGCTACACGGCGCACCGCGCGGTCAACGCGGTGCCATACGTCTGCGCCGCCGCGGCGGGCATCCGCACCTCGGTGGAGATGCCGCAGATCATCGCCGATCTGCGCGAGCGCGCTGCGCGCTGAGAAAGCACCGCCCGGTTCCAGCACGGCGCGACCGGTGGACACCGGCCGCGCATTCACTCGAGCACCGGAGACCCGCATGAGCGATACGACGTTTACCGAGACATATCTGGCCATCAGCGCGGTAAAGGCCCGGTATTGCCGGCTGCTGGACACCAAGGACTGGTCCGGCTTCGCCGCGCTGCTGACGCAGGATTTCGAGCTCGACGTCAGCGAAGGGACCTCGGTGCCCGTGATCCGCGGCCGCGATGCCGCGGTGACGCAGATCCGGTCGTCGGTGGCCAGCGCGCGCACCGCCCACCAGGTGCACTCGCCCGAAATCACGCTCGACGGCGCGGACCAGGCGCAGGTGATCTGGGCGATGCAGGACCGCGTGGTGTGGGGCGAGGAGCAGGCGGCGCGAATCGGCCGAGCGGGGCTGACCGGCTATGGCCACTACCATGAGCGTTACGTGAAGCAGGACGGCGAGTGGAAAATCGCCGCGCTGCGGCTCACACGCCTGCATATCGACATGCACGCATAGGGCAATACGCGCTCGCGATGCCCGCAAGAAATCCGCGCGAATCGGGAAACACGCAGTGACAACAGCACCAACCAGGGAACAGGCGTGGCTCGGCCTGATGAATGCCGGCAAGCGCAGTTTTCAGCAGGGCAATCCGGGCGAGGCCGCCACGGCTTACGGCGCGGCTACCGCGATGATGCCCGATCGCGCGGAAGCGTGGGTGAACCTGGGTTCCGCGCTCCTCGAGTCGGGGCGCCATGAGCTTGCGGCCGCGGCGCTGCAACGGGCCGTGGCAATCAAACCCGGACTGATGGCATCGCACCTCATGCTGGGCGATGCGTTGCGCATGCTCGGCAGATTACGGGAAGCCTCCGCGAGCTACCAGCACGCCGTCTCGCTGCAACGCGTCCCGATCTCCCTCAACAAGCTGGCATGCGCCCTGCGGGCGGAAAACAAGCCGGAACTCGCCGAGGACCTCTACCGCGAAGCGCTCGCGATGGATCCCGGCTTCACCCTTGCCCGCATGAACCTGGCGACGGTGCAGATCGAGCTGCGCCGCTACGACAAGGCCGAGGAAGAACTGGGCGCACTGGCCCAGCTGCCCCTGCCTCCCGCCGAGCGGCGCGAAATCGAGAACGCACAGCTGGCCGTTGCCGAGCACCGTCGCCTGGACAAGGCGATCACGGACCTGGTGGAGCACGACGATCCCGCGCCGCTGGAGGCTGCCTTGCGCCAATCGCCGCGGCGCATCATGCAAACGGACGAGGGCCTGCTGGCCTCACTGCAACGCTACGCCGATGCCGCCGGGCGACTTTCGAACCAGCCGGTGCCGATCGTCAGTGATCTGCCCGGGGAATGGCCACTCATCGAGGCCATGTTCATGATTCCGCTGGTCAACTCCGTCGACGAGTATCGCGCCATGAAGGCCGAACTCGGGAAGGGGCCGAAGCCGACGACATTGCAGTTGCAATCAATCAACATGGAGCCGGCCATCAGGGCGGCAAGAGCCTGCCAGCTCGACCTGCAGGACCCCGTCAAGGCCGAACTGCACTTGCGGCACTGGCACGCGCTGGCATGCCACAAGGTACCCGGATTCGAACCGGGTCATTTCAAGTTCACGCAGAACTGGATCCCCGACAACCCGACGGTTCGACGCGTCGAACCCGCGCTGGCCAGTGCCACGTTCAGGCACTTTATCCGCGACATCTACAGCAAGCTGCCTGCCGGCTACGCGCGCGCCGCCGTGGTGCAAATGGCCATGGCCGACCTGCACCCGTTCGCCGACGGAAATGGCCGCGTTGCCTACACGTGGCTGAACCGGGAACTGGAGTGGGCCGGGCTCATGCCTGGCCTTTTCCATAAGAAGCTGGGACTCGAGGGAGAGCTACGGAAGGCCCGCCGTGCGGTGCGCGCCAGCGGAGGCGATCTCTCCGCGATGGTTGCCGTGATAACCCGCGCCCAGCACTACGCCCGCGAGTTCTGCGCCGAACTAGCCGCCCGTTGATACGGGCGGCGCGGGCGTCACACGAATCCTCCACTGCTCATTTGACGGCCGGCATGATTTCCTCGGCGACCCACTGCGTGTAGTCGAAGTAGTCCTCGACACATTTGAGCATCGGAATCGGCACCGCACTGATGGTTACGCCCAGTTCCTTGAACCAGCCGAGGCGGTCGATGATCTCCTGCCTGGTCATGCCGGGGCGCGCCCTCGGATCATCCCGGACGGTATGTCCTTCGCCGACACGGCTGGTGCTGAAGCCATAGAACACATCGCTCAGCTTGCCGCTGTAGTCAGGCTGCGATTTGATGTAGTCGATCTTCTCGGCAATCAGTTCCGGCCTGGTCAGGAACGGCCACCATCCCGAGCCATAGCGCGCGGTGCGTTGCAGCACCGCATCGGCATCGCCGCCGAACCATACCGGAATGGATGGCTTCTGCACCGGCTTCGGCTCGAAGACGACATTCCTGAACGAGACATACCTGCCTTCGAATTCGGGCTTCTCGCTGGTCCATAGTTCGATGATCGCCTGGATGTATTCCTCGGCCATCGCGCCGCGCTGATTGAACGCAACTCCCAGCAGATCGAACTCCTCCTTCATCCAGCCCACGGCAAAGGTGACGGTCACGCGCCCGCCGGAAAGCCAGTCGATGGTCGACAGCGCCTTGGCGGTGACGATGGGATGCTGCAGCGGCAGAATGGCAATGCAGGAATTGACGCGGATCGTTTCAGTCGCCCCCGCCATATAGCCCATGGCCGGATAGGCGCTGAAATAGTGCGGCCCGGAGAGTTCCACATGCGAGGCCGGCACGATGTGATGCTCGGGAACACTGATCATCGAATAGCCCAGCTTCTCGGCCCATTTGGCCAAGCGCGTCTGGTCGGCACCGGTGACCGCCGCTTCCCAGGGCTGGCAGCTGGCCTTCAATCGCAGCATGTGCGGCATGGCAAATCCCAACTGCACGATTACACCTCCCGTTGGTTGACGATCAGAACCCTGGTGCCGCTGTGTGGCCGCCATCGGTCAGGCCATTGGCTGCTGTCACGAAACACGCCTGCGGAGCAGAGAATAACGGAAACTGCCGCCGAACCCTCCGGTTGGCCCGTCGCGGCGGCGGAATATGCATTGTGGGTCGCCATTCATGGCGACAGCAGCATCCGGCAAGGCTCTCGATCGGCACATCCGCATACTGGCGCCAGTCCATTCAGTTCGACGAGTTCGGGCACGACCAATGCCGGCTTGCGAACCAGCTCTTCCTGGGGCGAAGCCTCGATAGCCAGCCCCTGCACGTCACGTCTCAAGCGTCCTCATGACAATTGCTGCCTATGCGTCAGCGGCGTATAGTCTCGTCGCATGCACCTATTCATCGAATTGGCGCCGTTCAGCCGAGCCCGCGAAGGCGTGCTGTCCGATGGCGATCTATCGGCGCTGCAATCGCACCTCGCGAGCAATCCCGATGCGGGGGACGTGGTTCCGGGCTCGGGCGGGGTGCGCAAGCTGAGGTGGTCACGGCCAGGCAGCGGCAAGCGCGGCGGCGTGCGGGTGCTGTACTACGTCCAGGACAGCCACGGCCGGATATGGCTGCTCACGCTCTACGCCAAGAGCGCACAGGAAAACATCGCGCCCGCCACGCTGCGGGCGCTGAGGAGAATGGTGGACCATGCGGAAATTGAGTGAGAAGGCTTTGCAGGCGCGCGACGCCAAGCGTGACCTGAACGCGGAGCTGCTCGAAAGCGTACGCGACTTGAAGCGCGGCATTGTCGGGCGCGTAACCGTACTCCGTGACGGGAAGACCGTCGAAGTGCCTGCCGTGAAGGTGCGCATGGCGGCAGGACTGTCGCAGTCGGAATTTGCCCGGTTGCTCGGGGTCTCGGTGCGCACACTCCAGGGGTGGGAACAGGGGCGGCGCGAGCCTACCGGGGCGGCTCGGGTGCTGCTTCGCATCGCGGAGAAGAACCCGGACGCCCTGCGCAACGTGCTATAGACATGCGCATCCGACTCATCAACGGGTGTGGACGATCCGCTCAGCATCATCGGCCTGCGCGTTATTGGCCATAAGAAAGCAGCGGTTTGCTGTTAGCTCTGAATTAACCCTAACGACCCCAAACACATTGCACACACGGAGACAACGTGCGTGCGTCTCCGAACCGGTGGGTTCGTCCACACCACGGTCTCCGGTGAAACGAAAAAGGGCCCCGATTGGGGCCCTTTTTCGTTTTGGCGGAGAGGGTGTCTAACTCAAGGGCATCCGCGCCGATTCGCCGCCGTCCGCATCCGTCCTGTAACCGTTTGATTCTATTTGGATAGTTCATCCGCCATTATTCGCGCCCGTTCATTGCCATCCGCCTGCATCCGGCGTATGGTGTAGGGAACAACGTAGGGGCTGTGGAGTTGGGCGGATGAAACGAGAACGGAACCGATTGACGACCGTAGGCATGAAGGCGCTGACCAAGCCGGGGCGCTATGCCGATGGCGCCGGGCTCTATCTGCTGGTGAAGCCGGACGGGCGTCGGACGTGGGTATTCCGCTGGCGCGACCGGCTCACGGGCAAGCTGCGGGACAAAGGGCTCGGGACCGAGCTGGACGTAGGGCTAGCGGAAGCCCGCGACCGGGCCAGCGCATGCCGGCGCATCCTGCGCGATGGCGGCGACCCCATAGCCGACCCAAAACAGCACATCCTCGCGGCACGGCTGGAACGCGCCCGGCGCAAGACATTCGGCGAGTGCAAGGACGCCTATATCGCCGCGCACGCTGCCGAGTGGCGCAACGAGAAACACCAGGCGCAATGGGAGGCCACGCTCACCAATTACGCCGCCGCGCTGCTCCCGCTGCCCGTTGCCGAGATTGATACCGCGATGGTGGTCAACGCGCTGGAACCGATCTGGACCACCAAGACCGAGACGGCGACCCGCACGCGCCAGCGTATCGAGGCCGTGCTTGATTGGGCCACGGCGCGCAAGCTACGGACCGGCGACAACCCCGCACGCTGGCGTGGGCACCTGGACCACCTGCTAGCCAGCCCGAACAAGCTGAAGGCCGTAAAGCACCGCCCGGCGCTCGCCTATGACGAGCTGGCCGCGTTCATGGTGGAGCTGCGCGCCAAGAGCGGCTACGGCGCCCGCGCGCTCGAACTCCAGATACTCACTGCGGCACGCCCCGGCGAAGTGGCTGCGGCGACCTGGGGCGAGTTCGACTTGAAGGGCGCCACCTGGACGATACCGGGCGCGCGCATGAAGGCCGGGCGCGAGCACCGTGTACCGCTGGCACCCGCAGCCGTGGCGCTGCTGAAGGCGCTACCCCGGCACCCTGACAGCACTGATGCGGACTATGTGTTTCCCGGCCTGCGCAAAGGCCAGCCGATGACCACAGCGGCGGCGCTGAAGATCCTGAAAGACCTGCGCCCCGGCGTGGTCGCGCACGGCTTTCGCAGCACGTTCCGCGACTGGGCAGCGGATCGCACCGCCTACCCGCGCGAGATCGCCGAGGCTGCGCTGGCACACCAACTCTCGGACAAGACCGAAGCCGCCTACCGGCGAACCGACCTGTTCGAGAAGCGCGCGAACCTGATGCGCGACTGGGCGAAGTTCTGCGTCACGCCGCGGGCGAAGGGCGACAACGTGAAGGCGTTGCGGGGAGTGAAGCGGTGAAAGACATCTACGAATTCATTCGCGAGATTGAGAGAGGGCAACGCCACCCGGAGCTGAAGCCGTTCCGGAAGTTGCGCGCGGCCGTAAGACAAGGCGAAGCACCCGATCCCGAGGCCGTTAAAGCCATCGCCGACGCCGCTGAATTCCTGTTTGGTGACGAGCCGGCGCGCGATCGGCTGGAGGCTTTCGGGCGTGCTCTGGGAATCGTGAAGACTCCCGGCAAAGGGCGGCGCCCGGATGATTCACGGGAAACGCTGCAAGAGCGTGAGCGCACCGTCCGCGCCGTCATAAGGGCGGAATATCGAGCGATGGCGCTGGAGGGAATGCCACGGCGCAAAGCACTGTCGCAGGCGCTCAGCGACACCGCAAGCGCCGAAGGCGTAGCGCGGCGCACATTGAACCGCTGGACTACGGAGATGCGGGCGAAGGCCGAGCGCCAATACCTGAAGTGGCTGCGCGACGTTCGCAACGCGCTCGACCATGAGCCAGACCCCGACTTTGACCCCGAACCGCTGCCCGATATAGCGCCTGAAGTGGAGCGCGAATGGCGGCGCGAGATCGACGCCGTTCTGCCGCTGCTGGAGGCTTCCCGCCACGACTAGTGGCACTTGTTGCGGCGCGAGTTTTCGCCCCTAGAATCCATAACCGTCCGGACACATACGGACGGGCGCAGCGATGGTGCAGCGCCCCACACTGAGGGCCTACACCATGCAATCCAATGTGCTCGCATCGAGCATCCCCGAAGCCTGCCGCCGTCTCGGCATCGGCCGAACCATGTTCTACGACCTGGTGAAGCGCGACGAGGTGCGCGTGATCCGGATCGGCTCGCGCACCCTGGTCCCTGAATCCGAGTTGCAGCAACTCATCGCCTCGCGCCTGGGCGAACGCGGGGCCGCAGCATGAACCCCGCCCGCGCATCCCGCCAGTTGAAGCAGACCGCCGAGCTATTCCGCCAGATGGAGCCCGGCGACCGGCGCACCGTGCTGGAGATCCTGCGCCGACAAGTGGCAGGCATCCCGTTCGAGATCGCACGCGCTCAAGTCTGCGGTGACACCCCGCCCGCGTGGCTTTCCAATCGCTGAACGAAAAACGCCCCGGCAGGTTTGGCGACCAGGTGCCGAGGCGTAAAGGAGAAACGAGATGGATTCTACAGCAAAGACAACGATCAATCCCGCTGACTTTTGCACCGCCGATGAGCTGCTAGAAAAGCTTCTCGAGGGCGTGGAGTTCGCTGCATTCCCGGTCGACATGATCGGGGCCACGTTGATGCAGGGCGCGAAGATTCTCGACGTGATGCAGTACGCCGATTCACAGGACGTGCCGCACCTGGCCGAAGCCGCGCGGCTGCACAGCAATACGGCGCTGGTGCTGGTGCTGGCGTGGAGTCGGCAGCAACGGCAGGCGGCGCGCGAGGTGGGCGAATGAGTGCGGCCGAGCAACTGCACACTGAGCCCGCGCGCGTGCTGCTGATGCGTGGGAGCTTCGACACGCTGAAAGAGCAGGCCGGCGCGACCTATGACAGCATCACGTTCGCCGAGATCGAAGCGATGGCGCGCGAGCCTGCAACGGCCGAAAAGAAGCGGGCACCCTGCGCGATCTTCTCCACCTACCTCGCGCACGACGGGCGCACGCACAAGGTACAGGCCGAGCAGGGCCAATACATCGCGCTCCCCGGAGACATTGACCAGGGCAACCCGCACATCGCAGACGTAGACGCCGCCATCGTCGCGGTCTACGGCAATGTGCGCCGGCGGATCTACTCGACGGCATCGGCAACGCCGGTCAATCGCAAATGGCGATTCATCATCGAGCTGGCCGCGCCGATCCCCGGCGAGATCTACGCCAGCATGCAACTCGCCGCATTCAGCCTGATGCGTGAGCAGGGCATCACTTGTGATCCGGCGCTATCCCGGCCGGGACAAGTGGCCTACCTGCCCAACGTGCCCAGTGATCGCCGGGACTCCGATGGCGTGCCGCTGTTCTACGACTACATGGCCAAGGGCTCCGAGTTGTTCGCGGTCTCTGGGAGCGCCGTAGAGGCGCGCATGATCGAGATGATGCGCGAGGCCGAGCAAGCGCACCGGCAGGCGCAGGAAGCCGCGCAGGCCCAGCGTGAAGCGCGCCAGCGCAAGGCACACGCCACCGGCTCCTCGCTGCCCGGCGTGATCGACGCCTACAACGCGCAGGAGTCCATAGACGACCTGCTCGCCAGCTACGGCTACAGGCGCCACGGGCGCGACTGGCAAAGCCCGAACCAGACCAGCGGCAGCTATGCGACCCGCGTTATGGACGGCGGTGAAGCGTGGGTCTCGCTATCGGAATCGGATGTTGCCGCCGGTCTCGGCACACCCGGCCCGAACGGCGGATGTTGGGGCGATGCGTTCGACCTGTTCAAACACTACGAGCACGGCGGCAAACACGAGGCGGCGATGGCTGCGGCTGCGAAGTCGATCCCGCTGATTGACGGGCGCACGCTTGACCAGGCGCGCAGGGACGAGTGGAAGGCGCAGCAGGGAGGCGATGGCGTGGAGATCGACCTAGACGCCATGCGCCGCAACAGCAAGCAAGGAGGCGACAACGTGGACGACGACCCGAAGGGCAAGAAGCCCCGCTTCGAGCTGCTGCCTGTATCGCACCTGCTCGAACAACCGGAGCCGCTGCGCTGGCTGATCACCGGGCACCTGCTGCCCGATAGCGTCAACCTGCTATTCGGCGACCCGGCCGCGGGCAAGAGCCTGATCGCGATTGACTGGGCCGCGTGCATCGCCACCGGGCGCGAGTGGTACGGCAACAGCACCGCGCGCGGGCCGGTGATCTACATCGCGGGTGAAGGCCATTTCGGCATACGCCGCCGGTTGAAAGCGTGGGCATTGCATCACCAGGCGGAAGCGGAACTGCGCGAGTCGCCGCTGCTGGTGTCCCGGGCCGGCGCACCGTTCACCGATCCGCAGGCCGTGCGGCTGGTCGTGGAAGCCGTAGACGCGCTGATCGAGGCGCAAGGCAAGCCGGCGCTGCTGGTAATCGACACGCTGCACAGGAACATGCAGGGCGACGAGAACAGCGCGCAGGACATCGGCGACTTCATCCGGGGTATCGACTCCATCCGCCTGCGCTACGGCTGCGCGGTGCTGGTGGTGCATCACAGCGGGCACGGCGACAAGGGCCGCTCCCGTGGATCGTCCAGCATCAAGGGCGCAGTCGATACCGAGTTCGCACTCGAGGTGAACGGCGAGGCGCGGACCATGACCTGCACGAAGATGAAGGACGGGCCGAAGTTCCAGCCGCAGGGCTTCGACCTGGTGGAGATCACGCTGCCGTGGCGTGATGCCGAGGGCAACCCGGAAACGTCCGTAGTCCTGGCGCACACCGGCAACGCACCCAAGAGCGGCACCAAGAAGCCCACACCGCCCGGGATGGTGATGGCGCTGGAATCTTTCTTCGAAGCGGGACACGGCGAGCCGGTGCACGTCGAGGCATGGCGCGAACCGTTCTACCGCCAGCACACGGGCGACACCGCCGACGCCAAGAAGAAAGCATTCCTTCGCGTGCGTCGGGAACTGACCGACATGGGCGCGATGACGGCGCGGGATGACATCTACGCCATCGGCTCCGCCGACCCGTGGAAGGACTGGCACGGGCGAGTGCTGGCGTTGGGGCTGAAATGGTCGCGCGAAGGCACAGGAACCTAGCGGGCCACAGCGGGCCACAAACGGGCCACGGCCCGCTATGGCCCGGGCCAAGCGGGCCACACTCCTAAAGGAGTGGCCCGTGGCCCGCCAAATTGGCCCGGGTGGCCGATGGGTAACTTTTAATCACTAGAGGGCATGACATGACGGTCAACGAACACCCGAAAGCTATCGCCACGCTATCAGCCGATGGCGTGCACTGGATCGTGCCGCACTGCCCGATCTGTGGCCGGGAGCACTACCACGGCGCAGGCGGGCCGGGAGCGAATCACGCCGAGTACCTGGGCCATCGCGTGGCGCACTGCGCCGGGCAGCACGCCGGGACGCATGGCTATGTGCTGGTGCAAGCGCCGAAGGGCACCGATCAATGGGCGCTGCTCTACGGGAGGGCCAAGCCATGACCGACCACATCCTCGACGCGCTTTACCTCGCGTTGTCCCTCTACGTGGTGAGCACTGCGCTCTTGTGGGTGACGACATGAGCAGCACCCCGAAACCGATTGCACGGGCCAGCACGATCCGCATGAGCATCGCCGCAGCCGAGCGTTACCTGCTCACGCTGGACTGTCCGAAAGAGCGCCACCAGCAACGCGAGTTAATCGAATGCCTGCGCGCCGTACTGAGGTACGCCCGATGAACCGCTGCTGTGCTGAATGCCGCGAGGAGTTCAACGCACTGCGGCCCGCTGTGGAGCCCGTGGCGCTGCGCACGCTCGAAGCCGGGCGGATGGTGCCGCGACTTCGGATCGTGGCGCACGGATCACTGTGCGCGGCCTGTGCGCGGGCTGGGGTAGGGGCCGTCCAAACTCTGGCGATGGCGGCTGGATGTATACCCAACTGAAGCCATTCGGATGGGTTACCCCCGCTTTGATTCTTTCGGTTTTTCACTTGAGGAGTATTGATTATGGCAAAGGGTGGATATCGACCGGGGTCCGGCAGGCCGAAGGGCAGCAAGGGCTTGCCGAAGAAGGCGTTAGAGGCGGAGGCGCTGGCGCATCAAATCCACGGCTACCAGAGCCCGCTCGAGTACATGCTCACCGTCATGAACGACCGCGAGGCCGATGCGGTGCGCCGGGACCGGATGGCGATTGCTGCGGCACCGTTTGTTCATGCCCGTCCGGGTGACACGGGCAAGAAGGAGGATCTCGCGGCGCAGTCGAAGGTGGCCGACGCCGGCACCGAGTGGGAGGGGCTGCTGCAATGAATATTTCGCCGAAACCATTGCAACCGGGATTGACGACGGCAATCATGAATTCATCTGCCGGCGAATGCCGCAGACCCCGCACCTACGGCGAAGCCTGGGCCGGAAACGATCTCGATTCGTTACCGATCTTTCGGAGCTTTCGCCATGCATAACGGACACATCGTCCCGATTCTCAAAGCCGCCACGTCCGGGGAGTTCTCCGGGATCGCGTGGTCATTCCAGACTGTACCCGACACGCAGGGCGACGTAATCCTGCCGCTGGCGCTTACCAATGTCGCCACCCCGTTTCCGGTCTACACCGATCACGACGGCGTGAGTGTTGGCGAGGTCCGCAAGGCTGAGGTCACGGACGAAGGGCTGCGCGTCGAAGGCCGCATTGTCGATCTGGCAGCACGCCAGTATGCGGCGGGCGATGGGCATGGCCTAAGCATCGGGTTCATCGGTTCAGGGCAGAAGTCCGGGCCGGTTCGCATCTTCACCGACGTGGAGATCGTGGAGGTGAGCCTGTGCAAGCGCCCGGTCAACTCCGGTTCCCGAGTCACCACGCTGAAGAGCTGGCGCACGCTGGGCACTGAAACCGAACTGTCGATCTGGCTGAAGGCCGGCGGCATGCCGGGTCGGCTGGCGCAGAAGGTCGCCGCCGCTGCCTGGCCGACGATCTGCAAGGCCGACACTCACGACGACGAAGAACTTGCCGCACTGGCGGCGCAACTCGATTCCATCACCAAGCGCCTGCGCGCTTAAGGAAATTGCTATGTCTCTCGAACTGATCCAGAAATCCCTGAATGAGCACCTGGTCGCCGTCGAAACCGTTAAGGGTTCGCTGGAGGGCATCCAGACCAAGCAGACCGAGCTTGCCGACGAAATCATGCAGCTCAAGCAGCGCGGCGCGCTGTTCAACGATGGCGCACCCGCGAAGAAGTCGATCACCAAGGCCATCACCGATGCGCCCGAACTGGTCGCCTTCCGCGAACGGCGCATCAAGTCGTTCAGCGTGCCGATGACCGACAGCATGCCGACGATCGTCAAGGCCGTACTTGGCATCACCCCGCCCGGCGACGGTAACGACTACTTCGACGCCGCGAACCAGCGCCACCCCGGCGTATTCAACGACGCGCGCCCGGGCCTGCGGCTGTTGCAGTCGCTGTCGTACATCCCGTGCAGCTCGAACACGTTCGAGTTCGTGAAGCTGAACGGGTTCACCAGCGCCGCCGCTGTGCAGACCGAAGGCGCGGCCAAGGCATCGCAGGCACTGCCCACCACGCTCGCGTCCGTTGCCATCGACACGGTGGCCGTGATCCTGAGGGCCAGCACGCAGATTCTCAACGACTCGCCGCAGCTTGGGCGGTTCATCCAGGACAAACTGCTCTACGGTGTCGCGCAGAAGTTCGAGGCGCTGGCCGTGGCTGCGCTGATCTCGGGTGCAACGGCATACACCCCGACCGCAACCGAGCACGCCGACGAGATCGGCGAAGCAGCCGCTGCGATGGACGCGGCCGGCTGGAATGCGGGCGTGGTGCTGCTCCATCCGAGCACCTGGCATGCGATCCGGTCCAAGCGCGCCACGGGTGGCGAGTATGTCGCGGGCGGCTGGAACGCCCCGGCGGGTGCCAGCATCTGGGGCATTCCGGTGGTCACGTCCGCCGCTGCCACGGCAGGTCAGGCAATCGTGTTCGATCCGAGCCAGGTAGCGGTTATCGACCGCATGGCACCGCTGTTCGAGGCAGGGCTTAACGATGACGACTTCGCCAAGAACATGATCACGCTCCGGGCGGAACTGCGCGCGGCGCTGGCGATCTTCTCGCCGACCGCCGTACAGAAGTGGACGCTGAACTAAGGGGTTCAACCCGGCCGGGCGGGTAAACCCGGACGCGGATTAGTCGGCGAGTGCCGCGGACATGAAAAACCCCGACAGCCGGCGGCAGTGCCTTTTACCTGCGCGGCCGGCACCCCCTTTTTCCCCGAAAGCGGCAGATCAGCCGCAACCCCCCGGTAAACTGGCCGCCTCATCCCGTGAGGCTGCGCCATGTACCGATTCGACCCGCGTCAATTCGATCTGTCAGCCTGGGCGCGGTGGGTCGCCAGTGGCCGGCCGGTCCACTTCTCGATGCTCGGCAACTCACTCTGCGGGCAACCGTTCATGCCGCAGCACAAGCGCACCTATCGCGACGACTCCCCGCTATGGCAGGAGCACGACGGCGAGATAGATGAGCACGTCGCCAGACTGATGCGGATCGACAGCGTGGTTCACGGCGCTCTAAGCGTGTCTGAGCGGCGCTTGTTGCTGGCCGCAGTAGCCCCATCGGGTACGGGCCACCCGCTCCCCCTGGTAGAGCGTGCGAGGCTGGCGGGGGCTTCACCGGAGGCGCTGCGGGCTATCAGGCGTAAGGCTATGGCGTTGATCGACTGAGGTCTGCCGCGTCGAGTCGTCACGGTCGAAATCGCGGAAAATGTGGGAATCGGAATATTTTCCGTTTTCCACAAATTCGGCGATTTTGTCGCTCACGACAGTTCGATCTATCCCCACCGCATCCGCTATCTCCTGCTGCGTGTGGCAGCGCAGGTGCATGGCGTGGGCGTGACTCTGGCGGTCGAACTACGCTACCGCCAGAAACAGGCAGCGCCTCGCGCGCGTGGGCGTGATCCTGACGTTATGCGGGAGCGCGGCGGCGTGGTGACTCAGGCCGCATTAGTCCGCAATCGTTCGCCTGCATCCGCATATGGCAGCAGGGAATAGCGTAGGGAACGGCGAATGGCTGAAATAAAAAAGGCCTATATCTCAAGGCCTTAGTGCCATTTCTGGCGGAGAGGGTGGGATTCGAACCCACGGTAGGCTCTCACCTACGCCTGATTTCGAGTCAGGTACATTCGACCACTCTGCCACCTCTCCAAAACTCGCTTGTCTTTGTCGGGCTGAAGCCCGACCCGCAGCAGGCCGCGCATTCTACACACTCGGGCGCGATTGAGAAACGCCCCGGGAATAATGCGCTTCAGTCGAAGCTGAGCCCCAGGCGGCGGCCCACGATCTCGTAGGACTCCACCACGTTGCCCAGACTCTGGCGGAAACGGTCCTTGTCGAGCTTCTCGCGCGTCTCGGCGTCCCAGATCCGGCAGCCGTCCGGCGTGAACTCGTCGCCCAGCAGCACCTTGCCATCGCAGACGCCGAACTCCAGCTTGTAGTCCACCAGCAGCATGCCGTGGTCCGAAAACAGCTTCTTCAGCACGCCGTTGACCTTGAACGTGAGCTCGCGGGCGGTTTCGACGTCCTTCAGGTTCGCCCACTTGAAGGCGGCGATGTGGTACTCGTTGATCATCGGGTCGCCGAGTTCGTCGTTCTTCAGGAACAGCTCGAAGGTCGGCGGGTCGAGGTCGATGCCCTCCTTTACACCGAGGCGCCGGCAGATGCTGCCGGCGGCGATGTTGCGCACCACGCATTCGACCGGGATCATCGCCATGCGCCGCACCAGCGAGTCGCGATCATCGATGCGCTTGACGAAGTGCGTGGGAATGCCGGCCGCTTCCAGCTTCTCCATGATGAAGGCGTTGAAGATGTTGTTCACGCGGCCCTTGCGCTCGAGCTGCTCGATCCTCTTGCCGTCGAAGGCCGAGGTATCGTCGCGAAAGTGCATGATGCAGTAGGCGGCGTCATCGGTGGTATACATCGACTTGGCCTTGCCCTTGACGATCAGATCGCGCTTTTCCATGTTCCTGTCCAGTTGTGGTTGCATCGCACGCTATTGGATGGCCAGCCAGCCGAAGCCCGATTCCTGGTCGGCCACCAGCAGCCTCTCGTCACCCTGCCCCAGCACATCTTCCAGCGCGGCGCGCGCCTTGGCGGGGGAGTTATTCTGTTCGCTCAGGTGCGCCGCCACAAGATGCTGCAAGGCGCCGCGTTCCACGCCCGCCAGCAACGAGGCGGCCTGCGCGTTGCTCAGGTGCCCGAAGTCGCCGCCCACGCGCCGCTTCAGCGGGTATGGATACGGGCCGTTGGCCAGCATCTCGGCGTCGTGGTTGCACTCCAGCACCAGCGCGTCGCAGCGCGCGTACTGATCGCGCACCAGCTTCGAGACGCTCCCGAGATCCGTCAGCACGCCCAGGCTGCGCCTGGCGTGAGCCAGCACGAACTGGCAGGGCTCGCGGGCATCGTGCGGCACCGTGACCGGCAGCACCTCGATGTCGCCGATGCGCCGGGAATGCTCCGGGACCAGCACGACGGGCTTCGCCGCCTCCAGCCGGGCAGCCTTGGCCGTGCCGGCGCTCGCGAATACCGCGATCCCGTAATGCCGGGCCAGCGCCGCCACGCCACCGGCGTGATCGGAGTGTTCGTGCGTCACCAGTATGCCCGCGAGATCGTGCGGATGCATGCCGCGCCGGGCCATGCGCCGCTCCAGTTCGCGACGCCCGAAACCGCAGTCCACCATGACGCAGGTGGAGGCGGTGCGGACCAGCAGGGCGTTGCCGGCCGAGCCGCTGCCGAGGGAACAGAATTGCATCAGCGAAGGCCCATCATGTCGCGCACAGGGCGCGCTCCCACGGAGTCCAGGACCCTACGACAGGTGCGCCTTGATCAACCCCAGCACGAACTCGGCCTCGCCCTCGTCGAAATCCTCGCCGTCGTCACGTCGCACGCTGATCACCACCCCCTGGTCGACGCCGCGCATCTCCACGCGGTAGCTGTGCCCGATCGCGGGGTTCTCATCCTCGTCGTCGCCGCCCCACGGGTTCAGGCGGGAGAGGAAACTCCTTTTCTCCTCTTCCTCGGGCGCCGCTCCGGGGCCGGGACCCTGATCCGATCCCGCCTCGCCCTCCTCGGCCCGCTGCTTGCGCGTCTCGTACTTCACGAAGTACACGCCGGCGCTGCGGTCCAGGTCCTTGACCGACAGGTTGGCGCGCTCGAGCGCGCGCCCGAGCGATGCCCAGGCGCGATCGAAGGGCAGCCGCAGATCGATGACCGGCTGACCGCTGGCGTCACGCACCAGGTAGACCTTGTTCACGGTGCTGATGCCCTGCGCCAGCAGGCTCACGGAGGATTCCCCGCTGGTGCTGGCCAGGTAGTTCGCGAGTTCCTTGATCATCCAGGTCTCGCGCTCGACGTCCATCGAGGCGGCCGGCCACTCGGGCGTGGAGGCATCCTCGCCGGGTTCCTTCTCGTAACCCATCTGCTGCACATAGATCTCGCTGCTCGCGCGCTGCACGCCCTGCTCGACGCGGAAGCGGTACTTCTCGCGCCGCGTGGCGTCGCTCTTGAACGACAGCCAGCCGGTTTCCATCTGCCCCGTGCCGGCGTCCTCGCGCTCGATGCCGATCTGGTTGGAGATCAGGAAGTTGCGCACGCGCGGCCAGCTCTCGGCGGGCGACTCTTCCAGCAATATCCACTGCTGCTCACCGAGCTTCTGGATGCGCACCACCTTGTCTTCCGGGTTGCCCTGGATAGGCTGCGGACGAGGCACCTCGAACTCGCTGTCGAGCAGCGCGTCGGTGCGCTCCACCGGTATCACGTAGAGCTGCGACACCGCCTCGCTCTTATTCTCCTCGGGCACCTGCATCGGCGGGATCGACTTCGCGTTGCGGTAATCGTCGCCGCGATCACGGAAATAGCCCTCGTCGCCCACCAGCCAGCCGCAGCCGCCCAGCGTGACGATGACAACAGGCAGCAGCAGCCGGGACATCGGTCGCATCAACTCTCTCCAACTAGGCTTCGCACGTGGCGAGCAGTCCAAGGTCCAGCAGCGCCTTGCGCACGGGCGCCTGGCAGGGGGGCGACAGCGGCGTGAGTGGCAGGCGGATGCCGGGGCCGATCAGCCCCATCTCCTGCAGGGCCCATTTGACCGGTATCGGGTTCGATTCGATGAACAGCACGCGGTTGAGCTCCGCGAGCCCGGCATCGAGCGCGCGCGTGCGCTCGGCGTCACCGGCGAGCGCGGCGCGGCACAGCGCCGCCATGCGCGCCGGGTCGACGTTGG